>Ga0126306_10001992_pt1 | contig 11312 bp, 5 predicted proteins | sample Plot27_FD_92592 | JGI IMG/M metagenome (GOLD analysis project Ga0126306, IMG submission 92592) | Serpentine soil microbial communities from UC McLaughlin Reserve, CA, USA - Plot27 | ecosystem: Environmental > Terrestrial > Soil > Grasslands | place: USA: UC McLaughlin Reserve, Lake County...
AGCCCGTCGACATGGTAGTCGCGCAGCCACATCAGCGCGTTCTCCACGATATACCGGCGGACCTCGTCCGAGCCCGGGCCGTCCAGGTTCACCGACTGGCCCCAGGTGTTCCGCCCCTGCGCGAGGTACGGCCCGAAGCGGGGGAGGTACGCGCCGGACGGCCCCAGGTGGTTGTAGACCACGTCCTGGATCACGCCCAGCCCCCGCGCATGGCAGGCGTCGACGAAGCGCTTCATCCCGTCCGGGCCGCCGTACGGCTCGTGCACCGCATACCAGCAGACCCCGTCGTAGCCCCAGTTGTGGACGCCGTTGAAGCCGTTCACCGGGAGCAGCTCCACCAGGTCGACGCCGAGCTCGACGAGGTGGTCCAGCCGCTCGATCGCGGCGTCGAACGTGCCGTCGGGGGTGAACGTACCGATGTGCAGCTCGTAGAGGACACTGCCGGGGAGCTGGCGGCCCGGCCAGCCGGCGTCGGTCCAGCCGAACGCGCCGTGGTCGTACACCTGGCTCGGCCCGTGCACCCCGTGCGGCTGCCGGAGCGAGCGCGGGTCGGGCAGCGGGGTGTCGTCGTCGCCGAGCAGGTACGCGTACTCGGTGCCCGGGCCGGCCTCGGGCAGCTCCAGCTCCCACCAGCCGCCGGCGGCCGGCCGGAGCTCGCGGTCAGCACCCCCGCTACCCCAGGCGCCCCCAAGACTCCCAGGACCCCCGGCGCCCCCAGGACGCCAGGTGCGCAGCCGTACCCGGTCGGTCTCCGGCGCCCATACCTCGAACCTCGTCACGCCCGCTCCCTTCCTCGGCCTGCCTCCACCCTCTCCGCCCCGACGGCGAAGGACCAACCGAACCCGATCAGCGCCCGAGCGCGGCGACGATGTCGCTGGTCGAGGCGACCGTGCCGAGCCGGGCGAAGATCGTGTCGACGGCGAACCGGTGCGCGGTCGCGGTGATGCTCGCCATCGCGTCCTCGGCGAACACCAGCGGGTACCCCAGCTCGTCGCCGTCGCGGGCGGTGGACTCGACGCCGAAGTTGGTCATGAGGCCGCCGAGCACGATGCCCCGCGCGCCGGCCCGCCGCAGGTGCAGGTCGAGCGGCGTGCCGTGGAAGGCGCCCCACTGGTGCTTGGTCACCACAAGGTCGCCCGGGCTCACGCCCAGCTCATCCACCAGCTGGTCACCCTCCGGCTGCGGGTTGTCCAGGTTCTCCACCCGGACCAGCACCACCGGCTGCCCGGCCGTGCGGAACGCGTCGGCGAGCAGCCGCCCGTTCGCCACCACCTCGGTGCCCGGGCGGGGCTCGGTGTCGAGCGCGACGATCCGGCGCTGCAGGTCGATCAGGACGACGGCGTACCCGGCGAGTTCCATGCCGCCATCCTGCCAACACTCGCTCCGGCAACCGGTCCTCAGCGCGACCGCAGAACCGGGGCGCCCGCGATGCCGGTCCGCATCCGCGGTTCGAACACCACGTACCGGCCCTTGCCCTGCAGCTTCGCGCCGTACATTGCGATGTCCGCGTCCCGGAGCAGCTCGCCGACGTGCCCGGTGCCGGCCTCGTGCAGGGCCACGCCGACGCTGGCGCTGACCCGCGCCTGGCGGCCGTCGATCGTCAGCGGCGCGCTGAGCAGATCAGTGATCCGGGCGGCCATGATCGCTGCGTCGGACTTGTTCGCGACGTCCTCGAGCAGCACCGCGAACTCGTCTCCGCCCAGCCGGGCGACCGTGTCGCCGCGGCGGACGCAGGCCTGCAGCCGTTGGCCGACTGCGACCAGCATCGCGTCCCCGGCCGCGTGGCCGAGGCTGTCGTTCAGCGGCTTGAACCCGTCCAGGTCGATGTAGAGGACGGCGAGCAGTGCCCGGTCCCGCGGCTGCCGGGTGATCGCGTGCTCCACCCGGTCGTAGAAGAGCGCCCGGTTCGCGAGCCCGGTGAGCTGGTCGTGGAACGCCAGCTCACGCAGCTGCTGCTCCCGTCCGCGCAGATCGTCGACAGTGGCCGCCAACCGCCGGTTGAGTACCAGGTTGTCCCGCAGCATGACGAGCTGCCGCACCACCACCAGCAGGACGAGTACAGCCCCGTTGACGTACAGGAACAGGCCGACCGTTCCATCCACAATGTACAGCACGATCGCGGTCACCAGCGCCACCGCCAGCGGGACGTACGGCAGCACGAGCTGGCCCCGCATCATCCGGCGCGAGCGCGGCGGCTCGACGCGCCGGTCGGTGGCCCAGAGCGCGGCGAGCCCGACCAGCAGGAAGCCGCCCACCCAGGCGGTGTCGATCAGGTTGCCGCTGCTGTGCTCGCCGCTCTGTACGAGGTAGGCGAAGCCGCTGTCGGCGACCGCGAGCGAGAGCAGGCCGGCGCCGACCAGCACCAGGGGTGTCCGGCGCTGCGGGTCGGCCTGGCTGAGCAGGACGAATACGACGCTCGCGGTGACCACGTCGCCGATCGGGTGTGCCAGCGAGACCAGCCCCGCCAGCCAGCTCTGCCCGGTCGCGCCGGAGGTGGGGCCGAGCACGGTGGCCCAGCTGACGTAGAGCAGCGAGCCGCTGATGATCAGCCCGTCCAGCACCGCCCGCAGCGCGCCGCGCGCGACCGTGGCGAGCGAGGCCGTGCCGAGCAGCGCGAGCGGCACCATGCCCAGGTACCCGATGTCGGCCAGCGACGGGAACGGCACCGCGTGGCCGAGCACGATCTCGTAGTACGCCCAGATCAGCTCGCCGAGCGACCACGAGAGCATGCCCGCCCCGAGCAGCAGCCAGCCTCGCCGCAGCCGACCCTGCGACCGGAGCCCGGTGCGAGCGCACGCCATCCCGGCGAACGCCGAGGCCGTGACCGTCACGCTGTCGCTGAGGACGACCGTGGGCGGTTCACCTTGGGGCAGGAGCAGCATCCAGGCGAGGAAGGCGAGCAGCACCGCGGCGGCAGCCAGGGCGGTGACGCAGCGCCAGCTTCGGTCCTTCACTGCCCCTGTGCTCCCGGAGTCGAGGGGTGGAGCCGGAGACCCATCGCGGAAACATGGGTGAGCCGCCAGTATCGGGATCGAGCACGGAACCCCGTCAACCGAGCGGTATCTCACGGTCGGTAAGCGGTCGGTCAGGTGCGCCGACCGCCGGACACTGGTTGCGCCGAGACCGTTTCAGCCCCTACTGAGCAGTGCGACCGGATATGTCGCCAGCAGCGCGGCCAGCCGCACCTGGCCGCCCGGCCAGCGTGCGCCGGTCAGCTCGTCGGTCCACGCGCCATCCGGCAGCGCCAGCGTGGTCTCGCCCCAGCCGCCGCGGGTACGCAGCCCCACCGGTAGCCGGGTGGCGACGGCAACCGCCCCACCCCTGTCGTACGCGACCGCGTGGTCAGCCGCCGGCCCGTCCGCGAGAACCGACGCGTAGCCGGTGAACAGCTCCGGCCGGTGCCGGCGAAGGCGCAGGGTCGCGGTCGTGACCAGCAACTTCGCCGCGCCCGACTCGTCCACCGGCGGTTGCCAGCCGCCGTCGATCCGGGCCAGCAGCTTCCGCCTGACGGCGAAGTCCACGGGCCGGCGGTTGTCCGGGTCGACCAGCGAGTAGTCCCACAGCTCGTTGCCCTGGTACACGTCCGGGACGCCGGGGCCGGCGAGCTGCAGCACCTTCTGGCCGAGCGAGTTCGACCACCCGTCCGGCGCGATCCGGGACACCACCTCGTCGACCTCGGCCGCGAGCACCGGGTCGTCGTAGAGCCGATCGGCGACCGCGTGCATCGCCGCCTCGAACTCGGCGTCCGGGTCGTCCCAGCCGGTGGCCGTGTTTGCCTCCCGGGCGGCCTTCTCCAGGTAGGCGTGCAGCCGGTCGGGCGGCAGCGGCCAGGCGCCGACCACGGTCTGCCAGAACAGGTGTGCGATCGAGCCGTACGGGATCGGCGCCGCGCCCGCCCAGCGCCGAACGGTCGCCGCCCACTCCTCCGGCAGTTCGGCGAGGACGGCGAGCCGGGCCCGGACATCCTCGCTGCGCTTGGTGTCGTGGGTGGAGAGCGTCGTCATGCTCGCCGGCCAGCGCCGCTGCCGGTGCGCGTTCGCGGCGTGGAACTCCGCCGGTGACACGCCGAACCGGGACGGGTCGCCGCCCACCTCGTTCAATGCCAGGAACCGGGTCCACCGGTAGAACGCGGTGTCCTCCAAACCCTTCGCCATCACCGCGCCGGTCGTCTGCTGGAAGCGGATCGCGAGCTCGTCGTCGGCCCGGCCGAGCCGGGGGAGCAGCGCGTCGAACGCGGGCGCCAGGTCCGGACGGCGGGCCCGGGCCCGCGCGCCCGCCTTCGCCAGGTGGTCGGCGCCAGCGGGCAGGTACGAGCGGTACACGTCGAACGAGGCGAGCAGCTCGGCGAGCGCCTCCTCGGCGTCCGGCTCGGCGGCGTCCCCGACCACGTCCGCGCGGCCGGGCACGTCACCGGGCTGGCTGGCGGCGAGCCGGCCCAGCCGGCGCAGCTCTGCGCGGAGGATGCCTGTCGCCACCTCCCGCTTCGAGCGGTTCGCCAGCTCAGCCCAGTCGGTGGCGACCCCGGCCAGCTCGGTGTCGAGCGCGGTGAACGCCGGCTCGGCGGCCGGGTCGATGAACACCCCGCCGATCTCGCGCAGCGCGTCGTACCCGGTGAGTCCGGCGATCGGCCAGTCGGGAACCTCCTCGCCCAGTTCGGTGATCTTCTCGACCACCAGCCAGGCTTCCGGCGCCGCCGCGTGCAGCCGCTCGACGTAGCCGGCCGGATCCCGCAGGCCGTCCGGGTGGTCGACCCGGATCCCGTCAACGTCGCCGGCGGCGTACCAGCGCAGCACCTCGCCGTGCGTCGCGTCGAAGATCTCCGGATCCTCGACCCGCACCGCGGCGAGCCCGGAGACGGCGAAGAACCGCCGGTAGTTGACCTCGCTGTTGCCGCGGCGCCAGCTCGCCAGCTCGTAGTGCTGCCGGTCGTGCACCTCGGCCGGAGTGCCGTCGCCGGTGCCGGGCGCGATCGGGAACAGGTGCTGGAAGTAGCGCAGCTCGCCGCCGGAGATCCGCAGGTCGTCCAGCGCGTCCGGCGAGTCGTCCAGGACCGGCAGCAGCAGCCGGCCACGGCTCCAGTCGATGTCGAACCACCGCGAGTACGGCGACTGCTGGCCGAGCTTGAGCACATCCCACCACGCCGGGTTCGCCGCCGGAACCTCGACGCCGACGTGGTTCGGAACGATGTCGACGACCAGCCCGATCCGGTGCGCCCGGAGCGCCTCGGCCAGCACGCGCCGGGCCGGTTCGCCGCCGAGCTGGTCGTTGACGCGGGACGGGTCGACCACGTCGTAGCCGTGCACCGAACCGGGGGACGCCTGCAGCAGCGGTGCGCTGTAGAGGTGCGTCACGCCGAGCGCCGCGAGGTAGTCGGCCAGCTCGGCGGTGGCGGCCAGGTCGAAGTCCGGCCGCACCTGGACCCGGTAGGTCGACGCCGGCCCCGCGGGTGGCGTCATGCGACCACCCGGGTCAGCACGAGCAGCGAACGTGCCTCGACGGTGACCTTGCCGCTGGACTCCACCGCGGCCTTCTCGGTGAACTCGGCGGTGTGGGTGTCCATCACCGCGTGCCACGCCGCGCCGTACTCGGTGGGCGGCAACGTGAACTCCAGCGACTCGTAGTGACCGTTGAAGAGCAGTAGGAACGAGTCGTCGGTGATCGGCCCGCCGCGCGCGTCGCGCTCATGGATGCCGTCGCCGTTGAGGTAGAGGCCCACCGCGCGACCGAAGCCGGCGTCCCAGTTGTCCTCGGTCATCTCCCGACCGTCTGGAGTGAACCAGGCCAGGTCCGGGACGGGCGTGCCCTTGGCGCGGCGCACCGGCCGGCCATCGAAGAACCGGCGGCGGCGGAACAGCGGGTGCGCCGCGCGGAACTTCGCCAGCCCGGCCACGAACTCGATCAGCTCCGGCTCGGCGTTCACCCAGTCGATCCAGGTCAGCTCGCTGTCCTGGCAGTACCCGTTGTTGTTCCCGCGCTGGGTGCGGCCCAGCTCGTCGCCGTGCGAGAGCATCGGCACGCCCTGGGCCAGGAACAGCGTGGTGAGGAAGTTCCGCCGCTGCTTGGCCCGCAGCGCCAGCACCTCGGGGTCGTCGGTCGGGCCCTCGACGCCGCAGTTCCACGACCGGTTGTGGCTCTCGCCGTCCCGGTTGCCCTCGCCGTTCGCCTGGTTGTGCTTGTCGTTGTAGGAGACCAGGTCGAGCAGGGTGAACCCGTCGTGGCAGGTGACGAAGTTGATGCTGGCGACGGGGCGGCGGCCGTCGTCCTGGTAGAGGTCGGCAGAGCCCGAGATCCGGGATGCCAGCTCGCCCAGCGTCCCGGGCTCACCGCGCCAGAAGTCGCGGACGGTGTCCCGGTAGCGGCCGTTCCACTCCGTCCACAACGGAGGGAAGTTGCCGACCTGGTAACCGCCCGGCCCGACGTCCCACGGCTCTGCGATCAGCTTCACCTGGCTGACCACGGGGTCCTGCTGGATGACCTCGAAGAACGTGGAGAGCCGGTCGACGTCGTAGAACTCGCGGGCCAGCGTGGCGGCCAGGTCGAACCGGAAGCCGTCAACGTGCATCTCCAGCACCCAGTAGCGCAGCGAGTCCATGAGCAGCTGCATCGCGTACGGGCTGCGGACGTTGAGGCTGTTCCCGGTGCCGGTGTAGTCCATGTAGTACTGCGGCTGATCCTCGACGAGCCGGTAGTAGGACGGGTTGTCGATGCCGCGGAAGCTGAGCGTGGGGCCGAGGTGGTTGCCCTCGGCGGTGTGGTTGTAGACCACGTCGAGGATGACCTCGATGTCGGCGGCGTGCAGCGCCTTCACCATGGCCTTGAACTCCTGCACCTGCTGCCCGGACTCGCCAGTCGAGGCGTAGCCCTGGTGCGGGGCCATGAATCCGATCGTGTTGTAGCCCCAGTAGTTGCGCAGGCCGCGCTCGACCAGATTGTGGTCGTGGATGAACTGGTGCACGGGCATCAGCTCGATGGCCGTCACGCCCAGCTTGGTCAGATGGTCGATCACGGCCGGGTCGGCCACGCCGGCGTACGTGCCGCGCAACTCCGTCGGCACGTCCGGGTGCCGCATCGTGAGGCCGCGGACGTGCGCCTCGTAGATGACGGTCTCGTGGTACGGGTGGCGCGGCGGCCGGTCGGCAGCCCATTCGAAGTAGGGGTTGGCCACGATGCTCTTGGGCATATGTGGCGCGGAGTCCGCTTCGGACATCCGATCTGGGTCGCCGAGCACGTACCCGAACAGCGACTCGTCCCAGTCGATCTCGCCCCCGATCGCCTTCGCGTACGGGTCGAGCAGGAGCTTGTACGGGTTGCACCGCAGCCCGGCCTTCGGGTCGTACGGGCCGTGGACCCGGAACCCGTACTGCTGGCCCGGGCCGATGCCGGGGAGGTAGCCGTGCCACACGAAGCCGTCGACCTCGGGCAGTGTGACGCGCGTCTCGGTGCCGTCCGGATCGAACAGGCAGAGCTCGACCCGCGCCGCAACCTCCGAGTAGATCGCGAAGTTCGTCCCTACTCCGTCGTATGTAGCCCCCAATGGGTAGCGCGTTCCGGCCCACAGTTGCATCAACGGCTCCCAAATTCCTCAAACTGAGTACGCCTCAGGCCGAACGGTATGCCATGCGCCTTACGTACTCCCCTTATGACCGGCTCGCGACCAGGTCTTCGGGAGGTACTCGTGGGGAGCATGATCCCGGTGGGGTCAGACGGCGGACACGGCGGCGCATCAGGGGGTGCGCAGGACGGAACGGCGACTGAACCGACACCGCACCTCGCCGAGGGCCGGTACCGCCTCGAAGGGCGGCTCGGTGGCGGCGGGACGGCGGACGTGTACCGCGGCCGGGATATCCGGCTCAACCGTCTGGTGGCGGTGAAGGTCTTCCGCCCTGGCGCCGGCAGCTCCGCGGAGAACCGGTTCCGCGAAGAGGCCCAGCTGCTCGGGCCGCTGGAACACCCGTCGCTGGTGACCGTGTACGACGCCGGCATCGAGAACGGACGCGCCTACGTGGTGCTGCAGCTCATCGACGGGATCACGCTCGCCAACCGGCTGCAGCAGGGGCTGCTCTCGGCACGGCAGGTGATCGAGGTCGGCGCCCGCCTCGCCGACGTGCTGGCCTACGTGCACAGCCGCGACATCGTCCACCGGGATGTCAAGCCGAGCAACGTGCTGGTCGACGAGGCCAACGTCTACCTGGCGGACTTCGGCATCTCCCGGCTCCTCGGCGCGCAGCACCACACCGCGACCGGGCTGGCCGTCGGCACGGCCGCCTACATGGCGCCTGAGCAGGTCCGTGGCCTGCGGGTCGGGCCGGCCGCCGACGTCTACTCGCTCGGGCTGGTGCTGCTCGAGTGCCTCTCCGGGCGGGTCGAGTACCCGGGGGGCACCGTTGAGGCCGCGATCGCCCGGCTGTCCCGCCGGCCGCGGATCTCGGCCCACCTGCCGTCGCCGCTGCGTCACGTGCTGCGCGCGATGACCGAGAGCGACCCGGAACGGCGCCCGTCCGCCGCGCGCTGCGCGAACGCGCTCGGCCGGGCCCGAGCCCTGATGGTCGCCGAGGCGGCGCAGCACGAACCGCCCGAGTCCGAGCCGCCGGGGTTCGTGATCAAGCTCGCGACCCGGTCCGGCCGGCGAGCCGCGACAGACACCGAACGGCAGTGCGGCGATACCAGTGGCGATACCGATGGAAATACCGGTGGCAAGCACTCCGCCGCGGCCGAGGCGCCGGCCGTCGCCGACTCCCCGCCAGCTGAGGCGCAGTCCGAGGCGCCCGCCGCCGTCGAGCCCGTGCCGGCCCGGCCTGAGCGACCGAGCCGCGCGTGGCGGCGCCGCGCGCATGCCGGCCTCGTCGCGCCGCGGGCCGCCGCGGCAACCCCCGAGCCGGCCGCGATGCCCACGCCAGCGACCGCGCCGCCCGGCGACGGTGCCGGGACCTCGTCCGCCCGAGCGGCTCGATTGGCGGCGCGAAGGTCAAAAGCTTCTGCTCCGGACGCTGACCAGCCCGCGACCGCCGCCTCGGTCCCCTCCCCGCCGACCGCGCCGACGCCCCCCGCCGAGCCGGCCGCCCAGCCGACCGCCGCCGAGGCGCCGGCGCAGACCGGCGCGGTGGCCGCCGACCCGCCGCCCGTCGGTGCGGACGGGTCCCCCGCGGCCCAGCCGACCGCCGGCACCACCGGCCGGAGGCACCGCTTCTCCGGTGGCCGCCGCCGCGCGACCTCCACCTCCCTCAGCACGAAGCTGGGCGTGCGGGGGCGGGTCTTACCGGTGCTGGTCGGGCTGCTGGTAGTGGTGTTCGCCGGCTCGTTGATCACCACGCAGGCGCGGCCAACGGCCTTGTACGGACACGCTCGCGAGAAGCCGGCGGCCAAGCCACCGCAGCAGCCGCCGTCGAGCCCGCCGGAGACGCCCGAGTCGGACGTCACGCTGCCCGAGGTGCCACCGGTCTCGCCGCCTCCTTCGGCCACCGTGCCGTCGACCTCTCCCGCCCCGAAACCGCCGCCGCCGTACCCGACCCCCAGCGGTGCGGCGAGCCGGGCGCCGAGCGTCAAGCCGACCCCGGGCTACGGCGAAGGCGACCAGTACGGCGAGGACAGGGAGGGCTCCGAGGGTGGGACGAACCAGGCGCCCAGGAAGAAGCGGCCCGCGCCCGTGCAGTGGAACCTGTTCTCCTGGTTCCTCGCCCTCATCACCCTCCCCCACTGATCCGGGCTTTGTTCCGCGGGTGGTGCGCCGGGCGGTGGGGCGCCGGTCAGCCGGCTTCGGGTTCGGGGACGGTGCCCGGGGCGGCGAGGAAGTCGAAGTCGCAGCCCTGGTCGGCCTGCATGATGTGCGCGGTGTACAGCGCCCCGTACCCGCGTGAGTACCGTGCGGGCGGCGCGACCCACTCGGCACGCCGGCGGGCCAGCTCGCCGGAGGATACCAGCAGGTCGAGCCGCCGGGTCGCCACGTCGAGCGCGACCGGGTCACCGTCCCGGACCAACGCCAGCGGCCCGCCCACGTAGGCCTCCGGCGCGACGTGCAGGATGCACGTGCCGTAGCTGGTCCCGCTCATCCGCGCGTCCGAGATCCGGACCATGTCCCGCACGCCCCGCTTCAGCAGCCGGTCCGGGATCGGGAGCATGCCGTACTCCGGCATCCCCGGCCCACCGAGCGGGCCGGCGTTGCGCAGCACCAGTACCGAGTCCTCGGTGAGGTGCAGCGACTCGTCGTTGATCCGGTGTTGCAGGTCCTGGTAGCTGTCGAACACCACGGCCGGCCCGGTATGCGTGAGCAGCTTCGGGTCGGCGGCGATGTGCTTGATCACCGCGCCGTCCGGGGCGAGGCTGCCGCGGAGCACGGCCAGCCCGCCCTGCCCGGACAGCGGCCGGTCCAGCGGCCGGATCACGTCGTCGTCATGGGTTCGCGCCCCGGCCAGCGCGTCCCGCAGCGGGTACCCGCTCACGGTCGGCCGGTCCAGGTGTAGCCGCTCGCCGAGCCTGGCGAGCAGCGCGCGGAGCCCACCGGCGTAGTAGAAGTCCTCCATCAGGTGGTCGCCGGCCGGGCGCAGGTTCGCCAGCACCGGCACGGTCCGCGCGGCCGCGTCGAAGTCGTCCAGCGACAGTGCGACGCCGCCGCGGCGGGCCATCGCGATCAGGTGGATCACCGCGTTCGTGGAGCCGCCGAGCGCCACCACGGTGGTGACCGCGTCGGCGTACGCCTCGGCATCGAGGATCCGCGACGGCGTCAGCCCCTCCCACACCATGTTCACGATGCGTCGCCCCGTCGCGGCCGCCATCCGGGGATGCGCCGAGTCGACGGCCGGGATCGACGCCGCGCCCGGCAGCGTCATGCCGAGCGCCTCCGCCGCCGAGGTCATCGTGGACGCCGTCCCCATCGTCATGCAGTGGCCCGGTGAGCGGGCGAGGCCGCTCTCGATCTCCGCCCAGTCCTGCGCGGTGATCTTCCCGGCCCGCTTCTCGTCCCAGTACTTCCAGAGGTCGCTCCCCGAGCCGAGCGTCTCGCCGCGCCAGTGGCCGCGGAGCATCGGCCCCGCCGGCACGAAGATCGCCGGCAGATCCATGCTGATCGCGCCCATGAGCAGCGCGGGCGTCGTCTTGTCGCAGCCGCCCATCAGCACCGCTCCGTCCACCGGGTACGACCGGAGCAGCTCCTCGGTCTCCAGCGCGAGCAGGTTCCGGTACAGCATCGCGGTGGGTTTCTGGAACGTCTCGCCGCCCATCGAACCGGCCGGCAGCTCGACCGGGTACCCGCCGGCCTGCCACACTCCCCGCTTCACCGCTTCGGCACGCTCTCGCAGGTGGGTGTGGCAAGGGTTGAT
>Ga0126306_10001993_pt1 | contig 11311 bp, 10 predicted proteins | sample Plot27_FD_92592 | JGI IMG/M metagenome (GOLD analysis project Ga0126306, IMG submission 92592) | Serpentine soil microbial communities from UC McLaughlin Reserve, CA, USA - Plot27 | ecosystem: Environmental > Terrestrial > Soil > Grasslands | place: USA: UC McLaughlin Reserve, Lake County...
AGCGAACCATCTGCTTGAACGCCTCGTGCACATCGCGCTGAAGTGTTTTGAGACGCTCGACATCTTCGGGCTTTTCGGGCTGAAAAGGATCAAGGATGAGCTTGTTCTCGCCCGAGGTGTAGACGCGGCGCTCGACGCCTAGCTTGTTCATCGCTTCGACGAAACCGAAGCCCGCCGCCAGAACCCCGATCGATCCGATGATGGAACTGTGGTCGGCGTAGATTTCGTCTGCGGAGGTGGCGAGCCAATAGCCGCCGGAGGCGGCCACATCCTCAATAAAGGCATAGGTCTTGGTGCGGTGTTTCTCGGCGAGACTGCGGATGCGCGCGGCAATCAGAGAGGATTGCACGGCCGACCCGCCTGGCGAGTTGATCACAAGCGCAACGGCGGTGATATCTTTGCGGCGAAAGGCGCGCTCAAGCGGCTCGTTCACTCCGTGCAGCGTCAGGGCGGGACGGAGCGGCGAGCCCATGCCAATGGTTCCGGCAAGACGAACGACCGGGACAACGGGAACGGAGGAACGCAAACTGCGGGGAAGCAATTTTGCGAGAAAACTGCGGCGGCTCATGATGAGGCAGAGATAGGCGGAAGGCCGGGGGCTGGCAAGGGCAAAGGGAGGACGGCAGGTTCAGCAGCGAATCCTTCGCTTTCAGCGCAGCCGCCACGCCAAGCCGTCGCGGAGAATAGCCTCGGCTTCGGGCGTGAAATTATTGCCGGCGGCATGAAGGACGAGGCCCGGAAGAAGCTGCAGCGGCGCTTTCGCGCCTTTAACGCCCTGAATGATCACGCGCGAGGCTGCCATTCCCTCGCGGGAATAGAGAGGTGCGACCCTGATGTCGCCGAAACGGTCGTGCATAGCGGTGAGAACGGTGCCCAAGGCTTCGGCGCGATGAACAATCGTGCAGGTGCCGCGCAATGCAACCATGGTGTGGAGGACCTTGACCCATAGCTCCAGATCCTCGGGGGCGAAGGCGGTCGCCTGCGCCTTCAATGGATTGGGCGAGAGCTGGACCTTATCGGCCTCGTGGAAGGGTGGATTGGCAAACACGTGATTGAAGGAACCGTGCGCCGGCCAGTGAGCGCGGTCGCGACGCATGCAATCCTTCACGTCGCCCTGGATGAGGCGGATGTTCTGGGTAAAGCCATTGCGCCTGGCGTTTTCCTCAGCAAGGAGGGCATAACGCACGGCAATTTCGATGCCGGTGATGTGCACGTTAGGCACGCGTGCAAGCACGCACAGGGACGCCACGGCCGTTCCCATTCCGGCTTCCATCAGCGTCTCGCCCGGCGCACAGGGCACGCAGGCGGCGAGAAAAACCGAGTCGATCCCTGCCCGGAAGCCCTTTTCAGGCTGAAGAATGCGCAAGCGCCCGCCCAGGAACCCATCCTCGCTGAGCGAGGGCGGCACGGCAGACGCTGGGGACGATTGCGAAGAACTGGTGGTTGCGGCTTTCATGGTTCAAACATCAAACTCTATCCACTGTTGGTTAGCGCATCCTTACCAAGCAGATTTTTCGAGCGTTCGAAATCGTCATTCTCGACCATGACACGCCGCGGCAGGGCGCCGATCGATCCTTCGACCGCGCTCATATGCTCGTCGAAAACCACAGCTTCAATCCCGTGCTCGGCCAATAGGTGCATAACATAGGAAATCAGCACCAAATCATTGGATTTCAGTAGTTCCTGCATCGGCGGCAGGCTGGCACGGATCGCGCCGATATGCGACATTTTTTGTTTTGCAGGAGAGGGGCGCGCGGGGTTAACGGTCGCTTGCCGGCCCGGTGGGCGATCCCTATCCTGAGGACGGGGCGGAAAAGAGGTTACTTGGGCGTCGTCGTTCCGTTTGAATCGAGCAGTGGCGGATCGGCCAGCATCGAGCCGCTGCTCGGGCTGACCTTCAAGGGCATGCAGAGGGTGAACGAGGCCATCCTCGTACGCGCGCAATCGCATGTCGAGATCATCCCGGAGCTTGCGCTTCATCTCATCGATTCGGGCGGCAAACGTCTGAGGCCGATGCTGACGATCGCTGCCGCGGAGATGTGCGGCTACCACGGCGACAAGCACATCAAGCTCGCCACATCGGTCGAGTTCATGCATACGGCAACGCTTCTGCACGATGACGTCGTCGATGAGAGCGACCTTAGGCGTGGAAAAGCGGCAGCACGGAAAATCTGGGGCAATCAAGCGAGCGTGCTGGTCGGGGATTACCTCCTTGGGCAGGCTTTCAAACTCATGGTGGAGACCAGTTCGCTGGAGGCGCTGCGCATTCTGTCGCATGCGGCCGCCGTCATCGCGGAAGGCGAGGTGATGCAGCTCGCGACCGCACATGACATGACGACGACGGAAGACGCTTATCTGCAGGTCATAGGAGCGAAGACGGCAGCGCTGTTCGCGGCAGCGGCCGAGATCGGCGCGGTGGTCGCGGAACGGCCCAAGGCCGAACAGGCAGCATTGGATTCCTTCGGCAGGAACCTCGGAATCGCGTTTCAGCTGATCGACGACGCTCTCGATTATTCCGGCAAGCAGGCACTGATGGGCAAAACGGTGGGCGACGATTTCCGCGAGGGGAAGATCACACTGCCGGTCGTGCTGGCCTATCGGCGCGGCAGCAAGGAAGAGCGCAGCTTCTGGAAACGAACGCTCGAGGAACGCGAGCAGCGCGAAGAGGATCTCGCCGAAGCGCAGCGGCTGATCGAGCGGCACGGAGCGGTGACCGACACGATCGAGAGGGCGAAGCATTATGGCGCGATCGCGCATGATGCCTTGGCGATTTTTCCAGCGAGCGGGCACAAGGCGGCGCTCTTAAGTGCGGTGAATTTCTGCATTGCGCGGGTGCATTGAACCAGCGAGCAAACAATGGGGGTTTATCGCAATGCGCTACTCCAGAACCGCGGCGCGGACCCACCAGTTCGGATGGCCGCCGGCGAGGACCGCCGCGGCGGCCTCCGCACCAGTTCGGTCGTCGAAGACGGCAAAGCAGGTCCCGCCGGAGCCGGACATGCGGGCAAATCTCACTCCGGCAGATTCTTTCAGCTGCTGCAGCACAGCGCCGATTTCAGGAACTAGCTCCAGCGCCGGCGGCGTCAGATCGTTGCGCGAGGTGGAGAAGGCAAATGGAAATTCCATTGGCGGGTAGCCCGGTTCGCCCGGCTCAAGGCCGAGGCCGGCATAAACCTCTGCCGTCGGCACCGGCGTTCCGGCATTGACCAATACGACATGAAGGGGAGAAAAGTCGTTGACCGGCTCGATCGCTTCGCCGATGCCGCGCAGCCGGCTTGCCCGCGAGTGCAAACATACGGGCACGTCGGCACCGAGGCTCAGCGCGATCTCGTGCAGCTGGCGGCTCAACGGATCGAGACCCGCCAGCCTGCACAGCGCACGCAGCGTCGCTGCCGCATCGGCCGAGCCGCCGCCAAGGCCCGCTGCCACGGGGATGTTCTTTTCGAGCGTGGCATCTATGTTCGGCACGAGACTGCCGAATGCGTGCTGCATCGCGGCATGGGCGCGCAAGACCAGATTGTCCTGCAGGTCGATGCCGGCCGACAGGGGACCGGTTATGCGAAGGGCGGTTTCGGCGGCCGGCGCTAGGTGCAGCCGATCGGCAAGATCGGCGAAGAGAATGAGCGAATCGAGGAGGTGATAGCCGTCTTTCCGCTTTCCGACGACGTGCAGCGCCAGATTGACTTTCGCCCTGGCGGCTTCCTCCAGAACATCGGAATTGCTCAAGGCAGCGCCTAATTCACCGTCTTGGTCGTGTCCGACTGCGTGGTCGCGGGAACCGGCGGCTCGTCGGGCATTCCCTGTTCGAGCTTGCGCTGGATCTCTTCGAGATCCTGCTGCTCGGGCTTGTTGTCCTTGGCGTGCTGCCATTGGAACCGGGCTTCGAGCCGGCGGCCGGCACGCCAATAGGCGTCGCCCAAATGCTCGTTGATGATCGGATCCTCGGGCCGCAGCTCGACAGCGCGCTCGAGATGCTTGACAGCCTCCTCATATTCGCGGAGCTGATAGTGCGCCCAGCCGAGGCTGTCGACAATGTAGCCGTCATTCGGCTTCAGCTCGACGGCCTTACGGATCATCTGCAGCGCTTCCGACAGGTTGACACGTTTGTCCACCATCGAATAGCCGAGATAGTTCAGCACATTCGCCTGGTCGGGAAGCAGCGCCAGCGATTTTCGGAAATCGGCCTCGGCCTTGTCCCACTGCCCGGAGCGTTCATAGGCAATTCCGCGGAAATAATAGACGAGCGCATGGTTGCGATCGGGCTTGGCGATGAGCGACAGTGCCCGCGAATACGCCTCGGCGGCTTCAGTGAAACGCTTGCGGTCGCGCAGGAAATCGGCCTTGGTCAGCCAGGCATCGTAGTTGGCGGAATCAGCAGCCAGAACCGCGGAAATCTTCTCCAATGCCTCCTCGGTGCGCTCGAGCTGGTGAAGGTTGACCGCGATCTCGATTGCGGCCTTGCCCTCCAGCACGTCGGTCTGGGGAACAAGATCATAGGATTCGATGGCCTTATCGTAGCGGCCGGTCGATTCGAAGATATTGCCGAGAAGGATCTGAGCGACGGGAAAATCCTTCTTCATCAGAAGCGCCAGCTGCGCATAGATCAACGCGGCGTCGATCGTCTGCTCGTCATTGAGCCAGCCGGCGATCGAGAACATCGTCTCGGCGATGCCGGTGGCCGCATCAGGCGCGAAACGGCTCGGTACCCTGCCCTTGTCCATTTCGGCAAGAACGTTCCGGATCATCGGCTGATCGGAATCGCTCTTCAGGAATTGCTGGTAAAGCTTGCGGGCCTGGGCGGTCTTGCCGTTGCGCTCGAGGAAATTGCCATAGGCCTGGATGACGCGATTTGACGTACCGGCCTGTTCATAAGCTTTCTTGTAAAAGGCTTCAGCACGGGTGGGCTGGCCGAGAAGGTCGGCGATCAGCGCGCCATGAAAGTCGCGGAATATGCCGAAGTAATCGTTGCGGCCAAGCTTATCGAGAGCCGCGAAGGCGGTCTTGGGACTTTTTTGCGCCGCAGCGGTCCAGGCGATTAGCAGCTGCGAAGTCAGCTCGTCGAGCGGAGTAGAATCGATTTGCCTGAAATGATCCAAGGCGGCGGCAAAGTGATTGGCGCGGAATTCCTTCAGGCCCAGAATAATGCGCGCAAGCCGGTGCTTGGGATCGAGACTCAGGACCTGCAGGGCAAGATCCTCGGCCTTGTCGAGATCGCCGGCGGAAAAGGCCAGAACGAAGGTGCGTTCGATCAGAACCGAATTGTTCGGATCGTCGCGGAGGGCCTGAGCGAAATATTCAGCAGCAAGATCGAGATCGCGAACCTTACTGGCTTGGCGGCCCGCCAGATAGCTGCCGGACAGAGACGATGGATCGACCGCAGCAGGGTTCTGCGCGCCGGTCGCCGGCAGTGCGATGCACAGGGCAAGCACGGGCAGAGAATATCTCAAAATCAGGCGTTTCATGGATTTCCTATTCTCGCAATGCCATCCAGCGCATCAGCCGGCGAACTGCAACCGCCTCAGCAGGTCAATACATGCGCTCTACCAATAAGGCCCACACGTCGCCCAGTTCCCTTGGGCCGGCGGGCGAAGCAATAGCACAGGGGACCATCGTACTGCAAAGTCGGTCAGCTTATCAATGTTTCGTGTGCCGCAGAGGTGATACGCCGGCAACTTCGCCTAAAACAGGGGCAGCTGCTGCCCGGCTACGACAGGGCGGCGAAACCTGCCGGTGTCGAGGGGCGCTTTGTGCGCGTTGATGCCGAGCCGCTCGCAGGCCAGTTCGAAACGGCGCACGATTGCCCAGGCGTAAGGGCCCGTGCCGCGCATGCGGCGGCCCCAGGCCGCATCATATTCCTTTCCCTGGCGCGTCGATTTGAGCAGCGAGAGCACGTGGGCGGCGCGGTCGGGCATCTCCTTGACCAGCCACTCGCGGAAGATATCACGAACTTCCAGCGGCAGCCGGAGAAGCACATAGCCCGCACCAACGACGCCTGCCGCGGAGGCGGCCTTGAGAATCGCCTCGATCTCACTGTCGTTCAAGGCGGGTATCACCGGAGCTACCATCACCGTCGTCGGGATGCCTGCCTTGGCCAATATTTCGAGAGCCTGCAGGCGCTTCAGCGGCGTCGATGCCCGCGGCTCCATGGCGCGGGCAAGCTTGGGATCGAGCGTCGTGACCGAGATTGCGACTTTCACGAGGTTCTTCTCGGCCATCGGCTTGAGAATATCGAGATCGCGCACGATCAAGGCCGATTTGGTGATTATGCCCACCGGGTGATTGCATTCGTTCAGCACTTCGAGAATCTGCCGGGTTACGCGGTAACTGCGCTCGATCGGCTGATAAGGATCGGTGTTGGCGCCGAGAGCGATGGTCGCAGGTTCGTAGGCGGGGTCCGCGAGCTCATTGCGCAAACGCTCGGCGGCATTCACCTTGGCAAAAAGCTTGGTTTCAAAGTCCATGCCGGGGGAGAGGCCGGCGTAGGCGTGGGTCGGCCTGGCATAGCAATAGGTGCAGCCATGCTCACAGCCGCGATAGGGATTAATCGAGCGATCGAATGAAATGTCGGGCGAGTCATTCCTGGTGATGATCGACTTCACGACCTCGGGGTAAACCTCGGTCTTCAGCGGGGGAAGCGCTTCGAGCGTGTCCCATCCGTCGTCGAACAAATATCTGCGATGCTTCTCGAACCGACCCGATGCGTTCGACCGCGCACCGCGGCCGCGCTCATGTGAGGGCGGCAGGGCGGGAGCATTTTCGAGCCCGAAATGAGGCCTTCTGTCGATCAAGGTCGCCATGCCCGAACCTACCTTGAAGGGGAGAACAAATCAAGAACATTTGTAAACCGGGAGATCATCCGAACCAGACGAAAGTCCAGCTTAGGATGCCGCAAGCTGGATCAGAGGCTTTCGCCGGAATGACGAGTCACTTCCTGCGGCGCAGATGCTCCTCGAGCCGAGGCATGATCTCGACGAAATTGCAGGGCATGTGACGGTAATCCAGCTGGTCGCGCAGAATGTGGTCCCAGCCGTCACGACAGGCACCTGGGGAACCCGGCAGGCAGAAGATATACTTGCCCTTGGCGACTCCGGCGGTCGCACGCGACTGCACGGTCGAGGTGCCGATCTTGCCGAAGGACACCATATGGAAGGCCACGCTGAAACCTTCGATCTCCTTCTCAAAGAGCGGGCGCATGGCCTCCACGGTCACGTCGTGGCCGGTCAGTCCGGTGCCGCCGGTCGATAGGATCACGTCAATGGCAGGTTCCTTCAGCCATGCCCGTATCTGCCGGCGAATGGCCGCGACATCGTCCTTGACCAGGGCCCGAGCGGCGAGCGTGTGGCCGGCCTCCTTGATCCGCGCCGCCAGCGTGTCTCCGGATTTATCATCGGCCAGGACGCGGCTGTTGGATATCGTCAGCACGCCAATCCCAATCGGCAGGAATGCACGCCCCGGTCCGCGCTCGGAAGCCGTCATCGGTTAAGCCTTCGCCTGAGGGACAAGAGATCGCGCCAGACGAGACGTTTCTGGGCCGGCTGGCGCAGGAGATAGGCGGGGTGAAGCGTCGCCAGGAGCGGGATGCCGTTGAAATCACGCCACGTGCCGCGAAGCTTCAATATGCCGTCGGTCGTTTCCAATAGGCGCTGCGTCGGCGTGGCGCCGAGGCAGACGAGGAACTCGGGCCTTGCCAATTCGATCGTCTTCATTACGAACGGCAGGCACATCAGGGTCTCGGCATCCGTCGGTTTGCGATTGCCGGGCGGACGCCAGTAGATGACATTGGTGATGAAGGCAGCCGTTGCGGGATCGGTCGAATGGCGCGACAGGCCGATCGCCGCCAGCATGCGGTCGAGGAACTGACCCGACCGGCCGACGAATGGCTTGCCCTGCTCATCTTCATCGCGGCCCGGCGCCTCGCCGATGAACATGACGCGTGCTTCAGGATTGCCGTCGGCAAAGACAAGATTGGTGGCAGTGCGCTTCAGGGGGCAGGCATCGAATTGCCGCAGCGCCGCCGCGATATCGGCAAGGCTCGCGCATGCGGCAGCGACGGCGCGTGCGTCGCCGATCGCCTGATCGGAGGAGGCCGCCCGACTGGGCAAGGCGCGAAGATCGAGCCGAGAAGCGGCAGGAGACTGCGGCGGGGGAGCCTGCGGCTTTTCCTTGGGCTTGAGGCGGTCGGCAGGCGCCTCGGCAATGATCTCGTCGGCACCCATCTCGAGGAGCCAGCGCAGATGTTCCCGCGCCGCGGACGCGGTCATATCATCCGGCTCATCCAGCATCGTTCAATCTCATCGTTGTACGACAGAGTTGGTGCATTATAACAGGTGCATGCAGTCGAGGGGAATGCGGAGGAGCCGGTGAACGAGGAAGTCGGGCCAGGCATGCGCGAAGCGATGGAATATGACGTCGTGATCGTCGGCGCCGGACCGGCGGGCTTGAGCGCGGCGATCAGGCTCAAGCAGCTCGCTTTGCAAGCCGGCGAGACGGTCAGCGTTTGCGTTTTGGAAAAAGGCTCGGAGGTGGGTGCGCATATTCTTTCGGGCGCGGTCGTCGATCCCGTGGCACTCAGCGAACTCATTCCCGACTGGCGGGAGAAAGGCGCGCCTTTGAAAACCGAGGTGCGCGAGGACCGCTTTTACCTGCTCGGGCCGTCGGGCGCGCTTAGGCTGCCGAATTTCCTGATGCCGCGGCTGATGGACAATCATGGAAAATATGCCATCTCGCTCGGCAATCTTTGCCGATGGCTCGCCAGCCAGGCGGAAGCGATCGGCGTAGAGATCTATCCGGGTTTTGCGGCTTCAGAGGTTCTCTACCGCGATGACGGATCCGTGCGCGGGGTGGTGGCCGGCGTGGCGGGGATTTCGAAGATGGGGGAGAAAAAACCGGACTATCAGCCCGGCATGGAGCTTCTCGGAAAATATGTGTTCATCGCCGAGGGCGCGCGTGGATCGCTGGCGAAAGCGATCATGGAAAAATTCGGCCTGCGCGCGGGTTGCTGCCCGCAGAAGTTCGGCATCGGGCTCAAGGAGCTTTGGGAAGTTCCACCGGCGAACCACAGGCTCGGACAGGTAACCCACACGATGGGCTGGCCGCTTGGTGCGAAAACCGGCGGGGGCAGCTTCATGTATCACCTCGAGGACAATCTGGTCTCGATCGGCTTCGTCGTGCATCTCAATTACCAGAACCCCTATCTGGATCCCTATCTGGAATTTCAGCGGTTCAAGCACCATCCGATGATCGAGCCGGTGCTGAGCGGGGGAAGGCGCATTGCCTATGGGGCGCGGGCGATCACCGAGGGCGGCCTGCAATCGGTGCCGAAGCTGGCTTTTCCCGGCGGCGTGCTGATCGGCTGCTCGGCAGGGTTTGTAAATGTTCCGCGCATCAAGGGCACGCACAACGCCATGAAATCCGGCATGCTGGCGGCGGAATGTGCGTTCGATGCCATTCGCGCCGGGCGCGCGGGCGATGAACTCTCCGATTACGTAACCGCGGTCGATAATTCCTGGATCTATGACGATCTGAGGAAGGTCAGAAATGTGAAGCCCCTGTGGTCGAAGCTCGGCCTTGCCGGCGGCCTCGCTCTCGGCGGGCTCGACATGTGGGTGAACGAAATCTTCGGCATATCGCTCTTCGGAACCCTGCGCCACCGCAGGAACGACGCAGAAAGCACGAGGCCGGCCGCGGAATTCAAACCAATCGACTATCCCAAACCCGATGGCGTCATATCCTTCGACCGGCTGACCAATCTGGCTTTTTCCGGGACCAATCATGAAGAGGACCAGCCGGTTCATCTGCAGCTCAAGGACAGCTCCATTCCGATCCGCCACACGCTTCCGGTCTATGCCGAGCCGGCGCAGCGCTATTGCCCGGCAGGAGTTTATGAGGTGGTGGACGAGAGCGGCGGGCTTCGCTTTCAAATCAACGCGCAGAACTGCGTTCATTGCAAAACCTGCGACATCAAGGACCCGCCGCAGAACATCAATTGGGTGGTGCCGCAGGGCGGGGACGGACCGAATTATCCGAATATGTGATTGGTTGCGCGAGTCCTGAAAACAAACCGTCATGGCCGGACTTGATCCGACCATCTGTTTCCCAGCTGCAGATGCGCGGATCAAGTCCGCGCATGACGAGGATCGAGACCATCTTCCTTTCGGGCGCGAATTGATTCACACTTGCGGCATGCGGCCACCGAGTTACTCGAGAGAGAAGGATCTAGCGCTGCGGCAGCTCTTGCCGGTGTGCGGCATCGATGAAGCCGGCCGCGGTCCGCTCGCCGGGCCGGTGGTGGCGGCGGCGGTAATTCTCGACCAGAAACGCAGGCCACGCGGCATCAGGGATTCGAAGATGCTGAGCCCCGACACGCGCGAAGAGCTCTATGACCGCATCATGGCGAGCGCGGTGGTGGGCGTGGGCATCGCCGGTGTCGAACGCATCGATGAGATCAATATCCTGCGCGCAAGCCTATGGGCGATGACGGAGGCGGTGCGCGCCCTGGCGATGGCGCCGGCGTTCGCGCTGGTCGACGGCAATATGCTTCCCGCTCTCGCGTGCCCCGGCGAAGCGATCGTCGACGGCGATGCCTTGTGCGTGTCGATCGCGGCAGCATCGATCATCGCAAAGGTGACCCGCGACAGGCTGATGATCGAGCTGGCGAACGAGTTTCCGCATTATGGTTTCGAACTGCACAAGGGATATTGCACGGAGTTTCATCTCGCGGCGCTGCACAGCTACGGTCCCACACCGCATCATCGGCGAAGCTTCGCGCCCGTTGCAGCGCGCGAAGTATTAACCATAGAACAGGAATTGGATTCACGGAACGGCTCCGACGATTCACCATAGCGCTCCACAGTGAGTTGCGTCGGGAGTTCCTCCAATGGGTTTTGCCGCGCGGCCGGATGTCCGGCCGCTGCTCGATTCTATTCTCGTTGGTGATTGCCTCGACGAGCTCAGGAAGCTCCCGGCGAAATCGATCGACGTGGTGTTCGCCGATCCGCCGTATAATCTGCAATTGCAGGGCGCGCTCTATCGGCCGGATCAGAGCAAGGTCGATGCGGTCGATGATGCATGGGACCGCTTCCGCGATTTCGCGAGCTATGACGCGTTTACCAAAGCATGGCTTGCCGAATGCCGCCGGGTGCTCAAGGACAAGGGCACGCTGTGGGTGATCGGCTCGTACCACAACATCTTCCGCGTCGGCACGATCCTGCAGGATCTCGGCTTCTGGATGCTCAACGACGTGGTGTGGCGCAAGACCAACCCGATGCCGAACTTCCGCGGCCGCCGCTTCACCAATGCGCACGAGACCATG
>Ga0126306_10001995_pt1 | contig 11309 bp, 10 predicted proteins | sample Plot27_FD_92592 | JGI IMG/M metagenome (GOLD analysis project Ga0126306, IMG submission 92592) | Serpentine soil microbial communities from UC McLaughlin Reserve, CA, USA - Plot27 | ecosystem: Environmental > Terrestrial > Soil > Grasslands | place: USA: UC McLaughlin Reserve, Lake County...
CGCGGCCTGGTCCGCATGGGCCACAACTCGCAGGGCTCGAAGGCCCACGTGCAGTGCGACGGCCTGATGATGGACGACCGCTCGCGGTCGGACACGTGGCCCGACATCCAGATCCAGAACCCGCACGTGACCGTGGCCCACGAGGCCGTGGTCGGCAAGATCTCCGACGAGCAGCTCTTCTACCTGCAGTCGCGCGGCCTCACCGAGGAGGAGGCGGCGGCGATGATCGTGAACGGCTTCATCGAGCCGGTCACGAAGGAGCTGCCGATGGAGTACGCCGTCGAGCTGAACAGGCTGATTCAGCTCGAGATGGTCGATTCCATCGGCTAGCGCGATAGCCGGCCACGTAGCCCCAGGGTTCGAGGAGGTCGAGCGGGAGTTCGCCCGCAACTTCGCCGAGCGCGGTGAGCTCGGCGGGGCGGTGGCCGCCTACGTGGGCGGCGAGAAGGTGGTGGACCTCTGGGGCGGGGCGCGCGACGCGCGCGACGGCTCACCGTGGGAGGAGGACACGCTCGTCCTCGTCTACTCCACCTCCAAGGGGCTCGCGGCAATGACGCTCGGGCTCGCCCACTCGCGCGGGTGGCTCGACTACGACGAGCGCGTGGCCGCGTACTGGCCGGAGTTCGCCCAATCGGGCAAGCGGGAGGTGACGGTACGCCAGCTGCTCGGGCACGAGGCCGGCCTGCCGATCGTGGACGAGCGCCTCGACCCGCGCATCCTCGAGGACTTCGACCGGCTGGCCGGCGCGATCGCGGGTCAGCGGCCGGCCTGGCCGCCTGGCAGCCGGCACGGGTACCACGGCGTGAGCCTCGGCTGGTACGAGGGCGAGCTGATGCGCCGCGTGGACCCTGAGGGCCGCACGCTCGGGCGCTTCTTCCGTGAGGAGATCGCCGCGCCGCTCGGGCTGGAGGTGTGCTTCGGGGCGCCCGAGGACCTGCCCCGCGAGCGGCTGGCCCGGATCGAGCGGATCCCGGCGTGGAGGGCGCTCCCGAGGATGCGCGACCTCCCCCGCCCTATGGCGGTGGCGATGCTGAATCCGCGCTCGATGTCCTTCCGCACGTTCGCCAACCCCCGGCTCCGCCGGCCCGCCGATCTCGACCGCGCCGAGTACCGCCGGCTCGAGTTCCCGGCCGGGGGCGCGATCGGCTCCGCGCGCGACATTGCCCGCACGTACGCCGCGCTCGTCGCGGACCCGCCCGAGCTCGGCATCGCGGCCGACACCATGGCGGAGATCACCCGCTTCCCGAAAGCGCCCGCCCTCGGGTGGCACGACGAGGTGCTGAAGGTGGAGACGGCGTTCTCGCTCGGCTTCGCCCGCCCACTCGGCCAGTTCCGCTTCGGCTCGAGCGACCGCGCTTTCGGCCACCCCGGGGCGGGCGGCTCCTTCGCGTTCGGCGACCCGGACCGGGGTGTGGCGTTCGCCTACGTCATGAACCGGCTCGGCTTCCACCTGAACGACGACCCGCGCGAGAAGGCCCTGCGCGATGCGCTGTACCGCTGCTTGGACTAAGCTCGCCCCGTGCGAGCACGTGACGAATCCCAAGTGGACGTCACCCTTAACGCGCTATCGGGCACGCACGCCGTTCTGCTCGGCTTCGACGTGGCGGGCCGCAGGCGCCGCGGACTGCTCGGCTTCGCGGTGGAACGAACCGCCGGGCGTCGCACCGAGTGGCTCCCGAACTTCCTTCGCTTCGCCCGCAACGACACGCCGGACGGTCCGGTCGGCTCGAACGTCAACCCGCTCCAGTCGTTCCAGTGGGGCGACTACGGCGTCGAACCCGGGCAACGGGTGCGCTACCGCGCGTACGCCGTCCACGGCCGTCCGGGCGCGCTGCGTCTGAGCGCCCAGCCGGCCGAGGTCACGATCCAGACGGAGCCGTCGGACGACGGCCGCAACGGGATCTACTTCAACCGCGGCATTGCCGGCTCGCAGGCCTACGCGCGCAAGTTTGGGCGCGGGTCGCCCCTCGGCGTGCCGGATGCGCTGCAGTGGCTCTCGCGCGGGCTCGAGGAGGGGCTGCTCGGCTTCATCGCGGAGGCCCAGGGCAACGGATGGGCGCTGCGCGGCGCGTTCTACGAGTTCTACGAGAAGGACGTGCTCGCCGCGCTCAAGGCCGCCGCCATCCGCGGGGTCGACGTGCGACTGGTCGTGTCGGCGCCGTCCGACTCGGCGGACTGGCCGGACTTTCCGAGCGCCGAAAACGCGGATGCCATGCGCGCCCAGGAGTCGTGGGAGCCGCGCAAGCCGTTCATACGGCTGGCGCGCGCCCGAACTGCGGCCATGGGCATCGCCCACAACAAGTTCCTGGTGTTGATGCAAGGCGGCCAGCCGCGCGCGGTCTGGACCGGCTCCACCAACATCAGCCCGGGCGCCATCTACGGTCACTCGAACCTGGGCCATGTGTCGCGCGACCCGCAGGTCGCGAAGGCGTTCCTTGACTACTGGCAGCAGCTCGACGGAAACCCGGACACGGCGAAATTGCGGAAATGGGTTGACTCGAACTCACCGCTGCCGACCGTCGCGCACAGCGCGCCGCTCGTGCCGCACGGCGCCACGGCCGTCTTCTCGCCGCGATCCGATGTGAACGCCCTCCAGCGCTACGTGGACCTGGCCGAGCGCGCCGACCAGGCGATCTTCTTCACCGCCCCCTTCGGCGTCACCGAGCGCTTCGAGAAGGAGTTCAGGAGGCGCGGCGACATCCCGCGCTACCTGCTGCTCGACAAGCGGACGAACGACATGGAGCTTCAGCGGGCGAACCCGAGCAACTCGATCGCGGTCGGCGCGTACCTCGGCCAGCCGGGCGGCTACCGGCAGTTCATGCAGGAGTACCTGACGGGCCTCAATTCGCACGTGAAGTTCATCCACACGAAGTACATGCTTGTGGACCCGCTCACCGCCAACCCGGTGGTCGTGACCGGCTCGGCCAACTTCTCCGATCCGAGCATGACCAAGAACGACGAGAACATGCTGGTGATCTCCGGCGACACCCGAGTCGCGGACATCTACCTCACAGAGTTCATGCGGCTCTTCACGCACCTGCGCTTCCGCGGCCGCGTCCGGGTTCCGCAGGACCAGCGCGCGCCCGATCCGCGGGAGCCCGAGGTCAAGGCGAGGCGCCACCTCTACGAGACGGACAAGTGGGCCACCGACTACTTCAAGGCCGGCACCGCGAAGGCGCGCGAACGCCTGCTGTTCTCGGACACGAAGATCGCCTGAGCGAGGACCGCCGGCTAAACCTGACGGGCGCGCGTGCCGATTCGCAGAGGGTGAGCGTCAACGACCTCGTCCTCGTCCAGGGGATGCACGACACCAAGCTCGCGCTCAGGCGCTGGAACGAGAAGCCCGGCGCGGTCCTCCGCCCCTGGTGCCTGCTCAGCTTCGCGATCGCGGTGGCGCTGCTGTGGGCCGTCTACGCCGTGGCGAAGCTCAGCACGCCCGACCAGACCCTTTACCTGATCCCGGGCTACAACATCGACGCCACCTTCGGCGACTACCTGCACGTCCTGATCCGCAACTCGCTGGTGCTGTCGCTGCACGCGCTCGCCTGCATCGCGGGCTTCATGGCGGGCAGCTCGCTCCCCCTCTCGGCCTCCAAGCGGACCGGCCTCGACCGGTGGGTTCACGAGAAGGCCGGGCCGCTCGCGATCGGCTTCGTGGTGTGCGCCACGCTCTTCTCGCTCTGCACACAGGCGTACATCATCGGCGGCGAGGCGGCCGCGCTCGCCGGCCAGATCGGCACCACGCCCGGCAAGCTGATCCTCGCGCGGCTCCCCCACGCCGTGCCGGAGCTGTTCGCGCTGTTCCTGCCGCTCGCGGCCTGGATGATCGCGAGCCGCCGGGACGACTGGCACGAGCTCCTCGCGGCCACGATCGTGACGGTCACGATCGCCGTCCCGATCGTGCTGGCCGCGGCCGCCGTCGAGGTGTGGCTGTCGCCGCAGCTCCTGTTCGGGCTGTCGGGCTGAACGAAAGAGGGGCGGCACCTGGCCGCCCCTCCTCACGATTTCGCCTGTCGGCGAAGTGCTACTTCGGGAACGTCGTCGTCGCCGTCCGCTTGGCGCCCGACTCGTCCACGAATGTCACGCGCACCGTGCGCTTCTTGCCCTTACGGCCGACCAGCGAGTAGTAGCCGACCTTCCGCGTGGCGGCGGCCACCGGCACGCCGTTCCTGACGGGCACCCTGCCGGTCAGCTTCTGGATGTGCGAGGTGACCTCCGCGACCGCGTTGTCGAGGCCGCCCGGGTGCGCGAGCGAGTCCGGCACCGTGAAGCGGAGCTCCACGGTCGGAATGCGCTCGATCTTCGTCTTGTAGAACGGAGCGGCGAGCGCCTCGTGCACCGAGATCGGGCAATCCGGCGGATCCGTGTCGATCCGGATCGCCATGCCGCCGTACCGCTTGATCTGCTTGACGGTGTCCGGGAAGCGCGGGTCGCCGTTCGAGATGTTGATCAGCGTCAGCTTCACGTTGCACGGGAGCTTCTGCGAGCGATCGTTCGGAGCGCCGGCCAGGTTGGCGATCGTCCCGGTCCCGACCTTCGCCTTGCGGCAGGCGGAGCTGAGCTGCGCCGGGTCGGTGGCGTTCGGGTTGGTGGCAGCGGCGTAGGTGCACTTCGGCCGCGCGTCGGGATAGGCCATCGTGCCCTCGGCCGCGATCCGGTACTGCTTGATCACGAACGGCCGCATGTTTTCGCTGTCGCCGACGCGATATCCGAAGTCGAGCTTCGAGGGAATCGGCTTCTTCAGTGAGCCGACACCCGTGGTGCCACCTGCAAGGTGCACCTCATAGGTGTTCGCGGCGACGGCCACACCGGCCACCGCAAGTACGGCAGCGAGCGCCAGCGCGGCGATCCAAGACTTTCGCATTCCTCCTCCTGAGGGGTAAGACGGGTACTGAGACGTAACGTCGAAAAAAGCCAGCCTATACCAACCTCTCGAGCCCGCCACGGCATGCTTTCCCCGATGCGACCGCCGCCAGAAGCAGAGATCTACGCACCGGAGTTCCCGCGAGGACTCGAATGGCTGAACGTGGCCTTCCTGCGGATGAACACATTGATGGGTAGTGGAGTTGCGCTGGTCGAGTTCTGGGATTTCGCCCGGATCAACTCGCTGAGGACGCTTCCGTACCTCACGGAGTGGCACAACCGCTACCGGGAGGCGGGCCTTCGCGTGATCGGCGTGCACACGCCGGGCTACTCGTTCGGCCGCGACCGCGACACGGTTGCGCGCGCCGTGGAGCGGCTGGAGATCCCGTTCGCGGTGGCGCTCGACCCGGACTACGTGGTGTGGCGGGAATACGGGAACAAGGGCTGGCCGGGCCGCTATCTGTTCGACCGCACCGGCAGCTTGGCGCTTCTCCACTACGGGGAGGGCGAGTACGAGGACACCGAGCGCGCGATCGGCGAGGTGCTCGGCATCGAGGTTGAGCCGATGAAGCCGCTGCGCCGGGAGGACGAGCCGGGCCTGCTGCTCGAGCCGCAGACCGCGGACATCGCGATGCCCGCGGACCGCGAGCGGGTGGAGCTCGTGCGCGACTGGACGGACGGCGAGGACTGGATCGCGGCCGCCGACGCCGGCGCGGCGGCCCACTTCAGCTTCACGGGCGGCGCGGCGTACGCGGCCCTATCCGAGGGCGGCCTGGACGAGCCGGGGCTCTACGAGGTGGATGGGACGGTGGAGGCCGGGTCGCCGGGCCTCCGCCTGCACGGCGTGCAGTTCACGCCTGCGCCGCCAGGGCCTTCCTGATCTCCTTCGGCAGCATGAAGCGGACGTCCTCCTGGACGACCTCGAACTCCGCGACCTCGGTGGTGCCGCGGGCGCGGAAGAAGTCGACCAGCCGCTGGACCAGCTCCTCGGGCGCGCTCGCGCCGGACGAGATGCCCACCACGCGCTTGCCCTCGAGCCATGACTCCTGCACCTGGGTCTCGTTGTCGATCAGGTGCGACTCGGCGCCGTGGTCGCGCGCGACCTCGACGAGCCGGTTCGAGTTCGAGGAGTTGCGCGACCCGATCACGAGCACGAGGTCGCACTCGCGCGCCATCTGGCGCACGGCGAGCTGGCGGTTGGTGGTGGCGTAACAGATGTCGTCCGACTTCGGCCCCGTGATGTTCGGGAACCGCTCGCGGAGGCGCCGGATGATGCGGTCGGTCTCGTCGACGCTCAGCGTCGTCTGGGTGAGGAAGGCGACGCGGTCGGGATCGGGCAGGTCGAGGTTGTCCACGTCCTCCTCGGTCTCGACGAGGACGAAGTGGTCGGGCGCCTCGCCCATCGTCCCCTCCACCTCCTCGTGACCCTCGTGGCCGATCAGGACGATCGTGTAGCCCTCGGCGGCGAACTTCTTCGCCTCCACGTGCACCTTCGTGACGAGCGGGCAGGTGGCGTCGATCGTGGTCAGCCGGCGGGCGCCGGCGTTCGCGTGCACCGCCGGCGAGACGCCGTGGGCGGAGAACACCACGGTCTCCCCCTCCGGCACCTCGGTCTCCTGGTCCACGAACACGGCCCCGTGCTCGCGGAGCTGCTCGACCACATGCTTGTTGTGGACGATCTCCTTGCGCACGTACACCGGCGGGCCGTACAGCTCGAGCGCGCGCTCGACCGTCTGCACGGCGCGGTCCACGCCCGCGCAGTAGCCGCGCGGCGCGGCGAGCAACAGCTTTTCGGGAGCGGCGGCCATCCGCCCGGAGGCTAGCGACGAGAACATCGCTGCGCACCGGGCACCGCCCGGTGCTTGCGCCCTACAGCGCCTGCAACAGCTCGTAGATCGTCTCCCCCACCGCGTTCACGCTCGGCTGGGAGACGGCGGACATGTCGTCGCAGCGGCGGTGCCAGCAGGGGAAGTCGAAGTCGATCAGGTCGATCGAGGGAACGCCCTGCTCGAGGAAGGGGACGTGGTCGTCGGACACAGGGCCCTGGTCGCCCCTGGGGAACACCTCCAGGGCGCCGACACGGCGGGCCGCGGAGCGCAGCTTTCGCCACAGCCCCGGCGAGGAGTTGTCCTCGTAGCGGATGGCGAGCCGGCGGTCCCCGACGAAGTCGAGCAGCACCATCGCCCGGGCGCCGACGAATGTTTGCGCGGCCACCTTGCTGCCGCGCAGCCCCCTCTCCTCGAACTGGCTCTCGGGCGTGCCGCGCGGCGACTCCTCGCCGTCGAAGAAGACGAACTTGACCGTGTGGCGCGGCCGCCTGATCGTCCGGGCGAGCTGGGCCGCGACCGCCGTGCCGGAAGCGCCGTCGTTGGCGCCCACGAAGCCGGGGATGTCCTTCGTGTCGTAGTGGGCGCCCACCACCACGTAGCCGGGCTCGCGGCCGCGCACGGTGCCGACCACGTTGCGGAGGCCACCGGGGACCTCCTGGTACTCGCCGCGTGGGATGATCCGCTTCAGGAGCCGCGCGAGCCGGCGCGACTCCGGCGAGCCGGCCGGCCGCGGCCCGAGCTCGACCTGGCGGCGAAGCAGCCGGAACGCGGCGGCGCCGTCGAAGCGGTCCACGCCGACGCTCGCCGCGCGCGGCGTGCTCCCGTCCGCCTCGTCGTCTCCGGTGAACGGCAGATTGTCGGTGGCGACGAGCGCCACCAGCGTGATTCCAAGCACGACCTGTGCCGCCAGCACGATTCCGAGCAGCTTCACAGACGCGAGTGTTACGGGTGTACGCTCCCTCCGTGGCGCAGCCGGGTCACAAGGACCGCCTGAGCGCGGTCGACGCCTCCTTCCTGGTGCAGGAGAAGCAGTCCTCGCACATGCATGTTGGCGCGCTCGTGATCTTCGACGGGCCGCCTCCGGGGCGCGACGAGTTCATCGCGCATCTCGGTGCCCGGCTGCAGCGTGTGCCGCGCTACCGCCAGAGGCTCGCGTTCCCGCCGCTCGAGGCGGGCCGCCCGTTCTGGGTGGACGACCCGAGCTTCAACCTCGACTACCACGTGCGCCACACCGCGCTGCCGAAGCCCGGCTCGGAGGAGCAGCTGCGCGAGCTGGCGGGCCGGATCTTCTCGCAGCGGCTCGACCGCTCGAAGCCGCTGTGGGAGGTGTGGATCGTCCACGGGCTCGAGGACGGGCGCTTCGCGCTCATCTCGAAGACGCACCATGCGCTGGTGGACGGCGTGTCCGGCGTGGACATCGCCACGGTCCTGTTCGACCTGTCGCTGGTGCCCGACGAGGTGGAGCCGGACGACGGCTGGACGCCGGCCCCGGTGCCGTCGGACGTGGAGCTCGTGGCCGAGGGCGTCGTGGGGCTCGCGAAGACGCCGTTCAGCCTCGCGGGCCGAGCGCTCGGCGCGCTCCAGCGCCCGGGCGAGACGATCGGGCGGGTGCGTGAGGCGGCCGAGGGACTCGGCGAGGTGGTGTGGGCCGGTATGAACCCGGCGCCGGACGTGCCCCTGAACGTGGAGATCGGGTCGCACCGGCGGGTGCGCTGGGCCCAGAGCCGGCTCGCCGACTTCAAGGAGATCAAGAACACGCTGGGTGGGACGGTCAACGACGCGGTGCTGACGGTCGTGGCGGGTGCCCTGCGGCGGTGGCTGCACGATCGCGGCGTGCGCACGGAGGGCGTCGAGCTGCGCGCGCTGGTGCCGGTCTCGATCCGCTCCGAGGACGAGCGCGGCTCGCTCGGCAACCGGATCGCCGCGATGCGCGGCCCGCTGCCCGTGTATGTGGACGACCCGGTTGAGCGCCTCCGGATCGTGCGCGGGTCGATGGGCGAGCTGAAGGAGTCGAAGCAGGCGCTCGGCGCCGAGGTGATCGCTGCCCTGAACGACTTCGCGCCGCCCACGCTGCTGGCGCAGGCGTCGCGGCTCAACTTCTCGACTCGGCTCTTCAACCTGATCGTCACGAACGTGCCCGGGCCGCAGTTCCCGCTGTACCTGCTCGGGCGCGAGATGCAGGAGATCGTGCCGATCGCCTTCCTGCCCGAGCACCACGCGCTCGCCGTGGCGATCATCAGCTACAACGGGAAGGTCGACTTCGGGCTGCTCGCCGACTACGACGCGATGCCCGACATCGACGCGTTCGCCGCGCATCTCGAGGAGTCGCTCGCCGAGCTGCTCGCCGCGGCGCGGAGCGCCGGGAAGGCGACCGCCAGGTCGAACGGCCGCAAGAAGGACGGCACGCCGGGCACGGCGCGGAAGAAGACGACCACGTCGTGAACATCGCGAAAGTCGGGCCCGTGGACATCGTCTACGAGACGATCGGGGATCCCGCGGATCCCCCGCTGCTCCTCGTCATGGGACTCGGGATGCAGTTGATCCACTGGGACATCGAGCTGTGTGAGCGGTTCGCCGAGCGCGGCTTCCACGTGATCCGGTTCGACAACCGCGACGCGGGGCTGTCCACCAAGGTCCAGGCGCCGGTCCCGAATGTCATGCGGCTGATGGCCGGCCTGTCCGCGCAGGTGCCCTATCTGCTCAGTGACATGGCCGCGGACGCCCTCGGGCTGCTGGACCACCTCGGCATCGAGCGCGCCCACCTGGCGGGCACGTCGATGGGCGGGATGATCGCCCAGCAGATGGCGATCGAGGCGCCGGAGCGGGTGCTGTCGCTGGCGTCGATGCTGTCCACGACGGGCGACCGCTTCATGGGCACCCCGAAGCTGAGGGTCTGGAGCGTGCTGACGCGGCGGGCGCCGAACAACCGTGACGCCTACATCGAGTACTTCATCCGCGTCTTCAGGATGATCGGCTCGCCCGCGTACCGGGCGGACGACGAGCGGGTGCGCGAGCTGGCGGCCGCGACCTACGACCGCTGCCACCACCACCCGGCGGGGACGGCGCGGCAGCTGGGCGCCGTGCTCGCGTCGGGCTCGCGAACCGCGGCGTTGAGGGAGCTGCGGGTGCCGACGGTCGTGATCCACGGCGAGGCCGATCCACTGCTGCCCGTGCGCGGCGGCAGGGCGACCGCGAAGGCAATCCCCGGCGCCGAGCTGATCACGATCCCCGGAATGGGCCACGACCTGCCGAAGGAGCTGTGGCCGACATTCGTGGACGCGATCGCGCGGAACGCGGAGCGGGCGCGCGAGCCCGCGGCGGTCTGAGGGACGAACGACGAACGACGAACGACGAACGACGAACGACGAACGACGAACGACGAACGACGAACGACGAACGACGGCATTGAAGGGTGGGGCCTTGCCGGAATAACCGTGTAATACGCGGGTAATCCTGCAAGCACCCTCGCCGGAACGTCCGATCCCTACCCGACCCGGTGCTCCCCCGCCAAGCTCTGCGCCAGTTCCAGGGTTTCCGCGTCGATCGTGTCCCCGATGACGAGGTCGTGCTCCCGTGAGTATTCGGTGACGACCGCGTCGCGGACGGCGTCCCAGCCGGCGCTCGGCGCCTCGGTTCGGACTGAGCCGCTCGCGGCGGGCTTCCAGTCGAGGCCCAGCGCCGCGTAGACCGGCTCCAGCACCGCGTTGATGCGGTCCTCGCCCTCCACGACCAGGACCACACCCGTGTGCGAGCCGCCGCCGACGATCCGCTGGCCGATTCCGGCCAGCTTCACGGCGCCGCGGGCGTTCACGCTGTAGCGGCCGGGGCAGTACTCGCCATCCACCTCGCCGACGCGGGCGTCCACGCCGAGGCGCGCGAGTGCCCGGGCCAGCCGGTCCGCCGTGTGCCGGAAGCGGTCGTGGATGCCCGCGCGCGGCTCCTTGTCCGGGATGGCGTGGCCGATCTCCATGGTGCCGTCGTGGAAGACGGCGGCGCGGCCGCCGGCGAGGCGCAGCGTTGCCTCGAACCCGTGCTCGCCTGCCGCCCGGACGGCCTCCTCGTAGCCGTCGGCCACCGCGTCGCGTTTTGCGAAGGCGACCGTCGTGCCGGGCCGGGCGATTCTGAGCGTCTCGGGCAGCTCGCCGGCGGCCACCCGGAACATCAGCGCGCGCGAGACGGCCGCGTCGAGGGCGGGATCGTCAGAGAAGGAGTCCGTGAGGAGGCGGAGGCGGGGCAGCGGGGAAAGCCTAGGCCGCCAGCTCCTCGCCCGGATCCGGCGCCCAGTCCTCGGAGGACAGCGCGCGGTCCTTGCCGGTCAGCTTCGCTCCGCGCAGGCAGAAGTCGGCGGCCGCGATCAGGTCGTCCACCGTCTGGGCGTCGTCGGGGTGGATCACCCATCCCACGCTGGCCGTGACGTGCACGTCCTCGTGGTTCAGGTCGCGAAGGGCGGTCAGCACCGAGTCGGCCAGCGCGCGCATCTCCTCGGTGCTCGCGGCCGGCGCGAGCACGGCGAACTCGTCGCCGCCGAGTCGCGCCACGACGTCGCCCTGGCGGACCGCGCCGATCAGCCTCCCGGCCGTCTCGCGCAGCACGGCGTCACCGGCGGGGTAGCCGTGC
>Ga0126306_10001996_pt1 | contig 11308 bp, 9 predicted proteins | sample Plot27_FD_92592 | JGI IMG/M metagenome (GOLD analysis project Ga0126306, IMG submission 92592) | Serpentine soil microbial communities from UC McLaughlin Reserve, CA, USA - Plot27 | ecosystem: Environmental > Terrestrial > Soil > Grasslands | place: USA: UC McLaughlin Reserve, Lake County...
GCGATGCGGACGGTATGGAGAGGCACCATCTCCTTCGGATTGGTGACGATCCCGGTTCGGCTGTACGTGGCGACTGAGAGCAAGAACGTTCCCTCCCACCAGATTCACGTCAACGACGGCGGCCGGGTGCAGTACAAGCGGGTCTGCTCGATCGACGGAGTCGAAGTGCCGTACGAGGAGATCGGTCGAGGCTACGAGTCGGCAACCGGAGAGATAGTCATGCTCAGCGAAGTCGATCTATCGATGCTGCCGGCGAAGACGTCCCGTTCGATCGAGGTTGTCTCGTTCCTGCCGATCTCTGCCGTCGACCCGATCTACCTCGACCGCAGCTACTACGTCGAGCCCGAGCCCCAGGGCGCCAAGGCGTACCGGCTGCTGCGGGACGCACTTCGCAAGCAAGGCCGCGTCGCTGTCGCCAAGGTCACGCTCCGTGATCGCGAGATCGTCGCAGCCTTGCGGGTGCATGGCGATGTGCTCATCCTTGCGACCATGCTCTGGCCGGACGAGGTCCGGGAGCCTCGATTCCCTTTCCTGGCTGACGACGACGAATGGTCGACGCCGAGCCAGGAGCTCGCGATGGCCGAGGCGCTCATCGACTCGTTGTCGGACGAAGCGCTGGATCCGGGCCGGTATCGCGATGTACACCGGGAGACGCTGACCGCCCTGATCGATGCCAAGGCGACCGGGCGAACCGTGACCGAAGATGCTCGGCCAGCCGCGGCATCACCCGACCTGCTGAGTGCGCTACGGGCCAGCATCGAGGCCGCCAAGGAGCGGCGATCAACAAGCAACGGAGGACGGCGGCGGACAAGCCCGAGTGCTGGCGCGGCTAAGAAGAGGCAAAAGGGGCCGACGCAGGCAGCGCGCGGAGCCGACGCGCCGAAGAAGCGCGGCTGACGCCAATTCAGCGGCGGATCTGCGACACGCCGATCCAATTCCGCATTCTGGCGGTGCCAGCTGGTAGCAAGTCGGCATGAGCAGTTGTTCGGATTGTGGCCTGGAAGTCGACCACTGCCACGGCACGCTGGTCGTACACGATGACCGCACTGTCGACTGCACAGATCCCGCATGCGAACTTCCGGATCTGCTGCGGCACGCGATCATTGTCGACTGCATAGCCGTGCTGGGCGGCTGCTGCCTGGTCGAGGAACCTGCGGACTTCGCGGTTGCCTCTTAACCCGGTTTGCGTCGCCAGCCAATGGCCACGCTAAATTTGCCCGGGGATGAGTGTGCAAATGATCGGGCGCGAGCTGGACGAGATTGTCCGTGAGCTTTATGTGCTTCCACCAGCTGACTTCGTCACTGCCCGAAACGAGTTGGTGAGGCAGGCCAGGGCAGCCGGTAGCCGAGACGTTGCCGAACGGCTGCAGCAACTTCGCCGCCCCACCCGCAGCGCCTGGCTGGTGAATCTGTTGGCCAGCGATCCTGCGGCGATGCAACGCCTGTCGGCATTGGGTCGAGAGCTGCGCGATGCCCAGACAGGGCTGGTTCGTACCGAGCTGCGCAGCCTCGCCGAGCAGCGCCGTCAGTTGATCGCTGACCTGATGGATCGGGCCAAGGCCCATGCTGCCGCTGCTGGGCTGCGGCTGACTCCGACCGTGCTGTCGGAGGTGGAGGCGACACTACAGGCCGCTCTTGTCGATCTTGCGGGTGCTCTCACCGTCCGCAATGGCCGTCTGGTGCGACCGCTCTCGCACAGCGGCTTCGGGCCGCGGCCCCGCAGTGCTACACAGCCCAGGTCGGCTAGCGACATGAGGCCTGTTGAGGTGCCGGCTGAAGCGGCAGCGACTGAGATCGAAATTCCCGCAGTCGAAGACGAGTTGCAAGCACGTCGGCAGCAGCGGGTCCTTGGCGGCCGTTGGACTGTCGAACGCCTCGAGGCGACCGACCGTACGGCGGTGGAGGCCACCGAGACCCCAGCCGCGCCCGACGGCGGACAGGAGCCACCAGCTGAGCTGCGAAGGGCGGAGGCGCAACTTGCCGCCGCCGAGGCTGCGCACTGGCAGTCTGAGTTTGACCTGGCAGACGCCGAGGCGGCCGTGGAGGCCGCAGACGACGCAGTGAGATCCCTCGACACCAAGCGGATTGAAGCACGTCGAGACAGGGTCACTGCTCAGCGGCATCTTGCCGAGGCCCAGTCCCGGCAGCGGAACGCGGTGAACCTGCTGGCGGAAGCTCGGCGGCGACTCGATGCAGCCAAGCGCAGGTCGGACAGGGATGAGTAGCGCTGGCGGCGTGCTTGCTGCGTACGCCGGGCCACCGTCACCGGGCGCAACGTTGTCCAAGATCTGCCCCCCGACCGCATCAGGTAGAAGAGGCCCAAGGCGGCAGCTCTCACGCAGCCTAGGACCGTGCGTCATCGTGCAGCGCAGTGACGATCCGGCGAAGCCAGGCCAGTGCGCCGGGCGCGGAGTCAAGCACCGAGATATGGCCCACGCCGCGCTGCAGACGCAGTTCCGCCCCTGGACAGTGGGCTGCCAGCCACTCCCCATGTGAACTCGGCACCATTCGGTCGTCTGTGCCGTGCATGATCAGCGTTGGTGCGACGATGTCTGCAAGATCAAAGCCCCACGGGGCGGTCGTGCCGAGATCATCCTCAACCATGCCGTCTAACTCGTTGGCTGTTGCCGCCTCGACGACGCCGTTGAACCATGACCAGTTGCCCTCCAGCGCGGCGTGATCAGCCGGGACGAATGATTGGCGATCGAAATCATTCGAAGCGAGCATCTCTTCGAGCGCAGCTCGCCCTTGGGTGGCGGCTCGCAGTTGGTGGGTACTGCCCGCTGACATTCCTGCGAAGTAGTCGAGTCCCGTGGCCCGCCAGGGCGCGGGGGAGGAGACGCTGACCACAGCAAGCACGCGGTCCGGAAGCAAGGCGCCACAGGCCAGGGCGTGTGGCCCGCCGCCAGAGTGGCCAAAGACTGCAAAGCGGCCCATGCCCAGCTGATCGGCAATCTGGCGCGCATCAGCGGCTGCTGCCGCGACGGTCGCGCCGGGATGCGGAGTCGACCCTCCATAACCGGGTCGGTCATAGCTGATCCAGCGGATACCCAGGGAACGCGCGGCCTCGAAGAGTGGCTCGGGCGGAGCACCCGTATTGGGGGTGCCGTGATGCCACAAGACGACCAGCTCCTCGGTGTGTCGGGTGGAACCGACGTCGTACGCGTGAAGGCTCCGCCCATCGGCGGTGAGAAAGTCAATCTCAACCATCTCGCTCCTCCTATTGACTGCATGTTGTCCATGACCACTTCTACTGCCCATGTAGCTCTGTAGAACAACCTGGCCGATTGGGAAATCGGTTATCTCCTTGTCGAGCTACGTACCGGCCGTTTCACCGATCGCCCGTGGAAGATCGTCTCGGTTGCTGAGTCTCGCCAGCCGATCACCAGCATGGGTGGGCTCCGCATAGTGCCGGAGATGATCCTCGATGATCTCGATCCCGCCGACAGCAACCTGCTCATCCTGCCTGGCGCCGACCTGTGGGACGCCGGGGGCGGGACAGCATTCGCCGCAGCCGCGGCGCGTTTCTTGGACGCCGGGGTTCCCGTGGCGGCCATTTGCGGTGCCACGGCTGGCCTCGTCCGAGCTGGTCTCCTGCACAACCGCCGCCCACACCAGCGCTGCAGCCGGGTATCTCATGGCCACCGGATATGCCGGCGGTTACCATTACGTCAACCAACGCGCAGTCGTGGACGGGGAGCTCATCACGGCCGGCCCGCAGTCGCCTGTGCAGTTCGCGACGCTGCGACGCTGCGGCGCTTGGGCCTGGCATCGGATCGCAAGCTCGAGGCGTACGAGGGAGTTTTCCACCGGGCCGCCACGACCGCTTACTCAGCGCTCATGGACGCCCAAGACGCAGCATGAGTGTTGCCCACAAGGAACACCACTGTTCCGCCGCGTGAAAGCTGGCCGGAGTCGCCGCCTCAGACGGAAGCCGGCGCACTTACCTCGTCGCTCTCCTGGAGGCCGACCAACTACCGCCGAACGACTGAGGCTCGGGAGTAGCAGCTCCTGTGATACTGAGCACCAGTGACTGTCCTGGCGTTGAAGCTGCTGCTCGCACCCCTGCTGGTGGTCGCTTCTTCACTCGCCGGAAGACGCTGGGGTCCTCGGGTGGCCGGGATCTTGATCGTGTTGCCAGTTGTGGCCGGCCCCATCTTGTTGATCTTGTACTTGGACCACGGCAGTCGGTTCGCCGCTGGGGCGGCCAGCGCCGCCACCCTGGGCATTGTGCCGCTGGCCTTGTTCGTGGTGCTGTTCGGCTACCTGTCGAGACGGCACGGCTGGTTCTTGACCTTGCTGGCCAGCTGGCTCGCGGTGCTTGCGGTGGACCTGGCTCTTGCCCAGGTCGAGGTGCCGGTAGGCGCGGCCCTGGTGCTTGCCCTGCTAGCGCTGCACGGAGCAAGCGCACTGCTGCGCCGGCTGCCCCCGCCACCGCTACCCCCTCCGCCAGTACCGTGGTGGGATCTGCCGGCGCGGGCGGTCGCAACCGCGGTTCTGGTTCTCCTTGTGACTGGTACCGCAGCATCGGTCGGCCCCGCCCTTACGGGTGTGCTGACGCCTTTTCCGATCGCGTTGAGTGTTGTCTGCGCCTTTGCGACGGCGCAGACTGGTCATGTTGGCGTTCTCAACCTGCTGCGCGGGATCGTACCTGGCCTTGACGGCTTTGCCTTGTTCTGCTTCTTGGTTGCGATCACCATCGACCGCATGCCGGCGGTCGCGGCATCTGGGATAGCCAATACAGCTGCTGTCGGCTTCGCGATCTTCCTGGTTGCCAACCCCTCAATCACATTGCGCCATCATTTTGGGTCAGGGCTGACCTGCACGTCCCCGACCCACGGGCCCCCCACATTCCCCCCAAGCCGGGCCACGGCTAGGGTCGAGCCCATGATCGTTCGACGCGTGCGGACGTCGTGGCCGGCCATCTTGATCGTCGGGGGAGTCCTCATCGCCGGATGTCATACGACCCCATCCGTGGGCCAGACCCTTTTCGTGATGGTCTCGCCCGCACCGTCGCCAGGTTTGGCCTCTGCGACGAGAACGGTTGCACCCACTGCTCTGACCGATGAGTCGGTCGACAGTGCGGTCGACCGAGTGATCGCGATCTCTATCGACGGTCTCAACCCAGGTGCCATCCAGGAGCTCGGCAAGTCTCGAACCCCGGCATTTCACCGGTTGATGCGCGAAGGTGCCTACACCTTGAACGCCCGCACCGTCCGCGAGCAGACGGCCACGCTACCCAATCACACCGCGATGCTTACCGGCCGCCGGGTGGACGACAGGCATGGCGGACACGGGTATAGCGACAACTTCGACAACGGCTCTACCGTCCATCGCGCAGCCGGGCACTATGTCGCCAGCGTGTTCGACGTCGTTCACGACAATGGCGACTCCACCGCGCTGTACGCCAGTAAGACAAAGTTCAAGCTTTACGAGCGCACCTGGAACACCCATGGCGGCCCTGATCGAGTTGGGCGTAACGATGGACGTGCCAAGATCGACCGCTTGACGATCGACGGCGACAACACCAGGCTCGTCGCCAACCTCACCGCCGAACTACGCCGCTCGCCGCGCGAATTTACCTTCGTACACCTATCGCTACCCGACCGTATTGGGCACTCCCGCGGGTTCATGGGCAAGCAGTACCTCGACGCCGTGGAGCACACTGATCGCCTGCTCGGCCGCATCCTCGACACTGTGGCTGCCCGGCCCACCTTACGCCGACACGCGCTCGTGATTCTCACAGCTGACCACGGGGGCAGGGGTGCGGCGCACTATGGTGCGAGCAGGTTGCAGAACTACCGGATTCCCTTTATGGCGTGGGGCCCGGGCGTTGCCGCCGGAGGCGACCTCTATGACCTCAATCCCGATTATCGCAACCCTGGTGCCAGGCGCTCCAGCTATCGCGGAAAGCAGCCGATCCGTAATGCCGACCTCGCGAACTTGGCGACCGATGCCCTCGATATGCCTCGGGTGCCCGGCTCTGAATTCGACAGCTCACGCACATTGAATGTGTTTCGTTAACGATCCTCTCGTCGCTCAAGATCATTAGCGCTGAGCCGATCGGTACGAACGGCGTAGACATCCCCTGATCGATCATCGGCCGGAAGGGTGCTCAAGAGCTCGAGCATGGTTTCGGGTTCCATCCAGCCATGGTCTGCCCAGCGGTGCGTCTCGACCCGGGAGTGTCGATAGCGGTAGTCGCCGAGGGAGCTGATTCGCTCCAGGCAGGCGGTGGCGCGGTCAATGGCGACTGGAATGTACTCAAATGACAGTGCCGCAATCGGCTGGCTGAGGCCTTGAAGCACCTCATGCTCGAATCCTTCGACATCGATTTTGCAGAATTGAGGCTCGCCGTGGCGGGAGATGAGTTCGTCCAGACTGACGAGCGGCACACTGATCACGGTGTCCCAGCGAATCCGTTGGAATCGTCGATCAATTTGGACATCGTCCATCCAAGAGTCAGCGAAGGTCGAAACCGTCGGCGTGCGGGTACTCAGATGGAGCTTGCCTTCGCCAGATCCGGCCGCGACGCCACTGGCCTCAATGACGACGTCCGGGTCGCGGCCATAAAACAGCCGCAGCACTGCAACGAAGTCCGGCTGCGGCTCGACTGCGATGACATGGGCACCGATGCGGCGGAAGATGCGAACTCGATTGCCGACATGTGCACCAATGTCGAAAGCAAGATCACCAGCCCGAAGAAACCTCCGGTAGAACGCCTCCATCCGGCCGCGGCGCCACACCGGGCCGTAGTAGGTGATCAGCGAACGGCTGATGCCCGCAGCCCGCCTGAGCATGTGTCCAGCCGGCATTGAGAGTTCCTGGATGCGAGATAGCCCATTTGCCCATCCTCGGGCACCTTCACCAGTCCATCACACACGAGGGGATGCAGACAGACGACTTAGCCAGATGGGTGTCCAGGCGCAACCGGGAGGAGGCGTACAGACCTGACAGTCGCTAGATCAGCGCTCCCAACCTGTAGGCCCACCCGCTGACGTCAGTAGTGGTAGTAGCGGCGTGGTGGTCCGAAATGGTGACGGCGGCGCCGGAAGAACCCGGTGATCAGAAACATCCAGAGGAACATCCAAACCAGCCATGGGGCGCTGAGGAGGACGGCCGCGACGACTGCACAGACCACCAGCAGCGGTGCAAACCAGAGCACGGGCGACCATCCGAGATGGGCATCCGACCGTTGGTGAGAGCTCGATTCCATGCTTGGCTCGGGCGTTCGAGGCAGGTCAACAAAGAGCGGCTCGAGATCGTCGTTGAAGCGGGCCTTTATCGCTTGGTCCACGCGCTGCTCGAATTCTTCGGTGCTGAGCCGACCTGCAGCGAAATGATCACCAAGCTCAGCGATGGCACGGTCTCGCTCGGCATCGCCGATTCTGAGTGGAGTCTTCGGTGCGGGCTTGGATTCCATCGGGCCGTAGGGGGTGGGCCACACCCACATCACATTCCCCCGGGAGAGGTCGAACCTTCCCGGAATGTATCGAGTCATGACTAATTGTGCGGCGCGGTGTCGTCTTCAGCAAGGATCGCGTACAGCTTGCGGCGAAACTCCACCAGGGCGTCGCGACCTTTCGCCTGTTGTTCGGGCGTTCCGGTGGCGACGATCTGCCATATCGCGGCTGCCGCCTGCCCGATCAGCGGCTTGAGTCCGGCGTCGTCCTCGCCGGCATCACTCATGGCTTGCCATGGAGCCGAGACCTCATCAGCGTGCTCATTGACGTAGCGGCGACCATCGTCGGTCAACGTGTATGCGCGACGGCCTCCGTCAGCTTCCACCCGCACCAGGCCCTCGTCCTCGAGCTGTTGCAACGTCGGGTAGATCGACCCGGGACTCGGCTTCCAGACTCCGCCGCTCCGGCTGGCGATCTCCTGAATGATCTGATACCCGTTCATCGGCTGCTCTGCCAACACCGCGAGTATCGCGGCGCGCACATCGCCACGGCGGGCTTTCGGTCCGCGCGAGGTACGCGCTCCGCCCCACCACGGAGGTCCAAACGGTGCACCTGCGAACATGCCCCACTGGCCGAACGGCTGCGAACCCCGAGGACCCGCGTGTCCGGTCATCTTGGCGAGCCAGTCACCAAGATCCCTGCTCCACTGGGGATTGCAGTGGCGTGTGAAGTGTTGCCATGGCGCACCCATGGCATAAGCACCACCCATCTCGATCACCTTTACTTTCGTGACGTCTCAATCGATACGTCAACGATATATCGCGACCCGTCGGGTAACAACAGTCGCGGGCCCATTCGCTGAAAACTTCACTCCAACCGAGCAGGCGAGATTGTCAGTGACGCTTGAGTGGGCGACGCGGCCGCGACTGGAGTGAGGTTTTCGGGGTGTCCGTGGCTACCAGCCCCGCTGGCGCCACTCGGCCAGATGCGGCCGCTCAGTGCCCAGTGTGGTGTCGTCGCCGTGGCCGGGATGCACCACAGTGTCGTCGTCGAAACGGTCGAAGATCTTGCTTTCGAGATCATTCATCAAGGATGTGAAGTCTTCGGGACTGTTGGTTTTGCCAGGCCCTCCGGGGAAGAGACTGTCCCCGGTGAACAGATGGGTCATGCCGGTGCCCGGGTACGCGAGCGTGATCGAACCTGGCGTATGCCCAACCAGCCCAATCACCTCGAGGCGCTCTGTGCCCAGTTCGATCTGATCACCGTCCCAGACCCCGATTAAACCCTCGACTCCGGCGCCGCTGCTGATTGCCTGGAGATCAGGTTGGCCGCAGATCAGTCCGGCTCCAGTGGCCGCCGCGACCGACGGTAGCGCCTGCCAGTGATCAGCGTGCCGGTGTGTGGTCACGATGGTGTCCAGTGACTGATCGGAAATGATCTTCAGAAGTCGATCATCATCGTTGGCTGCATCAAGGAGCAGGCTGCCATTGTTGCGGCTCTGCAACAGATAGGCGTTGTTGTCGACCGGTCCCACACTGACCTTGATCATGGTGATTGAGCCGGACAGTGGTACGACGAGCGGCGGCCCGCCTGGCTCGACGTGGTTGAAGCCCCCCATCAGTACGCCGGAAGCTGAAGCTCACCTGTCCCGGTGAGCGAGGAGGCGTCGGTGCGTCCCATCAGCCAACCGAGAAGATGGGCACTGCTACCGCTCACGGCAATCGGTTCCCTTGCGCTGCCAACCGTCGTCGTGAAGCCGGTGTCCGAAGTCAGCTGCAGTTTGGGCCAATCGTCACGATGCCCCAACCGGAACGCACACCACTCGAGCAGCCACTCGGCCGTCGGCGGATCGATGTCGGTGATCTCATAACCGATGTCCAGATCAACGTGATGGATGACCACCTCGAGCAACCGCGCCAACGGCAGCAGGCGCGCCGGCACGTTCAACCCGCCGCGCATTTCGACCACCACATCCCAGGCGTTTGCACCGTCAAGCTCCTCAAATGCCGCGTCCAAACGTCCAGCGGAGTTGTCCAAGTCGATCTGAAGGTCAAGGCCGGACCGTCCAGAACCTGCCTCGATCTCGCTCGCTCGATGCTCCGACGACGGGTACATGTCCTGGCGTTCTCCGGTACGCGCCCACTGAGTCAGTCGGATCAGCGCATCCCCATGGCGGGCAACGTGAGTGGCCACATGGCCACGAGTCCAGTCCGGGAGCCTGCTGGGCGCTCGCCACTGCTCGTCGGTCACCAAGATTGTGTCGCCCAGCAGACGTTGCGTCGCGGTTCTGACCAACCCCCGTAACGTCTCCAGCTGAGTCGTGGCCGAAGATGCAGGCGCAGTCATGCCCCTACCGTAATGCCCGCCTGATTGCTCGCGGGAGGTCTCGATGCCATCGGATTCACCTGTGCCGTATTCACCTGTGCACTGTCGGCGTTGGCACATACGATGTGCTCCGTGACCGACCGTCTCGTCGTTCGGGGTGCGCGCGAGCACAACCTGCAAAACATCTCTCTCGATCTGCCGCGTGATGCGCTGATCGTGTTCACCGGCCTGTCCGGATCGGGGAAGTCGAGTCTCGCCTTCGACACCATCTTCGCCGAGGGTCAGCGCCGCTACGTCGAATCGCTCTCGGCGTACGCACGGCAGTTTCTTGGTCAGATGGACAAGCCTGATGTGGACTTCATCGAAGGTCTGTCGCCCGCGGTTTCCATCGACCAGAAGTCGACCAGCCGCAACCCCCGCTCAACGGTCGGCACGATCACTGAGGTTTACGACTACCTCCGGCTGCTCTATGCGCGTGCCGGTAGACCGCATTGCCCGATCTGCGGCGAGCCGATCAGTCGGCAGTCGCCGCAGCAGATCGTCGACCGCCTGATGGCGATGGAGGAGGGAACCCGGTTCCAGGTGCTGGCTCCGGTCGTCCGCGGCCGCAAGGGGGAGTACATCGAGGTCTTCCGGGAGCTTGCGGCCGAGGGCTTCAGTCGCGCCAGGGTCGACGGACAGGTGATCCAGCTCACCGACCCGCCCACTCTTGACAAGAAGTACAAGCACTCCATCGATGTCATCGTCGACCGGCTCGCCGTCAAGTCGTCGGTCAAGCACCGGCTGACCGATTCCGTGGAGACGGCGCTGAAGCTGGCACAGGGCGTGGTATCGATCGACTTCGTGGATCTTGACCCAAAGGATTCACAGCGGGAGCGCAACTATTCCGAGAAGATGGCGTGTCCTAACAATCACGACATCGCGATTGACGAGCTGGAACCGCGCCAGTTCTCGTTCAACGGTCCGTGGGGGGCGTGCCCCACATGTTCTGGACTGGGAACGCGAATGGAGGTCGATCCGGAGCTGGTGGTTCCCGATCCGGAGAAGAGTCTGTCCGAGGGCGCCATCGCCCCCTGGTCATCAGCGCATGTAGCGGACTACTTCGCCCGACTCATCGACTCCCTGGCGGAGAGCGCCGGTTTCTCGACTACGGTTCCATGGCGTCGGCTGCCGACGGCGGCCCAGAAGCTGCTCCTCGATGGAGTGCCCGGGCTGGTCCACGTCCGCTATCGGAACCGCTACGGCCGCGAGCGCAGTTACAACGCGAAGTACGAGGGCGTTGTCTCCTACATCGAGCGGCGCCATGCCGAAGCCGAGAGCGACACATCGCGTGAGCGATTCGCAGGCTACATGCGGGAGGTGCCCTGCCGGGCCTGCAAAGGCGCTCGGCTCAAGCCGACCTCACTTGCGGTGACGATCGGGGGGAAGAACATCGCCGAGCTGTCAGCCATGCCGATCGATGCGGCCGCTCAGTTTCTCTCCCACCTCAAGCTCACCGAACGCGAACAGCACATCGCTGAGCGGGTGCTCAAGGAGATCAACGAGCGCCTCAGGTTTCTGCTCGATGTCGGCCTCGACTA
>Ga0126306_10001997_pt1 | contig 11307 bp, 9 predicted proteins | sample Plot27_FD_92592 | JGI IMG/M metagenome (GOLD analysis project Ga0126306, IMG submission 92592) | Serpentine soil microbial communities from UC McLaughlin Reserve, CA, USA - Plot27 | ecosystem: Environmental > Terrestrial > Soil > Grasslands | place: USA: UC McLaughlin Reserve, Lake County...
ATGACGGCGCTCAGCGTATCCGGGCGCGCAACTGTGAGCGTCCCAGGCTCACGCCGATCTAGACTCGGGCCGTGGAGGGGTCACCTGACAGCATCCGCGTGGCGGAGCTGATGGCGGCGCTCTCGCTCGCGACCGACCTCGGCATGGGGCAGCCGCTCGAGCACGAGCTCGGAGTCTGCCTGGCGGCGCTCGAGCTGGCGGACCGGCTCGACTGCGGCCCCGACGAGCGCTCGGAGACCTACTACGTGGCGCTGCTCGCCCACGTCGGCTGCACCGTGGTCGCCGCGGATCTTGCCGGCTGGGTCGGGGGCGACGACATCCACTTCCAGCGCGGCGCGAGCGTCACCGGTCCTGCGGCGGAGCCGCGCGAGGACATGCGGTACCTCGTCACGCGCTTCGCGGACGACAGGCCGCTCCCGGAACGCGCGCGCCTGACCGCGAGGATGCTCGCGACGGGCCGACGGCGGTTCGAGCGGATGGCGGCGAGCCTCTGCGAGGGCGGCCGGCTGCTCGCCCGCCGCCTGCGGCTTCCCGAGGCGGTCGGAGTCGCGCTCGGGCAGATGACCGAGCGCTGGGACGGCAACGGGGTGCCGGGGGACGCGGCCGGCGAGGAGATCGCCCGCCCGCTGCGCATCGTCCGCGTCGTCCACGAACTCGTCGCGATCGGGCAGGCGCGCGACCGCGAGGCTGCGACCGCGGCGCTGGCGCGGCGCCGCGGTCGCGGCTATGACCCCGCGATCGTCGACGCCGCGCTCGCCGACGCCGACGCGCTCGTGCGCGCGGCGGAGGTGCCCGACGCGTGGGAGCGCGTGATCGACGCCGAGCCGCCGCCGGCCGCGACGATCTCGCGCGCGGCGCTGGCGTCGGTCGCGCGGGCGGTCGGCGAGTTCGCCGACCTGAAGATCCACTTCCTGCACGGACATTCGAGCCGCGTCGCCGAGCTGGCGGCGGCCGCAGCGACGGCGCTCGGCTGCTCGTCGACCGAGATTTCGGACGTACGCGCTGCGGGCTTCGTCCACGACCTCGGCCGCGTGGCGGTGCCGAACGGGATCTGGGACAAACCCGGGCCGCTGAGCGCGGGCGAGCAGGAGCGGGTTCGCCTGCACTCCTACTACACCGAGCGCGTGCTCGAGCGCTCAGGCGCGCTCGCGTCGCTCGCCCAGCTTTCCGGCTTACACCACGAGCGGCTCGACGGCTCCGGATATCACCGCGGAGCGACGGCCGCGCAACCGAGCGTCGGCGCGCGCCTCCTCGCCGTGGCGGATGCCTACGACGCGATGACCCACGATCGGCCGTACCGGCCGGCGCTGCGCCGCGCCGGCGCCCGTGCGGAGCTCGGCGCAGTCGTCCGAGCGGGCGCGCTCGAGAAGCGCCTGGTGGACGCGGTGCTGGCGGCCGCGGGCGCAGCGCCGCTGCGGGTGCGCCAGGGCTATCCGGCCGCGCTCACCGAGCGCGAGGTCGAGGTCCTGCGGCTCGTCGCGCGGGGGCGCACGAACCGCGAGATCGCCCGCGCGCTGGTCATCGCCGAGAAGACCGCCGGCCACCACGTGGAGCACATCTACGCGAAGGCCGGCTCTCGACCCGCGCCGGCGCAGCCCTGTTCGCGATGCAGCACGATCTCGTCGAGTAGATGGGGAGTTCGCCCGATGCGGCAGGGGCGGCGCGGGCATACGGTCGCCGAATGCTCATCACGACGAGAGTCCGGCTCCACCACGAGGAGCGCGGCAGCGGCGCCCCGATCCTCTGCATCCACGGCACCGGGAGCTCCGCGCTGCTGCCGGCCACGCCGACGTACGGCAGGCCGCGCAGCTGCTCGGGCAGCTCGTCGGCGACGGGCAGCGACCAGATGAGTCCCGCGGTCGACAGCTCGTCCGGCGCGTCGGCGACGGCGTCGCGCCATCCGGCGAGCACGCGCCCGGCGTCTTCGATCGGGTATGCGACGTTCAGCGCGAACACCTCGGGCCCGAGCTCGTGCACGCGCAGCTCGAAGGACGTGACCACGCCGAAGTTGCCGCCACCGCCGCGCAGCGCCCAGTGCAGGTCCGCGTGATCGCCGGCGCTCGCCCGGACCTGGCGGCCGTCGGCGAGGACGACCTCGGCCGAGATGAGGTTGTCGACGGTCATCCCGTCGCGCCGGCGCTGATGGGAGACGCCGCCGTTGAGCGCCAGGCCGGCCACACCGGTCTCGGACACGACCCCGCCCGGAGCGGCGAGCCCGAGCGGGGCGGTGACGCGATCGACGTCTGCCCATGTCGCGCCGCCCTGCACGTGCACAGTTCGGCCGGCGGCGTCGATCCGGACGGCGCGCATCGCCGACAGGTCGATCACCAGGCCGTCGTCGACCACGGCGGTGCCCGCGACGTTGTGCCCACCGCCGCGGACGGCGAGCGGCAGGCCTTGCTCCGCGGCGAAGCGAACGGCGGTCGCGACGTCGTCGGCGTCGGCGCAGCGCGCGATCGCGGCCGGGCGCTTGTCGATCATGCCGTTCCACACGCGGCGGGCGGTCTCGTACTCGAAGTGATCGGGGGCGATGACCGCGCCGGCCAGGCGCTCGGCGAGCGCTGTGGCGAGTTGCGTGGGGACCGTGGGAAAGATGGCCATGGCTGTGCTCCTGCGTTCGGGATGTGCGCAGCCTGCTCCCTAGCCGTCCGGCGACCGTCCCGAGCGGCGTCCGGGATCCGTCCCGCGCACGTCCGGCGCCGGATAGGCTCGGCTTCAGTGCTCGAAGTGCGCCTCCTCGGTCGCCTCTCTGCCGTGGTGGACGGCCGGCCGGTCGAGCTGCCCGCCGACGCGCGGGCGCGCGAGCTTCTGGCCCGGCTGGCGCTGTCCCCCGGGCCGCACTCGCGCTCCGCGCTCGCGGGGCGACTGCGGCCCGACGTGTCGGAGGACAGCGCCCGCAAGACGCTGCGCAACGCGCTGTACGAGCTACGTCGGGCGCTAGGGCGGGCGGGCCGCGACGCGGTGGTGGCCACCGGCGAGCGGGTCGGGCTGTCGGACTCGGTCCGCGTGGACGTGTGGGAGTTCCGCCGGTGCCTCGCCGACGGAGATCTCGAGGCCGCCGCGGAAGCGGGGCGCGGTGAGTTGCTCGACGGCTTCGACGGCGACTGGGCGCTGCGTGCGCGCGACGAGCACGCCGCCGAGCTGGCCGGCGTGCTCGGCACGCTGGCCGCCCGGGCGGAGGACGCCGGCGACCTGCCCGCTGCGGTCGCGTGGACTCGCCGGCGCCTGGACGTCGAGCCGCTGGCCGAGGCGGCGTATCGCGAGCTGATCCGCCTCCTGGCGCTCGACGGCGATCGCCCGGCGGCGCTCGCCGTCGCGCGCGCCATGAGCGAGCGCTTGCGCTCCCAGCTCGGAATCCCACCGTCGGCCGCGACGCGAGCGCTCGTCGAGGACATCCGCCACGGCCGAATCGCCCGCCCCGCCGCGGCCGTCGCCGCAGCGAGCGCCCCCTCGCTGCCGGCCGCCCTGGCCGCCGCCGAGCACCCCGAGGGCCGCGGGCCCGCGCTGGCGCGGCTGGAGCAGGCGTGGGCGGACGCGGTCTCGGGCGCGCGGCGCTTCGCCCTGGTCACCGGCGAGCCCGGGATCGGCAAGACCACGCTGGCTGGCGAGCTCGCGCGGCGCGCACATGCCCAGGGCGGCGCCGTGCTGCTCGGGCGCAGCGACGAGCACGCGCTCGTGCCCTTCCAGCCGTGGATCGAGGCGCTCGAGCACATCCTGGAAGCGCTGCCGGCCGCCGCCGTGGACCACTGGCTGACCGCGCACGACGGGCCACTGGCGCGCCTGCTGCCGACGCGCAGCCCGGCGCAGGCCTCTGTGGGCGATCACCGCGAGCGCTACCTCGCCTTCGAGCTGGTGCGCGCGCTGCTCGACGACGTGGCCGAGCAGTGGCCGGTGCTGCTCGTGCTGGAGGACGTGCACTGGGCCGACGTGGATTCGCTCTCCCTGCTGCGCCACCTCGCGCGGTCTGCGCCCCACCGGCGGCTGCTCGCGTTGCTCTGTGCGCGCCCGGCCGAGCTCGAGCGGGCCGTCACGCAGACGCTCGCCGAGCTGCGGCGAGCGGGACCGCTCGTCCACGTCGACCTGACCGGCCTCGACGACGACGCGGTGGCCGCGCTGGTCGCGCGGCGCACGGGAGCGACCGACCACGAGTCCGCGCGCCGCTATGTGCCGCTGTGGCGCGCCACGCTCGCACTGCTGGCCGGCCGCTGGGTCGAGGCGGGCGAGCTGGCCGAGCGGGCGCTCGCACTCGGACGCCAGGCCGACGACCCGAACGCCCCCCTGTTCGTCGGGATCCAGGGCGCGCTGAGCCTCTTCTCCCAGCGGCGCATCGGCGAGACGGACCGCGCGCGGCTCCTCGAAGGCGGCGCGGCCTCGCCCGCCGGCACCGAGTGGCTCGTCTGGTTGGCGCTGCTCGACGCCGAGACCGGGGCGACGGAGGACGCTCGCCGGCTGGTCTGCATGCTCGCCCGAGACGGCGCCAGCGCCCTGGCGATGGACGCCAACTGGCACGGCGCCTGCATCCTGGCCGAGGCCGCCGTACTGGTGACCGACCGCGAGGCGGGCGCGGCGCTGTACGCACTGCTCGAGCCGCACGCGCGGCTGTTCCCAGTCGTCGCGCGTGCGGTCGCATGCCTCGGGTCGGGCGAGCACTACGTCGGGCGCCTGGCCGGCCTCCTCGGGCGCCACGACGAGGCGGTGGCCCGGCTGCGCCGCGCGGTGGCCGAGAACGACCGCGCCGGCGCCGGACCCCACGCCGCCACCGCTCTCCTGCGCCTCGGCGAGACGCTCACCGACTGCGGGCAGCAGGAATCGGCGCGCGACGTCCTGCAGCAAGCCGCGAAACGGGCGGATGCGCTCGACATGCCGACGCTGGCCGCCGACGCCGCGCGGCTGCTCAGCGCGACTATCGCCTAGGCGCGGCCCGCCGGCAGCGAGAAGCGCACGCGCGTGCCGCGCGGCGCCTCCTCGAGCCAGATCCGGCCGCCGTGCGCCTCGACGATCGCGCGCGAGATCGCGAGCCCGAGGCCGGCGCCGTTGCTCGGGCGCGCGGCCTGCGAGCCGCCGCGGAAGAACGGCTCGAAGACGTGCTCGCGCTCGTCAGCCGCGATCCCGTCGCCGGTGTCCGCGACCTCGATCTCGACCGCGTCGCCGGCCGGGCGGGCGCGTACGACGACCGAGCCGTCCGCGGGCGTGTGGCGGATCGCGTTCTGGATCAGGTTGAACAGCACGCGCTGCAGCTTCTCGGGATCGCCGTGCGCCGGGCGCAGCCCCGCTGGCAGCTCGGCCCGGACCTGCACCCGGCGCGCCTCCGCCTGCACGCGCATCGCATCGACCGTCTCGCCGACGAGCTCCTCCAGCCGCACCTGCTCGAGGCTCCACGCGATGTCGCCCGCCTCCAGGCGCGAGAGCTCGAACAGGTCGTCGATCAGGGCCGACATCGCGTCCAGGTGGGTGCTCATCTGGCCGAGGTAGCTGCGCCTGGTGTCGCCGTCCACGACGTCGTCGGCGATCGCGTCGGTGAGCAGCCGCAGCGACGTGATCGGGGTGCGCAGGTCGTGCGACACCGCGGCGACGAGCTCGCGCCGCATCCGCTCGGCATCGTCGACCACGCCGCCGCCCATCAACTGCACTGCACGCACCGCGATCACGACCGCGAACGCCGTTATCACGCCGACGACGAGCGCGTCATGGGCGGAGACGAACATCAGCGCGCTGCCCGCGGCGACGGCGGCGGCGAGCTGGCCGACGGCGATCGCGACCCCGACCGCGAGCTGGCGCCGCGGCGACCCCAGCCGGCGCCGGCGCGAGCGCGCGACGTGGGCGAGCAGCAGCGCGGGGGCGCCGAGGACGCTCAGCAGCGCCAGCGTGAGGAGCCCGTCGCGCCATCCGTAGCAGACCGCGATCACGCCGGCGGCGACCAGCGCCGCGCCGATCCCCAGCAGCGCCGAGCGCCACGCGCTCACGGCTGGAACCGGTAGCCGACGCCCCAGACGGTCTGGACGTGGCGCGGCCGCGCGGGATCGTCCTCGATCTTCGCCCGCAGCCGCCGCACGTGCACGGTGACCGTCGAGGTGTCGGAGTAGAACGCGTACTGCCAGACGGCGTCCATGAGCTGCGTGCGCGTGAACGCCTGACCGGGATGGCGCGCGAGGAACAGGAGCAGGTCGAACTCGCGCTGCGTCAGCGCAACCTCCTCGCCGCGCACGAACGCGCGCCGCGCCGCCGGGTCGATCACGAGGTCGCCGTGCTCGAGCGGCGGCGACTTCTCGGGCGCCGGGTCGACGCGCCGCAGCACCGCATCGACGCGCGCGACCAGCTCGGCGGGCGAGAACGGCTTGACGACGTAGTCGTCGGCGCCCAGCCGCAGCCCGATCACGCGGTCGGACTCGTCGCCCTTCGCGGTCAGGAGGATCACCGCGACGCGATCGCGCGGCCCGGTCTCGCCGAGGTCGCGGATCCGCCGCATGACCTCGAGCCCGTCGAGGCCGGGCAGCATCAGGTCGAGCACGACGAGGTCCGGCCGCCGCTGCCCGGCGAGCTCGATCGCCCGCGGGCCGTCGCCGGCCATCCGCGTCTCGTACCCGGCGCGCGCGAGATAGCGGGAGACGACCTCCGCGATCGTCGGCTCGTCGTCGACGACGAGCACGGAGCCGCGCGTGGACATGCCGCGATTGTCCGTGCAACGCGCCCGCCGTTACAAGGGCCGGAGCGCGGCGTTCAGCGTTCGTTCACCCGGACCTCCGCGCGCGCGGCGGACGTATCGCTGGCATGAAGGCGGCGTTCGCCTCGCTCGCGGCGACCGCGCTGGCGCTCGCGCTCCCGTCGCCGGCCGGCTCCGGCGCCGTCCCTGCCGTTCCTCCCGCGCCCGACGGCCTGCTCGTGCTCGCGGTGCTCGCGCCGGAGCGGGTGCTGATCGCCGACCCCCGGACCGGCGCGACGGCCGAGCGGGAGCTGCCCGGCGGCACGCTCTGCCACGGTCCGGTGCTCGCGGTCGGCGATCGCGTCGTGTTCAGCGGCTCGCGTGGCGGCCGCTTCGTGGCGCTCTCGGCGCCGCTCGGGCGGACCGGCCGCGTCCGCGCGCTCGGCCCGGCCGACACGATCACGCCGTCGTCGACGCCCGGGCGAATCTGGCTCAGCCACGGGCATCGGCTGCGCGAGGTCGGCGCCGCTAGTACGCCCGGATCGGCGGGCCCTTGATCGTCTCGCCGCCCGGGCGCGTCCACTTCGCGCGGTAGCGCTGGCCCTTCCGGTGGTCGGCCCGCAGGCCGTACACGCCCGCCGTCGACACGACCCTGACGCGCTTCCAGCGGCCATTGCCGACCTTGCGCTGGATCGTGACCTCGGTCGGCCCCGTCGCCGGGCGCACGCGGCCCCAGAGCACGTCGCTGGAGCCGTACTGCTTGACGGCGAGCGGGAGGATGAAGCCGCGGTACGCCGGCTTCTTGCGGCCGCTCGACGTCCTTAGACCGGTCTCGAAGCCCGAGTAGCGCTCCAACCGCGAGCCCTTGCGCGGCTGGTCGTCGCGCAGGAGGTACTGCGAGAACGCCGCCACGCGCGGGTTGGCGTACGCGATCCGCTCCGAGATCGCCAGGTACTCGGCCTGGCGCCGGAGCCCGACGCCGGCGATGGTGTCGGGCTTGCTCTGGATCCCGAACTCGGTCAGGTAGATCGGCATGTGACGCGCGATCGCACCCGCACGCGCAGCCTTGTCGAGCGCCGCGACGAGCCGGTCGAGCGCGCCGATGCTCACGTCGTCGACGTCCGCGTGCCTGAAGTTCGGCCCGTTCTTGCGCGTGTATGCGTGGTGCGCGTAGCCGTCGACGCGCAGGCGACCGCAGCCGGGCTTCTTCCGGTAGTCGCCGTCCAGGCACATCGCCCCGCGCAGGAAGCCGAGCGGCGACACGAGGTTGGCGTTGCCGATCGGCGCCGTCTCCCCGAACAGCACCTTGTCGCCCGAGCCGCCGCGCGCGCCGTGGATCGCCCGCTCGCCCGCGAGGTAGAGCTTGCGGTAGAGCTTCGGCGCGACCGGCCGGCCCTGCTCGTACTGCGGCATGAGCAACTCCGGGTGGTTCGGCTCGTTCCAGATCGACCACAGGTGCACGCGGTCGCCGTAGCGGTTCGCGACGGCCGTGGCCCAGCGGCCGAACTCGCGCGCGCTCGGCCGCTCGACATGACCGCGCTTGCGCTTCGTCGCCCAGCGCGGCACCGGCCCGGTGAGCGTGAGCTGGAGCTCGATGCCACGACGCTGTGTCGAGTCGACGAGCCGGTCGAGCCGCCCCCACGTACGCGCCGGGTAGGCGGTGTGGTGGGCGCGGTTGAACCGCGGCGGCCGCTTGGACCGCGCGCGCGCCGAGAAGTCGCGCCAGTACACGAGCGCGCGCACTCGGCTGACCCCGAAGCCCTGGATCTCGTCCAGCGTCGCTTCGCGCGCCGAGTCGTCGAGCAGCTCGCCCGGCGCCTCGAATGTCATCACCTGGCGGCTCGAGCCCGCCGCGGCGGCGGGGACGAGCAGCGCGGCGGCAAGCAGCGCGAGCAGTGCAGGGAGGATCTGTCGTGACATCAGACGTACGAACCCGGGCGCGCTCGCACGGTTTCGGTCCGTCGCATCAGCCGGCGGCCAGAGCGACGACACCGGACAGCGTGATCAGCACGCCCGCGTTCTGGATCCGCGACAGCCGCTCGTGCAGCACGAAGCGCGCGAGCACGACCGTGACGGCCGGGTAGAGCGAGCCCAGCACGCCGACGACGCTGAGCAGGCCGCGCCCCGCCGCCAGCACGAACAGCAGGTTCGCCAGCAGGTCGAACACCCCGATCGCGGCGATCGCGCCGAGCGCCGCGGGCGCGGTCGGGATCCGCGGCCGGAGCGCCAGCGCGGCCACGACCAGCAGCGCGACGTCGGCGGCGCGCGCGGCGAGCAGCACCCATGCGACGTCGGCTGTCTCCTCCGCCCGGTCGATCCCGGCGAAGAACGAGCCGAACCCGATCGCCGCGAGCAGCGCGAGGCCGACGGCCGTGCGGCCACTGCGGCGCGCCGCGGCGTCGGCGGCGGGCGGCTCGCGTGCCGCGAGCACGACGCCGCAGCATGCGAGCGCCATCCCGAGCACCTGGAGCGTTCCGGGCCGCTCACCGGACAGCAGCCCGACCAGCACCGGGATCGCCACGCCGGTCGCCGAGATCGGCGCGACGATGCTCATCGTCCCGATCGCGAGCGCGCGGTAGAACGCGAGCAGCCCGAGCAGGCCCAGCATCCCGACGCCCGCGGCCCACGCCGTCGCCGCGTTGTCGTGCTCGGTCGGCGCGCCGGCCAGCACGGCGACGACGAGGATCGCGAGCGCGAGCGCCTGCGAGAGCAGCATCACCGCGAGCACGTGATGGCGGCGGCTCTGAAACCCGCCGAGGAAGTCCGACAAGCCCCACGACAGCGACGAGGCGAGAGCTAGGACGGCGGCCAGCACGGGCCGCGCAGCCTACTTAGGCGCGACCGGCCGCTTGGACGCATGTTCAATTGGGCTGCGGCCGCCGGGCTGCCAGCCTTGTCGGCCCACCCCGCGCGGATGGCGGGGACCAAGCAGTCGGAAGGACGGGCAAGGATGCTCAGCACGGTCGCAGTCGCCCCGTGGGCGATCCGCCGCGAGGCGGACCAGCTCCAGTCGGCGGTCGAGCAGGGAACGTTCCGGCGCCGGCGTGCGTTCGAGCACTCCGCGGCGTCGGAGCGGCTCGTCCACGCCGCGGCGGCGCGCGCCACGGAGGGCGACGTCGACGCGCTGCGCTTCCTCTACCTGCGCTACTCCGACAACGTCTACGGCTACGTCTGCTCGATCGTGCGCGACGAGCACGAGGCCGAGGACGTCACGCAGCACGTCTTCGCCAAGCTGCCGACGGCGCTGGCGCGCTACCAGCCGCGCGGGGTTCCGTTCTCCGCCTGGATCCTGCGCGTCGCTCAGAACGCTGCGCTCGACCACACGCGCACGCGCCGGCCGGTGCCGGTCGACGAGGTGTACGCGAGCGAGGTCACCGACGACGGCAGCGGCCGCGAGCGCTTCGCCGAGCTGCGGTTGGCGCTCGCCGCGCTGCCGTCCGATCAGCGCGACGTGATCGTGCTGCGCTTCCTGATCGGCCTCTCGCCGGGCGAGGTCGCCGAGCGGCTGGGCCGCTCGGAGGCCGCCGTGCACAGCCTCCAGCACCGCGCGCGGCGCCGGCTGCGCGGCGAACTGCGGCGGGTGCAGGACGGCACCGCGGCGCTGCCGCTCGCGGCCTAGTCGCGCCTGCCGCGGCCGTACAGCAGCTTGAGCGCCCTGGCGATCAGCTTCGTCGTGCGCGCGCGGTACGGGAACATGTGGATCTCCCGTTTCGGCGCGAGGCGCGTGATCAGCAGCGACTGCTGGCGGCAGTACTTGCGGATGCCGGGGGCCCCGTGCCGGGAGCCCATGCCCGACTCCTTCCAGCCGCCCATCGGCAGCTCCAGCGCGAAGTAGTTGAGCTGGGCGTCGTTGATGCACGCCGCTCCCGCCTCGATCCGGCGGGCGACCTGCTCGGCGCGCGCGACGTCCTTGCCGAAGACGGACGCGGCCAGCCCGTACGGTGAGTCGTTGGCGAGCCGCACGGCCTCGTCGGCGTCGTCGACGCGCATGATCGCCACGGTCGGCCCGAACGTCTCCTCGGTCATGCAGCTCATGGAGTGGTCGACGTCGGCGAGCACGGTCGGCGCGTAGAAGCGCCCGCCCCGCTGATGAGTCGCGCGGCCACCGGTCAGGACGCGTGCGCCGGCCTGCCGCGCCTCCTCGACGTGGCGACTGACGATGTCCAGCTGCGGCGCGAAGGTCATGGCGCCCACGTCCACGCTGCCGGGACCGTCCGGCACGCCCTGGCGCAGCGCCGACACCTTGCGCGCGACCCGGTCCACGAAGTCGTCGTAGATCGGCGCCTCGACGTAGACGCGCTCGATCGAGACGCAGGTCTGGCCGCCGTTCTGCATCGACGCGTAGACGGCCGAGTTCGCGGCCCGCTCGACGTCGGCGTCGGCCAGCACGATCATCGGGTCCTTGCCGCCGAGCTCCAGCGACACGGGCGTCAGCGTCCGGGCGGCGCGCTCGAGGACCCGCTTGCCGGTCGCCGTCGAGCCGGTGAACATGATCATGTCGACCGCGTCGATCAGCGCCTCGCCGGCCGCGCCGTCGCCGGTGGCGACGACGTAGACGTCCTCGGGCAGGCCGGAGTCGCGCAGCGCCTCGGCCATCAGCAGCGACGTCAGCGGCGTCGACTGCGACGGCTTGAGCACCGCGGTGTTGCCGGCCGCGAGCGCCGGGA
>Ga0126306_10001999_pt1 | contig 11304 bp, 14 predicted proteins | sample Plot27_FD_92592 | JGI IMG/M metagenome (GOLD analysis project Ga0126306, IMG submission 92592) | Serpentine soil microbial communities from UC McLaughlin Reserve, CA, USA - Plot27 | ecosystem: Environmental > Terrestrial > Soil > Grasslands | place: USA: UC McLaughlin Reserve, Lake County...
CCACGCCGGCAAGGTGACGGTGATCCCGAAGCTGCCGACGGTGACCATCGGCGGCGCGCCTGCCCTGCGCCTCACCGACGTGATCGGCTCGCCCATCATCTGCGCGGTGCCGCCGTCGCCGAGCTCGAAGCCGTGCACGTCGGTCGTCGCGCCGCCGCAGCTCTGGGCTTCGAAAACGGTCACAGTGGGCGGGTTGCCGCTGCTGATGCAGATGCCGGGGCCGAGCGGGACGACGGACGGCGTGCCGCCGATCCCGATGGCGGGCCTGATTTGCTCGTTCTCGGGTGCGCCGACCGTGATGATCGGGAGCTAGAAGGAGGGGGTCGCGATGGCCGAGACGAAGTTCCTGCTGCCCGAGGACGCGATTCCGAGGCGCTGGTACAACATCCAGGCCGACCTCCCCAACCCCGCTCAGCCGGTCCTCCATCCCGGGACGGGGCAGCCGATCGGCCCGGACGACCTCGCGCCGCTCTTCCCGATGGCGGTGATCCTCCAGGAGGTCTCGCAGGACGCCGAGGTCGACATCCCGGAGGCGATCCGCGACGTCTACCGCCTCTGGCGACCAACCCCTCTCTACCGTGCGCACCGGCTCGAGCAGGCGCTCGGAACCCGCTCGCGGATCTTTTACAAGTACGAGGGCGTCAGCCCGGCCGGCAGCCACAAGCCGAACACCGCGATCGCCCAGGCCTTCTACGTCAAAGAGGACGGGCGCAAGCGCATCGCCACGGAGACCGGCGCCGGCCAGTGGGGGAGCGCCGTCGCACTCGCGAGCCAGCTGTTCGGGCTCGAGTGCAAGGTCTACATGGTCAAGGTCTCGTACCAGCAGAAGCCGTACCGGCGCTCGATGATGCAGACCTGGGGCGCCGAGGTCGTCGCGAGCCCGTCCGAGGACACGAACGCGGGCCGCGAAATCCTGGCCGAGCACCCGGACTCACCGGGGAGCCTGGGGATCGCGATCTCGGAGGCGGTCGAGGACGCGGCCACGCGCGACGACACCGCGTACTCGCTCGGCAGCGTCCTCAACCACGTCCTCATGCACCAGACCGTCATCGGCCAGGAGGCAATCGCCCAGATGGAGCAGGCCGGCGCCTACCCCGACCTCGTGGTGGGCTGCGTGGGCGGCGGCTCCAACTTCGCCGGGCTCAGCTTCCCGTTCCTGCGGGAGAAGATCGCCGGCAAGGAGATCGAGGTGCTCGCCTGCGAGCCTTCCGCGTGCCCGACGCTGACGCGCGGGCCGTTCGCCTACGACTTCGGCGACACGTCGCAGCTGACGCCGCTCGTCCCGATGCACACCCTGGGCCACGACTTCGTCCCTGCGGGGATCCACGCCGGCGGGCTCCGCTATCACGGCATGGCGCCGCTCGTCTCGCAGCTCGTCGTGGACGGCCTGGTGCGCGCCGAGGCGTACAGCCAGAACGACGTGTTCGCGAGCGCTGTGGCGTTCGCCCGCAGCGAGGGGATCATCCCCGCCCCCGAGGCGGCGCACGCAATCCACGGCACGATTGCCGCGGCCGCCGCCGCCGACGAGGAGGGCCGGGAGCGCACCATCCTGTTCAACCTCTCGGGCCATGGGCACCTCGACCTTGGCGCCTACGACGCCTACCTCGCGGGCGAGCTCGAGGACTTCGAGCTTCCGGACGAGGAGATTGAGCGGGCGCTCAAGGCGATCGAGCCGCTGCCGAAGCCCAAGCCTGCGCTCGTTCGCTAAAACAGTCGCATGACGAAGATCCAGAAGAACGATTCGCAATGGCGCGCAGAGCTGACGCCGGAGCAATACCGCGTTCTGCGCGAGAAGGGCACGGAGCGGCCGTTCACCGGCGAATACGACCACCTCTTCGAGCCGGGGAGTTACCGCTGTGCGGGTTGCGGCGAGCTCCTGTTCGAGTCAGGCACCAAGTACGACTCCGGCTGCGGCTGGCCTGCGTTCTACGCGCCGGCGAACGCCGAGTCGATCGACGAGGAGACCGACTCCAGCTACGGCATGGTCCGGACCGAGGTGATGTGCGCGAGCTGCGGCGGCCACCTCGGGCACGTCTTCCCGGACGGGCCGGCGCCTACCGGGCAGCGCTACTGCATCAACTCGGCGGCGTTGAAGTTCGACGAGGAGTAAGCCGGGTAACACGTTCGCATGGCGGGCGAGCGAATCCTCGTGGTCACGACCGACCGTCCGGACGCGCGGATGCGGGGGCGGCTGCGCGACGAGATCCCGGAGGGCGCCGAGGTTCGTGTCGTCTCGCCGGCCACGAAGGTCTCCCCGCTCGACTGGCTCACGGGCGACGAGGACGACGCCCGCGCAGACGCGGCCGAAATCGCCGAGCAGACGGCCGAGGCGCTGGAGGGCAAGGCCGAGGTCCAGGTCGACCGGACCGCGCAGAGCACCGACGCAGCCGAGAACGTGCGGGACGCGCTGCGGCAGTTTCGGCCGAACGAGATCGTCGTCGTCACCGGCACGAACGGCGACGACACGTGGCTCGAGGAGGACGCCGTGCGCGAGGCTCTCTCGGCGCCCGGCGTCCGGGTCCGCCGGATCGAGGGTTAGGCGTCCTCGATAGTGAGCTGACTCGCCCAAACAAAGTTCTTACATCTGGCGACGCAGGTTTCCGGCGCTATCGGGTCTACCTCTTTGAACCAGCAAACGACTGGAGGTTCGACGACGATGATACAGCGACGTACGCGCCGGGGACTTCGCGTCATCCTGGCCGGGGGCGTGGGTGCTCTGGCGTTCGCTGCCATGGCGTCGGTAGGAGCAGCGGTCTCGCCGGCGGGGACGCCGGCCGCAACCGACCAGTACCCGAAGAAGGTGACGATCTGTCACCACACGCACTCCAAGAAGAACCCGTTCGTGACGATCCGCGTGTCACGGAACGCGCTGAAGGGGCACCTGAAGCATGGCGACACGATGGGTCCATGCTCGGCCGCCAAGTTCACGCTCTGCGTGAAGGGCAAAACGACCAAGGTCAAGGGCGAGAAGAAGGCCGAGAAGCTCCTCCGCAAGGAGGCCAAGCTCGGCAAGTGCAAGACGAAGCAGAAGGGCAAGTCCGACGAGAAGCAGAAGGGCAAGTCCGACGAGAACAAGCAGAAGGGCAAGTCCAAGAAGGACCACGGCAAGCCCGCCGAGAACCCGGGCAAAGGCGAGTCGGGCAAGCCCGCTGACACGCCCGGCAAGGGCGGCGAGAAGGGCCCGAAGAAGTAAGTTCGCCTGAAGCGAAGCAATTCGTGCGCGCGAGGGCCCCGCTCCGGCGGGGCCCTTCTTTTCCATCCGGATCGCTTCGAAGCCCGCCGAGAGCTGCAGGAATTTCGGCCCGTAGTCGGCGCGCTCGCTACGACACCTTGCGCGTGGTCTTCGTCCGGTGCACGCCGTCGAAGTCGGCTACCTGCCACGACTCCGTCTTACCGTCGACGTCATAGCCCTTGATGCGGGCGTTGGTGAACTCGATGACGAGCGATCCCATGTCGAGGACCTGCCCGGACGACTTGTTCGCCGCCGCGACCGTGAGTGTGAGCGACTTGGTCCGGGTGCGTTCCTTGGACAAGCGCTCGAGCTCGGCGGAGTGTCGCCCCTTCTGAGAGGTGACCTCCAGCGCTTCGGGAACCTCGCCGGCGGCCCACGCGGCGATGTTGCCGCCGGCGACCTCGATCGCCAGTTTGCCGATCTGGATGGTCGGGTTCTTAGACGACTTGCGGGCCAGCATCTGACCGAACGCCCGGTTGCCGACCGCCTGGTGAAGCGCGAGGACGGGGTTCTTCGCGTGAGGACCGGGGCGACCCGACGTGCCTTGGGAACGATGGCCCGGTGCAAGCTCGCGATCGCGGTACATGTCCGACCGACCGTATCTGAATCGGGCTGGGTGAACCGCCGAGCCCTTATCGCGCGTAGCGTCGGACGATGATGTGCACGTCACTTGGGGTAGTGCGCTCGGCTTCCTCTCTCGCCTTTGCTTCGTCCGCGTCCGACGCGTCGCTTGGAAGCCAGATCGTGAGTTCTTGCGGGTTCTCGGCGACGCGCTGACGCACCACTTGCTCCGCCTCGACGATCGCAGTGTCGTCCCCTTGTAGGAAATCCGGAGCGACGGACCGAAGAAGCTCGGCCGAGAGACGCAGCTGCGTCTGCACCCCTCGCTTCGAAAGACCCATTGGCACGTCCTCGGCGAGGTTCGGAGCTCGCGCCACGAGTACGTTGTCGAAGAGGGTGCGATTGATCGGGCGATCCGTAACCCAGACCTCGGGCTCGGGGAGTTGCCCGTCGATAAGCCGGAGGAGCGTGATCTCGACGCGGCTGAATTCGACGCTGCGCGTCACTTCGAGCCCAAGCGTCGAGGAGACGTAGACGGCCGTCGTCTCCCAGAAACTGTGGTCGACGTGGTCGAAGCGGAACCCGCTTTCGAGGAGGAAATCGAAATGAGACCTGACGCAGCGCTCCCATGCTTTGGCCGCTCGACCCACGAACGGAAAACTACGGCTCATCTCCCACGTGTCGCCTTGCTCGGCGCTGAACCGCTCGAACCGTGGACGGCCACCACCGCGCGCCGCCGTGTGCGGTCGGCACCTGCCGATCGTTCAGTTCGGGGCGATCGTCCATGCGCTGCTTCGTTTCGCCGGTCTCCGAATCGGCGAAGCGGCGCGTTGCCGAGGCCAAGCGCCGTCAGGCCGAGCGGGTCGTGCCGATCGAGAAAGGACGCAAGAGAAGTGAGGTGCCCCCGCCAGGAGTCGAACCTGGGCGCCCGGTTTAGGAAACCGGCGCTCTATCCGCTGAGCTACGGGGGCTCGGGCAAATCGTACGCGGCCTCAAAGCCGTTTAGGCATCGCCTGTCGAGTTTCGATAACCGCTGCTCTATCCATTGAGCTACGGGGGCGGTTGCGGCTTGGTTGAGCCGATCGCGAGCCAGTTTAGCTCCCTTCTGCTTCACCACCTTTCGGCGGGGCTGCTCCTTGCCTCAGGCGTGCGAAGACGCGCGACGGAGCGCGGCGAAAGCCGCTCCGCGCGCAGAAGCCGCGCCTCGCCCGCGACCGCCCAGGAGCGGCTACGGGCGAGGCGCGCTCACGTTAGGAGGCGTCGGCCAGCGACGTCGTCCAGACGCTGCGACCGTAGGTCGCTGCGTAGCGTGTCGCTGCCGGCGGGCAGGTCGATGTCGCTGATCGGCACGAGCGGAAGGTTCGCGCCGACCTTGATCCACATCGTGCCGAGGTTGGTCGTGCGGAACACGCCGACATCGGTGGCGACGAAGAGCCACTTCGGCTTCGACGGTGACGGATGACGTCGTTGACGGGCCTGGCGGGATCAGTGCAGAACCGTTCGCGGGTACCCGGGGCGTCCCGTCAGACGTTTCCGCGAGCCCGCGGCCGGACATCCGTCGGAAATGTCCACGGAACATCGGGTCACGGTGGTGGTCGCGACGCGCAATCGCCGGCGCGAGCTCCTCGACGCGCTCGGCCGCCTGGCGTCGCTCCCCGAGCGGCCTGCGCTGGTGGTGGTCGACAACGGCTCTAGCGACCACACCGCGGCCGCCGCCCGCTCCAAGCACCCCGAGGCCCGCGTGCTCGAGCTGGGCAGGAACCTCGGCGCCGGCGCGCGCACCGAGGGAGCTCGCCTGGCGTCGACCCCGTACGTCGCCTTCTCGGACGACGACTCGTGGTGGCAGTGGGGTGCACTCGCGCGAGCCGCGGAGGTGCTCGACGCCTACCCGCGGCTGGCGCTCGTCGCGGCGAGGATCGTCGTCGGTCCGCAACGCGACGACGATCCTGCGTGCGCGGTGATGGCCGCTAGCCCGCTTGCTCGCGAGGGGCTGCCCGGGCCCGCGGTGATGGGCTTTCTCGCCTGCGGGGCGGTCGTGCGGCGCTCGGCGTTCCTCGAGGTCGGAGGATTCGACGGACGGCTGGGGATCGGCGGCGAGGAGACGCTCCTCGCGCTCGATCTCGCCGGCGCAGGCTGGCGACTGGCGTACGTCGACGACGTCGTCGCCGAGCACCATCCGCCGCGGCGGGTCGACTCAGCCGCGAGACGACGGATCCAGGCGAGAAACGAGGCGTGGACGGCGTGGCTGCGACGACCGGCGTCGGGCGTCGCGGCCGTCACGGCGCGGCTCGCGCGACGCAGTGTCCGCGACGACGCGGTGCGCGCCGGATTACGCGACGCGGTCCGCCACGGCGGCTGGACCTGGCGTGAGCGGAGGCCCGTCGGCCCAAACGTCGAGGCCGCGCTGCGCGCCGTCGAAGCAACTATGCCGCTTGAACCAGCTTGTTGAAGTGGCGCCTCCTGTCGTCGCTCTCCGGCCCCACGTCCCCGGGTTGAAAAACGGCCGCCGAAACCGCGAGGAGACCGTCGACACCTCAGGAAACGTCTCGCGAATCAGCAACGCGCTGCTCGTCGAGAGTGAGCTCTGACAGGCCCCGCTCGGCCTCGTCGAGCCAGCGGCCGAGCGCGTCGACGTAGAAGAACCCCCAGCGGCGGGTGAGGTGCTCGAACGGTGGATCGCCCTCGCCCCCCGCCGCGTCGAGCTCGACGAGCTCGGCACGCAGCTGCTCGGCCTCCGCGCGACGGGCGCGCACCTGCTCGAGCAGCGGCTCGGCATGGCTCTCGTCGGCCAGGCCCAGCTTGAGCAGCAGGACGTTTCGACCGAGGCCGGCGTCGAGCGGCGCCGACCGGACCCATTCGCTGACCGCCTCCCGCCCGGCATCCGTGATCGCGTACAGGTGCTTGTCGGGCCGGTCGGTCTGGCGGACGGTCCGCTTGGTGGCGAGCCCGGCCTCGACGAGCCGCGGCAGCGACGAGTAGATCTGCGTCTTCGCCGGAGTCCAGTAGTAGCCGACGCTCCGCTCCACGAGCTTCCGCAGGTCGTACCCGGACATCTCCCCGTGGCGCAGGAGCCCGAGCAGCGCCGCTTCGGTGGCGGTCAGCGTCATCGCAGAGCGGCCGCCAGGACGGGATCGCGGCCCGCGAAGTAGTCGGCCGCCGCGAGCGGGACGGGCACGTCGGGCTCCACAGCGAGCCTGGCGTCGCCCGGATCCACCACGACCCACTGGGTGGCGGTGAACACGGTGACTCCGAGCGCCGGGAGCTGGATCTCCTGCGCGTCGCCGTAGTTGTTCGGGCTGCCGCCCGTCGGCTCGCCGAAGAAGCGCGCGCGCGTCGAGCGGTCGATGTCGGCGGCGAAGTTCCCGGCGGCGGAGAACGTCACGCGCGAAGTGAGGACGGCGAGCTTGCCGGGCCGATTGATCGTCCTGCTCCGCAGCGCCGCGAGGAGCGAGCCGTACAGCGTGTTGTTCCCGCCGCCGTTGAGGCGCAGGTCGATCACGACGCGGCGGACCCCCGGCTTGCGCGCGAGCCGGAGCAGACGGCGCGGGATCAGGCCGGGATACGTCGTCTGGTTGTAGGCGACGTAGACGGCGCGCCCACGCTGCAGGGGAGTGATCCCGTACCGCTCGCGGCTGAGCCGCTGGTACAGCGGCCAACGCTTGCGCGGAAGGCCCTGGGGCGCGGGGATGAACGACGAGAACGGCAGTGCGCGCTGGTACTCCGGAACCGTCAGCGCGCGGAGCGTGACCTCGCGCGTCGCGCCCGCCTTCGTCACGACCGTGAAGCTCGCGCTCTCGAGGCTCGGCGTCAGCCCGACGCCGCGCAGGACCTCTGCGCTGACGAGGTAGTACGGCAGGCCGAAGGCGAGGCTGGACTCGTTGTCGCGGGTGACCAGCGGCCGGAGCTTCGCCTCGACCTCCGCGACGGGCGTGCCGGCGACCGCCAGGAGTCGGCCTCCCACGAGCGACGAGTCGACGGCACCCGTCACGTAGTACCCGTCGGGGAAGCGCCACAGCCGCCACGGGAACGCGTGCAGCGGAATCCGATGCCCGCCGTAGAGCGGGGCGGCTCCGCTGTGTCCCTCGCGCTCGCCGAGCAGGGCGACGAGGCGCATCGTCTCGACCAGCGCCTGCTCGCGGCTGAGCCCGGACGCCCGCGCAGCGACCTCGTCCGCCGCCCGGTGGAACTTGGTCCGGGAGACGGAGTGGTACGGGTTCGGATGCATCCGCTCGAGCTCCGCGACGAGCGTCCTGACGTCGGCGGACGTGTCGACGCTCGCCGCCGGCGCCGCGCCGGCGAGCGCCAGCAGGAGACCGATGACCACCATAGTCCTCACCGAACTAACCCGCGCCGGACTATAGCAGCGGCGCAGGCCGAGGCCGACGGTCGGGCGACCGCCGGCCGAACGGCCTAGAGGAGCGCGGCGGCCGGGTCCGCGCCGCCCCTGCCCTTGTTCGGGCAGTCACGGCCGTCATGGTTCCGGTCGTCCTGGACGAAGCCAGGATCGCTCTTCTGAGCGGGAGCGTTCCCCCCTGTCGGAGCACGATCGTTCCCGCCGGAGCCGCCGCCCAGGGCGCTTCCCGCCCAAACGGTGGCCAGTGCCAGCAGGCCGGCGATGAGCACGACTACGGCTCGCAGCTCGAGCTTGCGCGCTTTCGTCATGGGCCTCCTTTCCGCGCTTGCTGGTGAGGGGGAACCACTATCACGGCCACATTGAGAGCGGGTTAAGAATGGCTCCGGCGGTACCGTAGCGCGGTGCGGATCGAGGGTACGAAGCGGTTTCGGGCGTCGCGGGAGCGCGTCTTCCGTGCGCTAACCGACCCGTACGAGCTGTCGGAGCTGATGCCCGGCGTGCGGCGCGTCGAGCTCAAGAGCGACGACGAGTGGATCGCCGTCGTGAAACCGCCCTTCGGCCGGGGGCTCAACGTGAAGCTCGACCTCCACGTCACCGACCGTCGCGACCCCGAGCACGCGCGCCTCGTCGCCTGGGGCAAGAGCTTCGGCGCGCGGATCTCGATCGAGACCGAGTTCGAGCTGACCGAGGACGGCGACGGCACCGACATGGCGTGGAACGCCGACGTGGGCCTCGCCGGGCTGCTCGGCGGCCTCGGGGGCAAGGCGCTCGAGCCGGCCGCGCGGCACCAGGCGGAGCGGGCGATGGAGCGGCTGCGGGCCCGTGTGGAGGAGAGCTAGGAGACGTCCACGTGGCGCTCGGCGATGCAGGACCGCGCCCAGCGCTCGGACACCTCGAGGAGGCGGCCGCGCAGCTCGTCGAGCTCGTGGTCATCCGCCGGGAGATCCACGGTCGGCACCTCGACGCGGACCTGGTGCAGCTGCACCTCGGAGGTGTCCGCGATCTCGTGCCGCTCCTCGCTGACGATCGAGACCTCGCGGACGCGCGTGAGCAGCTCCTTGCCGAGCTCCTCGATCTCCGCCGCCGTGGCCTCGCGGCCCGCGTACATGCCGAAGTTGATCCGGATCTCGAGGCCAGGCGGCTCGTGCGTGCGCGTGGCGAAGGCGATGCCGGGGTCCCTCTGCACGTTCGCAACAGTGCCCCGTATCGCTCGAAAGCTAACGCTCGCGCGGCTCCCACCTGAACGAGCGGAGCGCCGCGACGAGCCCGGCCGCTCCCCAGGCGGCCACGACGGCGACGGCCGTCGGCTCGTCCCAGATCCGGCTGCCGTGGAGCATCACGTCGCGCACGAGCTCGATGAAATAGGTCAGCGGCAGCACGTTTGCGATCGCCTCGAGAAAGGCCGGAAACGACTCGGGCGAGAAGAACGCACCGGAGATGAACGAGACCGGAAGGTAGATCGCGTTCACCACGGCGGACGCGCCCTCCGCGCTCCGCACGAGCCCGGAGAGGCCGACCCCCAGGGCGGCGAACGAGGCCGTGCCGACCAGCAAGGCGACGGCAAGTGAAAGGAAGCGGTCGGGCAGATCGGTGTCGAAGCCGAAGTGTCCGATCGCGATCATGACCACGGCCTCGAGCGCGAAGATCAGCGTGATCGAGGTCAGGACTGCTGCGAGGTAGGTCGACGCGGGCAACGGTGTCGCCCGCAGGCGCTTGAGAATCCCTGCCTCACGACGGACGACGAGCATGATGGCGAGACCGGCGAATGCCGTCGACGCCGCGCCGTACCCCAGCATTCCGGCGAGCAGGTACTCGGCGCCGGCGATGCCGTCGACCTCGTCGTCGCCGTAGACCGAGCCGAGCAGGAAGTAGAGGATGATCGGGAGCGCGAAGGTGAAGAAGGCCAGCTCCCTGCTGCGCCAGAAGAGTCGCTGCTGCGCCCTCAGCTCGTGCAACAAGAGCCTCATTCGACGCGGGACTCCGCGGTCAGCGCCAAGTAGACCTCCTCGAGTGTGGGGCGGCGGACCTCGAGCCCTTCGAGCTCGACGCCGTCCGCCAGCGCCTTCGCCGTGAGCTCGTGGAGGACACGCGTCGGCTCCTCGGTCTCGAGCACGACGACCTCGCCGTCGCGGCGGTAGCGGATCTCGGTCGCCGGACCGGTGCCGATCAGCTCGCCGGGCGTTCCTAGCGCTGCGATCCGGCCCTCGCGCAGAACGGCGACGCGGTCCGCGAGCTGCTGGGCCTCCTCGATGTAGTGCGTCGTCAGCAGGATCGTCTTCCCGAGCGCGCGCAGCGAGCGGATCGTCTCCCAAGCGACGCGGCGGGCGCCGGGATCGAAGCCGGTCGTCGGCTCGTCGAGGAAGAGCAGCTCCGGATCGCCGACGAGCGCGACGGCCAGATCGAGGCGTCGCTTCTGGCCGCCCGATAGCGTCTTCACGCGCGCGTCCGCCTTCTCCTCGAGGCCGACGAGGCGGACGACCTCGCTCGGGTCGCGCGGTCGCTCGTAGTAGCCGGCGAACAGGTCGACGCACTCGCGGACCGTGAACGTCCAGTACAGCTCGTCCTGCTGGAGGACGACTCCGATCCGCTCTCGCCATTCGAGGCGCGCGTGCTCGGGATCGGTCCCGAGGACCGACACGTCGCCGCGGTCACGCCTGCGGTATCCCTCCAGGATCTCGACGGTCGTCGTCTTGCCAGCGCCGTTGGGCCCGAGCAACCCGAAGACCTCGCCGGCCTGAATCTCGAAGCTGACGCCCCTGACCGCCTTGAAGTCTCCGTAGGACTTGTGCAGATCGCTGACCGCGACGGCTGTCATGATGGTATATCTACCAGATATGTCAGGATATATCTCGTAGAGATGTCAATCACCCTGACCCCGACCGCCCGCGTCATCCTCGGAATGCTGCAGCTCGGAGCGAAGACAGGCTACGAGATCAAGCAGGCCGTGGAGGTCTCGACGCGCTTCTTCTGGGGGGCCAGCTACGGCCAGATCTACCCGGAGCTGCGCCGGCTCACCGAGGCCGGCCTCCTCGTCGCCTCCGACGCGCCCCGCGGCGGCGTGCGCCGGACGGAGTACCACCTGACCGCCGAGGGCGAGCGCGTCCTGAAGGCGTGGCTGTCGGACGACGACTTCGGGATCTTCGAGATCCGCGACGAG
>Ga0126306_10002000_pt1 | contig 11304 bp, 12 predicted proteins | sample Plot27_FD_92592 | JGI IMG/M metagenome (GOLD analysis project Ga0126306, IMG submission 92592) | Serpentine soil microbial communities from UC McLaughlin Reserve, CA, USA - Plot27 | ecosystem: Environmental > Terrestrial > Soil > Grasslands | place: USA: UC McLaughlin Reserve, Lake County...
CCCGAGCCTCGGTCGCGAGCTCGGCGGCGACCGCGTCCGCGCCCAGCTGGATCATCCAGGTGAGCGGGGCGTCGGGCTGGAAGCGGCGCAGTTCGGCCTCGAGCTCCGCCTTGGCCGGTTCGGTCAACGACGGGGCGCCGTCGGCGAGACGCCGTACGACCTCCCGGTAGAACAGCAAGTAGCGGCGCTGGTCGGCGAGCAGCTCCGGTGCGGCTGCCCGGCCGTGGCCGGGGAGCAGCACGCGCAGGTCGGCCAGCTCGGCGGTGAGCGTGTCAAGCGTCGCAAGCCAGGTGCCGCTGTGCCCGTCGGCCGTGTACGGGTGGGTGCCGTGGAACGCGAGGTCGCCGATGAACGCGACCGGGCGGCCGTCAGCTGGGCTGGCGATCAGGTAGCTGTCGGCGTGGCTCTCGGCCGGTCCGGCCTCGTGCGCGGTGATGGTGAGCCCGTCGAAGTCGATGCCCTGGCCGTCGTCCAGTTCGACCGTCGGGTAGGCGGTCTCGGCCGGCCACTCCGCCCTGTACACCGGTGACCACTGGGTTCGCTTGGCGTCGGCGACCTCCCGGATCGCCTTCGCGACCGCGGCTGTGGCGTAGACCGGAACGTCGCGGTCGCGGACGAGGCCGAACACGCCGTTGAAGTGGTCGGGGTGGGCGTGGGTGACGAATACGGCGTGGAGCGGCTTGCCGACGGCGGCCACCCTGGCGCGGAGCGCGGCGATGTCGGAGACGAGCAGGTTGGTGTCGACCACGACAACACCGGAGGCGGTCTCGAGCAGGTAGGAATTGACGAACAGACCGGTCTCGCCGGCGGTGTAGCTGTGCAGGGTCAGCCCAGGCGTGATGAGAGGCACCGGAGTCCTTCCTCCTTCACAGGTTCTTCGCGACTGTCGGGGTCAGCGGCCGAATTCGGAGCGCCTGGGTGGCAGATCGATGAGGCTGCGGTCGCCGTCGTGGATGAAGTCCCGGCTGGCCAGGAAGTCGTGCGGGAAGCCCAGCGGCTTGGCGCTGACCTCGTCCAACCGGGCTAGCTGTGCCGGCGACAGTTCGACGTCCAGGCACCCGAGGTTGTCGGCCAGCTGGTCGGCGGTGCGGGCGCCCAGGATCGGGATCACGCCCTTGCCGAGCAGCCAGGCCAACGCAACCTCGCCCGGGGAGGCGCCCAGTCCGCTGGCGATGTCCGCCACCTGCCGGGCGATCGTGAGCTCGTCCTCGTTCACCTCGCCGAGCCGGCGGGGCTGCTCCGGTGCCTCTGGCCGGTTGTACTTGCCGGTGAGAACCCCGCCAGCGAGCGGAGACCAGGCGGTCACTCCGAGGCCGAGGCCGCGGGCCATCGGGATCAACTCGCGTTCCACCTCCCGCTGCACCAGCGAGTAGGGAATCTGCAGGCCGGCGAACGGGCTCCAGCCGCGCAGCCGCGCGACCGTCTGCAGGTGCGCCACCACCCAGGCCGGCGTGTCGGAGATACCGACGTAGAGCACCTTGCCGAGGCGGACCTGGTCGTCCAGCGCCCGCATGATCTCCTCGGGTGGCGTCAGGTAGTCCCAGGCGTGCAGCCACAGGATGTCGACGTATTCGGTGCCGAGCCGGCGCAGGGACGCCTCGAGCGCCTGGACGAGGTTCTTGCGGTGGTTGCCTCCGGCGTTGATGTCACCGGGCCGGGTGCTGAGCGAGTACTTGGTGGCTAGCACGAACTGTTCGCGCTGTCCGGCCAGCAGCCGCCCGACAATCGTCTCCGCACTGCCGTCGGTGTACTTGTTGGCGGTGTCGATGAAGTTCCCACCCGCCTCGACGAAGACATCCAGCTGCTTGCGGGCCTCGGTCTCCTCCGCTCCCCAGCCCCAGTCGGTCCCGAACGTCATCGTGCCCAGGCACAGCTGTGACACCCGGAGCCCGGACTCACCCAGCAGCGTGTAGTGCACCTTCGCGCTCCCTCCCCCGCACGGGCCCCGGCGCCGCGATACACAGCGAGGTTCGCGCCGTGGGCCGGTGTCGCGCGTCTGGACGATTACGTATCTTCGCCACGGCAGGGCCTTACGCTGAGGTCGTGAGCGTCGTACCGGGCCCGGGAATCATGGGCGGCGTGCACGCCCGACCGCTTCTCGGCCGTGATCCCGAGCGGGAGCGGCTCCACAACGCCCTTCGAGACGCCGCCGCCGGGGAGCCGCGGTTCGTCGTCATCGGCGGTGAGGCGGGGGTGGGCAAGAGCTGCCTGGTGGAGCACTTCTCGGCCGAGGCGGCTGAATCCGATGCGCTCGTGCTCACGGGCGCGTGCCTTGCCCTCGGGGGCGACGGTTTGCCACTGGCGCCGGTCATCTCCGCGCTGCGTGACCTGGTACGGCGGAGGGGAACCGATGCGCTGCTCCCCCGAGAAGTGGCGGTCCTGCTGCCGGAGCTGGACACGCCCGGCGAATCCGCGCCCGGCCAGGCCCGCCTGTTTCATCTGATCGGCGTCCTTCTGCGTCGGCTGAGCGCCGGGCGCCCCGTGGTGTTTGTCGTCGAGGACCTGCACTGGGCCGACCGGTCGACGCTCGGACTTCTGGACGCCCTCGCCCGCGGTCAGCGTGGCACCCGGATGCTCGTCGTCGTCACGTACCGCACCGACGGCCCAGAGCCCGGCCATCCGCTGCGCCGATTCGTGGCTGAACTGGAACGGCTGCGCGGCGCGGAGCGGATGGAGCTGGCGCGCTTCTCCCGAAAGCAGACTGCGGAGCTCATCACGCAGGTGATGGGCGCGCCTGCCGCCGCCCCGCTGGTGGACCGCGTGTTCGAGCGCTCCGGCGGCAACGCCTTCTTCGTCGAGGAGCTGGTCCACGCCGAGCGGGCCGGGATGCCGGATCTAGGGCATTCACTGACCGAGCTGCTGCTGAGCCGGGCCGCGCAGCTCTCCAAGCCGGCACAGCGAGCAGTTCGAGCCGTCGCGGTCGGCGGCCGGAGCGTGTCCCACCTGCTTCTCGCCGCGGCCGCGGGCATGCCGGAGGGCGAGCTGCTCGAAGGATTGCGCGGTGCGGTTGACGGCCACACGCTGATGATCGACGGCGACGGGTATGCCTTCCGGCACGCGCTCGCGTGGGAGGCGGTTCACGGCAGCCTCCTGCCGGGTGAGGCCATCCGGCTGCACCGCTCGTACGCGGAGGTGCTGGAGAGGCGACCCGAGCTCCTGCCTCCTGACCGGGTGGCGGCCGAGATCGCGTACCACTGGAGCCACGCGGCGGAGCCCGCCAAGGCGCTGCCCGCACTGTTGCGGGCGGTTTCCGTCGCGAAATCGGTGTACGCCTACGCCGAGCAGCACCGCATGCTGATGCGTGCGCTCGAGTTGGCGCCGCTCGCCCCCGATGCCGGCATGGACCGTGTGGGGGCTCTCGCAGAGGCGAGCCGCGCGGCCTGGCGGGCGGGAGCGCAGTCCGTGGCGCTCGACCTCGTCGATCAGGCACTCGCCGAGGTTTCCCGTGACGACGACCCGGAGCGGATGGCGCTCCTGCTGGCGCAACGTGCTCGATTCCTGCTCAGGTCGGGTCGGCAGGGTGCGCTGGCCGCGGTGGAGGCGGCGGAGCGGCTGGTCCAGGCGAGCCATGGCGCCGTCCGGGCCCGGGTACTCGTCGTGCTCGCCATCGCGCTCCTGGACGAGGGCCGCGCCGAGCAGGCCCGTGGGGTGTGCGAGGAGGCGGTACGGATCGCGGCCGAGCTCGGGCACGACCAGCTGCGGCTGTCCGCGGCCACCACGCTCGGGGTGACGCTCGGCCAGCTCGGGCGGCACCATCACGCGCTGGCCCAGCTGGAGGAGGCACGGGCACTGGCCGAGAGTCGCCGGGATCCGCGCGAGCTCACCAAGATCCACCTGAACCTCGCCAGTGAGCTGTGGATTCTCGGCCGGTACCACGACGCGGTTGCTGCCTCCAAGGCCGGCGCCGCGACGGCCGAGGAAGCCGGACTGTCCCGCACGCTCGGGGTGTATACGGCCGTGTTCTGGGCTTTGTCGCTGTTCGCAGCCGGGCGTTGGGACGAGGCCGACGCGTGCCTCGCGGAGGCGTTGGAGCTGGATCCACCGGGGCTGTTCGCGGTCCTGCCGAATGTCGTCGGCGGTGAGATCGCCCTCGCCCGCGGTGACGTGGAGGCCGCGAAACGGTCTCTGGCAGCGGCGCGCAGCGGGCTCAGCGACGGCCGTGACATCCCGGAGGGCGAGCGGCCCCTGGCGCGGCTGACCGCCGAGATCGCGCTGTCCGAGGGCCGGATCGCGGACGCCCGACACGCGATCGCCGCCGTACTGGACGCACCGCCCCTGCGCAGCGGCGCGATACAGGGTTGGATGCTGCTGAACACGGCCGCGCGGGTCGAGGCTGACCCGCGGACACGCGGCCGGACGTCCCTCGATGCTCCGCCGAGCGGTGATGTGGTCGCTACGCTGCGCGCGACCGCGGGCACACTGCACCGCACCACCCCGCCCCTGCGGGCGCACGCCGCGCAGTTCACCGCCGAGCTCGCGTCCGCTGCTGCTGCCAGCCGCCAGTGGCTGGAGGCGGTCGCGGCCTGGGACGAGGTCGGAGATCCGTTCCATGCCTCCTACGCGCGGCTGCGGGCGGCCGAGGCCGCACTCGGCCGCCCGGACCGGCACGCGGCGCGCGTCCTGCTTCGCGATGCCGCCCAGCACGCGTCCAGGATTGGAGCCGCGCCCTTGCTGGCAGAGATCCACGCGCTGGCCCGCGGCGCGCACATCCAGCTCGACCCGGCGGCGCCGCCTCCCGTGGAGGTCGGCCGGGGCGAGCAGCTGGGCCTGACACGGCGGGAGATCGAGGTTCTGCGGCTCGTCGCCGAGGGCGGGTCGAATCGTCAGATCGCCGCCGCACTCGTCATCAGTGTTCGTACCGCCAGCGTTCACGTTTCCCGGATCCTCAGCAAGCTCGGCGTCGCCAGCCGCGGTGAAGCTGCTGCGGCGGCGCACCGCCTCCGCCTGTTCGACCCGAGCCCGCGTCCCTGATCCGCACGAGCCACAGCGCCGCCGGCGCGGCACCCGCGGGAAGACGCGGTGTTCACGGCCGGGTGTGCGAGCGGGGGCGCACGTTTCGACGGTGCCGCCAACACGCACCCGAATGAGCGGCAGTGTGCTAGCCGCCAGGCGCCCGGGTCGACGCGGCGTCGCGAACGCGTGCATAGTGCCGGGCGGCGCGGACGCGGTTGCCGCACCCGGCGGAACACCATTCCCGCCGTGGGTGATTCTTGACGTAGAGCAGGACGCACCCAGGGGCGGGACATGCGCGTAGCGCGGATGCGAGTGGTCCGGTGAGGAGGTCGATGGCGGCGCGCGCGAGCGCGGCGCGGGCACGGACGAGTGGATCACCGGAGGTGTTGCGCCGGATGGCGTACAAGCCGGCGTCGGCGTCGGCCAGCTCGTACCAGCCGGGGTCGCCGCGGACCGCGCCGTTGAGCAGCCGTCGCACCGTCTCGTCGACGTGACGCCCCGCGGCTGTGTTCTCAGCCGCCTCCCGTACCGCGTCGCGCAGCCGGACGAACTCATCAACGTCTGACTCGTGCACTGCCCACCACCGTGGCGGGTCTGCTCCCTGGTCGGCAAGCCGCTGTGCTACAGCGACGAGCCAGCGACGAAGGCCGTCCGCGGTCGCGATCGCGTCACGCCGGTCCCCGCGCACCGCGTAGCGCGTGTTCGCGAACTCGACCGCCAGCGGCTCGCCCAGCAGCGGGGCGTCCGTGCCGTCCGGGTTCAGGTCTGCCGTCACAGTCTCATGGTAAATCAGGCTTGCAAACGTGAGAACAGTATGCCTAGGGTTCTAACGTCAGAGTGGCTTGGCAACCGTTAGGTTGCTCGATCAGAGGAGTATCATGACCCGCCTTCCCCTTGTGGATCCCGCCACCGCCAGCGGTCCCACGGCTGACCTGTTCGCCACCGTCCAGCGCACGCTGGGGGCGACGCCCAACATGACCAAGGCGATGGCGAACAGCCGGGCACTGCTCAAGGGCTACGTCGAGCTCTCCGGTGCGCTCTCGCGCGGCGTGTTGCCGGCCGGCGTGCGCGAGCAAATCGCGTTGGCGGTTGCCCAGAGCAACGGGTGCTCGTACTGCCTGTCGGCGCACACGTACCTGGGTGAGAACGTCGCGAAGCTGGACACGGCCGAGCTCACCGCCGCCCGCAAGGCGGTGTCAGCCGACCGCAAGGTCGCCGCGATCCTGCGACTGGCCGTGGCTGTCAATGACAGCCGCGGCGACCTCGCCGAGGACGAGCTTGACGAAGCTCGGGCGGCAGGTGTCAGCGATGAGGAGATCGCCGAGGTGATCGGGCACGTCGCCCTCAATGTCCTCACCAACTACTTCAACAAGGCGGCCGACACCCAGATCGACTTCCCCGTGGTCTCCGTCTGACGCGTCCACCCCGGGCGCTGGCAGCGACGCCCGTACCTGCCGGCGCTCGGGGCCGCAAAATCCCCCACCACCAGGAGAAGGCAGCTCCATGCACATCAAGGGCCTGTGGCGCTACCCCGTCAAGTCACTCGCCGGCGAGGCACTCGACCAGGCGGACATCACGCGTAACGGAATCACCGGGGACAGGATCGTTCATGTCCGAGGCGACCGCGGACCCCTCACCGGGCGCACCAGGAGCCAACTACTGACTCTTCGCGCACGCACCGGGCCCGATGGACAGCCGACTGTCGAGGGACACCCCTGGCGCAGCCCTGAGGCGGCCGGGCTGGTCCGCCACCATGGTGGCCAGGACGCTCGGCTCGTTTCGTTCACCGGGGGAGAGCGTTTCGACGTCCTCCCGTTACTCGTCGCAACCGATGGTGCGGTCCGCGAGTTCGGCCACGACGTCCGACGGCTGCGGCCGAACCTCCTCATCGGCGGCGTGCCGGAGCTCTCGGAGCGTGACTGGCCGGGACACGCACTCCGCATCGGAAGTGTCGTGATCGGCATCCACTCGCTTCGCGGACGATGCGTCGTGACGACGATCGACCCCGACTCTGGGGCACAGGACCTCGACGTCTTCCGTCACATCCGCCGCCGCTTCGACGGCGAGCTCGCTCTCAACTGCTGGGTCATCGAGCCGGGGCAGGTCGCAGTTGGCGACCCGGTCGAGCTCATCACCGCCAAGGCTCAACCAGCCGACATCGGAGGCTGGATTGTCGGCGCGCCCTACCACGTCGACGAGCCGCCGTTCGCAGCACGCCCCTGAGGGCTCCCGCACGGTGGGATTGACGAGGCCGAGAGCGCGCAGCAGCAGCGGTGGCATGGCGCGGAGCTTGGCCCGGGGGCGGCCGGCGTGTTGGTAGACCATGTCGACGAGCTGGCGCGTGGTCTTGGTATCGGGGTCGTTGGGCAGGTGCCACACCTCGCCGGGGGCGTCGGGGTGTTCGCCGAGGACGGCGAGGCCTTCGCCGATGTCAGGGATGTAGGTGTAGGTGTGCGGCTGGTCCGGGTCGCCGAGGACGGTGGCGGTCTTGCCGGCCAGGGCGGGTGGGCATACCCGATCGCCGAGGTTGGACTGGGCGCCGCCGCGCGGTCCGAAGTAGTCCGAGGCGCGGCCGATCGCTACCTGCACGCGCCCAGCCTGGTGAGAGCACCAGCCCGGCGACCGCGCCGCCGATGAACGCCGAAAGGGGGCTGTCGACGCGGCCAGCGGCGGCGGTGCCGGCTAACCCGGCGATAGGGAAGGCGAGGAACCCGGCGATCCAGAGCAACCAGGTGCGCAGGAACGACGGTCGGGATGCTGCGGAGGTTGTCACGGTGGTCAGCTCCTCGGGCCAGCGGTTGCGCTCCAGTGCGGGGTGGCGATGCGCGCGGGCGGGATGTCAAGCGCGGGCGGCGACGGCGGGCATCTGGGTTCGAACGGGGCGGCGCAGGATGGTCACCCCGAGGGCGGCCACCCACAGTCCCCAGCCGGTGCTGCCGAGCAGCCCGGCGAGGTCCCAGACCGGGAAGCCCGGTACGGCCGTGGCCACGATGTCGCCCTGGTTGAACAGGTACAGCGCGCTGACGACGAGCCCTGAGATGCCGAGCCAGCGGGGCAGCACCCCGCTGCGCAAGATGATCACGCAGACGGTGACCGACCAGCCCACGACGAGCAGCTGGCCCAGGTGTTCGCCGAGCAGCGCGCCACCGAACTGGTGTTGAGCGGTCCAGGCGGCGTCCACCGCCGCTTTGGTGGCGGTGTCGCCGGTGACGTAGGAGTCGGCCAGCGGCGGAACGACGAACACCCAACGCAGGAACCCGACCAGCGCGAGCACCACCGAGGTGACGCCCACGTAGGTGGCTACCCGCAGCGCCGGATCGTCGCGCCGTCCGAGCGCGGCCGGTAGCAGCAGGATCGGTACCGCCAGGATCGCGTAGGTCCAGGCGGTGGCGAACCAGGTCCAGACCAGACTCGGCCGCCCGCGACGAAGGCCGGCAGCACCACACTGCCCGGCTCCCGCAGGATGTCCGGCCAGTTGAACGTCGAGGACAACACCGTCGCCGCCGCGGCGAACGTGACCGCGCCGGCGAGGAACAACGCCCCGGTCGTCCGTCGAAGGCCCGCGCTCGCTCCGGTGGATGTGGAGGTCATCACGAGCCCCTCTGGACGGTGTATATGATTTGGACAGCGTCCAAATACTGTACGCTGTGCAGCATTCATCCGTGCGCGGCATCGCCGCCAAAGTCGGTGTGGCCCCGAACGCGGTGTACACCTACTTCCCCGATAAGGCCGCAGTGTTCAAGGCGCTCGTCGAGCGACTGCTCGGCAGGGTCGACCACGGCGTCTTCGCCGACCGGGCGCAACCCTGGCGGCAGCGCGTGGAGTCCCTCGCCCTGGAGTTGAGGGCACCGCTGGCAGCCCATCCCGGCAGGGTCACCTGATGGTCGGCGGGCCGATGGACGGCCCACACGCTCTGGCACTGAACGAACGGCTCCTCGAGCTGTTCGGCGACGCCGGACTCGACCCAGCCGACGCCGCGCGGGCGACCTATCTGCTGATCGTCTACGTGTTCGGATCCATGGCCCTGGAGGTGGCGGACGTCGCGACAGTGGGCCCGCTGCCACCGGAATCGGAGCGAGTCGCTAGCCGGCGATCCGCGTTCGCCGCTACACCGGCCGACCAGTTTCCCCGTTCCGCCGCCTCAGCAGGCGTGATGGCTGGCTACATCTCCACCGAGCAATACATCTGGGGACTTCACCGAGTCCTCGACGGCATCGTGGCAACCCGGGCGGAGCGCCACGACGGTGGTTTCTGAGCCCTACGTCGGCTAGGTGGTCTGCTGGCGCGGATTCGCGCGGACGTGCAATCGCTCACCCTGGGGCCCGAACAAACTGAGGATCTCGGTGGGCTGGTCGCCGGTGCTGCCGAACCAGTGCGGTACCCGGGTGTCGAACTCGGCCACTTCGTCTGGACGCGTACGTTGAGACCATCTTGGCTGCGACGGCTGGACTGATCTTGCGGTACACGGCATCGTGAAAACCCTCTGCGCACGACGGGATCCCGCGCCTCGTTCCAGAAGCGCGGGGTCCCTGTACTACCGATTTCTAGATAGCAGCGTGCTAGTTAACGGTGATGCGAACCACGAGATCCTTGAAGTTGGGCTCGTTGTAGCCGTCACTGCAGCACAGTGCCGAGCGGGGCTACCTGTTGCTGCCGGCCGTGCTGCAGCTCAGGGCCACTGGTGACCACCACGTTGCGTACGACACCGCAATGCGAGCCGCCGAGATTGGTGAGCGTTTCGGCGATGCCGACCTGCGCGCGTTGGCCCTCCACGAGCAAGGCCGCGCCCTGCTCGGCAGGGGCGGATCGAGGAGGTCTCGAGCTGCTGGACGAGGCCATGGTGGCAGTCACCGCGGGGGAGTTGTCACCCATCGTCACCGGCTTGGTCTATAAGTGTGATCGAGGGCTGCCAGGAGGTGTACGCGCTGCGCCGCGCTCACGAGTGGACCACCGCCCTGACACGGTGATGCGAGCAGCAGCCGGGGATGGTCGCGTTCACCGGTCAGTGCCTTATCCGCGCCGAGATCATGCAGCTGCACGGTGAGTGGCGGGAGGCGCTGGAAGAGGCGCGGCGGGCGTGCGAGCGGTTCGGTCGGGGGATGAACCAGGTGGCGGCCGCGCAGGCGTTCTACCGGCAAGGTGAGCTCTATCGCCTACAAGGGGACCTCGCCGCGGCCGAGGAGGCGTACCGGGATGCGAGTCGGTCCGGGTGGCAACCGCAGCCCCGTCTGGCGCTGTTGCGGCTCGCCCAAGGAAACAACGACGCCGCAAGCGCCGCGATCCGCCGGGCAGTGGGGCGAGACCACCGATCGGCTGAAACGTGCCAGGCTCCTGCCCGCCTACGTGGAGATCATGCTGGCCGTAGGCGACACCCAGGAGGCGCGCAGCGCCTGCCGCGCTCTCACGGAGATCGCCGAGGAGGGATACGAGAGCGGCGTGCTGGGTGCGATCGTCGCGTACGCCACCGGAGCGGTCGACCTGGCCGACGGTGACGCCAGCGCAGCGCTGATCGCGATGCGCCACGCGTGGCAGGAGTGGCAGGACCTCCAGGCACCGTACGAGGCCGCCCGTACGCGGGTGTCGTGGCGCTCGCCTGCCGCGCGCTGGGCGACGACGACACGGCCGCACTGGAGCTGGACGCAGCCCGAGATGCCTTCGCGCGGCTAGGAGCAGCGCCGGACCTCGCCCGTGTCGACTCATTCACGCGGAGCGCCGTGTCCGTCGAAACTCACCGGCTGACGCCGCGTGAACTTCAGGTGCTGCGTCTGGTCGCCGCCGGCCAGACCACGAGAGCCATCGCCGCTGAGCTGGTACTCAGCGAGAGGACGGTGGACCGGCACGTCAGCATCATCTTCGCCAAGCTAGGAATGTCCTCACGCTCCGCGGCGACCGCCTACGCCTACGAGCACCAGCTCGTCTGACAACCTTCTGGCGGGAAGTACCCACGCCGCCTTCCCGCGAAGTTGGGTGGTTCGCGCGATGCCGTGGCTTACCGCGCGCTCCTAGTGTCGGCCGTGCACGCGCACAGCGCAGACGCGTGGAGCGCAACAGCGAGCAGGCAGACATGCCGATCGTGATGTTGGTGGACAACCCCGCGGGTTCGCAGGAGATCTACGACAAGATCCGGGAACACCTTGGTTTGGAGCGGCCCGCGGGCGGCATCTTCCACGTCGCCGGGCCGAGTCCGAACGGCGGCTGGCGGGTGATCGAGATGTTCGAGTCCGAAGAGGACGCGAGCCGGTTCCTCAAGGAGCGCTTCGGCCCGGCCCTCAAGGCAGTGGGGTTCTCGGGCCAACCGCCGCAGCCGCAGTTCTGGCCGGTCCACAACTACATGAGCTAGGCCGTGTTCGA
>Ga0126306_10002001_pt1 | contig 11302 bp, 12 predicted proteins | sample Plot27_FD_92592 | JGI IMG/M metagenome (GOLD analysis project Ga0126306, IMG submission 92592) | Serpentine soil microbial communities from UC McLaughlin Reserve, CA, USA - Plot27 | ecosystem: Environmental > Terrestrial > Soil > Grasslands | place: USA: UC McLaughlin Reserve, Lake County...
AGCTCCACGCCGCCCTCGCGCAGGAACTCGAAGTTCGCATAGGTCAGCGCGTCTGCCTCGAACGCGACCCGCTCGGCGAGACGTTCGGCGAGATCCGAGTAGAAGTAGCGCTTCGTCTCCTCGAACTCGACGCCCTCCACCTCGCGGGCTCGCTCCGCGTAGCGGAAGTCGGTGAAGAGCCGCACCCGGTCCGCCTCGACGAGGACGGCGGCATTCGTGCTCTCGAACCCGGTCAGATAGCGCACGTTGACCGCAGCGGTCACGAGCAGCGGCTCCTGCAGGAGCTCGCGCAGCCGCCCTACCCGCGAGCGAGGAATTCCAGCGCCTCCTTGTAGCCCTCCGGCCCCCTGCCGATCACTCGGAGAGCCGCGAGCTCGGAGAGCACCGAGTGCCGGCGCCACTCTTCCCGGCTCTCGATGTCGGACAGGTGCACCTCGACGACCGGGCCGCGTGCGAGCTCGAGCGCATCGTGGATCGCGTAGCTGTAGTGAGACCACGCACCGGGGTTGACGACGAGGCCGTCAGCCGAGTCGCCGAGCTCCTGGCACCAGTCGACGTACTCGCCCTCGTTGTTCGTCTGGCGACAAAGCACGTCGCAGCCGAGCTCGTGCGCCCACGTCCGAATTTGCGCCTCGAGCTGCTGCAGCGAAAGTCCGCCGTAGATCGCGGGGTCTCGCTTGCCGAGCAGGTTCAGGTTCACCCCGTTGAGGACGCCGACCAACATCACGCAATCAACTCGTCGAGGGCGGCGCGCACCTCATCCGCCTCGACCTCGCGAACGACGGGCTTGCCGAGCGCCTCGAGCAGCACGAGGCGAATCTTGCCGCCCCGAACCTTCTTATCGCGCTGGAGCGCCGCCCACGCACGCTCGCGGTCGACGCGGACGGGTCGGGAGTCGAGGGGGTGATCGACCACGAGCCCGGACAGCTTCAGCGCCGCCTTCAGACCGACTGCGACGGCCTCGCCATGCGCAAGCGCGTAGTCGGAGGCAGCCTCGAGAGCATGGCCGAATGTGTGCCCGAGGTTGAGGATCTCGCGGCGCCCCTTCCGTTCGAACGGATCCCCGAGGCAGACCCCGGCCTTGAACGCGGCGCACGCGCGGATCATCTCCTCCTCCGGAAGCTCCCAGAGCGGGCGGCCGGCGAGCAGGCCGGTCTTGACAGCCTCGGCCATCCCGTTGCGGCGCTCGTCCTCGGGAAGCGTCGAGAGCAGCTTCGGGTCGATCACCACCTGTTCGGGATAGTGAAAGGCACCGACGAGGTTCTTGCCCTCGGGGAGATCGACCGCGGTCTTGCCGCCGATCGCCGCATCCACCTGGGCGACCAGCGTCGTCGGTAACGCATTCCACCGGACGCCGCGCATGTACGTCGCCGCGACGAAGCCCGCGAGGTCGGTCGTCGTGCCGCCGCCGCAGGCCACGATCGTGCCGTCCCGTCCGATCCGCAGCTCGCTCCAGATCCGCGCGGCCTCGGCGAGCGTCTTCCCGTGCACCGTGAGCGTCTGATCGAGCCCGAAGTCGTGCAGCTCCTTGACACGAGGATCGATCAGAAGCGCGTCGCCGTCGGCCTCTCCCTTCCCGATCCGGATCCCGAGCGCAGCGAGCAGGACGTCGTCCACGTCGCGGGCACGAGCATCAGCAGCTTCTTCGTAGAGGGATCGCCGTCGTTCGTAGAGATTCCGAAACTCGGCGGCATCCTCCGCTAGCGGGCGCACGCTTCGCCGCACCCGCTCCCACGCCTCGTCGACCTCCACATCGAGGAGCACGGCGACCGCGTGCTCTTTCAGGGCCTTCCGGATCGGAGCCGTCTCGACCGCTCCGCCTCCGAGCGCGAGTACGGCCGGCCGCTCCTGGCTGATCGCATACAGCGTCTGCTCGGCTTCGATTACCCGGAAGCCCGCCTCACCTTTCTCCCGGAACAGCTCCGGGATCGAACGCCGGAGGGCACGCTCGATCTCACGGTCGAGATCGATGAACCGGCGCCCGGTCCGGCCGGCGACGAGAGCGCCGACCGTCGACTTTCCGGCGCCCATGAACCCGATGAGCGCGATGTGCCGGTCTACCGCGGTTGCCACGGGATACGCTCGAGATAGGCGCGGTACGCGGCGACGAAGTCCTCGAGCGCGTCGCCGCCGAACTTCTCCCGCGCGGCGCGCGCGAGCTCGAAGGCGACGGACGCCTCCGCCACGACCGAGAGCGCCTCCACCGCGGCAGTATCACTCCGCTCCACGAGAGCCTCCCCGGCCTCGCCGGTCTCGAGGTCGACCGAGCGGAGAGGGCGCATCAGCGTCGGTAGCGGCTTCATCGCCGCCCGGACGACGATCTCCTCGCCGTTCGAGACGCCGCCTTCGATCCCGCCTGCCCGGTTCGTCTCGCGATAGACGCCGCGCTCGTCCTGGAAGATCTCGTCGTGCGCCTCCGAACCCCGCAGGTTCGCGAGGCCGAAGCCCTCTCCGATCTCGACGCCCTTCACGGCCTGGATGCCCATCAGCGCCGCGGCCAACCGCGCGTCCAGCCGGTCCTCCTTCGTCGCGTAGGAACCGAGACCGGGCGGCACGCCGCGCGCCCGAGCCTCGACGACCCCGCCGACCGTGTCGCGGTCAGCCTTGGCCTCGTCGACATTTCCCAGCTCGACCACGGAACCCGCGACCTCGACGTCGATCTCGGCGAGCAAAGCCCTGGCGACTGCGCCTGCGGCGACCGTGACCGCCGTCTGCCGCGCGCTCGCCCGCTCGAGCGTGTCGCGCACGTCCTCGTGTCCGAACTTGAGCGTCCCGGCGAGATCGGCGTGGCCCGGACGCGGCAGCGTCACGGCCTTCGTTCCCTTTCCTTCGGGATCGCCCTCAGGCGGCCACGTGCTCATCCCCCAGCGCCAGTTCTCGTGATCGCGGTTGTGGACGACCAGCGCGAGCGGCGTCCCCAGTGTCCGCCCGTGCCGCAGCCCGGCGAGCACCTCGACGCGATCCTGTTCGATTCGCTGCCGCGGACTGCGACCGTAGCCCTGCTGACGCCGGGAGAGGTCGGCATCGATCGCCTCGCGGTCGAGCGTGAGCCCCGCGGGCAGGCCCGTGAGGATTCCGACCAGCGCCGGGCCGTGGGACTCGCCCCCCGTGGACAAGCGCAGACTCACGCAGGCAAGCCTACGGCGAGCCGCATCACCTCGACCGGAGCCGACATGCCGGTCCAGAGCACGAACGATGCGGCGCCCTGGGCGACGAGAACGTCCAGCCCGTCGAAGACCCGGGCGCCGGCCTCTCTCGCGGCGGCGGCGGTCGCGGAGTCCGGATAGGGAAGGTCGACGAGAGTCTGGCTCGCCTTGACGGGAACAAGCACCTCGTCCCGGACCGGCGTCGCGTTGACCACGAGATCGCAATCCGCAACGTCCGGCGGCCACTCGCCGCGACGCGAGAAGACCCGCGCCTCGGGAAGCGCCTGCCGGAAGGCGGTCGCCGCACCGCCGTCGCCGATGATCGCCGGCCGATCGAACTCCAGTCCGTGGAGGATCGCCGCGTCCGTGCTGAGGCCGCGCGGCGGGTCGAATAGCAGCGTGTTCACCGACGGCAGGTCCGATCCCACGAGCCGCGCAACCTCGAGCTTGTACGGCGCCGTTACGTTCGCCCCTGCGAACCCGAGCGCGGCCAACCCCCGGACGGCGTCGGCGACCTCACCCGGTCTCACCTCGCACGCGACATATGTCCAGTCCAAGCCGCGCGCGGCGAAGGCGGCATTCTGCATCCGCGGCGAGAGCGCCTGGCCGACCGGCGAACCGATCAGCGCTACGACCTCTTTCACCGGTAGCCGTGCGCGTTTTTGTAATTCACGAACTCGCGCTCGGACGCCGTGAAGAAGTGGTGAACCTTGTCCGGCTTGCGCACGAAGAAGAGGTAGTCGACCTTCGCCGGATGCGCCGCGGCCTGCATCGAGGCGAGGCCGGGGTTCGCGATCGGGGTCGGCGGCAGTCCGGCGTGCTTGCGCGTGTTGTACGGGGTCAGATCTGCCAGATGGGACTCGCGCAGCGACTCCGTCGGCGCCACGCCGAGCCCGTACCGGATCGTCGCGTCGATCCCGAGTGTCATCCCTGCCCGGAGCCGGTTGTAGACCACGGCCGCGACGAGCGGGCGCTCCTCCGGCGCGATCACCTCCTTCTCGACCATCGAGGCGATGATGAGGACGTCGTATGCGGTCAGGTTCTTCGACCGCGCATAGCGCATGTTGACTTTCGCCCAGTTCTTCCGGAATGCCGTCAACTGGGCGTTGACGAGCCGCCGCGTCGTCGTGCGCTTCGTGAACTCGTAAGTCGCAGGAAACAGGAAGCCCTCGAAACGCGGCGGCTTCCCGTCGGTCGTGAACTGCGCTGGGACCGTCGGCGCGCCGGCTGTCAGGGCCAAGTAGCGAACGGACGAGAGCGGCGACCTGAAGCCGCACTCGCGCTCCGCCGCGGCGGCGTTCGCGGTGATCTTCTCCGCTATCTCGTTTCGCGTAAAGCCTTCCGGGAAAGCGATGTTGCAGGTCTTGGGAGGCGGCGGCGCCGGCGGGGGCGCGGCTTGCTCCTCGCCGCCGCCGAGGACCGCCATCGCCGACGCCACGAGAAGTGCGACGACGCCCAGCACGAAGCCGAGCGCGAGCGACCGACGCAGCAGGAGGCGGCTGCGGGAGGGCCTCGGACGGTGTCGCCGCGGCGGCCGGGTCAGCCTTGTCGGTTCTTCGACCATTCCAGGTAGCTCGTCAGCAGGTGCGCCGCGGCCCGGGCATCTTCGTCGCCTCCGGGCCCCGCGAGCGTCGTCGTGAAGCGTTCGTCGAACCGCTCGACGGGAACGTCGAGGATAGCCTCGAGCGCCTCGGCGAAGCGCTCGGTCTCCTCGGCCTGCTCGCCGCGTTCGCCGCGGAGCGTGAGCGGCAGGCCGACGACCACCCGCTCGACCTCCTCGCCGCGCACGAGCTCCGCGAGCTCCTTCATCCCCTCCTCGCTCGCGGCGCGCGCGACGATGCGCAGCGGCCGGGCGAGAGTGCCGGTCGGGTCCGAGACGGCGACGCCGGTGCGCGCGGCTCCGTAGTCGAGCGCGAGCACCTTCACTTCAGCGCTGATGCGATCTCGCTCTTCGCCACCTCGTAGGCTTCGGCCAGACCCTCGGGATTCTTGCCTCCGGCCTCCGCCAGGTCCGGGCGTCCTCCCCCGCCGCCGCCGATCTTCTTCGCCGCCTTGCGCGCGACCTCGACGGCATCGAGGCCCTGCTCGACCAGCGACCGGTCGAGGTTCACGACCAGGTACGCACGGCCCTCGTCGACGGAGCCGAGCAACACGGCCGCTGCCTGCTTCGACTGGCGGATCCGGTCGGAGAGGTCCTTGAGGTCGGAACCCTTGAGCGCTTTGACCTCGGCGACGACGACCCCGTTGGATTCGTCGCGGTACGTCACCTCCCGCTCGGCGGGCTCCTGCTTCTTGCCCGCCCCCTTGCGCAGCTGCTGCACCTCTCCGCGCAGTTCCTCGGCCTCCTCGGCGCGCGCGCGGAGCCACGACCAGGCCTCGCCGGCCGTGACCGCCTCGATACGTCGGGCGCCCGAGCCGACAGAGCCCTCGGAGAGGATCACGAACGGCCCGACCTCGGCGGTCGAACGGACGTGTGTGCCGCCGCACAGCTCGCGCGAGTAGTCGTCGATCTCCACGACCCGCACTTCCTCGCCGTACTTCTCCCCGAAGAGCATCATCGCCCCGAGCTTCCGGGCCTCCTCGATCGGCGTCACGAACGTCCTGACGGGCAGGTTCTGGAACACCTTCTCGTTCACGGCCCGCTCGACCTGCTCCCGCTCCTCCGGCGTCAGCGCCCGGTCGTAGGTGAAGTCGAAGCGGAGCTTGTCCGGCCGGACCGCCGATCCGGCCTGCCGAACCTGCTCGCCGAGAACGTCGCGCAGAGCCTGGTGTAGGAGATGCGTCGCGGTGTGGTTCGCCATCGTTGGGAATCGCACCGCCCAGGGGACCACCGCCCGGACGCGATCGCCCGCGGCGAAGCCTTTCCCATCGAAGGTGAGCACCTGGTCGTCGCCGACGCGCGTCGCCCGGATGAGGTCGGCCCGCGCACCGGTCTCGTCGTGCTCGATGTAGCCCAGGTCGGAGATCTGGCCGCCGCCCTCCGGGTAGAACGGCGAGCGCTCGAGCTTCGCCTGGAAGGTGCCGTCGCCGAGATCCTCGTGGGCGAGAATCGCGGTCAGCACCTCGGTCGACTCGTAGCCCACGAACTCGGTTGGGCGAGAACCATCGACGGCGATCGCGACCTCGGTCGTCTTGGTCTTCGAGCGGGCCCGCTGCTCCGCCATCAGCCGCGAGAACTCGTCCTCGTCGACGGCGAGGGCCCGATCACTCGCGAGCTCGCGCGTCAGCTCAAGCGGGAAACCGTAGGTGTCGTGCAGCTTGAACGCGTCGTCGCCCGAGATGAAGTCGCCGGACGCGATCTCCTCGAAGAGGCCGAGGCCGCGCTCGAGCGTCTGGGAGAAGCGCTCCTCTTCGGCGCGGAGCGTCTCGCGGACGCGCTCGCGGTTCTCGTCGAGTTCCGGGTACGAATTAGACATCTGGTCGGCGACGACGTCCGCAATGCGCCAGAGCTCCGCGAGTCCGATCCCGCGCGCCTGCTGAACGGCGCGCCGGATTACCCGGCGGAGGACGTAGCCGCGACCCTCGTTGGACGGCAGCACCCCGTCGGCGACGAGGAACGTCATGCCGCGGCCGTGGTCGGCGATGATCCGGTGGGCCTTCGTCGCCTTCTCGGAGCTCTGCCAGGCGACGCCGCTCCCGGCCTCGATCCAGTCCATGATCGCCTGGTAGCCGTCCGTCTCGTACACCGAGATCACGTCCTGGAGAATTGCCGCCGTCCGCTCGAGACCCATTCCGGTGTCCACGTTCTGGGTGGGAAGGGGCGTCACGCTGCCGTCCGAGCGGAGCTCGTACTCCATGAAGACGAGGTTCCAGAACTCGAGGAAGCGCTCACACTCGCAGCCGGGCGCACACTCGGCCCGCCCGCAGCCGAGCCCCTCACCGCGGTCGTAGAAGAGTTCCGTATCGGGACCGCAAGGGCCGGGCCCGCCGACCGACCAGAAGTTGTGCTCCCGGCCAAGACGGACAATCCGTTCGGGAGGCATGCCGATCTGCTTCCACAGATTGGCGGCCGCCCCGTCCTCGCCGAGCCCCAACTCCGGATCGCCGGCGAAGACAGAGACCCAGACCCGCTCGGCGTCGAGCTCGAGGTGGTCGAAGACGAACTCCCACGCGAGCTCGATCGCTCCGTCCTTGAAGTACTGGCCAAACGAGAAGTTGCCGAGCATCTCGAAGAACGTGAGGTGGTAGCCGTCCAAACCGACCTCGTCGATGTCGGGCGTTCGGAAGCATTTCTGGACGGTCGTGAGCAGCGGAGCCGGCGGCGTCTCGCGACCCAGGAAATACGGCATCAGCGGCTGCATGCCCGCCGAGGTGAGCAGGGTCGACCGGTCGTCCGCGCGCGGGATCAGCGAAGCCGAGGGATAGCGCTTGTGCCCCTTCGACTCGAAGTACGCGAGGAAACCTTCCCGGAGCTCAGGGGTGGTGCGCATGGTCCGATTCTAGGTGCGGGCTTAGCACCGATCCGCGGATCGCGTCTGGCGCAGGCTCCGTAGCGCGAAGCACGCAACCTCGCGTGCCAGGGCAATCCCCAACAGGCCGATCGAGGCGAGAAGCCAGGCCACGAAGACGGCTGCGCCGATGTTCACACCCTCCCCCGGCCGGTCCGGTCGCGACCAGATGTACTCAGCCATGGCGTAGATCGACACGGTCGCCGCGACGCTCAAGCCGATTCGGATCCACGCGGGACGCAGGAACAGCGCCGCGATCTGCGCGATCAGGACGATCGGGGCAACGGGAAACGCGAGGTAGTCGTACCAGGGATCCACCTCCCGCTTATCCCCGCGGAGAGGCAGTCCTAGGCCACTTCGGACTCTTCGGCGATCTCCTCGCGGATCTTCTCCAGCGAGCGCCTGATCAGCCGGGAGACGTGCATCTGGGAGATCCCGATCTGCTCGGCGATCTGGGACTGGGTCAGGCCGCGGAAGAACCGGAGGTGCAGGATCCGCCGCTCGCGCTGGTCGAGCACCTTGAACCCCGGCGCGAGCACCGCGCGATCCTCGGAAATCTCGTACTCGTGCTCTTCCGTCCCGAGCGACTCGAGCGGGTCGAGCTCGCCCTCGTCGTCGGAGTTCGCACCGGTGGAGAGCGAGACCGAGCTGTACGCTCGCCCGCTCTCCAGCGCCTCGAGTACCGCCTCTTCCTCGACTCCAGCCGCTTCGGCCAGCTCCGGAATCGTCGGTGACCGGCCGAGCTGCACGGTCAGCTGCTCGATCAGCTTCGAGATCTGCACGTTCAGCTCCTGCAGGCCGCGTGGCACGCGCACGGACCAGCCTTTGTCGCGGAAGTGCCGCTTGATCTCGCCGATGATGTTCGGAGTCGCGTAGGTCGTCAGCTCGACGCCCCGCTCGAGGTCGAAACGGTCGATCGCCTTGATCAGGCCGATCGCGCCGATCTGGACGAGATCGTCGAGCTGCTCGCCGCGGTAGGAGTAGCGTCGTGCCAGCGAGCGCACGAGCGACATGTAGCGCTCGATGAGCTCCTTTCTGGCCTGGAGATCGCCGTCTTCGTGGTAGCGCCGCAGCAGGAGCTTGTCGTCGTTGGCCATCAGGATGTCCGCTCCACCTGCTTGCGCAACTCCACCCAGGCGCCGTCGTCTCGATCGGTGACCCCGTACCCGTCGACGACTGCATCGAACAAACGCCGCAAGGAGAGGTCCTCGCCGAGCTCACTCTCCAGCTCAGTCCTCAGGGCCGCACCCTCGAATGGGCCGACGGTCGTGCGCAACTCGCTGTCCGCGATGTCCAGCGAGACCGTGATCTCCTTCGCGCCGTCCCGCCGCTCGAGGAGTCCGTCGAGCGCAAGTTCGAGCTCTTCGAGCGACTCGACGGTGACGTCGAGCCGCGTCGCGAGCCCGGCGAGCACCAGGCGGGCAACGCCGAAGAAGGGACGCTCCCGCGGCATGGTGAGCGTGATTTGATCGGTCATCGTTGCGGCGTTCCTCCCCTGAACGTACTTGGGAGGCCTGGCGATGCGGTCACTAACGGCTGGAGGACGTTACCCGCCCTGCGCCGACGACGACGTCACCCTCGTACAGCACCGCCGCCTGACCCGTTGCGACCCCGTACGCCGGTTCGTCGAGAAGCACGCGGAAGCCGCGCGATGCGGCCGCGACGGTGCCCGGAACGGCCGGCGAGCGGTACCGCAGCTTGACGTCGGCCCGCTCGACGTCGACGTGGAGCTTGCCCTCGGCGCGGACGCTCTGGCGCGCGAGCGACTCACGCGGGCCGACGACGACCTGATTGCTCCGCGGCTTCGTCTTGAGTGCGTAGAGCGGAGTGCCCGTGGCCACCCCGAGTCCTTTCCGCTGCCCCGGTGTGAAGCCCCAGAAGCCGCGGTGCGAGCCGACGACCTCGCCCCGCTCGTCCACGATCTCCCCGGGGCTCCCGACGAGGCCGCGACGCTCGAGAAACGCCCGATAATCGGCGCCGCCCAGGAAGCAGGCCTCCTGGCTCTCGGTCCGGCCGGCCGCCGCCAGTCCGGCCAGAGCGGCTTCGGCGCGGGTCTGGTCCTTCGTCTGCTCGCCGAGCGGGAACCAGATTCGCTCGAGGACGCGCGGATCGAGACGCGCGAGCATGTACGACTGATCCTTGGTCTCGTCGACGCCGCGGGCCAGCAACAGCCGCCCCCGGTGCGGGACGATGCGTGCGTAGTGCCCCGTCGCGAGGCGCGCCGCACCTGCCTGTTTGGCAAACGCGAGCAGCCGGCCGAAACGGAAGAACCCGTTGCAGCTGATGCAGGGATTCGGCGTCTCTCCGCGCTCGTAGCCGCGCACGAACGGCTCCACGATCGCGCGCAGGAACTCTTCGCGCGCGTCGAGCGTCACATGCGGGATTCCTCTTGAGTGGCACGTACGCCGGGCGGCGAGGACGGCCTCGGGCGAGCAGCAGGCGCGCTCGACATTAGGCGCCTCCGGATCGATCCAGAGCCGCAGCGTGATGCCGATCGCGTTCGGGCCGGCACGAAGCAGCGCGACCGCGCTGTCGACTCCGCCGCTCATCGCGACTGCGACGCGCTCAGGATCGGGGGCGGCACGGAAGATCGAGCCGAGCGCGTTCGCAAGCGCGTCGACCGCGAGCTCGTCGCCGCCGACCGCGGCCGCCTCGAGCAGTGTCAGCCCCTCGAGCGGACGGTCCAGCCCTTCGGCGTCGGCACTGACGATCCGGTCGTCGTCCACCGACAACCGCACCAGCCGCCAGTCGCCGTTCCTGGAGGAGTCTCCGATTGCTTCGATCACGAAGCCACGGTAGCTCGGAAGGCGCCGACTTGGCGGCGCCGACCAGAGGAGGCCGTGCCGGCTTTGCCGGTATGGCCGTTTAAGTGCTCCACCCTGCCGATGTCGACGCGCATCGCGAACCTGGACAAACCAGGTGGGTGCCCTGCCGCCCCGGGTTCTTACACTCGGGCCGGACTCGAGCTCCCTTCGCGTGTGTGTTGGTTCACGTTATGGCGCGACGCCACGCACAGGGTCGAGCACACGCATCGTAGTCGCTTTTCTGATGCCAACTCAGTCGGGGCTGGCGAACCGCCAGCGGATCGTCGTCCGTCCTCGCACGCCGAGCTCGCGCGCCAGCGCCTCAGTGAGCCCAAACTGCACGGCGGCGCTGCCGGGCCCGCGGGCGACGACCTGCGTGAGCATCACGGTCTGTCCGTGGCCGATGTAGATCTTGGCGCCGCAGACGAGCACCGGGTGCGAGACACCGAGCGTCTCGCGCTCCAGTACCTGTCCGCAGGCAGTCGGCCGCCCGTATGCGCGTGGCGACTCGAGCCCGGCGAGCGCTTGGTACCAACCGCCTCCCGGTGCGGGAACCGCTGCCGGAAGGTCACCCGAGTCCACCGCGCCGCTGTGCTGCTCCCCAACGGCCAACGCGACGACGGTGGCCAACAGCGTGACAGCGCCCAGAAGAATCGCGCGCTGCGCGAGGACGACGCTCACGACGCGGCGGCCGGCTCCGGCTCTGGCTCGAGGATCGAGCCGAACGACTCCCGCACGAGCCCGTCGAACTCGATCGGCAGGTCTCCGTCGGCGTTCGAGAACTCGCGCAGGTGGATAAGTAGCGCGGTCCACTCCTCGTGCCGTGGATCGTCGGCGGCTTCTCGCACGGCGCGCTGCAGCTCCCAGAGATTCCACTCGCGCGGGGGGCCGGCGGACGCTGTGA
>Ga0126306_10002002_pt1 | contig 11297 bp, 13 predicted proteins | sample Plot27_FD_92592 | JGI IMG/M metagenome (GOLD analysis project Ga0126306, IMG submission 92592) | Serpentine soil microbial communities from UC McLaughlin Reserve, CA, USA - Plot27 | ecosystem: Environmental > Terrestrial > Soil > Grasslands | place: USA: UC McLaughlin Reserve, Lake County...
AGGCGCAGGTTCGAGTTGATCATCCGCTCCTTCGCCTCGAGGTCGCCCTGCTCGATCCGCTTGGAGAGCTCGACCTCCTCCTGAGCCGTCAGCAGGGGGTAGCGGCGGATCTCGTTGAGGAACAGCTGGAGCGCGTCCGTGGTCGCCGCGGCCAGCTCGCCGTTGCGGAACGAGGTCGGCTCGACGCCGGCACGACCGCAGTCGTCCGTGATGTCGATGCCCTGGGCCTCGAGGTGGGACTCGAGCGCGTCGACGTCCTCGTCGACGAGCTCGAGCGCCTGTGCCAGCTCGTCGAACTCCGACAGGTTGATGCAGCCGCGCTCCTCACCACGAGCGAGCAGCGCCGCCACCTCTGGGCGTGAGCTGAGCTCCTGCGCCACGGCCTTGATGCTACGCCGCTGCGGCGCCCGCTGCGGAAAGGCGGTCCAATGAGCGCCTGAGCAGCCGTGACACATGCATCTGCGAGACGCCCACACGCTCGGCGATCTCCGCCTGCGTGAGGTCCTCCTCGAACCGCAGGCGAAGGATCAGCCGTTCGCGCGCAGGCAGAGCCTCCAGTGTGCCGCGCAGCGTCTCGCCTATCTCGACGAGCTCGTACCCGTGCTCGTCCTCGGAGAGCGACTCGGCGAGCGTCCAGCTCTCCTCCTCACCGCTGCCGGGGCGCGGCGCGTCGAGCGACACGGCCTCGTAGGCCGTGGCCGCCTCCATCGCCTCGAGCACGTCCTCCACGGGCGCCTGCACCGCCGCCGCGATGTCGCGCGGCGTGGGCGAGCGGCCGAGCTTCGAGGGGAGCTCGCCGAGCGCCTCCCCGACCTTCAGCACCAGCTCCTGCGTCGCCCGCGGAACGTGCACCGACCATCCCTTGTCGCGGAAGTGCCGCTTGATCTCGCCGAGCATCGTCGGCACCGCGTAGCGCGTGAAGCCGTTGCCACGCTCGGGGTCGTACCTGTCCACGGCCTTGATCAGGCCCACGCACGCCACCTGCACGAGGTCCTCCAGCGGCTCGCCCGCGTGGCGATACCGCGCCGCGAGCTGGCGGGCGAGCGGCATGAAGCGGAGAACGAGCTCGTCCCGAGCCTCGAGGTCGCCTTCGCGGTGGTATCGCTCGAGGAGCCTGTCGTCCGCGAGCCTCCTCGCCGCTGGAGACTCAGCCGCCGGCTCCCCCAACAGGACGGCTGGTGTCACGCGTCACATATCACCCTTTCGGGGTGATGTGAAACCTTGGTGGGGGCGTCAGCTCACAGCGGATGCGTCATCCACCATCTCGAGCCGCTCTTCCAAGCGGGTGATGGCGAACACGCGCTGCACCGGCTCGGGGCCGCGCACTATCACGACGCGGCGGCCGGCCTCGCGGGCGCGCTCGTCGGCGGTGACGAGACAGCGCAGCCCGGTCGAGTCGAGGAATGTGAGGCGCGACAGGTCGAGCACCACGACCGGGGGCTGACCCTCCTCCACACGCCTCAGCTCGTCCTGCACCTTGGCGACCGTGGAGAGGTCGAGCTCTCCCTTCAGGGCCACGTGCACGAGTCCGCCTACGTCCTCGGTCTCTACGTCGAGGATCTCCACGTGGCCCGGGAACCTAGCGCAACACCGCGCTTCGAGCCAGTTGCAACGCGAATAGAAGCTGCAGGCCGGCGAACGACAGCTCGAGCGCGCGCTCCGGAAGGGCGTTCGCGAGCACCACTCCGGCCACGACACCGAGGGGCGAGAGCACGCCGATGATGAGCCCGTCGCGAAGCCGCACATTGCCGTATTCGCGCTGCCGAACGGTGCCCACGATCGCCACCAGGACGATCGCCACCAGCGAGGTGGCCACCGCCTCCAGCTGGGTGAGGTGGGCGAACACGGCCAGCGCGGGCACGAACACGATCCCCCCGCCCACGCCGAGCAGGCCGCCGGCGACGCCGGCCACGAAGCCGAGCGCGACGAGGGCGGTCAGGTCGAGCGCGTCCATCAGAAGACGAGCACCGCAGCGGAGACGAGGAGGAGCACGACGAAGGCGCCCGCCACGGCCTGCTCGGAGATGCGCTGCTGCAGCGCGGTGCCCGCAAGCACGCCCCCGACGGCCGGCGCGGCCACCAGGAGACCCTTGCCGAGGTCCACGTTGCCGTAGAGCCCGTGCACGGCCGCGGCGAGTGCGCCGATGACAGCTATGGCCGCGAGCGAGGTGCCGGTGGCCTCCCGGTGGCCGTACCCCATCCAGAGCACGAGCAGCGGCACGATGAGCGTTCCGCCCCCGATCCCGAAGAGGCCCGAGAAGGCGCCCGCGGCGGTGGCGATGGCTGCCAGGCGCACCGGGGCATACTACGGCGCGTTGTGGAGGCCCTACGCCCTGTGACGGCCGACCCCTCGCGATCGGCGCTCTTCTTCGACGTGGACGGCACGCTCGCGCCGATCGTCGAGCGCGCCCAGGACGCCGCCGTGCCCAAGGAGACCTCGCTGCTGCTCGCGCGGCTGTCGCGCCGCTATGCCCGGGTCGCGTGCATCTCGGGCCGCGCGGCGGCGGACGTGCGAAGGCTCGTGGGTGTGGGCGGGATCGAGTACTCCGGCCTCCACGGCGCGGAGCTGCTCGAGCCGGACAGCACCGAGGCGCGCGTGATGCCGGACTTCGCCCGCTTCCTGCCGGAGGTCCAGGCGTTCGCGCGCGAGCGCGACACCCCGGAGCTGCGCGCGCTGCGCGTGCGGATAGAGGACAAGGGACCGATCGTGAGCTTCCACTGGCGCGGCGCGCCGGACGAGGACGCCGCGCACGAGCTCGTGAAGCGGATCTGCTCGGAGGCTGTCTCGGAGGGACTGTGGACGCACTGGGCGCGCAAGGTCCTGGAGATCCGGCCGCCGGTGCCGATCGGCAAGGACCGCGCCGTGCGGGAGCTGCTGAAGCGGGGGCCCGTCGGCGTCGCTCTGTACGCGGGCGACGACGTGACCGACCTGGACGCCTTCGCCGTCCTCGCGGAGCTTGTCCACGCCGGCGAGCTGGACGACGCGGTGACCGTGGGCGTCCGCTCCGACGAAGGTCCGCGCGAGATCGCCGAGCAGGCGCGGCTCGTCGTCGACGGCATCGCGGGCATGCAGCAGGTGCTCGCGGAGCTCGACGTCTCGTGAGGTTCCGCGAGTTCCTGCGTGTGTCCGTGCTGATCTACGGCGGGGCCGCGACGGTGCTTGCCGTGGTGTCGATCGTAGGGGCCACGCGCGCCGACACGAACACGCTCGTCTACGTGGCCGCGGTGTGGTGGTGCGTCGCCGTGCTCGCCGGCCTGTGGCTGGGACGCCGGCTCGAGACCAGCGAGGGCATCGGGCGCCTGCTCGCGGAGGCGCGCAGCACCAACTCGCTGCCGGAGCTCGAGCCCGGAGCGGTGATGTTCAACCGGCTCTGGCCGGTGGCCGTCGCCACGATGCTCGCGGGCGCGGTCGGCTTCTTCTTCCCGCAGGTGCCGGTCGTGGCTACGGGCTTCTTCATCCTGATCGCGCTGCTGTGGCGGCGGCAGTCGAGCGCCGTTGAGGCGATCGAAGGCCGCGACGGCGTGGAGTTCTGGTTCGACCGCACGTCGCCGCTCGGCCCGCCCAAGCTGCTGCGCCTGCCGGGCCTCCGCCGGATCGAGCCCGTCTAGGCCCTGCCCCGCTTGCGCAGCTTGTCGAGCTCCGCCCAGGGGCGCGTGTTCCCCACGTGGTCCTTCGTGAGCCACGCGCGCCGCGCCGTCGCCACGCCGTAGCGCATGTTCTTCAGCGTGCGCGGCCAGTGCGCGTCCGAGTCGATCATCAGCGTCACGCCGACCTCGGCCGCCGCGCGCGCGTACACGTCGTTCAGGTCGCGGCGGTCCGGGTTCGCGTTGATCTCGAGGAACGTGCCCGTCTCCACCGCCTTGGCGATCACCGCGTCGATGTCGAGCGCGTACGCCTCGCGGCGTTCGATCAGGCGCCCGGTCGGGTGTCCGATCACGTCCACGAGCGGATGCTCCATCGCCTTCAGCATCCGCTTCGTCTGCTCCTTCTCGGACAGCCGGAAGGACGTGTGGAGGCTCGCCACCACCCAGTCGAGCTGCTCGAGCACGTCGTCGGCGTAGTCGACCGAGCCGTCGGGGAGCACGTTCGTCTCGGTCCCCGCGAGCACCGTGATCCCGAGGTCGGGCAGGGCGCGGATCTCCTCGACCCGCTCCAGCAGCGCCTTTGGCGAGACGTCGTTCCCGAAGCCGTGCGTGGAGGAGTGGTCCGTCATCGCCACGTACTCGTAGCCGAGCTCCTTCGCCGCCGCCGCCATCTCCTCGACGGTCGCGTGCCCGTCCGAGAGCGTCGTGTGCATGTGCACGTCGCCGCGGATGTCGGACAGCTCGATGAGCTCCGGGAGGGCGCCCTTGCGAGCCGCCTCCAGCTCGCCGCGGTTCTCGCGCAGCTCGGGGGCGATGTACTGCATCCCGAGCCGCTCGTAGACCTCGTCCTCGGTGGTGAACGCGTCGGAGGTGCCGGTCTCGTCGTCGGCGACGCCGTACTCGCTCACGTGCAGGCCGCGCCGGACCGCCTCGGTGCGGAGCGCCTCGTTGTGGCGGCCCGAGCCGGTGAAGTGCTGGAGCAGGTTCCCGAACGCCTCCGCGGGCACGATCCGCAGGTCCACCGGGAGGCCGGAGTGGGTCACGGCCTTGGCGCCCGCCTCGCCCGAGGTCGAGACCGAGTCCAGGGACTCGAGCTCGGTGAAGGCCTTCGACAGGGCGGCCGGGTCACTCGCCGCCGCCACTATGTCCACGTCCTTCACCGTGTCCGCGAAGCGCCGCGCGCTGCCGGCCAGCTCCACGCGGATCGCCGCCGGGTGGTCGCGGAGCGCCTCCACGAGCTCCTCGGCCACCGGCAGCGCCTTCGACAGCAGCATGCGGTCCCTGGGGCGGCCGTCGGCGCCGGCGGCGAACGCCGCGAGCAGGTTCTCCTCGGCCTTCGTGCCGAAGCCCTTCACGTCCTTCAGTCGGCCCTGCTCGACCGCGACGCGCAGCTCGTCGATCGACCCGACCCCGAGCTCGTCGTGGAGGAGCTTCGCCCGCTTGGGGCCGAGCCCGGGGATGCGCGTGATCTCGACGAGCCCGGACGGGATGCGCTGCTTCAGCTTGTCGGCTGACGGGATCGATCCGGTCTCGAGCAGCGCGTCGATCTTCTCCGCGATCGTCTTGCCCACTCCGGCGAGCTCGGTGGCGCGGCCCTGGCGCGCGAGCTCCTCGACCGACACGCCGGCCTCGCGGATCGCCTTCGCGGCGTTGCGGTAGGCGACGACGCGATACACGACCGCCCCGTCCAGCTCATACAGGCTGGCGAGCTCCTCGAAGGCCTCCGCTATCTCGCCGTTGCGCATTCGGACGCAGTCTGGCAAGCCGCGGGCGGTGCCCGCGGCGCAGCAATGCCCTTACCCTACGCGGCGCCTTGCCCGGAGCCTGGCTCATCCTGCCGACCTACAACGAGGCCGAGAACGTGGACGCGATCGTGCGCGCCGCGCTCGCGCAATTGACGACCACGGGCCGCGAGCACACGATCCTCGTGGTGGACGACGGCTCGCCCGACGGCACCGGGCAGATCGCCGACCGGCTGGCTGAGGAGCACGACGCCGTGCGCGTTCTGCACCGCTCCGAGAAGCTGGGGCTCGGGCGCGCCTACCTGGCCGGCTTCGAGGTTGCCCTCGGCGAGGGCGCCGAGCTGGTGCTCGAGATGGACGCCGACTTCTCCCACGACCCCGCGGACCTTCCGCGATTGATCGCGGCCGCGGACGACGCCGACCTGGTGCTCGGATCGCGCTACGTGGAGGGCGGCGGAGTGGAGAACTGGGGGGCGCTGCGGCGATTCCTCTCGCGCGCGGGGTCGTGGTACGCGCGCACGCTTCTGCGCGTGCCGGTCCGCGACCTCACCGGCGGCTTCAAGTGCTTCCGCGGGCACGTGCTCGAGACGCTCGACCTGAGCGGTGTGCGCGCCGACGGCTACGGGTTCCAGATCGAGCTCACCTACCGGGCGATCCAGGGCGGCTTCAGCGTGAGAGAGATCCCGATCCGGTTTCGAGAACGGCGCGAGGGGCACTCGAAGATGACGGCCCGGATCGCGCTCGAGGCGGTCTGGAAAGTGCCCGCTCTGCGGTTCCGAGGCTGAAGCTATACTTTTTGAAGTGAGTCCAACCGAAGGAGCGTTCGTGGCAGGCAATCTCGACGAGGTCACCGACAACAACTTCCAGGCGGAAGTGATCGAGGCTGAGAAGGCCGTTCTGGTCGACTTCTGGGCCCCCTGGTGCGGCCCGTGCCGCATCATCGCTCCCCACCTGGAGGAGCTTCAATCAGAGCGCGAGGATCTACGCATCGTGAAGCTGAACGTGGACGACAACCCCCAGACGGCGGCGCAGTACAACGTCATGTCGATCCCGATGCTGCTCCTCTTCAAGAACGGGCAGCCCGTTCACCAGATCATCGGCGCGATGCCGAAGAACCGGCTCGTGCAGGAGCTGGACCCGGCTCTGGCTGCCTAGAGCGCCAGTAGCCGCCCAGCGCGCCCAGAATCGCGCCGAACAGCGTCGTCACGAAGACGAGTCCGCCCTGCGGGTCGGGCAGATGCGCCTTCGGCTCGTTGTTCGCGATCTCGTGGCCGATCAGGATGAAGCTGCCGAAGATCAGCCCGCCGATCGCGCCGCGCACGAACCCGTCGTCCGCGCCCCTGTGCTCGATCCCGCCCAGGAATCCGCCCACGATCGCGAGCGGGCCGGCGAGCACGTAGTACAGGATCTCGTTCCAGCCGAGCGCGAAGCCGCACAGCAGTCCGAAGATCAGCGGGACGACGATGCCGCCGGCCACCTGGAGCCAGAAGGGGCGCTCCTCGAACAGAGGCGGCAGCTTCACGAGGCGAGCGTAACCGAGATCGACAGCCGCCTGCCGTCGATCTCGGCGCTCTCCGCCTCGTCGTGCGCGCCGTCGAATTCGAGCGACGTGGCGAGCGTCTCGCCCGTCAGGTAGTCCTCGTGCTCACGCGCGGCGGCGAGCAGAGCCTCGTCGCCGGCGAGGCTGAGCGCGATGCGGTCCTCCACGTCGAGGCCGGCATTCTTGCGCGCCGCCTGCACGGCGTGGACGACCTCGCGCGCGAGGCCCTCGCGGCGCAGCTCGTCGTCGAGCTCGAGGTTCAGCGCCACCGCGTGCGTGCCCGAGCGCTCCACCTGGTAGCCCTCCAGCGGCTGCAGCACCACGGTCACGTCGTCCGGCCCGATCTCGTGGTCCTTGCCGTCGAGGTTGATCCCCGCGCGGCCGCCGTCGCGCAGCCTGGCCGGGTCGAGCGCGGCGATGGCGGCGGCCACCTGCGGCATCTGCTTGCCGAAGCGGGGGCCGAGACTGCGGTAGTTCGGCTTCAGCTCGAAGCGGCCGAGCTCGTCGGCCTCGGACACGTAGCGCACCGACTTCACGTTGAGCTCGTCCCTCAGGAGCTGCTCCAAATCCTCGATGGCCCCTTTCTCCCTGTCGGCAGCAACCACCACTGCTTCGCGGAGGGGCTGGCGGATCTTGATCTTGGCGTGACCTCGAGCGGCTCTACCAAGTTCGACGGCGTCACGCACCACCTGCATGCGCCATTCCAGCTCCTCATCACGACGTCCCGGCTCCGGAAAATCGCACAGGTGGATGGACGGCTCCGATCCGTCAAGGTTGTCGTAGATCTCATCGGTGATGAACGGCGCCAGCGGAGCGAGTAGCTTCGAGACACCGAGCAGGCATTCCCGCAGTGTCGCGAACGCCTGGGCGTCGTCACCACGCCAGAAGCGGCGACGGGAGAGGCGGACGTACCAGTTCGACAGATCGTCGACGAACTCCGCGATCGCCCGGCCGGCGAAGGTGGTGTCGTAGTCCTCCATCCGATCGATGACACGCTCCGATGTCGCCGCCAGGCGTGACTTGATCCACCGGTCCAGATCGGTCTCCGAGGTGGATGAGGGGTCAGCCGCCAGGTTCGCGTACTGCACATAGAAGGCGTACGTGTTCCACAGCGGCTTCAGGAACTGGCGCACCGCCTCGCCGACGGTCTCGAGCGAGAAGCGGTAGCCGTCCCACGGCTGCTTCGACGTGAAGTAGTACCAACGGAAGGCGTCGGCGCCGTGCTCGTTCAGGACGTCCCACGGCACCACGACGTTGCCCTTCGACTTCGACATCTTCTGGCCCTCGGGGTCGAGGATCAGACCGAGGCAGAGGCACGTGCGGTAGGACGCGCCGCGGCCCAGCAGCACCGAGACGGCGAGCAGCGAGTAGAACCACCCGCGCGTCTGGTCGAGCGCCTCGCAGATGTAGTCAGCGGGGAATCGCTCCTGGAGGACGCCCTCGTTCTCGAACGGCGCGTGCCACTGCGCGAAGGGCATGCAGCCGGAGTCCCACCACACGTCGATCAGGTCCGGCACGCGGCGCATCTCGCCGCCGCACTCCGCGCAGGTGAGGACGACCTCGTCGATGAACGGACGGTGAACGTCGTCGGGCGGGGTGCCGCCGCGCTCGGCGATCTCGGCCAGCGAGCCGACACACACCACGTGGGAGCCGTCGTCCTCGCACCGCCACACCGGCAGCGGCGTGCCCCAGTAGCGCTCGCGCGACAGCGCCCAGTCCACGTTGTTCTCGAGCCACTTGCCGAAGCGCCCGTGCTTGATGTGGTCCGGGTACCAGGTGATGGACTCGTTCGCGGCGAGCAGCTCGTCCTTCACCTCGGTGGTGCGGGCGTACCAGTTCGTCTTCGCGTAGTAGATGAGCGGCGTGTCGCAGCGCCAGCAGTGCGGATAGGCGTGCTCGTACTCGCCCACCCGGAAGAGCCGCCCCGACTGGCGTAGCGCCTCGACGATGTGCGGATCGGCCTCGCGCACGTACATCCCCGAGAACGGGCCCGTGCGCTCGTCGAAGGTGCCATCCGGGCGCACCGGGTTGTGGATGGTCAGACCGTTCTCGGTCGCCAGCCGGAAGTCGTCCTCGCCGAAGGCCGCGCCGGTGTGCACCACGCCGGTGCCGTCCTCGATCGAGACGAAGTCGCCGTGCAGGATCGTGTGGCCGCGCTCGCCGTAGTCGCCGATGTAGGGGAGGGGCGGCTCGTAGCGCAGGCCGAGCAGCTCGGAGCCCTTCATGCGCTCGACGATCTCGGTCCCCTCGCCGAGCACCCGCTCCACCAGCGGCTCGGCCAGGATCAGCGTCTGACCGTCGTGGCGAGCGCGTGCGTAGGTCACTTCGGGGTCCACGGCGATTGCCGCGTGCGGCACGAGCGTCCACGGCATCGTCGTCCAGGCGAGCAGCGATACGTCGGGCTCGTCCTTGAGCGGGAACGTCACGTACACGGACGGGTCGACGACGTCCTTGTAGCCCTGCGCGAGCTCGTGTGACGACAGCGCCGTGCCGCAGCGGGTGCAGTACGGCACCACCTTGTAGCCCTCCGTCAGGAGCCCCTTCTCCCAGACCGACTTGAGCGACCACCACACCGACTCCACGTACTCGTTGGCGAGCGTGTAGTAGGCGTCGCCGGTGTCGATCCAGAAGCCGATCCGCTCGGTCAGCTCGTCCCACTCGTCGATGTACCGGAGGACCGACTCGCGGCACTTGGCGTTGAATCTGTCGACGCCGTAGGCCTCGATGTCGTTCTTGTGCTCGAACCCGAGCTCCTTCTCCACCTCGAGCTCGACGGGCAGGCCGTGGCAGTCCCAGCCGGCCTTGCGCGGTACGAAGTGGCCGCGCATCGTCTGGTAGCGCGGGAAGACGTCCTTGAACACGCGCGCCAGGACGTGGTGCGAGCCGGGGCGGCCGTTGGCGGTCGGCGGGCCCTCGTAGAAGACGAACGGCTCCGCGCCCTCGCGGCGGCGGATCGACTCGTGGAAGACGTCCCGCTCGCGCCATCGCTCGAGCACGCGCTGCTCGAGCGCGGGGAATGACTGCGCTGGATCTACCTGCCGATAGCGGGCCACGAGCATGAGGATGACATTCCGCCAGCACGCGTGCTAAACCTTCGCGGCGAATCGCCGAACCGCGCCCGGATCGGTCCGGGGGCGGACGGGGGACCCAAGTAGTACGGGGCGAACCGGCCTTAGGTGGCGCCTGGCCGGAGCGCGATCTTTCCTGCGCGAGCCCGACAGCTAACCCCGTAGGCCTGAGGAAAGAGGAGGCTCGCTTGCGAAGGATCGCAACCCTGCTGGCCGTCTCAGCGGGACTCGTTGCAGTACTTCCAGCACCGCCTGCCTCGGCCACACCGGCCGAGATGAAGATGGTCAAGAAGATCAACAGGATCAGACATGCGTACGGGCTTCACGGGCTGCGGCCGTCGTTCTCGCTGTTCGTGTCGGCGAAGCTCTATTCGCATCGGATGATGAGCTCGGATTACTTCGGGCACCTGTCGCGGATCCCGGTCGCCTCCGGTTGGAGCGCCGCCGGCGAGACGCTCGAGTGGCACAGGGGCTGGCGGCTTCGGCCGCGGGCCGTGGTGTCGCGGTGGATGCATTCAGCGCCTCACCGTGCCGTGCTGCTCTCCAGCCGGTTCAGCCGAATCGGCGTCGGCCGCACACGCGGCACCTACGGACACACGCGGGCGACCATGTGGGTCGCCCACGTCGGCCGCCATTAGTGGCCGGGGCGTCTCGGACGGGTCCGTCGCCGTGCGGACCCGTCCGGGTCACGTCCTACGATCGCCGCTCAGATGGCCTCGCTCGAGCTAGGCGACCCGCTCGCCCATCGCGCTCTCCAGGCGCTGCTGCGGGCGGAGGCCACGGTGCGGAAGCGCCTCGCACTCGAGCTGGAGCGCGAGGGCGTCACGGCGGCCGGCTTCTCCGTCCTCGTGGTGCTCACCACCGCCGGCGGCTCGCTCGAGCTGAAGACGCTGCGGCGGCGGCTCGGATGGAGCAAGGCGAACGCCACCGAGGTCACCGGAACGCTCGCCGCGCGCGGCTTCGTGTCGAGGCGCCGGGCGCCGGAGGACCGGCGCGCGGTCGTCGTGGACCTCGAGCCGACCGGCCGCGCCCTCGTGGAGCACCTCTTCCCGGCTCACTCCGAGCGCGTCACGGCCGCGTTCGGCAATCTGGACGAGTCCGAGAAGCGCACCTTCTCGGAGCTCTGCCGGAAGCTCGCCGCCTAGGCCGAGTTCCGCGCGGCGACGCTGATGCGCTGGCCCTGGGCCACCTCGCGCTCGGGCACGACCACGACCTGCTCGATGCGGCCGCTGTCCACGTAGCCCTTGAGCCGCTCGGCCGCCTCGACCGGCATCGAGCCGAGCGACGGAATCCCGTGGTCGCCGGTGACGGGCATGGCCTCGCGGTACTCGAACACCGGCGCCGCCGAGCCGACCTGGCGGAC
>Ga0126306_10002003_pt1 | contig 11296 bp, 12 predicted proteins | sample Plot27_FD_92592 | JGI IMG/M metagenome (GOLD analysis project Ga0126306, IMG submission 92592) | Serpentine soil microbial communities from UC McLaughlin Reserve, CA, USA - Plot27 | ecosystem: Environmental > Terrestrial > Soil > Grasslands | place: USA: UC McLaughlin Reserve, Lake County...
CTACCCCTCGAGCGCACACAGCTGGGCAAGATCCGCCGACACCTCCTTGAGGAGCGTTTCGATGTGGCGAAAAGGGGTGCAGAAGGTGTGGGCGAATCGGTCAGGCCTATCTCCATAGGAGAGATGCTGGAAGCAGATCGCCAGCTACTCGAAAACCCGGCGGCGAGGGAGGTTTGGGAGCTGCTCGCCAAGCGCTACTCCGATCGGCACCTGACACCGGATACGAGCCCGCAGCTTGACCTCGGCATCGATTCGCTTGGATGGATGGATCTGACGCTCGAGATCGACCAGAGCGCCAACGTAGAGTTGAGCGAGGAGGCGATCGGGCGCATCTACACAGTCCGTGAACTGCTGAACGAGGTAGCCGAGCAGGCCAAGGCAGGCGGCAGTAGCGTACCGCAAGCCTTGCCACTCGAGGAACCCGAAAGGGTTTTGAGTGAATATCAGAAGGGTTCGCTCGAACCCTTCGGGCCAGTCAAGACGGCCGTGGCGAGGGGGATGTTCGCCCTCAACCGGGCGATCGCTCGGAGCGTGTTTGGCATGAGCATTGAGGGCATCGAGCATCTGCCCAAAGAAGGTTCGTTTGTGCTGACACCCAACCATATTAGTTCCCTTGATCCGTGCGCGATAGCCGCGGCGCTCGACTACCGTCATCTTCGCCACATTTACTGGGCTGGCAGAGTGGATACTGCCTTCAGCAATCCGTTGAAGCGCCTGTTGAGTCGCTTAGGGCATGTAGTCCCGATTGACTCCCACCGGGCAGTCTTCTCGAGTCTGGCCTTCGGGGCTGCAGTCCTGAAGCGCCAGGAAAAGCTGGTGTGGTTCCCCGAAGGTCACCGCTCGCATACCGGTGAGCTGCAGCCGTTCAGGCCAGGTGTCGGCGTACTTCTTGACCGCTTCCCTGTACCCGTCGTACCGGTATTCATCCGCGGCACACACGAGGCGATGCCGCCGGGAAAGGCTTGGCCACGACCCAAGAAGCTGACGATCACCTTCGGCAAGCCATTGGATCCGCGTGAGTTGGAGCAGTGGGGCGAAGGTGAGCAACCCCAGGACCGCATCGTTCAAGCCCTACATAAGCATGTGGCGGAATTGGAGAGTAACCGAGCTTGACGAGCCTGGCACGCCGATCACCGTGTGTCCAAGGAAAGCGGACTCGACTACCACCGGTCTCAGAGGACAGCCGAATATGATCCCCCCGGTCAGCCTCGAGAGCAGGCCGATGAGGCTTATGGCGTACCAGCAGGTAGGGCATGATCTTCCCCCTTCCCGATTCACTCCCCAAGCGTAGACCAACTTCTTCCTTCGCAGGCATGATGCCACCGTACGGAGCGCAAGGCGAACTTCTGAGAATCTACCTTCCGCGCACTCGGGTGAATAGAGGACGGTGCGTGGGGACGGTACGTAAGATCCGCGAGAGCGGCCTTACTCGCGCACCACCAACACGGGGCAGTGAGCATGCCGCACAACCGAGTCAGAGACGCTGCCCATCAAGGCTCTTCGGATCCCTCCTGAGCCCCGGCTGCCCATCACTATCAGCCCTGCTCCTATCTCCTCCGCCAACCCCACGATACCCGGGGCTACCCGTCCCTCTATAATGTGCTCTTCAGCTACCGTGCCCCCGGCAGAGCGTATCTTCTCCACCTCCGCCTCGAGCACCTCCGTTGCTTGTCGCTCGGAGAGCCGCTGGCGTTGCTCAGTCTCTGCCCCGAACTCTACACTCTGGAGGTCTGTGCCTTCGGGATAGACCGGAGGTCCTACAGGGGCGATACCGAAGGCATGAACCACGTGCACCTCTGAGTGGGTCTTCTGGGCTAGGTCCGCCGCAGTTCGGGCGGCCAGCTCGGCCTCCCTTGATCCGTCGGTAGCCAGAAGGATCTTGGTGGGGAAGATGCTCATAAAGGGTGTCCTCCTCGCTTGAGGCTTGCTCTGCAGCTACATGATGCCATCAGCAGGTGTCCGGCGCGAACTTCGAAGATAACCCCTTCCACGCACTCCTATGAATAGGGGCAAGGGAAAGGGCGGACCTTACGGAGAGGCTGTCTCCTCACCGGCCGGTCCCTCGCCCAGCGCTCCTCTTGAGGGCAGCCCCTCCACCCCCCTTTCCGTACGCTCCAAAACGTCCTCGAGGGCAGCCCTGACCTCCCCGAGCCTCCCTACGAGAGCCTCATCCACCGTGTCGCCAACCTCCAGGCCCTCAAGGGCCGAATCGAGCGTGCCAAGGGTCTCTTCCAGCGATTCCCTCACCAGCCGGCTTATAGAGCGGGATAAGATGCGCAGGATCTCGGGGTGCTCGCCTATGGTCTCTAGCGCCTTCTCGAGGATGGCGCGCACGTTTTTGAGGCGCGCTACCAAGTGCACCTCGGCCTCCACACCCTCTATCTCTAGCTTGACCTCATCGAGCCTGGCGTCGACGCCTACCGAAATGTTGAGCAGTTCGGCGAGTTCGGCCAGGATCGAGACGTGGGCTCTGAGGTGCTGGACCTCCAGGGTTATCCTGTCGACCTCAAGTTCTGGGACGTCGAGCACCACGTCTGGCTCCTGGCCGTCTGGCTCCTGGCCTTGGCCTTTCGACGGCCACCGCGCGGATCGCAAGAGCGCCCAGGCTACCGCTCCCGCGGCCAGCGCGCCCAGGCCGAACCATCCGAAGCCCGGCGCTACCCGTCCGAAAGCCATCTGCGCCCCCGAAGGGGGCCCTAACCGTGGTGCCCTGGGCATCTCCATCACCTTCCTCGCGTTCGGAGCCTTTCGGAAACATGATGCCATCCGATCGACGCTCACGCACGCCGAAGGCAGTCCATCCAACGTCTTAGAACTCCGTCATGCCGAAGTTCGCAGAACTTACCTTCTACGCACTCGGGTGAATACGAGCTCCGGACGCATGCGCTGAACCTCGACTCGTGGCATCATGACCCCCAAGCAAAGAACCTAAAGCAAGGAGGTTAACCCAGTGAGTATCTTCCCCACAACGGTTCTTCTGGCCACCGACGGCTCCAGGGAGGCCCAGTTGGCCGCGACCACCGCTGCGGACCTGGCCAACAGCACCAACTCTGAGCTGCACGTCGTCCACGTCGGAGAGTTAAGGCCCACCCTTCTGGCTCAAACCGAAGTGGAACCCGCCCAACACGAACGCGAGGCACAGCGCCAGCTTGATGAAGAGGTAAGAAGAGTCGAGGAAGCAGGAGGCACCGTCAAGGAAGCGCACTTAAGGCTAGGACAGGCAGACCATGAGATAGTCGACCTGGCCCAGAGTTTGGGCATCGGGTTGATAGTGATGGGCAGCAGGGGGCGTGGGAGACTCAGGAGGGCACTGCTCGGCGGCGTCTCTGAGTCGGTGGTTCGCCACGCCCACTGCCCGGTCACAATAGTCAGAGAGTAAACTAAGCGCAACTTCTTACAGCGGTTTTAGGAAGGGTCAACCCTTCCTAAAACCGCGCATGTCAGCTGGTCAGCGATACAGCCAGTCAGCTTTTTGTTTTTGCTGAAATGCTGAAGTGCTGAAATGCTGAAGTCACGAGAGGCCCAGCGGCGGGCCCGGAAGAAGCCGTGGCGTTCGTGGCCGGCACAGCCTTCGCTTCGTTGTCAGACATTCCTCGGTTCTCCTTCCCGATATCGCGCCCGTGTGGCAACGACGGGCCGCAAGGATGGCTCCGGCAACGACGCCCACGCGGCATTATAGGCCCGGCCCCTTTCTCGGTGCTTCGGTGAAGCCGAAGGTATCCGCGGGGAACGTGCCCGAGTTTTCTGTCGAGGCTGCCCCAACCGTACGTCGCAGACATCGTGAGTTGGTCTGTACGCCTTACCTCATCTATTCGACGGGATGCGAGCGTATCCACACGACGCGATCGTGCAGCTCCTGGGAAACCCGAGCAGCGGCACCACGACCATCGTTTCGGCGATGAGGTCCCGCAACAGATGATCAGGCATAGACGGTGCTAACCCTTCCACCGTGCTGATGATGGCATAGCGTGCGAGGCCACTAGGAGTGTTCGATAGTCCAAGCTTAGAGTATGGACCGGGGTATCCTGATAGAGTGTATCTGCCCGCGTATGAAAACAGGGGAGCGGACTTGAATCGCCAACGCGTTGCGAGACTGATCGCGTGGCTGGCCCTCGGCATCGCCGTGGGGGCCGCTCTTGCATATCTTGCCCTAAGGTATCTGTAGGTCCGCGTATCGTGGATAATGGCGAACATGGCAAGAAAGGGGATGAGACCCAATCTCGCCGGATCGGTGCTGCGATGCTTCGTCGCCGGCTGCGCGGCCCTCTCGCTCACGAGCTGCGGTATCTTGATCGGCGCCCAGCACAGCTGCGAATCGACCTTCGGGCTCACGGAGCCCAAGAAGGTCAGCTGCACCGGGAGCGTAGACACGTTGCGCGGTTCGCCGTCGCTGAGCATCGTCCAGATCGGCGAAGACCTCGACGGCGCCTCGCGTAGCGTTCCGCGCGGTGCTCGGACCGGACTGCAGGGGAGAGATCGAAGCTGCCGTCTAGAGGTTGCGGCGATCTCGCTACCTTAACCACGAAGTTCATTGGCTCCGCTTCCGCCCTCCGGATCACGATCAGGACGCAACCACAAGCCTGTCGGGCCTATGCGGCGGGAGCATTGCCATTCGTGACCGAGTACAACTCTCGCTCATTACCCCGGGCATCTTCTCGGCCTATAATCATTCGGCAACTGGCAGCATCAAGTAGGAGGACCTTCGTTGTACAAGGTGCTACTGTTCAGCACGTCAGAGTGTTCTTGGTGTCGAAGAGCGAAACGGTATTTCAAAAAGCGCCGCGTTCCTTTCAAGGAGATCAACATAGAACGCGACGCGGATGCTGCGCGGGATATCGTGCGCAAGACGGGGCAAAGGGGCGTGCCGGTAATCAAGATCGGCAGCCGCTGGATCGTGGGCTTCGACAAGGAGCAGATAGACAAGGAACTCGCCCGCCAGCCTTCATAAGAGCTGGCGGTTCACGCGGCCAAGCTAGGGACCCAACACCGCCTGCAAGCATCCTCCCATTGCGCGGAGCTAGCTGACCTCCCGCACCGTAGACGAGGGTGCGGTTCATAATGAGATCTATCTCGCAGAGGCGGTACTTGACCATGGCAACGCCTATAGCGACCGGGACACCTGCAAAGCCAACCACCCACAGCGCGAAACCGACCTGCCTGAACCACAACCCGCTCAGGGAGTCGGACCCGGCGTACGACAGGATCGAGCCCGTGAGCAGCACAGGCCCAGCGTAGGCGGGCCACTTGATCTGCTCGCGCTCCACCCGTCCCGCACGACGAAACCGGAAGGACAGCGAGACCACACCCGCGACCCCGAAGACACCGTATGAGAGCGCCTCCAACACTTCCGTCTCCTAAGCGTTTCGAGGTTGACCAAGGAAATCTCCCGCTGCTCCCCTACCGTGCTCAGGGAAGAGGTGAGATCATCCCGATGTGGGTTGCTGGCGAACAAGGAGTCCTTCTAATGACCATTTACGTCCTGGTCGCAGGCGGTTGGCTTGGGGGCTGGTGTTGGCAGAGAGTCGCCCGTCGGCTTAGAGAGGAGGGGCATGATGCCTATCCTGCTACCCTTACCGGTCTGGGCGAAAGGGTGCACCTCGCAGGTCCCGAAGTCGACCTCGAAACCCACATCACTGACGTGGTCAACCTCATCGAGTTCGAGGATCTCCAAGATGTCGTGCTCGTGGGGCACAGTTACGCTGGTCTTGTGGTTACAGGCGTTGCCGACAGGGTGACGCATCGCATTTCCCAGCTCGTGTACCTTGACACCGGGGCGCTTCCCGACGGCACTATCCTCATCGAAACGTTCCCGCTCGAAGCCAGGCGGCATATCGAGCAGCAGGTGGAGGAGTTGGGCGATGGGTGGAAGTTCCCCATGCCGCCACAAGAAGAGCTGACCACCTTCGGTAGCTTGGAAGGGCTTGATGACGACCAGCTAGCACTGTTGCGCTCACGTGCCGTGGGCCAGCCGTTCGGAACCTTTACGCGACCGCTGCGGCTGCAGAACCCTGCTCGGGAAGCGCTGCCGAAGGTGGGTATCTTTTGCAGCCTCTCCCTCGAAGAGGTGCAGGCGATCATCGCTAGCGGCAACCCCCTGTTCCGCGAGATGGCGAGTCCTAACTGGCGGTTTGTCGAACTTCCCACGGGCCACTATCCGATGTTCTCGAGGCCTGACGATCTGGCTGCGGTGCTCCTGGACCTGCCCTCTGGCGCGTCCACGCAAGACGACGAGCGCGGCACCTGGGGGTGACCGGCGAAGTGCTTACTTCACCGAACGCACCGGGCCCGACGTAGAGTGACTAGAGGAGGAAGTGTTTATTTCGTCTGCCATTTGGATATTCGTGCCTTCGCTTCATTATTGTATTCACTAGCGTCTATCGTCCCACCACTTGGAATGATCCTAAGCACCAGCCCGGTGTCCTACCCTCGGGACTCTCGGCGTTTCGGGCGCCGCCGGCGGAAGCCGTCGTCGCGACCGACCCGGTGTCGGTCGACGCCAGTTACGACAACGGCGGGCGTGGGATTCCTTGCATTGATCTGCGAGGATCGAAAGGCGACTAAAGTCATACTGTATCCACGCGGGTCAGGGTAACATGCGAGGAGGCGAACGGGGGCAGGTCCTATCGCCTTCGAGTGGGTCCACGCAAGCTGGGACAACGTCTAGCTCGGACATCTGCGCCCGGCTCTGTGGCCGGGAGGTCACAAAGCTGGAGGCCGCCGCGCTCTAGCCGCTGGCAGCAGAGCGACATTTCGCGAGGAGGGTGACACTGCGAGGAGGCGGGGCTAATCGCGTTGGTATACTGCGAACCGGGCTGCCTACGGACAACGGTACACGAATCTGTAGGGTCGGCTCAGGTTTAGTACGTCACAGCGTTAAGGCATACAGCAGGGAAGTCGTATCCCTCGCCAGATTGGTATGGTCGAGCCGCTTCGTGCACCTGCTCCCGAACCGTGTTCAGCACTTCGGGGGAAAGGGCCCGCAGGACGGGCGAGGCGGACGCAGCCGTCTCGGTGACATAACGCCAGTAGGCATCCTGGTCTGGGAAGGGCCAGCGAAAGGTAACCTCCTCTATCTCGGGCTCTGCGAAGCCGGCACCCACTACCAGCTCTCGGATGTGGTCCGGGTCAGCCATGGCGAAGGCGCTGGGCGCCTCAGGGTCGGGCGGCGGAATATGTCCCTGTGACTCCAGTACCCCGCCCACGAGCGAGAGGGCTGGGTTGCGTTCGCGGGCAGCCCAGACGGAGAAAGCTAGCCGACCTGCTGGACGCAGCACGCGCCGAGTTTCCGCGAAAGCCGCAGAGGGATCGATCATCAGCATGTAGGCCCAGCGACAGAGGACTCCGTCGACGCTCTCCGACTCCAGGTTCATGCGCTCGGCATCGAGTACCCTAAACTCCGCGTTGTGCACGCCAAGCTCCTCCGCCCGCCGGCGAGCCGCAGCGACCATCTCGGGCGTGAAATCCGTGACTATGACACGTCCTGACTCGCCCGCCAGGCGTGCCGCCATGAGACCGGTGTCGGCCAAGCCGGCGGCTAGTTCGAGCACGGTGTCCCCTGCCTGTGGATCGAGCCTTCGGACCATCCACTCCGTGACCGGACGAGAGGCCTTCCAGAGTTCTTCGCGCTGAGCGTACCAGCCGGAGGCCACAGCCCCCCAGGCGGCCCTGTTTTGCTGGCGTGCCGTTTCATGCTGCTCCGACATCTCGTGAGGCGGTGCCATGCCACTCTCCCTTATGCGTCTATCTCGTGTGCCAAGATAGAGAGCCGAGAAGATCAGCGCAACCTGTTTGCATTCAGACCTGGGTTTTAGAGTCTTGGTCCTTGCAAAGTCTTGAAGTCACGCTCCTCGCTTTATCGGACGGGGTTCTGCCGGATGCTGCATACGGACTTCGTAGAGTACACCTTCCACGCACTCCGGTGAATAGCGTAGGATGTATTCAGAGAGTGTCCTTTGGGGAAGGACAGGGCCCCTAAACGATGGAGGTGAACCTCAGATGGCCGCGGTCGACGATGTAGGCGAACTCATCGAGCGTCCGCTGAAAGCCGCTGCTAAAGAGGTGCTGATGGCTTGGGCTCAGGAGTGGGTCAAAGAGGACGTGAAGGCGGATCGGCAGAAACTACTGCCCCTTAAAGGCTTTCTGGTGTTGTCGAGGAGGTTGGTTGTGGAGAGGACCTTTTCGTGGATCGACCACAACAGGAGGATGAGCTTAGGGACTACGAGAGGCTTTGTGCGAGCGGCGAAGCGTTGGTATATGCTGCGATGATCCGCCTTATGACGAGGCGGCTCGCCGGTGTTTGAGGACTTTTCATACAGTCTCAGAAGGTAATTTCTCCGAAGTTCTCTATCGATCTGCTCGTACGAGGCTAGCCTGCTTCCATGGCCTCGTTGGTCTCGCCAGAGCGTACTACCAGCACTGGGCAGGGAGCGTGGCGGATAACCGCATCGGAGATGCTCCCCTCGATTGCTCTCCTTATCCCCCGATGGCCCCGGCATCCCATAACGATCAGGCCCACCCCGAGCTCTTTGGCCAAGGCCACGATCTCCAGGTCCACCACCCCCATCCTATGGTGGGCCCCCGCGACGCTTCCGCCGGCGGCCTTCACTCCCCAGGACTCTTTCCGGAGCAGCTCCCTGGACCCCTCTTCGATCTGCTCGTAGAGCTTGCGGTCGTAGCCGAGCGTCCCAGGATAGCTCTGCAGGAAGCTGGGTACCACTCCGACGTGCACCACGTGCAGCTCGGAGTCGGTGTTTTCGGCTATGTCTACGGCCCTCAAAGCGGCCAGCTCGGCTTCTTCTGAGCCGTCGGTAGCCAGCAGGATCCTCGTCGGGAAGATGCTCATCGCCTCGCTCTCCTTTCCCGTTGTCGGCCTATCGGCAGGCCTGTGACGATTGTATCAATACACTGGCTCAGGGCAAGGTGCCGGAGCGGTGCGACGCCGTTCCAGAAGGGCTACGGGGGCTTATACGCCCGAGTGCGTGGAATGTGATTTCTCGGAAGTTGTGTCGGCTCTTGTATCTCAACATACTTACCTTGCTACGTAACGGGCGGGACTTGGGGAAGCCCCGCTCTCATGGGAAGGAGGTAGCGTATGATGCGGCGCATCGTTACGTTGGTTGTGGTGACCTTAGTTATGGCCGCGATGATGCTGAGCGTGACAGCCCCAGCAATGGCTGAACCACAGGGGGTTTGTTCTCCGATTCTGGCAACGCGCGCTCAGCCCAACGTTGTTACTCCTGGTTCTGAGCCCTTCGTATTGTTCGACTACGTTCGCCGCGGCGAACCCGGCCAACCACCCCTTGTGTTGTAGGTACAACGACAGGTCGCTAGGGGTATGGACCCATGCAGTTAAGCCAATAGTAGGCACAAAACCGATGGCGGCTGCGGACGGGTCGAGGTACTCTTGTTGAACCCTGGCCCGTTGCTTCTCCTTGGCCCCTTATTCACCGAAATGCCTAGAAGGTTAATTCTCCGAAGTACGCCTCCCCTAGCACTCCCACGAAACAGCAAAGTTAGTTCTTTTGAGCTAGTAGAAAACGGTGCAATTGAGTGATGCAGCGAGGTCCTCACTCCTGTCACAATACTCGTAGTATTGGTAGCGGGAGAGGAGATGCACCGTGAGGGGTATGGTGGCACAAACCAATGAGATGGAGCTCGTGCACACAGCCTGCCAGCAAATCTCCCCCATATATCCAGACTATGTCACGCGCCCCATCCAGGATGGCTTTAGCTGGTCTTCCTCTCTTGCCGAGTGTGCCTTTGAGCGCCTCTACCTTGTCGTCTTCCGCTCCGTCCGTCGGCCGAGCGCCGACCTCGACCTCCTGCGCGAGCACGACGACCGCGCCTACGAGAAGGCCCTAGAGTCTGGCGGTCTACTTCGCTACTTCAAGGGCGAGGCCAACGAGCGAGGCGAGTGTCTGTCGTTCTGCCTGTGGGAAACGAGGGAGCAGGCGATAGAGGCGGCCGGCGGGGCCTCGCACCAATCTGCAGCCGATCTTTCGGTGCGGATGTACGAGTCGTTTGTGCTGGAACGCTACTAGTTGAAGAAGGTCCTCAGCGCACGGGGGGAGAGCCTCATCTTCGAGCTGATCCAGTCGGCGTAGATGAATCGGCGGTGAAAGGCGACATGGTGACTTTAGAATAGTCTATTCACCGAGTTACCTAGAAGTGGTGTTCTCGGAACTTCGCCCTAACGGAGTTCTAGGAAGTTCGCCTTGAGGACCTCGGAGGAGTTAGTACAGTGCCGGTAGTAGCGGCTAGAATGACGGCCAGTCGGATCCAGGAGGGGAGTCCTCACCGTGCTACACACGGTATTTTATGGCGTCCTGGTGGTCGGAGGTCTCTGCCTCCTCGCGCTCGCGGGCTTCGAGCTGGTGCAGCGCCTCGTGCCCGCCGCCTCTCGCCAGCGGCACAACGACGTTGCAGGCGATACCCTCGCCGACTTAAGGAGGATGCGCCTGGTCGCGGCGGAGGAGGGCATCCCCGGGATCCTGTGGGCTGTCCTGATATTCGGGGGGATGGCGGCTATCTGCTTCACCTACCTCTTCGGATTGGAGAGCACGTGGGCGCACAGGCTGATGGTGGCGACCCTGGCGGCGATTATAGGGCTGGTTTTGTTCACCGTCGGCGCCATGGAGTATCCCTTCTCCGGCGGCGCCCGCATCGGCACGGGGGCGTTCGAGCTGATCCTGGAGAGGTTCGAGACCAGCAAGCTCAGCAACCCACGATAGGGTCCACCTCGGTCTCTACTCGGTGGAGTGCCTAGAAGGGCAATTCTCCGAAGTTGGATTTCCGCTTTACGGCGTTCTCCGAAGTTCAGCTTGGGGATGCGGAGCGTCGCAGCGTTACTAAAGTGATATCGTCCTCCTGCTCCCACCCGTCCCCAACGAAGGAGTAGAGTTCCTCTAGTAGTGCCTCCTCCAGCGACCTCTCCTCCTCACCATGCTCGCCGATAAGCTCCCGCAGACGCGGGAAGCCGAACATCTCGCCTTTGGGGTCGTGAGCCTCGACCAAACCGTCGCTGTAGAAGAGGGCGACATCGCCAGCATCGAGCACCACCTCCTTCTCTTCGTAGTTCATGGAGGACATGAGGCCCAGGGGCATCCCCCTAGCCCTCAGTTCCTCGGCGTTGCCGTTACGATGTAGGTAAGGCAAGTCGTGGCCAGCGTTGGCGTACCTCAAGCGAGCGCACTTGGGGTCGAGGATGGCGTAGAAGCAGGTGACAAACATGTTGGAGGGGATGCGGGCATACAACGTCTGGTTGACCCGAGACAGTACCTCCCCAGGCGGAAAGGAG
>Ga0126306_10002005_pt1 | contig 11294 bp, 14 predicted proteins | sample Plot27_FD_92592 | JGI IMG/M metagenome (GOLD analysis project Ga0126306, IMG submission 92592) | Serpentine soil microbial communities from UC McLaughlin Reserve, CA, USA - Plot27 | ecosystem: Environmental > Terrestrial > Soil > Grasslands | place: USA: UC McLaughlin Reserve, Lake County...
AATGCCGTGAATAGGACAGATCAGTATGTGCCGTCGTAGTAACTGACGCTTTCGCCCCCGCTGCTGATGGTCTAGGATGGTGTCGTGGGAGAGGACCGTGTGACATCCGGGATGGCGCGGTATACCGTCGCAGAAGCCGCCGACATATTGGGGATCACCACCGGGGCTGTGCGCAATCGCTTGTCACGCGGGACTTTGGCGAAGGAAAGGGAAGGCGGTACGGTCTACGTCCTGTTGCCCACCGACATGCCGCGGGATGCCAAACGGGATGCCGACGACACGCCGGGTGGTATGCCGCATCCTGAGTACAACACACTCACATCCGAGCTACGTGACCGGCTTCGCTACGTCGAAGGTCAGCTAGAGGCCGAGCGCCAAGCCCACGCTGAGGCCCGTAGGTTGCTGGCCGCAGCCCTAGAGCGGATCCCGGCCATAGAAGCCCCGCAGGAGGCCGCAGAGGCCGCTGAGACGGTCGAGGACGAACCACAGAGGGCAGAGCCCCGCCCCGCTCCCCCGGGCGCGCAGGAGGCCGCAGAACCGCGCCCCTGGTGGCGCAGGATCATCAGGGGATGAGCGCGTTCTGGTACACCGTGGCGGGCACCCTGGTGGGCCTCGTGCTGGGGGGGCGATTACCGCCCTAGTCTCCTGGTACTTCTACGAGCGGGCAGCCGATGAACTACGGCAGGTAGCTGCCGAACTTGATGATACCTTCGACACCATGCTAAGAATCCTGGAGCATTATCGCGTCATTGACGAAGTCCGGCGCGACGAGCAGGACAAGCCCATCAAGCCTCAGATCATACGGATCAAGATTCCTCCCCTCGACGAATCAGATGTGTATCCTCCCGAGGACGACGAGAGCGCCGGTCTTGGTGGCACAGGCCCGCAGGACGGCGCACAGAGGCCGTGGTGGCGTAGGGTGTTCGGCTCGTAGATGGGACCGCAAGACCCAACGGATGTGACCAGGGACACAGCCCGCGACCTCTCGGCGCTAGTGGGAAGGAGGACGGAATCGTGGCTAAGGTTGAGGTGCGCGTGGTTCCGCAGGGCCGTGGCTACCGCCTGGATCTGTACCGCGAGGGCGTCTACATCGGCGAGTACGAGTGGGGTTGGGAGTCCGAAGAAGGCGGTGATGTGGCCGCAAAGGTCCAGGAGGCAGAAGGGGCGTCCGACCTCCTGATCGAGGCGAGCAAGCGCACACCCAACGGCAAGATAGCGGTGAGGTGGAACTACACGACTAGAGAGAAGGAGATCCGGGCGTACCGAGAAGGCCAGGCCGATCCGGGGCTTGGCGCGGAAGTCCTCGACCGCATACCCAAGACTCTGAGAGGCTAGAACCCATCTCATAAACACTTTCTGAGCAGTATGATGATGCACCCGAGCTGCGCCATGCCCAGGAAGCTCTGCTCCTTGTACTCGTAGCGAACCACCAGCCTCCTGAAGTTCTGCAACCAGGCAAATAGTCGCTCTATGTTCCATCTTCTCTTGTAGCGACTCAGCTTTCTCGTCGATCCTGGGTCTTTCTCTTCTTTCGGTTGGTCCTGTGAGGGGCGATCATCTCGATGCCCTGCTCTTTTAGGGTCTCATCAAGGGGGTCGGAGTCATAAGCCTTGTCTCCCACCAGCCTAGCTGGCTTCTCCTTCAAGAAGGCACTCTCCAGAGTCGCCTCAACAATGGAGAGTTCGTGCGCTGAAGCACTCTCTCTGTGTGGAGGGCGAGAGGAATAGAAGAGCCGTCTGAAAACGCCATGAGTTTCGTACCTTTGCCCCGCTTGGTCTTTCCCACTCGCGCCCCCCTTTTTTGGCTATGACGAACGTACCGTCTATGTAGCACTCCGAAAGATCTATCTCTCCCCTCTTTTCGAGATCTTCGGCAAGGGCGTCGAGTACGCCGCCAAGGACCCCTTCTTCGATCCATCTCTGGAAGCGACGGTGGCAGGTCTGGTAGGGAGGGTAGCGCTCGGGTAGATCTTTCCAGGGTGCTCCGGTGCGCACTATCCACAAGATGGCGTTGAGAACATCGCGTGGGTCTCGCCAGGGTCTGCCTCGGCCATCTTCTCTTTGAGGGGGATCTGGGATGAGTGGCTCCAATACTTCCCACTGCTCGTCGGTGAGGTCCATGCTCTGTTTCTCCTGCTAAAGGGATGCGCCAACGAGCCACTATATCCCCACTCTCGCATTTATGAGATAGCTTCTAGTAACGACGAGCCCCCTATTCGTCCGACATTGTTAATAGCCCTCATCGAACATCTCCTCCGCCCAGGATGCGCCGCACGCTCCTTAGGTACATGAGCCCTGCCACAATGGAAAGCCCAAAACCCGCATAGAACAGGATCTCTCCTACCACCGTTCCCGGTATTAGCACGACGAGCGCGATCGCTCCCATCAGTACGGCAGTCGCCGCCTTGCCCACCCGATTGACCCGGATTTTACGCCCAACCACGACGCCACCTACGAGGGTCAACAGATCTCGCCCGACCAAGATAGCGACCGCCCAAGCGGGCAAGAGTCCCCGCACGGCTAGCACCACGGCAACGCTTGAGAGCATTAGCCGGTCCGCCACCGGGTCAAGGATCTGACCGAGCCGAGTCGGACCGGCTCGTCGCGCGAGTCTGCCGTCTAGGAAGTCCGTCACAGAAGCGAGTACGAACAGAGAAGCCGCTAACCCATCGGCCCGTGCAAGCAGCAACACGACCACGATCGGCACCGTGAACAGCCGTGCGAGGGAGAGGGCGTTTGGCACCGTGAGAATGCGCTCTTCGAGCCGTCTTAGTTCGTTGGGGCTCCTCATCGAAAGGAACCGGATCTTATCGTCCGAGAGTAGAGCTAGATGAGCGTCCCGCGCGCTGCTTGAGGACTGTGTGGTAGAGTTCCCCACCGACGCTGCGTGCTATCCCCACCAGCCCTGGTTCGTCTCCGGCGGACAGACTTTCGGGGCGACCTTCTGCTCCAGAGCCCGCGAACGTTAGCAGTAGAGCAGAGCCATCGCGGGCCACGGACCCTAGGATAGCCAGTTCGGTTGGACCGCTTCTGAGGTGTTCGAGGACCATTCCGATTCGTTGAGCAGGCACGAGCACTCGCCCCGGAGCCGGTGTCGGCCGGGCGGGGACGACGGGGAAGAATCGACCGCCCCATATCCTATAGGTCTCTGCAGCATCTAGCACTCTGCCACGGCTCTCGGTCGACGTACGTGCAAGCTCACCCTCGGCCGCTGCGGTTTCGCTCCCAGGATAAGCGCCGAAGATCAGGTATAGATCGCTTGATCGCAGCGCCCGCGCCATCGGTGGGTTCACAATGCCCAGGTGCCAGAGGGGAGGCCTTCGCTCCAGCAAGGAGTTGATGGCTCTCTGTAGTGGTTCTGGCCGTGAGAAGGCGATAGCGAAGGGCCTATCGCCTTTCGTCTCTCTTAGCTTCAGCGTGGCACGCACGATCACGCCAGTTCTCCCCATGGCCCCCACAGCAAGGCCGAGATCGTCGCCTTCAAGGGTTCGCAGTTGCCCGTCGGGCAGGATTACCTCGGCGGAGAGAACATTTTCCCGCAGCCAACCGTAAGCGAAAGAACCAACTCCCATGCCGTCACGGGCAATCCAGCCTGCAACCGTCGCGCGGGGAGCGCTCGTCGGGTAGACGGTGAGTGCTCGGTGTGAGGAGCGGAGCTCGTCCTCGAGGTCGACCCAGAGTACCCCCGGTTCCACCTCGACGCGGCTGCGCTCGTCATCCGGGAATCGGACTTTGCGCATCATCTCGGTCCCGACTATCACGGTCTCTCCTTGCGGCTCCGGGAGGTCTGGGTCAGTGCCTGTGCCGGCCGGGCTCAGCGTCACGGAGTACCGGCTGACGGTCTCCGACAAGAACCCGATCTCGGCGGCATCTACCGGTAGCACCGTGGCCAGCGGTCCCGTGTGCTTCCCGTGCGGCTTGCAGCGGTTCCCGAAGTGGTCTTTGAGGACCTTCACAAGCTCTCTGCGGGACGTGTAGGACATGTCGTTACCTCTCTGACGTACGCTTAGAATAGTAGCAGCTTCCTGGTGCAGATCCCGGAAGACCTGATACAAGCACGTGCACCCAAGGTTCTTCGCCTCACCTCCTTTCTGTGGCTAGAAGACACTTCAGTTGCGGTGTGTTGCAAGGCTGGTGGTCTGCCATGCCACATATCGAGCATTCTGCTAATCAAAGTTGATCAATAACGCAACTGAAAGCCATGCAAAGTGCCGAGCGTCGCCCATCCCCCACTGACAGGGACGCGAACTCCGACGACCAGCCCGAGAGCGGCTGAGGGTGAGCTCCCGGCCGGCTCTTCGTCCGCTCCCTAAGAGGTGGCCTCCTCGGAAGAGTTTGCCTCGCTCACCTTGAAATCCTCTCATAGCTCGCTGGGGAGGCACCAGACTCGAACCGGTGGCATCATTCGTATAGCCATGTGGGAAAGCCTAACGATCGAGGAGGCACGAACCGAAATGAGCATCTTCCCTACCAAAATCCTCCTGGCCACAGACGGCTCAGAGGACGCCCAATTGGCTGAAACGAACGCACTCGCGTTGGCCGAAGCGACGGACTCTGAGTTGCACCTGATCCATGTCCTCTCCTTGCCCCTAGATACCCAAGATCCTTCGAGTTTCGAGCCCGATGTGCGCCGAGAGCTAGAGAGGCGTGCGCGCGCGGGGCTTGAGGAGCTTGTGGGCAGGATCGAGGCCCAAGGGGGAGAGGTAGGAGGCTCTCACCCTCGCCTGGGCCGCCCTGATGCCGAGATCATATCCCAGGCAGAAGAGATCGGTGCTGGCCTTATCGAGATGGGGAGCAGGGGCAAAGGCGGGATACGAAGAGCGCTGATGGGTAGCGTCTCGGACTCGGTGGTTCGCCACGCCCACTGCCCCGTTATGGTGGTGCGCCCAGAGAAGGAACGTACAGTCGGACACGAAGCGGACTTCCTTACCTAGAGAAGCCTGTACCGCTCCTCCGCGCTGAACCGAGTACCCCCGATCACCAGCCCGAGGGCGGCTGAGGGTCGGCTCCCGACGTACCTATCTACCCGACCATGTAGGTGAGGCGCTAACGCGTCCCCTGGCGGATGGCCGGGCGTGCCGCCAACCCCCGCCTCTACACGGGCGGCTACGTGCCCGGTGGCCGCTCCGAGAACATCACTCCGCCCTCGCAGAACCGATAGCCATCGTGACCCGGCGGTTTTTCGGACTTCTCCTCGGCGATAATTTAGCCTCGTAACGTTAGTCGTAACGTTCGAGAGACGGTGGGTGCTGTAGAGTGGTGTCGTGACAGCAGGGCCAAGGGAGCAGAAGCAAGGAGTCGGCGGGATGAGTGCCCGAACCGCTGCGTGGCTTGCGTGGTCGCTTGCTAGTCTCTCTGTGGCCATGGCCGCCGCGTCGGTCGTGCTGTACATCGCTACCCGATCGGTGCAGCCTCCCAGCTCCTGGGGCACAGGCGGCGACAGCGCCGTGCTCATCTTATTGTTGCCCTTCCTGGCATTCCCTGTGGTAGGTGCCCTGATCGCTTCGAGGCGCCCCAAGAACCCCATAGGCTGGATATGCCTGGCCGTCGGCATCTTCTGGATGATGATGCTCATAAGCACCTCCTACGGGCTGTACGGTCTGGTGGTGGAGCCCGGCTCGGTTCCTTTCCCGGCGGCGATCGCCTCTCTGGGCGAGTGGATGTGGGTGGCCGCTGTGGGGTTGTTGGGAATCTATCTGGTTCTGCTCTTTCCCGAGGGGAGGCTTCCTTCGAGAAGGTGGCGCCCCCTTGCCTGGCTCTCTGGGGCAGTGATCTTCTTGGCGAGTGCAGGCTTCGCCCTCAGCCCCGGGCCGATGGACAGCCTCCCTAGGATACCCAACCCGTTCGGGCTAGAGCAGTACCCTTGGATAGCGGACGCTACGCTAGGAGTAATGCTGCTGGTCCCCCTGTGCATTCTAGCCTCGGCTCTAAGCTTGGTTATGCGCTTCCTGCGTTCTGAGGGTGAGCAGAGAGAGCAGATCAAGTGGCTAGCCTTCGCCGCCTCGATTTTGGGGTTAGGGTTGTCCTCCTTTCTAATTCCGGGCATCGTGCCAGAAGCCACCGGAGGTGCCGCTCCGCTCTGGCAAAACCTCTTAGAGGACGCCGTGACGTTGAGCTTCGCCGGTGTAGCCGTAGCAGTGGGTATAGCGATCCTGCGCTACCGGCTCTACGAGATAGACCTGATCATCAACCGCACGCTGGTCTATGGCTCCCTTACGGCGATGTTGGTGTTGGTGTACTTCGGGGGCGTGGCTCTGCTCCAAAGCGCGCTGCGTGGCTTGACCGGCCAGGAGTCAACCCTCGCAGTCGTGGCTTCCACCCTCCTGATAGCGGCGCTGTTCAACCCCTTGAGGCACCGCATCCAGTCGTTCATAGACCGCCGCTTCTATAGGAGCAAGTATGACGCAGCCAAGACGCTTGAAGAGTTCTCGATGAAGCTGCGCGACGAAACGGACCTGGAGGCATTGAATAACGACCTGGTAGGTGTGGTAAGGGAGACGATGCAGCCAGCCCACGTCTCGCTGTGGCTGCGCCCTGATACGGCTCCACAGCGCCAGCAAGCAGAGTAGCCGCCACTCACACGACCAGCCCGAGGGCAGCTGAGGGTTTACGACGTTAGTTCATGCACACCATCTATGGTGCGTGTTGCGCCTTTATTCCTTGTCGCGTGCCAGCGATTCTGTTAACGCGTTGATCAGGTTGCGCGCATCGAGCTGTGTAAGTTCGTCGTACTCATTCTTGTGATACGCCTCTTCGAGAGTCAGGCCAAGTTTGCCTAAGAGACCGGCTATGTAGTCGATTTGTTTGTCGGTCGCTTTCTTCTGGTCTAAGACGCTCTCAAGAGCTTTATCCGGGTCGGCAACATAATCTGGTGGTCCCATCTTGGCCCAGTTCTTGAGTATCCCCGCCACGTACTTGGCGTAGTTACTGCGCTGCTGGCGGGTGGCGATACGGATCGCTGCCTTTATCCATGTCGGGTCGTAGATCTCCACGAACCGATATATGGCCTCGGCATCGTAACTAGATACGGTGCGCACTCCCCTACACTCGGCCCAGTAGCGTATTACGGTCTCTACCTCTGCACGCTGCTCCCTCAGCCGCGCTGCCCGCTTCTCTCGGATTAGTTCTCGCCACTCTTCTTTGGTGTGCCCTTGCGTGAACCGCTCTATGAGCTTGGCCGACTTACCGCTGTTGCACTCTCGGCAGCTGGTCAGTAAGTTCTCGAAATCGTCCGTGCCGCCTCTGGCTACGGGCATGATATGGTCTATCTCCAGCTCTACCTCAGGTGGTTGCCTGCCACAGTACTGGCACGTGTGCCGATCCCGCTGTAGGACTTCGAATCGAAGCGCGTTCGAGACTTTGCGCACCTCATCTTCTATGCCGAGCATGTCTAAGGTTAGGGCGGGGTTAGCCAGGATCGCGCCATCCGGATGTTCCAACAAGAGCCCCAACTGAGTCAGTTTCGCCGTGTAGCTGTGCTCAGTGACTACCCCGGCCCGCTCGCAGATCTCTTGCCACGTGGGATGTTCACTCTCCTGGACCACCTGCAGGAAAGCTCTTAGGAACAGTTTTTGCCTTCGCGTAAGCTTGGAGATCGCCCAACGTACACGATCGGAGTTTGCGACCTGTTCCCTACGCGCTTCGTAAGACTCCACCGCGAGTCGGTAGGCTTCTTCCCTGCGCTTCTGATTCTCTTCAGCCTTTATACGGCTACAGTAGCCACACTGGCAGGCGTATATGCTCCTATCCTTGTGCTCGCACGCATGACATTCTTTCTCGTCGCGGTCGCGCGCACTACGAGATCTGTAGACGAGGATGGCAGCACAGTTAGGACACGCCATTTCTGAGGGCAAGGGAGATACGAAATGATGTACAGGCTTCTTCAGCCGGAAGTGCTCCTTTAGTTCACTAGTCGATAGATCCGTATCCCAGTAGAATTCGTTTAGCTCGTCCAGTTGTTCAGGTGTTAGGTCCAAGACTCCCTACTTGCGCGCCTAGATCCTGACCGCCATGTGCCATACTAAACATCGAGGCATATTCTACTGGCACTACTGTCTGAGTAGTTATCACTAACCCTCAAGACTTAATCCTGGGCTAACGCGGCGTCAGTGCTCTCCGGAGATGGGCGGCACGCAGCCTCGCTGGCGTGGAACGGGGAGAACGCCGCAGTAGCATTTACCCCATAGAAATGGGCTTTTCGGCCCAGAAAGGTGATAAAATATGACTAACAAAATAACGCCGCCCACGGTGCCACTAACACCCGGCGGCTCTACGCCTGATAAGGAGGCGCAGCACATGAAAAGTGTATCGCAAACCCCCAAGCGGGCGGTCCTCTATGCCCGCGTATCAACCGATGAACAGGCCAAGAGCGGCTACTCGCTCACGGCTCAGCTTGAGGCTTTGCGCAGCTTTGCCGAGGCAGAGGGTTATGAGGTTGTAGAGGAAATCAGCGATCCCGGCGAAAGTGGCGCGTACCTTGGGCGCCCCGGCCTTGATAGGGTGCGCGACCTTGTGGCCAAAGACGGCGTGGACGTTGTGCTGGCCCAGGACAGGGACCGCTTCGCTCGCGAACCAGCTTACCTCTACCTCTTGCAAGAGGAATTTGCCAAGTGTGGCGCGAAGCTACTAGCGCTAAACGCCCGTGGCGACGACACGCCAGAGGGTCAGCTTACCGAGGGTATGCTAGATCAGCTTGCCAAGTTTGAGCGGGCTAAGCTTGCTGAGCGCACCCGGCGTGGTAGGTTGGAGAAAGCACGACGCGGCGGTATCAAGGCTGGTCGTATCGCCAAGTACGGATTTAAGGTGAACGAGAGGCGCGACGGCTACCTCATCGATGAGGAAGCCATGCCCACCGCTGAGAAGATAATTCGAGCCGTGGCCGCCGGGGAAAGCTTGTACGGCGTCACGAAGATGCTAAATGCCGAGGGCGTCCCAACGCCAAACGGCTCCAAGAATTGGAACAGAATCTTTATCCGCAAAATGATCCGCGACGACGCCTATCTTCCGCACGCCTACGATGAGATCAAGGCCCTGGTTGCGCCCGAATTGGCGGCCACGTTGGACCCGGAACGCTCCTACGGCGTGGTGTGGCACAACAGGATTTACGCCAAGATCGTGGAGAAGATCAAGATCGGCCCTGAGAAGTACAGGTACAAGCGTAGGTACTTTGAGCGCCCGCGAAAAGACTGGATCGCCGTACCGATCCCGGCACCGCCCGGACTCGACCGCGAGACTGTAGAGAGAGCACGCGTCCAGATCAGCGGCAACGTGCGCCCCGCTGCGTCGGGAGCACGGGTGTGGGAGTTATCCGGGGGACTGCTGTTCTGCGGCCATTGTTGGCGTCGTATGCGCGGGCACAACGCCCAAACCAGGGGTAAGGGCGGCGTTAAGCGGCCGGTCTTCTACTACGTCTGCCCACGCAAGATTCACGAAAACTTCGCCGCGTGTGACAACCGCTACCACCGCGCCGAGCCCCTGGAAGAGCACGTTATGAACGCCGTGAGCGCCCTACTTAAAGACCCTACGTACCTACTTGGGGAGATAGACAAGTAGATAGAGGCTGAAGAGGGTATAGCCCGCGACCCGCGCCGGGAGATCGCCGCCCTAGAGCGCCAGCTCGATACCCTCACTTCCAAGCGTTCGCGCTACCTAGACCTGTACGCCGACGGGGTGATAGAGACAAAGGCCGAGTTAGGCGAGAAGTTGGCCGCCCTAGACGATGAGGCAAAGGCCCTTGAGGCAGCCAAGGCGGCGGCCCTAGACCGGAGCGACCACATCGAGAAGTGGAGCGAGCAAAAGCGCACCGTGCTCATGCTCTACACGGCTTTTGCCGCACAAGCGCCGTGGTATCTTGATCCGGAGCATAGGCGTGCCATGTATGAGCGCATCGGCCTCAGGGTTAAAGTCTACAAAGAAGGCCCGCCCGAGATAGACATAACGCTCGATCCGAGCATGCTGCCCTCAAGCGATGAGGCCACAGAAGCCTTTAACGCCGCGTGGGCAAAGGCTATGGAAGCAGAAACTTTTGAATCTATGGAAGAGATACCGTCTGTGTCTGAGGAATCGACTTCAGGATGTTGATCCAGAATTGCTTGCCGATCCCCACCTGCAAGAATACCCCGAGCGGCGGGAGCAGTATCGCGACGATGATGCGTAGTAGATCCATCTGAGGCCTCTTTCAGTTGCTCGATCTCTCTCCATGATACGCTGCGCAGCCCCGGTAGTTGCAATCACCGAGGATACTCCGATCGGGTCGGACCTCACCAGCTGACGAATGTGTCCTGCGTACCAAACACCCACATCTTGGGGCCATTTCCGGGATGTATGATACATAACGTGTTTCATGCATGGATCTGCCCAAGCTGCTAGGCTGATGGAGTTGTTTGGTGCGGTTTCGGTAGTACCAGCGCAATTGGAGGAGGGAGTCCAGGCGTGAGAGAGACCGATGGAGCGAAGATCAAGGCCAGAGATAGGAACCTGCGCTGGATGGAGGCGCTGTGGGAGGGCACGAGCACGAGCACCAGGGAGGAGGACCAGAAGGAAGTGGTTCTTGGGGTGTTTCGTGACCTGGTGAGAGAATCCAGGAGCGGGAGAGAGGTTCGCGAGTACGTGCCCTGGCAACCGCTGTGGTAGTAGTGAGCGTCGGGCCAACCAACCTTCGTACCTGCACCCTATGCTTCTGGATTATGCTCCTACGCTGCATCCTGTGCGGCATACGGCACCTGCGGCTTACAGTTTTCTAGGGTGAGTCGGGCTAACCCCGATCTCCCTACAAGTGTTCTGGTAATCAGTGCTGTCTTACCTGTCCGGCTCCGATTACGTCCTGCTTGACCGTGGGATCTCCAATGTATTCGACGGAGCCAACACCGCTAATTTCTGCCTCAAGCTCCTCCCTCACGTTGACGAGAGCCGAGCCTGCTCCTGCAACATTGATCTTGACCTCTCTGCTCTCCAAATCCTCTGCCCGATAGGTACCGGAACCCAAGATGCCTATCTCCTGTTCGTCAGCTTCGCCACCCGCCTTCACGTTTCCTGTCCCGCTGATGGTGACTGCCAGTCTATGGGTGCTGATGTTTTCCGCTTCGACATTTGCCGATCCCAGCACTTCCAGGGATCTCAGGTCCTCGACGGTCAGCTTGTAGTTGATCGGCTCGGTTGTATGGATGATGGTGTTGGGCTTGGCGCCGATGATCAAGCGGTTGTCTACGACCCTGGTGGTGAGCTTCGGAATGACATCTTCTTCAGCCTCTATGGTCAGCGATTCGCTGCCCGTCTGCTCGATAGAGAGGTTGCCAA
>Ga0126306_10002006_pt1 | contig 11291 bp, 18 predicted proteins | sample Plot27_FD_92592 | JGI IMG/M metagenome (GOLD analysis project Ga0126306, IMG submission 92592) | Serpentine soil microbial communities from UC McLaughlin Reserve, CA, USA - Plot27 | ecosystem: Environmental > Terrestrial > Soil > Grasslands | place: USA: UC McLaughlin Reserve, Lake County...
ATAAGATCAGTGCGCGGCATGACGACCTGCTCCGCCTTCACGAGATCCCGCAAGAGCTCCCTCCAGAGGTGTTTGCATGTGCTCTGCGTTTGCGGGCGGGTCTTTTCGCTCCGGTATAACGGCGAAATTTGGCCTGCTCCGGAGGTCCGTCAGCGGACGCATTTCGCGGGCCGCCAGATCTATCACACTGGCTCGCCGCCACCGGCGCCGCCGTGCACCTTTAGAAAGGGAGACCACCGGGCGGCGACGTCCTCCTCGAGCGGCAGCAAGAGCTTACCAGAAACCGTCCTTCTGAAATCAAAGCGTCCCGTGAGCGGCATAATCCTCTCCTCAGGCTAATCTCGCGAAGCTAGCTCCCAAATGTTTCTTCACGATTTCCGGTCCGGTCCAACGCAAACCGTACGGCGTATTTTCTAATCGGTGGCACCTTCTCACCCTGAGCTCAGGCTCAGCGACGAAGCTTTCAGTGCATTCGCTCTCGCCCGCCAGCCAGCAGCGCGCCGACGCGGTCGAGAGGAGATGACAGCGCCGGAAGTTCGGGGGTGAGAGGGTCCCGTGCACCCAGTACTACGCAATCGAAGATGCAGCTGCACCGATGCAAAAATGGGAGCTTAGGACGACATCGGCGGTGATGGGACCTTAGGAAGACACTGGCCCAGCGCTAAGCCGCGCGTCGAAGCTCGCTAAGCTCCGGATCGTGCATCGCGTCAGCCACGTAGCCCACGAGATCGTCAAGGTTCGGCTCTTCCGGAGTAGGTTGGAGCGCGGATCGTACGCGCTCCAGCCGATCTTCGAGACCCCTTAACGCGAACTCATCGGCAGCGGCCTTGGCCTCAGCGGCTCTGGCGCGGGCCATGCTCTCTTCCGCTGATTTCTCAGCGTCTAGGGCTCGACGCTCGGCCTTCTCAGCTTTGGCCTGCGCGAGCATTAGCTGCTTTCGGACCGGGTCAATGCCTGCTTCCGCGAGGTGCGCGCGTTGCTCCGCCGCCTTGGCACGGGATTCTGTCACCGCCAGCACCCGGCGTAGCTCCTCCAATTCTTCCTCGAGGTCATCGCAGCGAGATTCTGCGATCACCGCGCGCTCATCGGCGGCTGTGATGTCCGCGGCCGCCTCTCGAAGCAAGGCGGCTAAGGCGGTGGTGTCAATGCGCTCCAAGCCGTGCACGATGTCGGCTCCCGATGTGCCAATGCGGCGGATCCTACTGAAAGGATCGTTGACGGTTCGTTAACCCCCGCCCGCGGCCGTCCGGCTACACTCTCAACGCGGCCGTTGCTCTCAATTTCAAAAGTTCATCTCACTCTGGCGTAATCCGCGCCTGGTACAACCGGGGTCATGAAATACGTCATGATCATCTTGGCGTGCATCGCTGCCGACCGCTTCAGCGGTGGCGAGGTTCGCACCGCGTCATGGCAACTAGCCCAGCAAAAGGCATGGGCCGTGAACGCCAAGATTGATAGCTGGCTGTCGTTCCTAAAGCCATAGGCTGTTTACCTCAATTGCGTGGCGACCTTACCCGTAGATGCGGCGTCTTCGACAACGACAACAGCTTCTGTACGGCTGGACTTCAGGACGGCACGGGGCGCCGACGCTTCTTTTTTGCCTTCCATCAGCGCCGGCGTGGGCCGGTAAGCCTCGCGACGTCACGCTCTACCCAACACACTTGGCGTGGATTGCTGGCGACAACGAATACCCGGTGAGAGGAGAGCGATAAAATCCTTGCGCGGGGAGAGTGCCGAGAGTCGCCTGGAAATCATGGCTGCACCTCCTCTCAGGGACTTATCGCGTCGCGACCGCGGTCTTCGCTCGCCCCCGCTGACGAGGCGACCTGCTCTTGTTCTTATTCGAGCAGGTCGCCACCGGGTCCGTGGTCACCCCATGAGCCTCCTCAAGTGGCTTCCTGGCTGCCGCAAGCTCATGCTCGAGGGCCTGGCTTCAGAGAGCTTTCTGATCGTTTCTTCCTGGTGAACCTTTTCAGCTAGGGCCTGGACACGATCGGCGGTCGCCTGAGCGAGTTTTGAATGCAGCTCCTGCTCAATCTTCCAAGACGACCGCCGAGTAGGCGAAGGCGCCGCACACGGCTAGGCACCAAACAAAAAGCAATAGGCTGGCGATGCGACCCGACGCCGTTCGAGCTCGATGTCGTACATACCTCCACCCCTTCATCCCCAGCACTCCGGATCGTGGAGCGGAGTATGGTGAGACGGTGGCTTGCGCTTCGCTTCACTCAGTTATGGTGCGAAAGTCGGTGGCCACGCGCAGGCGGTGCCCGATTCATCGATCTCGGGCATCACGGTGCAAGCATCAAGCCTGGTCTTGCCGCGTGTAGGTGACTGCATAAAAAAAGGCGGCTGAGCCGCCCCTTTTTACGGCGCAGATGACCGCCTTATTTCAGTTGGTTGGCCACTGAGTCGAACGTGGTTGTCAGTTTGCCGCCGAGTGTCGTCATGGCGCTAATCGCCGCGACCGCAATAAGGGCAGCGATGAGTCCATACTCGATTGCCGTCGCACCACAGTCTTCCTTGATGAAGCGAGCGAGAAGTGACATGGCTGAACTCCTGAGTTGCTGTTCCGATTTACACGATACGCGGAAATAATGAGAGTGGCTTAAGGAGCAGGATTTTGCTTTCCCGCTCGCATGAGGCGTTCGCGGGCTCACACCTCCCCTGTTACAGTGTCGGAGAAAGCCATGGACAAGAAAATTTTGACCGCCAATTCTGGCTAACTCAAAATTAATTCTGCGGTATCGGCAGAGGAGTTTCGCAACAAGCGGCGGGTAAGCATGCTGCTCAAGATGTTCAGGAAAGTGGGTTGTCATGCTGAAGCGCTTCATCAAGGCCGAGCAAGGCAATGTCGCCATTGTCTTCGCCCTTACCCTCCTCCCCATGACTGCTTTTGCTGGCGCCGCCCTCGACTACTCGCGGGCTGGTTCTGCAAGGAACAAGCTGCAGACCGCAACGGATGCCGCCGCTCTTGGAGCGGCGACAGCAATGAATGTCAGCACCGATCAGCAGCGCATCGCGCTCGCCGAGGCTCTGTTCAGGGCAAACGAGATCCCTGGCGCATCTGCGTCGGCTGCCATGGTCGGAGGAAAGGTGGTCGTAACCGCAAGGGCCACGGTGAAGACTACCGCGATGAGCCTGATGCAAGTCCCGCAGATGGATGTGGGAGCCCGGTCGGTCGCGGCGAGGGCCACACCTGGGCCGCCGGCTTGCGTGCTTGCACTGAATAAGACGGTGAGCGGCGCCATTAGCTTCAGCGGTACCACGGACTTCAACGCGGTCGGTTGCACGGTTCACAGCAATTCGACGAGTCCGCAGGACTTATCGGTCTCTGGCAACGCGGCGGTTGTCGCGGGCGGGTTTTGCAGCGCCGGAGGGGTCAGCAGCACGATCGCTTTAACTCCGGAGCCGCGCAAGAACTGCCCGCAGCTTATCGATCCGTTCCGCAACCTGCCAGCGGCGGTCACAACGGGCTGCACCTATGCGAACAGCGTTCAGATCCAGCCGAATGAGCAACAGACGCTGTCGCCGGGAATCTATTGCAACGGGCTCTCCATCAAGGGTGGTGCGAACCTCCAGGCGGGTGTGTACGTGATCAAGGGCCCGCTCACGATCAACAGCCAAGCAACGGTCACCGGAACGGGCGTGACATTCTATCTGACGGGCAATCAAGCAGGATTCACCATCAACGCCTCAAGCGCTTTGAATCTTGACGCGCCGAAAACGGGGGCATACGGAGGCGTTCTCATCTTCCAGGATCGGACTTCGAACACCGGCGCGACGAACACCCTCAACGGCAGTGCAGGGACGAAGCTCGTGGGCGCGATCTACACCGGCACACAGACGGTGAGCGTCAGCGGCGGCAGCGGGTTCGGCCAGCAATCCCAGCTTATGCCGATCATCGCCGACCAGATCAAGTTTTCAGGCTCGACGACGGCCAAAGCCGATGTCACCGGCTTCAACATGGCAGCGCCTTTGCCTCAGGCCGGAAGCGATACACGGTTGACCGAGTAAAACCTTCTTCTTCAAGCCCCAGCAAGCTGAGGTTAGCATGATCGAGCAAAGATCCGAACCCCGGGCGCGCACGCACTTGTTCGGGCGTATTGTCTATGGCCTGATCGTTCCGCCTGTGACTGTCTGGTGATGATCTCTCGTCCGGCGGGGCGCGGCTGTCCCTTCGTTTACCCATGGGATCCCGGAGCAGTTTGAGCTTCGCATCCCATCCCGCGGGCAGGTCTGTCGGATGTTTGTGAAATGCCGCTTGCGCCGTGAGTTTGGCGTCAAGTTGCTCTCGGTCAGCACTCGCGCGATTGGCTCAACGCACCGCCGACAGAGCCGCCCTGCCGAGGTGCGCTCGCGCGCCTCCAGCCCGGCCTGAGAAGCACCACGAAGGGGGAGCCGGACCACGCGCCTAATCGTTGTTGTAAGGCCCGGGAAGCGCGAGCGGGTCGTGTTTCCCCTGACGCGAGCTCGACGAGGCTCAATCCAGCCCGCGCCAGCCTCGAATGTGGGTGCCGGATCGATCAGGCGTGCGAGTGCCGGTCTGCAAATGATCGGCTGTAGGCGCCTTCTGCCGCTCTCGATTGAGTACTTCGCAGCAGGGCGTCAGCGGATCATCGTTGACCCGACTAGTGGCCGCCCGCCAGCACTGAAACTCGCATGCCGCGAGCTCCTGGCGACAACGATGGTGTCACACGAACAGAAAGTCAGCGGCGTGCAGCTGGTTCGCCGTGATATTTTGAAGCGTGATTGTATCACCGAGCCCAGCATGCCTCCTGAAGGGCATCTTTGCGCCCTTGAGCCGTGCTTTCAACTGGCCGCTTAGAAGCGATTCGCTAACCGGCCGGACGCAGCACCAAAGGCGCCTAGAACACGTACCAGAGGCCCGCGGCCCAAAGAACGGTCGCCGCAGACACCCCGACGATTCGGGCACGTTCGATGAACCGCAGCCGTCGGCTGAGAATTCTGCGGGCTTTCGTTTCTGGCGAGGTGGCGTAAGCTGAGCCGTCCCGGTCGGCTCGGGCCTCTTCGGTCTTGAGACGCGCAAGCCGCTGATGTTCTCCCTGGATGGATGCGGGCCGGGCGCAGCCTTTTGGAATCGGGCCACCCTTCACAGCGCTGCGCGCTGCTGCAGCCCCCGGTCCAGTCAGCTGACGAATCGCAAGGCAGCGGTTGGCCTCTACGCATGCGATCGGGCTGGCTTGACGAGTTTTTGTTGCGCGTACACCGACCGTTAATGGTAGCTAGCCGACCTTGCGGGCGTCGACCTTTCTGACCTTTAGCCCGCCCCTTGGGGCGGGCTTCTTTTTGCCGGGTTGGCGGTTGCGCTTGCACTCGGCTTCGGAGGCGTGTTGAAGGGGGTATTACGCCGCTCCGAGCGTCCTATGCCTCGATGCCGGCTACAACTCTGCGGCTCCGTGAGGCTCGCTCAAAAGTGATTTCCTTACGCCTTTGGAAACAGAAGCCCAACGCTTCGGGGGGCGACCTCGAGCTAGGCAACTTAATCGCAGAAATTGGCGCCTTCACTCCTGAGCAGCGCGCCGCCGCAGCACGCGGTCTTGCCATGCTCTGGGACGCGTGCTTGGGCCGATTTGGCGGTCTAGATGGGTTGCTCCAAGCGGATCCTGTGGATCGCGCAGCTTACCTTGAAGAACTCCGCTCCGCGGCTGATCGGATGAAGCTGAACGAGGCGCTCCTCCGCTCGCGGTATGCGCTCGCTCCGAAGCTGATGGTCCTCTATCTCGAGTCGCTGCTGCGGGGGGTGGCGCCGCTGTCGCGCGGGAGTTCGGGCAGGCCGTTGCCACACTGATTGAGCAGGGTGATAAGCTCCGCGCTCTGCGAAAACCGGGTAGTCACTAGGGGGCTGAAATGTGCCTCGAGCGGTCTTCCCTCTTGCACAGGAAAGAGCTCTTGACGCGCGATGGGAACTGCTTCCGCTAACTTGCACCCTCTCCTGGGTGGCTTTCTGTTTGGCGGATCTGCCGGGCGGGCTTGCCCGCTGGCGCTTGACTTCCCAGGCTCTGGATCGCCGGTTAGGACCTCGTTAAGGGGAACTCGGGTAAGTTGCGCGCATTCGTGCAGGCTCGCTTTCGGATGGATGTTGCGACTCGCCCCTTCGCTTTTGGCGTCGTCTCTGGCGCGGCCGCGTTCCTTTGGGCGCTGTTCCTCTACACGCACTGAAGAATCACGGTCCACCTTCAACTTGGTGCGACCTAGCCCGTGCGCGTACGTACGGCGAGTCCGCCGCGCTTAGGGCATTGGTGCCGAGAGCCGGGCCGAAGCGCTCATGTGCGCCAGCGCACATCCGGCTGAAGACGACAGGAGCATTCTTTCGGTTGATCGGAAGGGAAGCCGATCAGAAGAGGGAAACGACCATGACCAAGTTTTTCCGCTCCGCCGACGCCGCCGAGGTCTTTGCACTCGAGCACCGCTTTCCTTTCGCCGCCACCTTCATCGGCGTCTTCATGGCTGGCAATGTCGGCTCCGCGATCCTGATGCTGATCGCGCAAAGCTAGAAGGTCAGCTCGGGGACTTCGAGTAGGCTTCTATGACGTTCCTCGAAGCCCTGTGCGTCGGCATGAGCGGTTATCTCGCGTTCTATGCGGTCCGCTCCGGCACCTGCGCGGTCCCGTCGATCGCGGCGCGCGCGATCCCAGCTGCAATCCTCCAGTTTGTCACGGCTGGGGTGTTGGGTACGGCTCACGGGGGCTGGCCCGCGATGGTGGCAAGAGCGCCCCCATCGCTGCCCTGGCTTTCGTCGCGGCGTGCGCAGGCGCGTTCGTCGGCACTCGGATCCCCTCCCGGGCTCCGGTAACCCACTGGCGACTGTCTGAAAGCGCTGCGGCCCTGCCAGTCGCTGACAGGGCCGCAGCCGAGACGATGAAGAGGGTCCACATCGTCTCTTCTTCGGCGCGCAGTTTGGGGAAGAACGCTCCGAAGCAGCGGCCGGGCGTGAAGCCCAAGCACACTTGCATGATCGAGCAGGTTCGCGATTGAGGAAGTGCGTGGCCGCACCCGCGCGCCGATCTTGTGTAAAACTAAGGCGGCCGAAGCCGCCTCAAGTGTGTGCCCGCCAAGGTCTGCGTCCCAATGGAGAAGGACAGCGGGCACCTCAATGTCAGTGCAGCCCCCATCGCCAGTCTAAGGCCTTCTGAGCAGCGATGCGGTGCGCCGGGGCACATTCGGGAGCCGCAGCTGAGGCAGCCGGCCAACAACAGGACCGCTTTCTCTCTGATCGCCCGCAGCTCACGCTCGCCAAGCAGATGTGACTCTGGCTTGGATGTTGGCTACCCTGCGGTATCGGACTGGGAGGGCGGCGATGCGTTTGGCGCTGTTTATGGTGCTCATGGTTGTCGCCGCTGGATCCCATGCCCAGCCGACTGCCGCTCCGACCCCTCAAGCGCCCGCGGCATTTCGCAATGCCGACGAGGCCTCTGAAAAGAGCAAGCTTGAGGCTGCCGCTGCAAAGACGAAGAAACTCGATGACGCTGAAGCCGCGCGCCAACGGAAGCTCGCCGACGAGAAAATCGCTCGGACAGAGGCGAACTGGAAGAAGGTCATGGGAAGCATATGCACGGGCTGTGTCCCGCGCAGTAAGCCCGTGCCCGTGTCACGTTAGTCGCGGTGATGATTTTCGCGACGAAAGCTAGGCAGCAGCTTTCAGAGCGCCGCGATTCCGATGCCACAAGTCCAGGAGCGACCCAAGCGGGCTCTGAACGCTCGCGTTCACCTTGTGCTTTGTGGGGTAATGCACCCGGCTTGGCTCAGTCGCTCTGCGTCTCTGGTGGCAAGGCCGGAACTTCGATCGAAATATCGGGGCCGGCGAGCCCGACGCACTCAGCGCACAGGGAGGCGAGCGACCGCTGAAATTGAGCATCTTGGCGCGCGAAAAGCTCGTCGAGGGATATTCTCGCGGATGGCGCTGGAACGGCTTTGGCGCGGTCCGCCATAACAGCGGGCGGTTCAGTGAGGCCGGCGATTCTCACCGGAGTCTCTTGGGCCATCGCTGAGCCGAGCAAGCTGCACGCCAACAACGAGGTGAGCACGAGCCGCATCGAATCGCTCCATCCTGCTCCCTAGAGCAAGGCGAAGTATGGTTAACGTTTAATAACCGCCGGCCTTTGGTGAGCGCACGAGGTTGTAGGCGGTGACCGCGCCAGGACAGGCCTTCAACCCGCCTCCGACCGGTTGAGAATGCGCATGCCCAACGGGGCAGGCTCGCCGGCAACTAGCCAGGGGCAAGCCGAACGTTTTCCGCGCCTCATTGCGTCTGATCAGCGAATGGGAGGCGCTCAAGAGGCGTGGACGCTGCACGTTCCTCCAGCTATGAGTCGCCCGCGGCGATTGGCGAGGGGGCCCGACATGCGTATGCACGTAGCAAAGACGTGTGGGTTGGCTGCCGGTCTTGCCGTTTCCTTAAGCCCTGTGCTCGCCCAGGACGCCTCGCAAGATCGCGCTGGTCTCGACGCTGCAGCGGGCCGCGCCGTTTTCCGAAATGTGCTGCTCGCAGATCCGCAAGCATTCACTCGGCGCCCGCCGCTCGGCACGCGTGGACAGGCGCAGGCCGCTGTCGCATCGCCAGTGAGCGCGGGAGATGTGTCGATGGATCGCGAAGCACTCGATGCGGGGGCAGGCCGCGTAGCTTTTCGGACCAGCCTTCCGCCGGAGCCTCCATCTGGAGGCACGCCAGGCGCAAAGCGCACGGCGCCTGCTCAGGCGGACGGGAAGCGAACCGTGCGGGTGGTTTTGGCCTCTCCCTACGGCCAGTGACTGCCACCTCCCGCTGCGCGCGTTACGGCGGGCTCGCGATGTCACCAAACCGGCTCGACCGCGGCCGAATTTAAGTTGCCGTTAGCGATCCGTTATGCATGATTTTGAAATGGGCACTGAGCACCTCCACCCCAGCACTTCCCGCCAAGGGTTCGACCCCGCGACCGCAAGGTGCTGTTCGCGGTGCGATTTGCCGACGGCAGCAGCGAATACATCCGCGTCGAGCCGCAGACCGCGGCTTTCGGGCCGTTACGGGTGCTGCCCTACGCCATGAAGCTGCAGTCGACGGGCGAGCTCAGAGCCGGCCAGATCCTGTCCGTCGGTCGCGTTCGCTGATTCGATCGGGCATAGAGGAAGCCGGTTCCGGGAGTCCACTCGAATTCTCCGGGTGGCATTCCCGTCGGTTACGCCGATCTCGCAAGGATGGCCCGCTAGAACCACCACAGGCAGGTAGGACGGCGGCCGCAGCCCATTGATGCAGGGCCGCTGGTCGACGGCATCTCGGAAGGTGGCAGCGACGGTGCCCGGCCCGCACATGTAGGGAGACATCAGCAGCTTACGCGGCCCTAGAGCGGAGAAGACCAGAGCCGACCGGGACGGCCAAGCTTACGCCGATGCGCTACTTTCCTCAGCGGACCTCGGCGGCTTTGGTGTTCTCGCGCTCTTCCGCATCGGTGAAAGGCTCCGCCCGACCCTTGACCCCGACCTTCGCGCGCGCCTCGCGAGGCCCGGGCGAGCCTTCCTCGACGCCCTCGCACGGCGCGATCTTGGCGCCGGTAATGCCCTTCGCCCACGTCGCGGCGGGGCGGCGCTCGTCCCCAGGTCCGGATGGCCTTCGCACCTCCCGCGCCTCGGCGCAGGTCAAGTCCAATTGCCGGATGAAGTCCGGCTCCTGAAACCATCTCTCCTCGACCATCCGGCTATCTGGCAGCTGCCGGACTTCGGCTAGCATCGAGAGATGGTTCAGGTACTTGCCGGTTCGAGCAAGTTCGCGGGCGTGCTCAAGAACCCGTCCGCGACGGATAAGGGTTGTCGACCAAACCCGCTTGACCATACGAATCGCTGTCCGACGCTCCTGTGCTCAGCCTATCGAAAAACGGGAGCCGCCGCGACAGGTCCGGAGGCTCGCATAGGCGCCCATCGAATTGAGTCCGACCGATCAATTATCAATATCTAATAGCGCACGGGCCGACGGGTACCGACAGTTTGCTGCTGATCAACGCGCCTGAACTCGTCCAACGGCCAACGCGATTTGCTCGTGTCCTTCTCGGCGCGGTCGAAGCCCTATGCGCCTGCGGCGTCGCTCACGCATTTTTTCGTGAAGCTCGTTTTTGCGGCCCCGGCCAATTTCTTTTCTTTAGCGGACGTGTCGCAGGCCGCCTTAGCATCCCGCTCGCATTTGGTCATGAAGCTCTTCAGCGCTGCGCCGGCGAGCTTTTTCTCATCGGCCTGGGATTTACACGTCGCAGTCTGAGCGGAGGCGCTGAACCCCGCAAGCGAAAGAAGCGCAGCGACGATCACAGCTTTCATGTCCGACCTCCGTAGGAGCGCTGGGCTGCATCCTCATCGCTCGCGCGTGTGGGCACCCCGCCTACTTCAATGGTGGCGACGATACCAGCCGCGCCGCACACGCCGACGACGGCGACGTCCGATGCTCCAGCCCCGGTGCCGACCGCGCCCGCGGCCATGCCCTCTGCCATGGCCGCCCCCTTTCTTTGAGTATTCTAAAGTCAGGTCGTCAAGTTCCAACGCTACAGGCTGCGCACTGGAACTGGCGAGCGGCGCCGCAAGCGCCGTCTCACGCGCTGTTCCGACGCCAACCACGCTACCGAGGAGAATGGCCAAAAAGGAGCGACGATTCATGCCAGCCTCCGGGAGAGGGAGTATGGATACAAACCGACGTCCATTGCTTTGTTCCGGTGAGCGACGAGCAAGGTTACACTGCGCGGCCCTTGCCCGGCCGCGCGGGCAAACCGGGCACGGCCAGCTCAAAAGCGGCCCGGCATTGCAGTTACGCCTGATTCATTCCTCTCCTGCTTGAACGATGGGGAGGTCCAGAGGAACCGTGAAAAGGACGTTTCAATGTTCGGTCGCGACTTCGACGGAATAGGCGCCGGCGTTGATCTGCTTGCCCAATGCCGTCGCTCGCAGTCCTTGAAGGCCGCTGATTACGTGGTCGAAGGCGGACTGATCACCGGGAAGCTCTTTTCCTTCGGCGTCCGTCTGGCGAATCTCACCGCTGATCACATGAAAGAAATACCGCGGCATGTTGGATCCTGCTCGCCGTCAGGGAGGTACGGCTACCAATTGAGGCACCACTTTGCCTCCGCTGCTGATTTATCACCGCTTTTGTGGGATAGGGCGGTCTTGGCGCCACAATCCCACCCCAATCGCGCTTGAGACCTCGATTCGAGAAGCGGTTCCAGCCCCCACAGCCACGCTTCTGTTGGGCCCTGCGTCGTGCCGCGACGCGGGGCCCGCGTTTTTTGTGTGCGATCGCTTTTCTGGGGAAAACACGCCCC
>Ga0126306_10002007_pt1 | contig 11291 bp, 11 predicted proteins | sample Plot27_FD_92592 | JGI IMG/M metagenome (GOLD analysis project Ga0126306, IMG submission 92592) | Serpentine soil microbial communities from UC McLaughlin Reserve, CA, USA - Plot27 | ecosystem: Environmental > Terrestrial > Soil > Grasslands | place: USA: UC McLaughlin Reserve, Lake County...
AAATGGACCGGGTGGGAGTTGAACCCACGACCTAAGCAACAGCAGCAGCTCTTTGTCATGAGGAATCTTTTCTTTTAGTCACGTTTGTAAGCTCATAGTGACGCATTTCTTGTATATCGTTAAAGAATGGTTGTACGTGTTTAAAGAACTCTCTGAACTCAGGACTGCTACGAAACTCCTTCATATGACCATCAAGCGAATCCCATTCTATTCTTAGAATGTAAAGCTCCGGCTCTTCTGCACAATGTGTCAGCTCATACATCTGACAATGCTTTGATGCGTTCAACGACTGCGATGCATTTGTATAGGCTTCTTCAAAATCTCTCTGTCTTTCTCTTGGGATTTTATATCTGATGTATTCGACTATCATGACCTACTTTTTACTTGAAATCTTATAATATAACTTATTCAAGAACCAATTGTCAAAAGTTTAGCAGCCATTGCAACAGAGTAGAGACAAAAACTGTCGGTGGCTAAATATTATGAGACAGCAGTGTTGGAGGTTTTGTCGGACAATTGTTAAAATCTGTTTTGTCATCTGCTAGAGTGGTTGTCCGACACCAACTAAAAACAATCTCATTCTAATACCGTCTTCTACTAGATGATAAGAGTGGACTGGGTGGGAGGAGTTGAGCCCACCACCTCAACCCACCCAGCAGCTGTCTTCTTAGGATACTTCCATTAGAAGGATCGAAAGGACTACTCCGCTTATTCTCTCGCTATCAATATTTTTCGTTGCCATTACTATTATCAATATCCAAAAAGGGTTTGTTTGTTGGTGTCGTTTTCCATTTTCAGATTAACGTATCCAACTCCTACTACTGATGTAAGGTGAACTTAACTCAACTTCTGGCTCCTGCGCTGCTGCTTCTTCAAGGAATTCCACCAAGCGCGTGTAATGTAGCAGGAATTCTCTACCCTTTTCTGTTGTCCTATATATTACTCCATCAGAAGACACATCCTGTGCTATCAGCCTCTTTCCGATTAGCTCTCCAAGATAGAGGTGTACCTGCTCGTAGCTGAGGTTTGCTTTATACATTATGTGAGTCTTTTTTATTCCAGAAGTGCCAAGCGCTAGCACGTCGCCCATTATCTGGATTTTTCCTCTGTTGTTTTTACGTTCAGACGTCGTGACCATCATTTCTATGCACTCTATAGACAAGGGATGATAGATTAGGAGAATGGTGAAACAGATGTTTCAGGCTTCCGTTCCGCCATTTTTATCTTGAATTTGCAACACAAACCTTAGGTGGTAAAAGAGTAATAATAAAATGCTTGGCTATTCTATAGTAACTTTAGTTGATAACTTGAATATTGAATATCATCGAAAACTTAGGGATCACAGCTTTATCAAGGCATTGCTAGGCTTTTTGTCGGACAATTATCTAAATTGAATTCAAAACAATACCGTAGATAACCAGAATGGTAGGAATGGACCGGGTGGGATTTGAACCCACGACCTCATCGTGAGGGTTTATTCCTTTCGTATGGAGCAAGAATAGGGATATTAGCTTTCAAGTATTGTCATGAGGGCAAGTTCGATGGAATAGAAAGCTGAAAATTGAGATGATCTCAAGAGGGTAAAAAAAGAAAAAAATTGCATCTTTTTAATACTCATCCAACAGTAACGGTCGACTGTGCTTCTTCTTTATAAGCATCGCCTTTTTCACTATATGCTACCTTATAATCCTGAAACATTGCCTGTTTGATAATGTCTGCTAGCTTTTCAAGTTCTTCTTCATCATTAAGTTCTTTCTTTTCTTTTGGCTCTATTCCAAGCGAGTCAAGTTCATTCTGCCAATAGCCATTCTTGGCTTGCTGCTGCTGTTCTGCTTCTCTCTTGGAGAGTTTTGCCATGATAAAGATCTCACTACAGCTGCAGCCTATGCATTAGATATCATTTAATAAGTATAGAACGGAATACCGGCTTTGACGTTCCTTCTCTATCTTCTATGAATCCAAAAAAATAGCAAATGAAGGAACCGCCACATATAGCGTCATTACTAATGATCCCAGCTGCTTTGGTAAGACCTTTTTAAAAATCGTGAACGCGAGCATCGTCATCTAGTACTTGATGGACTCTCACGCTTCCACAAGAAAATCCTAAAAAAGGTATTGTAGTATTTGCCCAGGATAGTGGGAATAGCAGCAGGCACTTTCCAAGGAACCAACATATTGCTTCCATCCTAAATAATGACTCCGGCATTGCTAGGGTTTTTGTCCTCATGCCATTAAAGTAGTAGTCGTCGCTGCAACTTCCTTATTGACCAGGCGCTTTTCAGAAGCAGGATCGTGAGATGGCAGATAGATTGTAGGCTCTGTCGCTGTAAACCATTGAATATTTTGAATAGTTTCGTAGGCATCTTTGGCTTTAGCTGATACTCCATCTATCTTTCCTCTTAGCATCAGATCCTGATTGTACGAAGTGTCGCCTGCAAAGAAGTACTTCACATCAGGTGTTTCCAGAATGACAGAAATGTGTGCTTCGGTATGTCCTGATGTTGGAACCAGAATAATGTCGCCTGCCTTTGTCATCTTTAGGCTCTTAGGGAAGGGACCGTATCTTTTGTTTGAAAGATGTATCAACCTAGGCGAAAGCCATGAAGGCAAACGATGAGGAAGAAAACCTCTGAGCATTCCTCTGAATCCTCTTGCCAAGTCATATGCCCGTTTCATAATGACTATTTCTGATTTTGGAAAGTGATAGAGTCCTCCTGCATGATCTGTATGCATGTGTGTCAGTATAACCTGTCTAACTTCATTTACCTTGATACCGATTCCTTCAAGCTGTGGACTGATTTCTTCCTCACGTTTGACATCAGACTTCACATTCCTATAGTAGGGATGCCACCTTGGAAAATATCCAGGTTCTGCAGTCTTGGCAGTTTCACCAGTATCAACGACGACAACGCCTTCTGGATGTTCTATAGCCCAAGCATAGATGGGAAGTGGGTCTGTCCATCTTTTATCCAAGTAAACGTTTAACATTCTCATGGAGTCTGCACCCTTTCCTTCCACTTGATTAGGGCGGATAGTCACTTTTCCTGTGTTTATCGCATGAATCTTCAGATTTCTGCTGTTCATAGTACTACCTTCTCCTCCCGTCCGTCTTGCAGAATAGTTTTGCCAGTTTCGAGCAGCTGTTTTAGCTTCTCCAAGTTTTCAGCTACTGCAGCCTTTACGTTAGTGATACTAATTCTTGCAAACAAAGCGGGTATTCCAGTATCGAATTTCCACTCATCAACAACGACGGTATCATTGTCATTATGTGACGATTTAAGCGTAAATCGCATTGTCAGCTTCACACTTGGCGGCTGGAATTCGATAGCCACCTTCTTGTTAGGCTCATATTCAACGATTTTGTATTCCTGACTGTCCGTCTTTCGTTTCTGCCTGAAGGCAGTGTTTATGCCAACTGGTCCATCCGAGATTTTTTTCACATTTACTACGAAGTAGTTCCATTTCGGCATGTTTTCAAAATTTGATAGAAATTGGAAGACCTCGGCTATAGGACGCCTTATCTCTAGTTTATTATTGAATTCTAACAATTTCTAACCCTCCAGCTTGATGCTCTTCAGCATTCCTTTGCAATGGTCCAGTAACTATCGTACCTACTGCGAATCCTGCAGTAATGTCTGACTGCATGACATTTCTGTTCTTGCTGTTCTTGGTTTTACGTAAATCTTGCTCATGCAACTACTACGTCGTAGTAATTAGATAAGATGTGGGTATACACTGCAATCGGATGAAAACCTACAATACAAATCACGAAGAGATAAAAGGATAATATCTTGAGAAGCTTATCAATATAAAGTGAGGAGAGACCAGACTGAAACAATCACACTAAGGCTAGAAAAGAAAATTCTCACCAAATTGCGTAGAGAATCAGAGCAAAATCAGACTAGTCTAAATACACTAGCCAACCAGATTTTCAGACAACACATTGATTGGCACTCTAAAGCATCCAAAGCTGGCTATGTGCCTCTTCTGAAACCTGTAATTATCAAGCTACTTGATCGTCTTTCAGAGGAAGACGTTATTCGGGTGGCAGAAGAAGTAAGCAAGGACATGTTCAAGGATGTCATGCTCCTGATGAGAGATGAAAACGATTTAGTTTCAACCTTAAACCATATTGAAACATGGATTAGAATGTCAGGATTTCCCTACAAACTTGAAGTTGATGATGACAAAGAGGTTTACTCTTATGTAATACAGCATGATATGGGGAAAAAATTTTCTCTCTTGTTAGCAGCACGAGCTCGCGTTATTCTCGAACGATTAGAAAAGCAGGGCAATTTTGTTGTTACAGACAATACCATAGTGCTAAAAGTTGATTTGGGAAAGACTGGTTGAATAAATCTGACTTTTTACTGAGTGTTCTACTTCGGTCCTTACGTTAAGTGAATTCTTTTTATGTACAACTAAACCATGCAATGATAAAGTGCTTGTCAACCCTTCAGATCATGACTTGTTTTTATAGCGATATATAACACAATTACTTTAGTGCCCTTTGGAAATAGTAAATAATACCAGGGAAGTTATGAAAAATATGATTCTATGGAACCTTCAGGTGGTTAAGCAGTTGTTCGGAATCAATTGTAGAGATGACACAACAAGATCCTCTACTACTTTGGCTTGAACTTCGTGATGGAAGCAGTCCTTACAATATAGATTGGCTCACCATGCACATCAAAAAGTCTTGTTTTAGTAATTTCAGAAATAGTTGTTTTGACACTTAGTATCTATTTTTCGTCAATCTATACTCGTAGAAATTCTCAATCAGATGTTTGAAGTTCAGCGTTCAGCATTAGAATATACTTTACGGGAATGAGTGCCCCTAAGTTCTTTCGGAACGAATATTGTAATCACATTCTGTCCGACAACCTCCCAAAACAAGCCTGATTTAATACCGTATTTCCAACGCAGAAAGAAATGGACCGGGTGGGAGTTGAACCCACGACCTCAGCCATTCTAACAAGAATCAAATCGCTGCACAAATGATAAGAGGTAGGTCGCGGCTTCAAATCCCACTCTTTCAACACTTCTCTGTTAAAGACGGTATAAGTCATACAGAAGGTTCTGCCATAACCATCAGGACTTACTCTCCATTGGAGAACTATCCGAAGAAGTCCGAGACAGTGCAGAAAAGAAAAAGAATCTATGCGAAATATCATAACTTGAAGCAGTAGTAATAGTAAAAAAGGACACTTGGAGTTAAACCGATTATGAAAATAGTATTTCAAGACCCTACTTTTTCATTTCAATTGCTTCGAGTTATCGGTGAGACATATTACAAGGGAGCAGACATAGGTGAATGTCTATCTACTGCTTATAGAATAAAAGAGGGAGACTTTGAGAGCTGGCATCAAGAATGGCTCAAGACAGCAACGAGAGTTAGCAAATATGCAGATGACAACCTTGCAGCTGGTCATACAGTAAGTGCACGTGAAGCTTATCTTCGTGCTTGCAATTACTACAGAGCATCTGAATTTCTTCTCGTTAATCCTACGGATTCAAGAATTCAAACTACATGGAGAAAAAGCAAAGAGTGCTTTAGCAAAGCAGCAGCTCTTTTTTCACCACCTTTTGAAGCTATCGAGATACCTTTTGAAGGAGCTACTACGCTACCAGGATATTTTTATCATGTAGATAATGACAGCAGTAGAACCACTTCTTCAAGACCCACTTTAATAGTCCACGGTGGTTTTGATTCAACTTTAGAAGAACTCTATACATCTGCGGCTGCTCCTGCGTTAGAAAGAGGATATAATTGCTTAACTTTTGAAGGTCCTGGTCAAGGTGGAGTAATACGTGAGCAAAAGATTCCCTTTAGATATGATTGGGAAAAAGTAGTATCGCCTGTTGTGGATTATGCTTTGAGCAGAACACAAGATGTGGACCCTAAACACATAGCGCTAATGGGAATAAGCATGGGGGGCTATTTGGCAGCAAGAGCTGCTGCTTTTGAGCATCGCATCGCTGCCTGCATATTATATAATGGCGTTTTTGATGGTTATGATGCTCTTGCATCAAGTCTTCCTAAATCCTTACTAACTGCAATAGAAAACGGTAATCGAGAAATTGTAAACACAGTCTTTGATATTCTGATGGATTCTGATACAAACATAAAGTTTAACATGGCACACGGTATGTGGACAACTGGTGCAAGTTCACCCTTTGAGCTCATAATGAACTCTAAAAATTATACTATAAAGAATATTGTTCAAGATATAAAATGTCCAACCTTAGTTCTAGAGGCAGAGAAGGACGATTCATTTCCAGGACAACCAAAAAAAGTGTATGAGGCACTAAAATGTCCAAAGAAATACATTTTGTTTACATCTGAGGAAGGCGCGGAAGAGCATTGTCAGTGTGGTGCTCCAGCTCTTTCAAATCAGAGGATATTTGATTGGTTAGATGAAACATTTGCAAAGAAGATTTGAAGAATCAATAAGAAAAGAGTATTAAACAGCGTTCGTACTCTCACTAAAGGCTACCAACAAGAGAAGATGAAGATGACTCCTGATATTATATGGGCAGTATCCTACTCTTTTCACAAGAGTTCTAACTCGGCACACAAAATAAAGGTATAATAATTCTGCTGAATTTGTCCGACAATTATCTAAATTGAATTAAAATAATACCGTATTTTACTACAGTGATAAAATGGACCGGGTGGGAGTTGAACCCACGACCTCAGCGCATCAGCAGCTTTTGGGTTGTCTTATCTACTTTATTCTTTTTCTTTGTACTATTTCCATTCGTATGCAGTTGCCTTGAACGTTTGGGACGCAGGATTAGTTTCTAACTCAAGTGCTATAATCAGATTATTCATCCAAGATAACTTTTGTGAATTTGTAAATCCTGTCATCATGGTTAATCCTTTGACCTTTCCACCTTCTACCGGTTTGGTCTTTTCATGAGCCCACCATACGAATTGGTCAGCACTGCTACCACTTTCAGCTGTTGTCATAAATGAACCTTGGTAACTACCGTCAACTATACCGTGTGGATATTGAGTCACAGTACCTGAACCTATATTTTTACCGCTTGGAAATTTACCCATTCCCCTTATTTCAGATGTAAAGCTCACTTCCATGGTCACTCCCTCTGTTGGGTGAACCTTTGTTACTTTGAACCCTGTTACATTGCCACTCTCTTCAAAGAGTTTTTCTCCAAATGCCATATCGAGCTGGAATTTCATTATCTAGAATATAAGGGATTTTGCAGTCATCAGCATTATCCAAACGGGGTTTTGTCCTCCACTTACCAATAATGAGCTCAAAACAATACCGTATTTCCAGCATAGATAAAAGTGGACCGGGTGGGAGTTGAACCCACGACCTCAGCCAGCTTGTTTTCAAAAGCTGCCCTGCTATCTACTAGTTCTATCTCAACGGCAGGAATATAGAAAAGAATAATTGTTCAAATTCCACTCGCTCCATTCTTTTTCCTTGCTGGTCTATCGCTTCCAATAAACAAACAAATTTTTGTATTTGCCAATCCCGAGCAAATTATATAATTATATAATCAATAAGGGGGTTGACGCGTTCAGTTGAAATCGCCTTGTCTAACGATGCCCATTAGTTCTTCTCAAAGACATAGATTCCATAGCCCATTTTTCCAGAATCCTTCATCCATTGAATGTGTTCAGTGCGCTTTGTAAGATTTATTCTATTGCCCCGGCTCATCATAAGCGTCAGCAATTTCATCGACTCAACAAAGCCACCACCATTGTGCTTTATCACACCAAAAATATCTGTTGGAAAGCCAAAATCATTACTTGTAAAGATATTGGTCTCTTTAAAACTTGCTTTTCTGAATAATTCAATCCAGTTACTAGATTTCAAAGGTCTATCAAACGAACCAATCCTTTTTTCTACATTGTAGACAAGCTCATCGTCTGGCTCATCAATCCAAATCAGCTCAATATCTCCAAAATGCCCACCGGATTTTAGTACTCTTGAAACCTCTGTTGCAATCTTACCCTTATCTTTATCAAGGACTGTAGCAGGACGGACTGAGCAATGACTATATCAAATTGACTATCATTGAAGAAATTCATATTAGTAATATCGCCTTTGATGATAGTTATTTGCGAAGAAAGACCTGTTTTTTGTACTCTATCCTCTGCAAATTTTGCAATGAGATCGCTAGAATCAACTCCTATTGCTCTGCAATTATATCTCTCAATTACCTGCAAAGATCTTTAGCACTACCACACCCAATTTCCAAGACATAATCTTTAGGGGTAAGACTCAATTGTTGAAAAAGTCTCTCAGTTGAGGCTACTCCTCCTGGATGAAGTGATGCCTCCCCTTCAAAAGATAAAACCAGAAGTTCAATAAATGGAAGCTTTGCTAGCTGTTCATCTGTCCACAAAGAAAAGTCTAAGGATGGCAAATGAGGTTCTTGTTCTTCATGGTTCATGCTCTACAGTATTATTTCTTAGATACAGATAGATAAATGTCATATGCGACCATATCCATTAGAACCCCACACTAAAGGGCAAACAATAAACAACCAATTCCTGCTTTTTTGTTTTTTGCTATCCTCTCCCACGATATAGGCAGGATGGCTAGTGAAACATCCCTCATCAAACTTCTTCCTATGTGATTATCCAAACGACTGAGGAATGGCTTCTTCCTCCATTTGAACTACAATTCTATATAAGGGAAGTTGTCCCGCTCCTCTGTACTATGATATACTATTATCATCATTTGTCTTCTGAGTTGTAAAAACAACCCATTTAATAGAATGATGCACTATAAACATGCTACTGTAGAATAATTATCAAGAAGCAGACAAGATATTTTTACCAGATTGCCAATACTCAAGTAATATTAGTCAATCAAACTCATTTTGTGATATAATACATATGAACTACATTAAAAACAATAACTATTATTACCTTCCGAGGACGATAACTGAAAAATCAGCAACAACAGAAGAGACGATACGTGATGTAGCTGTTGTAGACGAAATCGATGTCGCAATCAAGATTTGGGATGATCACATAGAGAGGCTTGAAGCAAAGCTATCGTTTCTAGTTAGATTGTACGATGACGCTAACTCAGATTTGTTATACCAATATGAGAAAAAAGTGGCTACGGTCAAACAAGAGATTAATGATGCGACAGAACAGAGACAGACGATAATTAGGCAGAGGCAAATTAGTATTATTAGGTAATCGATAATTCAAGCAGCAAATGAGTAGAACCTCTGCATCTAAATTTCAAAGATAGAGGGTATGGCTGCTAAATTTGTCCTCCAACTAATCAAAATGAGCTCAAAATAATACCGTAGTTGTACAACAGGAAAAGATGGACCGGGTGGGAGTTGAACCCACGACCTCAACGCATCAAGTATATTATGTATCCTATACTCTTTCTCCCTTTGTTAAAGACAGTTGTAAGATGTATTCCGAAAGATTTCACAAAATTCTAAAATAATTTTTTATTCATTTAAGACTCAGCCCGTAGAGCAAGTGGTCGGGGTTTACGAATGTTAGGTTATGGCTTGATGTCCGTTTATGCCCGCCCTTGCAACCTACGGGTCGTTTAAGAATTACAAGAATTCTGCTATTTTTAAGTTATAGTGACAAAATGCAGAAACAGCACTGGAATTGCTGCTGAATCGGTCCGACAACATCCTAAAATGAGCTCAAAACAATGCCGTAGTTCCCTTGTCTATAAAAAATAGACCGGGTGGGAGTTGAACCCACGACCTCAGCAACGAATGTTAGTTGTAGATGGCATAGAATTCTCGGATTATCCTGCACTCAGTCTATTGATTCAAGATTCAATACTGCAATGATCATACAGCTCTTATGTACGATGATGTTCACGCCTAATTCATCTCTATGTCATCATCACCCAACAACCAACGAGCATTAGTAGCTGTTGTTACAGGAAGTACAGGCGGAATAGGACTCGCAACTTCTCTTGCACTAGCACGAAATGGCTATCGAACCTATGCCACAATGCGGAACTTAGCCAAGCGTGACTCTGTACAATCAGTCGTGGATAAACAACACTTGCCCATTAGAGTAGTGCAGCTCGATGTGACTGATGAAAATTCAATCAAAAGCGCGATACAATCGATATTATCAGAGACTGGTAGAATTGACTTGCTTGTAAATAACGCAGGATATGGTCTGACAGGAGCCCTTGAAGATATTGGAATAGACGAGATAAAAGCACAATATGAGACCAATTTGTATGGGGTGATCCGCGTAACGCAGGAGGTTCTTCCGATCATGAGGAAACAGGGCTCAGGCAGGATAATCAACATCAGTTCTGGAGCCGGCAGGTTTGGTTTCCCCGGTGGTTCTGCTTATGTTAGCTCAAAATTTGCACTTGAGGGCTTGAGTGAATCAATGGCATATGAGCTGGAACAATTTGGGATAAAAACAGTGTTGGTCGAGCCGGGGTTTGTAAGAACAAACTTTGGCGATAATATGGTTATAGCACAGAAAGCACAGGATCCTAATTCTCCTTATTCGCAAATGATGCAAATGATGTCATCTATCCGAGGCAAGATGTTGGAAAATGCGTCTGATGCCGACCTTGTAGCCGAGGTTGTGGTTGAAGCTGCAACGGCTAAAGAACCAAATCTCAGGTATCTTGCTGGTAAAGATGTGCAGCAAATGGTAGCAGCGAAAAAGAGCATGTCTGATGAAGAGTTTCAGAAGATGATGAAGCAAGGCGTAATGGACACCTAATAATAATCGCTCGGTCATTCTAACAGCAGTAACCTATTGATACGCGTACAGACAACAATCACTTCCACTCTTTATCTTGCTAACTTTTCACTGATTGGCGATTAGCTTACTTATCCTTGTTCTTTTTCTATTTACCCATAAATAAGAATACAATCTCCAGTATTTCAATTTCAATCTCTTTAACCAACCTCTGAATCCTCCGTGTGCAATGCCTCCTGTTGCTTCTTCCCCTTCTTTTCTTTCAAAGTGCTTGCAACTTATCCGCATCTTTAGGTGTAATTTGAAGTGTCTTAATATCTAATTCAAAATATCTGTTCTTAGCAACCTATTTTGTTTCCCCTGCTCATTTTTGACTCAATTCAATCAATTTTATTCATGACTTCTATGGAATTGTCTATAATAGACCAACGTAAGGTGGCACAATGAGGAGGGTAATTTATAATCAAGCCAGAACTGAGAAGGGAGGGACAGAGCATAAGTATGGAGAGCGGTCTTATCCAACAACCGACAACTGCCCAAAATCAAGCTCAGAACAATACCGTATTTACATAGCAGGAAGAAATGGACC
>Ga0126306_10002008_pt1 | contig 11290 bp, 11 predicted proteins | sample Plot27_FD_92592 | JGI IMG/M metagenome (GOLD analysis project Ga0126306, IMG submission 92592) | Serpentine soil microbial communities from UC McLaughlin Reserve, CA, USA - Plot27 | ecosystem: Environmental > Terrestrial > Soil > Grasslands | place: USA: UC McLaughlin Reserve, Lake County...
ACGCTACGAGGATCTGGTGCATCTCGAGGCAGGGGACCCCGACTGGAGGACAGCCTGATGCGCATCGGCCTGATGGCGGACACTCACGACCGAATGCCGGTGATCGCGGAGTTCGTTCGTGTGATGCAGGAGGCCGGAGTGGCGATGCTCATCCATGCGGGCGACTACTGCGCACCCTTCTCGCTGCGTCCGATCGAGGAGGCGAGCATGTCGCTCGCCGGGGTGTTCGGCAAGAACGACGGCGACACCCAGGGGCTGCTGGCCAAGGCGACGGCTGGATTCGGCGCGGAGCTCTTCGAGGGTCCGCACAGCTTCGAGCTGTCCGAGCAGCGCATCCTCGTCGTACACGATATCGGCGACGTGCAGCCACGCAGCATCGAGGGGCACAGCATCGTCGTCCATGGGTTCACGCATCAGCAGGAGATGAAGCACCGTGGCGACACGCTGATCGTGAATCCCGGCGAAGCGTGCGGCTGGCTTTACGGAACGCCCAAGGCGGCGATCCTCGATCTCGATACGAAGCAGGTGGAGTTCCTCTCTCTCGACCCAGCGCACTGGACGACATGACGGCTGCCAGCCGGATCCTCATCATCGACTACGGATCGCAGTACACTCAACTCATCGCCCGACGTGTCCGCGAGGCGCGCGTCTACTCCGAGATCCACCCGCCGACGCGAACGATCGACTGGATCCGGGAATGGAAACCGACCGGCATCATCCTGAGTGGCGGACCGAATTCCGTCTACGCCGAGAACGTCCCGACCGCCGACCCTGTGCTCTTCGACGTGGCGCCGGTGCTCGGCGTGTGCTACGGCATGCAGCTCATGGCTCATGTCCTGGGTGGCGAGGTCATTCGCGGGGGCCGCCGCGAGTACGGGCGGGCCGAGATCCGACCCACGATCGAGAGCGCACTGTTCGAGGGATTCGATCAGAACGAGACGGCGACCGTGTGGATGAGCCACGGCGACCACATCGAGTCGACCCCGCCGGGCTTCCGCGTGACCGCGGCGAGCCAAGGCAACCCGCTCGCGGCGTTCGAGCACGAGTCGAAGCCGATCTATGGAGTACAGTTCCATCCGGAAGTCGCCCATACGCCGCGCGGGCGCGAGCTGCTGGCGAACTTTCTGTTCAAGGTGTGCGGTGCGACGCCGAGCTGGACCCCCGGTGCGTTCATCGAAGAGGAGGTCGCGAAGATCCGCACGCTCGTGGGCGACGCGCAGGTGATCTGCGGGCTATCGGGTGGCGTCGACTCGTCGGTCGCCGCCGCGCTCGTCCACCGCGCGATCGGCGACCAGCTCACGTGCGTGTTCGTGGACCACGGGCTCCTGCGGCTGCACGAGCGCGAGCAGGTAGAGCGCACGATGCGCACCCACATGGGCATCAAGCTCGTCACGATCGACGCCTCGCGCCGCTTTCTCGACGCGCTCCGCGACGTCGAGGATCCCGAAGCGAAGCGGCGGGCGATCGGGCACACGTTCATCGACGTGTTCGAGGAGGCGACGGCCAGCGCGGGCACGAACGCGAAGTTCCTCGTGCAGGGGACGCTCTATCCAGATGTGATCGAAAGCTCGTCGCCGACTGGCGGCGCCTCCGTGACGATCAAGACGCACCACAACGTCGGTGGCCTGAAGCCCGGGATGCAGTTCCAGTTGATCGAGCCGCTGCGCGAGCTGTTCAAGGACGAGGTGCGCAACGTCGGCCGCGAGCTCGGTCTCCCCGAGGAGATGGTCGGCCGGCATCCCTTCCCGGGACCGGGCCTGGCGATCCGCGTCCTCGGCCCGGTCAGCGAGCCGTCGCTCCACGTGCTACGCCAGGCTGACGCGATCTATCTGGAAGAGATTCGCGCGGCGAATCTCTACGACGACATCTGGCAGGCGTTCGCCGTCCTGCTACCAATCCGCAGCGTCGGCGTGATGGGCGACGAGCGCACCTACGACAACGTGGTCGCGTTGCGCGCCGTGACGAGCACCGATGGCATGACCGCCGACTGGTTCCCGTTCCCGCACGACGTGATGGCGCGAATCTCCGACCGGATCATTCGCGAGGTCGACGGAGTGAACCGCGTGGTCTACGACGTCAGCTCGAAGCCGCCCGCGACGATCGAGTGGGAGTGACGAGCAACGGCCACTGAAGCACCGAGTACTCGAGTCGCAAGTACTCAAGTACGAGTGGGACGCTCCCGGAATGCGCCTCGCTATCTCGACCCGGACAGTCCACAAAAACAACGGCGCGTCCCGAGCGGGGGACGCGCCGTGCATTCCGGGGAGCTGTCGCGAGAGTCCGGGACTCGCTATGTCAGTCGTACTCGGTACTGCAGTGGTAGTTCTCCCGCTAGACTCCCTTCTCCTTCAGCAGCTCGAGGAACTGCCTTGGCTCGGTGAGCCCGAGCAGTCGCTGCGGCACGTCGCTCTCCTTCGAGAACTGCGCGATCTTGCCGAGCACCGGCAGGTACTGGTTCGAGACCTCGAGCGGCGGAGCGACGATCAGGAAGAAGAAGTTCACTGGCTTCTCGTCGATCGCCTTGAAGTCGACGCCGTGCGGCTTGCGCCCGAACGCCACGCGGAGCTTGCTCACCACGAGCGACCGGCAGTGAGGAATGGCAATGCCACGCCCGATCCCCGTCGAGCCGAGGTTCTCGCGGCGCTTGAGCATCTTGTACAGCATCCCTTCCGACTTGTCGTCCAGCTTGAGGAGAGCGATCAGCTCTTTGAGGATGTCGTCCTTCGTCTCTCCTTCGAGCTCGAGCTTGATCGCGTCTTCGCTGAAGAACTCGCGCAATTCCATGCTGGCGGGATCCGAGATGCTGGCCGTGCGTGACTGAGGCCGATGGCGTGGTCCACCGGGGTCGGCGGTCGTGGTCGAGCCGAGGAAGCTACCCCGCGACGACGCCGATTGTCAAACGTCGACGTTGCTTGCACTTCCGATGATCGGTAACTTTCGAAGATGACCTTCCCGTTCGACCTCCGCGCCGACGTGCCGCTCTATCTGGCCCCAATGGCCGGCGTGTCGGAGTCGCCGTTCCGCCGGCTCTGCCGGCAGCACGGTGCGGACGTCGTCGTCACCGAGTTCCTCTCCGCCGAAGGTATTCGCCGCGAGAACGAGGCGACGTTGCACAAGCTGGCGTTCGGCCCCGACGAGCGCCCGATCGGCGTGCAGATCTTCGGCGCCGATCCCGTGGCAATGGGGGAGGCGGCGCGGTTCGTCTCCGACGTGTTCCAGCCCGAGTTCATCGACATCAACTTCGGCTGTCCCGTCAAGAAGGTGGTGCGCCGCAACGGTGGCTCCGGATGTCTGCGCGACCTCGACCTCGTGCAGCAGGTGATCCGCGCCGTCGTGGCCACGACGCATCTGCCCGTGACGTGCAAGATCCGCAGCGGCTGGAACGAGGAGATGCGCGATCCGGTGCAGATCGCGTTGCGCTGTCAGGACGCCGGCGTGAAGGTTCTCACGCTGCACCCGCGCACGCGCACGCAGATGTACTCCGGCCACGCACGGTGGGAGGAGATCGCCGCGGTCGTGGACGCGCTCGAGATCCCCGTGCTCGGCAACGGTGACATCAAGACCGCCGAGGATGCCATTCGGATGCGCGAGCAGACAGGCTGTGCGGGCATCATGATCGCCCGGGGCTCGTACGGCCAGCCCTGGATCTTCGACCAGGTGAAGGATCTGCTCGCGGGACGACCGAAGCGGCCGGCGCCGCCGATCTCGGAGCGCTTCGCCATCGCGCTGCATCACGCGCGGATGGTGATGGAGTACGAGACGGATCCTCGCGGCGCGGCGATCGAGTTCCGCAAGCACCTCGGCTGGTATGCCAAGGGACTCCATGGAGGCGCCGAGCTTCGCAAGCGTCTGTACGCCGTGACCTCGTTCGCCGAGATCGAGGGGATCTTCGCCGACTACCTGGCGAACCAGGAGCGCTACGCCGCAGCCGCTCGCGACGGCGGGGACGACGACCGTTCGTTCGAGGCCACGGCGGCGTGAGACGCGAGCGCGTGCGCGACCTGCTGGGCAGGGTCGCGGACGGCTCGGTGTCCGTGGAATCCGCGCTCGCATCGCTCGCTCAGGAGCCGTCGGAATCGCTCGGCTTCGCCACGATCGATCATCATCGCGCGCTCCGCCAGGGATTTCCCGAGGTCATCTACGGCGCCGGAAAGTCCACGGAGCAGCTCGTGGCGATCGCCCAGCGGATCGCCGGCCGCGGAGACGGGGTCCTCGCCACCCGCGTGGAGGAGGCATCGGTTCACGCGCTGATGAACGCCCTTCCCGGCGCCGAGCACAACGCACTCGCTCGCACGGTGCTTCTACGCGCGTCGCAGCCTGCTGCAACGGCACGCGGCACGTTGCTGGTCGTCACCGCGGGCACGAGCGACCTGCCGGTGGCCGAGGAGGCCGCGGTGACGGGCGGCGCGATGGGGTGCTTGGTCGAACGTCTCATCGACGTCGGCGTCGCCGGAATCCATCGTGTGCTGTCCAGTCGCGCAGCGCTGGATGCGGCATCGGTGATCGTCGTCGTGGCCGGCATGGATGGGGCACTTGCCTCGGTGGTCGGAGGGTTGGTTCGGGTGCCGGTCATCGCGGTGCCGACGAGTGTCGGCTACGGGGCGTCGTTCGCCGGAATCGCTCCGCTGCTCACCATGCTCAACAGTTGCGCGGCCGGCGTGACCGTCGTCAACATCGACAATGGATTCGGCGCGGCCGTGGCCGCCGCCCGTATACTTCACGGCTCGTTCCAATAGCGACTTCGAGCTTCGGGCCGCTACTCCCCGCACCCGCAGATCTCGCCGATGCTGCTTGCCGCAGCTCTCCTCGCCGCGCTCGCTGCCATCGCAGTGGCAGTCGCCGCCATGCGCCAGTCGGCGCGGGCACGGCGGGAACTGGACTCGGCGCGGACCCGATTGGCGCGAATGGATTCGGCGCTGCCCCACGCCGAACAGCATTCCGCCGTCGGCGCCAAGGCTCTCCGGCGGGACGTCCGGGTGTCGTTCGAAGTCAGCGAAGCGCGGGCCGACCGCGCCGTGATCGTCCAGCTCCTCATCGACTTCCGTGACGTCTCTGGCGCGGAAGAGGCGATCTTCTGGCGTTGGATGCCGGAGCGCGACTCGCTGGCACCGGCGGTATGGTCGTCCGAGGGTACGCGCCCATCGTTCTTCAGCATCACCGAATGGGCGCCCCTGGTGCAGTGGTCGGCCGAGGGAGGGGTGGTGCAGACCATCGGGCACGAGGAGATCGTGCACGTGGGAGCGGCACCAATCCGGCGCGGCGAGACGTTGATGGGCGTCCTCAGTCTCACGCATCGCACGGGGCTCGGCTGGGGCCGGAACTCTCTTCGAGACTGGCTCCCCAGGCTGGCCGACCAGCTCGGGACGGTGCAGGAGCTCGTGGACGTGCGGCGGCGGTACGGCCGGCACATGCGGCAGGGGCAGGCGTTGCTGGATGCCGTGCAGCGCTTGCAGGGACACAACACAGGCGAGGGGCTCGCCCGCGCGTTCTGCGAGACGGCGCTCGACGTCTCGGGCGCACGGGCGGCCTCGCTGGTGCGCTGGTCATCAGAAACCGATTCGGGAGAGCTCGCATTCGCGACGGAGGCCACGGGTCTTCGCGCGCCCTCGCAGATTGACTCGGGCAGCATCGTCGCTGAAGCGTGCCGCAGCGGCAAGCTCCAAGTGCTCGAGGACTCGCGAACGGCGTCTCTGGGCCGTGGGCTCTACGGCGTGCCGCGGGTCATCCAGGAGCCCGGATCGGTCGCGATCGTGCCGCTGGTGAAAGACGGGCGCACGCTCGGCGCGCTCGTGCTCGAGGCCGCGGACGTCAAGGCGCTCTCCGCCGAGGAGTCGCGGCCTCTGACCGTCCTGGGAGCGGTGGTGGCGAGCTCGCTCGAGCTCGTCTGGCAGTTCGCCGAGGTGGACAGGCGCGCCAGGACCGATCCCCTGACGGGGCTCTGGAACAGGCACCATTTCGGCGAACAGCTCCAGCGGACGCTGAACGAGGCAGACCGGTACGATACCCAGGTATCGCTCGTGCTGGTGGACATCGACCACTTCAAGCGCGTGAACGACACCTGGGGTCACGAGGCGGGGGACTCGGTGCTCAAGCAGGTAGCGCGAATCCTCCAGGACGGAGTCCGCGCGGTCGACATCTGCGTTCGCTACGGCGGCGAGGAGATCGCGATGCTGCTCGCGCAGACCGACAGCGAGCACGCGGTCGAGGTGGCAGAGCGACTGCGGGCGAAGATCGCGGCGCAGCCCATCCGGCACGGGGGAGCGGAGATCCCGGTCACCGCGTCGTTCGGCGTCGCGACCTACCCCGAAACGGTCAAGGTGCGGGACCAGCTCTTTCCCGCGTCGGACAAGGCGCTGTACATCGCCAAGCACGAAGGCAGAAACCGAGTGAGAGCGAAGCCGGCAAGCAAAGGCCGCACAACGGGTTAGTAGAGCTGCTCTCGCGTAGAACTCGAGGGCAGCGCCCGCTTGACTGGGGCCCGCGAACGGTTAGATTTGAAGACGTAAGGGGGCGACTGGCTTCGACGGGACTGGTGAAGCCGTGGGCGCGTGCCGAGGTCCTCGGGCACCTCGTTAAACACTCGGGAAAACACCAACTGCGAACAACAACTTCGCCCTTGCCGCCTAACTTTTAGTTAGGCCTGCAAGTGCCCGTGAGGAAGCCCGCCCGGGGCGTTTTCATGGGTAACGCAAATCTGGGCTAGCTCGGCGGTGCGCCTTCCGCCACCGAGCGAAATTCCAGGAGGATCACCTTGCAGTGGGCGGCCCACTGGCCAGCTGCCGGGGACATCAATCGGTGGGATACGCACGTAGTGCTTGTGGTCGATCTAGCTTCGGACCGGGGTTCGATTCCCCGCGCCTCCACTTCGAGAAAGTCCAACACGATTCAACGGCGTCCAGCGATGGGCGCCGTTGCTCGTTTCCCCCTATGAAGATCGTCCACCAGCGTATTGACTCGTCTAAAAGGAAGCCGACAAGTTCGGGGGAGACTGCTGCGGGTATTCAAGGCATTGAGGGTTTCGATGGCGGGTGGCCGAACGACCAACCGGCTGACGGATCGCGGTGTCCGCGCATTCATCACGGCGGCAGCTAAGAAGGAGGCGGCGACCTCCAAGCTCTTCGATGGGGGCGGCCTTTACTTCACTCTTACGCCGAGGGGGACGCCGGTCTGGCGAGTGAAGTACCGGCTCAATGGAAAGGAGCGCGTCTTTGCGGTCGGCACGTATCCGGCCGTCACGCTCGAGCAAGCGCGGCAGCAACGCGAGCTGATTCACGCCCAGTTGCGCGCCGGCGAGGACCCGATGCGTGCGCGGCGCTCGCGCCGCGCGGCCGCAGCAGACGGCGCCGGCACCCAGACGTTCCGAGATGTCTCCGAGCAGTGGCTCGCCCTTCGGCAGAAGGATTGGAGCGGCGTCCACTACTCGACGTCGCGGCGTGCGATTGAGCGAGATCTCTGGCCGACGCTCGGCAATCGAGCGATCGGGGAGATCACGTCGGCGATGATCGCGCTCCCGATCGAGGCGATCGCCGCGCGTGGAGCGCTCGACACGGCGAGCAAGGTGCTCTGGCACTGCATCTGTGTGTTTCGGCTCGCACAGGCGCGCGGCTATTGCGACGGAAATCCCGCCGAACCAGTGCGCGAGGTGCTCCCGCGGCGGCGCGCCATGGGACGGCGGGCCGCGCTACTGGATGTCGACGCGTTACGCGATCTTCTTCGGCGGGCGGACGTTGCGCCAATCTCTCCGTCGGTCCGAATGGCGCAGCGTCTTTGCGCATTCACCGCGAGCCGGGTGGGCACCATCGTGGAAGCCGAGTGGTCGGAATTCGACGTCGATGCGCAACTACCCTCGTGGACGATCCCGCGACGCAAGCTCAAGGTGAAGGATCGGCACTTCGATTTGCGCATTCTGCTCGGACCGTCGATCACCGCGGAGCTCCGCAGTTGGCGAGACGCAACGGAGGGGAAGGGATACCTCTTTCCGTCGCCGACGGGTGCGCCCTTCATCACTGGGGAAGCGGTCGAGAAGGCGTATCGGGTCACGCTGGGAATGGCGAAGACGCACAGCCTCCATGGCTGGCGCGCGAGCTTCTCGACGCTCGCCCGCGACGCTGGCTTCTCGAAGGAGGCCGTGGACCTGGCGCTCGATCACGTCCATGCCAGCGACGTCGCACGCGCGTACGACCGTGGCGAGCGGCTGCAAGAGCGGCAGCGGCTAGCGCAATGGTGGGACGCTCAGCTCACGGGGCGAGAGCTGTAGCTGAGCGCGAAGTTCATCACGCGTGAACTTCATCACGCGCTACGAAGCGCACGTATGCGCGAAAGCCGGAAGCGCTTTAGATCTCCCGCCGTCCAGTCGTATCCAACGGGAGACACCATGACAGCACATCGGTTTGTTCGTCTTCGTGAGGTGCAAGCGCGCACGGGCCTCGCGCGCAGCACGATCTACTTGCGCATTCAGCAAGGTCGCTTCCCAAAGCCGATCCCCCTCGGCTCCAGTCACGTCGTCGGCTTCTTGGTCGAAGAGATCGAAGCTTGGATTTCCGAGCAGGTTCGGGCGGCCCGGCCTGACGATTCGGCGGCGACGTGAACGCGCGCGTGCCCAACAGACCACCGAGCGGCACCCACATGCAGTCCGAAACTGCGCCGCTCGGCGCGCGGCGCTTTGCGCGCACCGATCTCGGGAACGCTGAGCGGTTCGTTGCCCGCCGCGGCGGCAACGTGCGCTACATGCCAGCTTGGAAGAAGTGGCTCGTGTTCGACGGTCGACGCTGGGCGGTCGATGACACGCTCGGCGTGGTGCGGATGGCCACGGACACGGTGCGCTCGATCTACCTGGAGGCGCGCGATCTCGACGGTGATGCGGCCAAGAAGGAGATGGTGATGCACGCCGTCGGCTCGGAGAGTGAGTGGCGGATCCGCGTTATGCTCACGCTGGTGCAGGCGGAGCCCAAGATCGCCATCACGCCGGTGGCGCTCGACGCGGATCCGATGCTGCTCAGCTGCGAGAACGGCACGATCGACCTGCGCACGGGGCAGGTGCGCGAGCACCGGCGCGAGGATCTCATCACCAAGCTGGTGCCGGCGCCGTACGAGCCGGGCGCCGAGGCGCCGCGCTGAGTCCAGTTCCTGGACACGGTGCTGGCCGGCGACCGCGAGCTCCAGGCATTCGTGCAGCGCGCGGTGGGCTACTCGCTCACGGGACTCACGACCGAGCGCGCGCTGCTTCCTCTACCGCCAAGGGAAGAACGGCAAGTCGAAGTTCCTCGAGACGTTGCGCGCGCCGTTCAGTGGGTACGCGGCGCAGGCCGACTTCTCGACGTTCATCGAGCGCAAGTCGGACGGGCCACGCAACGACGTGGCGCGGCTGTTCGGCACGCGCCTGGTCACGAGCTCCGAGGTGGGCGAGGGGAAGCGGCTGAACGAGTCGCTGGTCAAGACGCTGACGGGCGACGAGACGGTGTCGGCCCGGTTCCTCTACGCCGAGGATTTCGAGTTCAAGCCCGGATTTAAGCTCTGGCTCGCGGCGAACCACCGGCCGGTCATCCGGAGCACCGACAACGGCATTTGGGATCGCGTGCGCCTGGTGCCGTTCACGGTGCGGATCACGCCCGAGATGGACGACAAGCACTGGCGGCGAAGTGGTCGCGGAGCTCCCGGGGATCCTCGCCTGGGCGGTCGAGGGGTGCCTCGCCTGGCAACGCGATGGGCTCGGGTTGTCCGAGGCGGTGCGCGCCGCGACCCAGGACTACCGGCAGGATTCCGACACGCTGGGCATGTTCATCGAGGACGTGTGCGAGCTCGGCGCCCGGCGCGAGGAGCCGTCGAGCCAGCTGTACGAAGCGTACGGGCGCTGGTGCACCCAGTCGGGCGAGCATCAGCTCACCTTCACCACGTTCGGCAACCTGGTGCAAGAACGCGGGATCTCGGATGTGAAGCGCGGCGGGAGGAAGTACCGCGTCGGGATCCAGCTGCGCATGGACGTGGTGTATGCGCGCGCGCGCGCGGCCGCAGCAGCCCCGCCACCGCGCGACGATCTGCAGGGTGGGCTGCTGATATGATGCACTCCGCATCGGCCCTCCTGCGGTCGCTGGCGCTCGCGCGCGTGGTGGTGCGCCCCACGTCGCGCACGGCCACCGTGGCCATTCCGCGCGAGCGCGTCACCGACGAACTCCTCGCCCGGCTGCGCCGCTTCAGGCCCGAGGCCCTCGCTTCGTTCGGACGCGCCGAGCGCGCCGGTTGTCGGGTGTGCTCGGCGCGTGCCCGGGTCCTGACGCCGAGTTCATGCGCCCGGATCTCGGCTCCTGCCCGTGGTGCCCGGCGGCCGAAGTGGCCGGCTTCGCGCACCAAGCTGTCTCAACTGTGCTGAATCAGCGAAAACAGCTACGACACCAGGACAGTAGGACAGTTCAAGACTGTATACGGGAAAGTCTCTATACGTGCGCATGTCGGAGAGTTTCCCGAAACGAGGCCTAACTGTCCGTGGTGTCCTAGCTGGGGAGGAAGATGCGGAACCACGAACTTGCGGACTTTCCGGACGGGGGAGTTTTTTCAGCCCCTAAAGAAGCGCGCGCGATCCAGCGCGCGCTCCCATGCATGCCAGGACGCTCATCACACCTCACGGGCGGCTGCTATCGCTGCTCGACTAGGCGACGGAATCGCGGGTGATCCCGCAGCGAATCCCAGGTGCGATTCACTCGCAGCGCAGGCACAGAGACGGTTGACGGAATGGACAGCAGGGTTTCGAGATGATCAATGGCTGCGTCCCGCTCTCCGACCAGTGATTCGACGCCCGCTTGAAGGGTCAGCGCCGCTAGACCCTCTTCCGGACCCTTCGACTTCGGGTGCAGCCAGACCGCTTCCCGTGCCGCTTGCAATGCGTCCGCTTTGCGGCCGATCCGAGCGTACGCCCACGCCTTTGATTGGTTGTCATGTGTTCTGAGGCGATGCGCATGGAGTCGTAGTACGCGCGGGCGAGCTCCGTGCGTCCACGTAGCCGATGCAGATCGCCCCGGTCCGAGTAGTATCGGATACTGTCCCCTGCGTAGTCGCGGACGGAGAGTGCAACCGTATCGAGCGCCGCGCCGTCGGTTAGCAGCTGCGTGGCCGCGGCGGATGTCGCGATGAGACGCGCGTCCCTTCGCGCACCTTACGGTCCTCTCTTAAGGCCCTCAAGCAGCGCCTCAATGTCCGCCTGCTGATAGCAGGAGCAGCGTCACGGTGTCCTTCTATCGACCCTCTGACGCCGGCTCGCCTGAAGCGCGGCGGTAACGGCACTGAACAATGCGCTGTC
>Ga0126306_10002010_pt1 | contig 11285 bp, 10 predicted proteins | sample Plot27_FD_92592 | JGI IMG/M metagenome (GOLD analysis project Ga0126306, IMG submission 92592) | Serpentine soil microbial communities from UC McLaughlin Reserve, CA, USA - Plot27 | ecosystem: Environmental > Terrestrial > Soil > Grasslands | place: USA: UC McLaughlin Reserve, Lake County...
GAACATGCCCGGTATACCCCATAACAGACCTCCCAACAAAACAACTATAATAGACATCAGTGCATTGATCTGCACTTTTTTAGAGACGATGCGGGGCACAAGAATGTTGTTGTCAATAAACTGGATAGCCAGGTAAGCGCCAATTACCAAAAGCTGAGGAGAGTAGCCATCTCGTGTTACGGTTACCATCAGTACAGGTAAAGCGATGGCCACGAGACCCCCGATATACGGTAGAATATTCAGTATACCGCCAATAACACCGATAACAATTGCGGACGGAACCCCAATAAGCAATAGGGCAATGCTGTTTAAAATGCAAACAATAGCAGTTTCAATTAAAAGGCCCGTCATAAAACTTTGAACAGCCGATTTTGTCTGGCTAAGAATTTCCGCTACTCTTAACGAATTTTGCTCTTTAAACACTTGGAAGATAAAATCCAGCAGTAAGGGTTTGTAATAAAGAAGCATAAAAACATAGGTAGGAATCAATACGATTACTCCAAGACTTGAGATAAGTGTTCCAAGTGTGCCTGTTATCATACTTCCGCCACCGCTTTCAAATCCATTTGTAATAGACTTTATCTGTTTGTTCATGTTAATCCCCAACTTATCTTTTGTCCAGTTTTGCAGTTCAGATAATAGCGTTGTCAGTTTTTGCTTCAGCAGTGGTAAACTATTCACGAACCCTGCAATTTGTGTAGAAAGAAAATAAAATAAAACACCCAGAAACAAAATTGCAATAAGGATGGTTAATATAATAGCTGGAATTTTAGGCATTACTCCTTCCAGCCGTACATATAAACGGTTTAACAACATAGCAAAAAGAACCGCAAAAGCAAGGGGAACAAACACTGATGAAAGCACATAAAGTATGAATACAGACAAGACGAGGGTCAACAATACCGCGGGTGCTTTAATATAAATGGGATAAAGCTCTGTTTCCTGTTTTTGTTCCATAAGGTGGTTATCACAAGAGGACTGCAAAAGAAATACCAGCAGCAGAGGTTGTTTCCCATGCGCTATGAGACATGCAGCTTTATGCATTCAGTCTTTTTACTTGCGTGCATTAGGAATACTGGTCTGGTTTTATTGTTGCTGCGTCTAACTTTAGCGTCAAATATAACTTATGTCCAATCTGCCACTTACCGTAAGAAGAGCTATAGAATTGATGGGTATTTATTTTTTAGGAGTGATCATTATTGTGGGTAAGGATATCATTACACCGATTGTGATGGCTTTTTTCCTGGCTATTATGCTGTTGCCGGTATATCGTTTTTTAAGGAGAAAGAGATTCCCGGAAACCCTTTCTATAGCATTATCCATATTGCTTTTATTGGTGATCATGGGCTTGTTAGTGTGGTTCTTTTCTTCCCAGATTAGCCAATTGATTTCAGACTTTCCGCTAATAAAGAAGAATGTACAACAGCATCTGACTTCGCTTAGTGTTTGGATTGACAATAAATGGAATTTTTCTACAGAGCGGCAGGTAAAACTAATCAATGAGCAAAACGATAAGTTACTTAACTATGCCGGAGGTGTATTGGGGGGAGCCGCCTCCTCGGTTACAGGCATACTTATATTCGTTGGGCTGTTACCTATTTATATCTTCCTTTTGCTGTTTTACAAAAACCTGTTGTTGCGCTTTGTGTTTTTATGGTTTGCGAAAAGTACGCATGCCAGGGTAGAAGAGGTAATGAGGGAATCGGAGGTGATTATTAAAAGCTATCTTATTGGACTGCTGATACAGATCTCTTACATTACTATTTTGTTAGGTGGAATTTTGCTTTTAATAGGTATTAAACATGCTATTCTTATCGGGGCTATCTTCGCAATTTTAAATTTGATTCCTTATGTAGGCGCTTTGATTGGTAATATTATTGGCGTATTACTTACACTCTCTTCCTCCCAGGAGATATGGCCCATTTTTGCTGTGCTGGGCACCATTGCTTTTGTGCAGTTTCTTGACAATAACATCCTGATGCCAAGGATAGTTGGATCTAAAGTAAAGATCAACGCATTGATCACTATTCTAGGCGTAATTGTAGCCGGTGCACTGGCTGGAATTTCAGGGATGTTTTTATCACTCCCTGTTATTGCCGTTTTGAAGATTATTTTCGACCGCACCGATAATTTTAATCAATGGGGAGTATTACTGGGAGATGAAAGGCCTAAATCAAGTCCGATGAAGCTTTCAGTTTTGAGACGAAATGATAAAAAAGTACGTAAGAAACTGGAAGAACAAAATGACATTGAACCTCCGAAGGAGTAGTAAGCTCGTTGGCAATACTCTAATACAAGTTGCTAACAGTCAACTTCTTTAACTTGCAATTTTTCACCACTGGTCACCTGTCGTTGCTATTTGTTTTCGATCACTATTAATTATTGATGGTTCTTTACCATAGTTTTTACAAACTAAAAACTATCTTTGCCCTGTTACTCTATTTAAGACTTGATAAATTTCTTCCCTATTCCGTAGAAGCTCATCTGGTCCTAATGATGAGAAAGCTCTTATCAGAGCTTCATTTTTAAATCAAATTGAAAGGTTTTTATTTCATGTTATTCGAACAATTAGGTCTTATAGAGCCTATATTAAAGGCTCTTAAGAAGGAAGGTTATACCATACCTACACCCATACAACAACAAGCTATACCCATAGTGCTGGAAGGAAAAGACATCTTAGGTCTTGCTCAAACAGGCACGGGTAAAACTGCGGCTTTTGCTATGCCCATACTGCAATTGCTTTATCAAAATAACAATAGCAGAGGGTACCGGCATACGAGAGCCCTCATCTTAACGCCAACCAGAGAATTGGCAATGCAGATTAGCGAAAGCTTTGACGCTTATGGACGATATACCGGCATAAAACACGAGGTTATTTTTGGTGGTGTTTCACAACATCCTCAAACCCTTGCTTTACGTAATGGAACAGATATACTGGTAGCTACTCCAGGCAGGTTGTTAGACCTGATGAACCAGGGCTATGTACATCTTGATCACCTGGAAATGTTTGTGCTGGATGAAGCCGACCGTATGCTGGATATGGGCTTTATTCACGACGTAAAAAGAGTGATCAGGCATTTGCCGAAACAAAGACAAACCTTGTTGTTTTCTGCTACTATGCCGCCACAGATTGCAGAATTAGCCGGGTCTCTACTAAAATCGCCTGTACGGGTAGAAGTTGCTCCGGTGTCTTCTACTGCGGATAGAATTGAACAATCGGTTTATTTCGTTGGCAAAAAACAAAAGCAATCCCTGTTAGAGCATTTGCTGAACGAATTGAATATTCAACGTACTCTTGTTTTTACGCGTACCAAGCATGGCGCTGATCGTATTGCAAAAGATCTCAAAAAAGCAAACATCAATGCTGACGCTATTCATGGTAATAAATCGCAATCAGCAAGACAAAACGCTCTTGCAAATTTTAAAAGAGGTAGAATAAAAGTACTGGTAGCTACCGATATTGCTGCGCGTGGTATTGATGTGGATGCTCTGGAACATGTTATCAATTTTGACCTGCCTGATGTACCGGAAACCTATGTGCACCGCATTGGGCGTACGGGCCGGGCTGGCGCCAGTGGTTCAGCACTTTCTTTCTGTGATGGCGGCGAAGAAATGGGCAACCTGAAAGGTATCAATAAACTTATTGGTCAAAAAATACCCGCAGTAGAGCATCCTTTTGAAGCCCAGGAAAAAGAAATAACAAGTGCATCTTCCGTAAAGCCCCGGGGCAGTTTTCAGAGAAGAAGCAAAGTGATTGTTTCATAAATAAAACAGGTTCTATTCTTTAAACTATAGAATCTGTTTGTAATAATTAAATATTATTTCACGCTAAACGACAAGCCTTGTAAGGGGACAGTTTTAGCTTAAGTTTCAAAATAGTCATCGCCAAACGATGACTATTTTTTTGTAAACTATTGCTTCTCTACAAATTCTTTCAAGCCCGTTCCAATAATCTGGTTCCACCCCTCAACAAAATTTTCTTTTGCAAAATCAGGTTGATCACTACCAAAGGTTTCAAGTCCTTCATGCGTTAATCTTACCCTTGTTTTATCGCCTTCATCAAATAACTCAAATGTTACGAAAGATTCACCGGGATGACCCTCATATGCCCAACTATAACTTAGTTTCCTGTCCTTGATAACTTCAGTTATTTTACATAAGTGCAGGAACTTTCTTCCTTCATTCTCTCCCCAAAACTGAAATGTAAAGCCAACCTCTGGCCTAAACGCTTCGAGATCAAAATACCATTGCTTCATATCATCTTTATCCGAAATGGCTTTCCACACCCTGCTTATAGGTGCATTCACCATTACTTCTTTAACTACCGGTATTGTGCTTTTACTTGTTTCCATCTTATTTTAATTTAAGTTATTAAAGACATTTCCTATTACCCATAACACCATGCTTATCATGATTTTTTCTTTCCCCTGGGTTCACTTTCCAAAAAGTCTTTCAGGTTACTCAACTTCACGCACCAGAACTGGCTGTATCGTTCTGTCCATGCGGCCACTTCCTTTAGCTTGTGTAATTGTGCTTCGCAATACCGCTCCCTCCCCTGTTGTCGTATCATCAGCAAACCGCATTCAGTTAATATCTTAACATGTTTTGAAATGGCTGGGCGACTTATATCAAAATTTTCGGCCAAAGCATTCAGCGTTAAAGGTTGTTGGGCTAATAAATGGATAATATTTCTTCTTGTAGGATCGGCAATAGCCTGGAATACATCTCGTCTCATAATATGTAACTGTTCGGTTACAAATGTAATGAAACTCAGGATCACACAATGATTAAAAATTTTCTTCTGAGGTGATTAACGGGCTGATTAATAATTTCAACAACTATACCTGGGTGCTAATAGAAAGAGTGTTGGAAGTTGTTCACCCTGGGGTAAGCTTTTTGATGGTAATCTATTATGAGAAGCAAAGCCCATATCAAATCGCATCCTCTTCATCCCATTTTGATAGCCTTTCCTATTGCTTTTTTTATTGGAGCTTTTGCCTTTGACCTTTTATCATTAATAACCGGTAATACAAATCTTTGGCAAACCGGTTATTACCTTGGCATCGCAGGCCTCATAGGCGCTGTTCTTGCCGCAGTGCCGGGGGCCATTGATTATTTTTATACGGTACCTCCGAAAAGTTCTGCAAAGAAAAGAGCTACCCAACATGCCATTATCAATCTACTCAATACAGCCCTTTTTGCTTTTATTGTTTATTACAGACGTATGGACAACCCCAATGTGTATACGGTACTGGCAATGGAAGGCGTTGGCATTGCTTTGCTATCTATCGCTGGTTGGATGGGAGGCACTCTTGTTCATAGAAACCAGATAGGTGTTGATCACCGTTATGCAAACGCCGGCAAGTGGAAAGAACAATATATTGATGCGCAGAATGGAAGAATAGAAGTTGGTGCCATTGATGAATTGAAAACAAATGGAATGAAACTGGTGCATATAAATGAAAAACGTATTGTTATTGCCAAAACCGAAAAGGGACACGTGGCTTTTAACGATCATTGTACTCACCGTGGGGGATCACTGGCCGATGGTGCTTTGATTTGTGGTACGGTGCAATGTCCCTGGCATGGCTCGCATTTCGACGTTGAAACGGGTGCTGTAAAAGCAGGACCTGCAAAAGAAAATATCGCAATATATACAGTTGAGGAGAAAGATGGCAAGGTTTATTTATTGATATAAACTATGCACAACCTTAAACCGACTAAAGAAACTAACTTTATTAAATCCGCTGATTTGTCTTTGGCACATTCATTTCTTGAAAAATAGGTATGTCATGGGACCGGGCAAAAGCAGTAGATCATTTCATGAAGCTATATAGCAAATACGATCCTGATCAATATAAGTTCAGGCACGACGCCAATAATTTAAAAGGCGTACATGATGCCGAATTAGCCTTAAAGAGATTATACATAGAATGTGCTTCCGCAGCAGAAAAAAAAGAAACCCTTTTAGCTAAGCTCGATTACCTGATCAAACATGGGGCAGAAGATACAAAGGCCTTTAACGGAGCTGAATATAAAAGCATTATTAAATTAGAGGCGTACGATCTTCATAAACAAATAGAAAATGGCAGCCTGTCTTTTTAGACTTATGCTATCAAACTCGTCTTACCGATGATACTGGAGCATCCATTCATAAATATTTAAACCGTTTTCCTTATAAGACGGATCAACGGCCCTTGTCCACGCATCATGTCCTCCATTAGGCCATATAGTTAGGCGTGGTGGTAAAAGAGGACCTAAAGAAGCTATCTTGTCAACAAACCCTTTTGTACTTGAAACGCTTACCTGGGGATCATCGGCTGAGTGAAAAGCCCACACGGGTAATTTGCCGGCGACTATGGTTTGACATTTATTGGTAAATGCATAATCTGATGACACGCCCGCCATTGGAACCAGCGCTGCAAACTTTGACGAACTTTCTCCGGCAAGATCACAACTGGCCATACTTCCAGCACTCAGTCCTGACAGATAAATACGATTGGTATCCACCCGCCAGCTTTTTTTTGCTAATTCTATGCAATCAGTAATATCGGCTGCAAGCGGAAAACTTTTCACCTGTGGCATCAACACAATAAAAGAATATTCCTTGTCATTAACGGTAAAAGTGCCCGGGAATTTTTTATCATTAATAACCTGTGCTACACCGTCCTTTAACAAGAGTGAAAGATCGCTGTTACCATTTCCTATTTGTCCCGCTCCATGCATATAAACTAATAAAGGATAAACCTGGGTAGTTTTGTCATAATTAGAAGGCAGCGCCTGGTAATACCCCCCTATTTTACTATTAATAGCTTTTGATGTAGCAGACAGGATCATATATATCGAATCCCTGGCAGAACTTTGGGACGGAGAAAGAACCCGGTCAACACTCGTTAGATCATTTTCTTTTTGACAGGATGACAATACTAAAAGCGCAAAAAAAACCTGGAATAACAGTGCAGCACTATTTCCATAAATCATTTTCATACATCACTCATTAAGGGATTAACAGTTTCTCATGGATAGTGCATACGAATAGTAATTGACAGTCCACGAAAATCATGCCTTTTATAAGTAAGTATACCCTTCCTTAATGAGCTGTTGCATTGACATTAAAACCACAAATTTGTTAAATGCTTATGAAGGTCAACAGTGTTTTACTGCATAGTGTGTTGAATAAATTGTCAGCATGAGTTTAATCATCTTGTTTGACTGTCAAGGAACTTAGAAATAACGAATCTGCTTTATGAAAATTAGGCTCAGCGGTTAACTATTCTGAGTCTACCAGTGAGTCACCGTGGCATCGTTTTAGATGAGCGTTAATACAGTCATTAAATTTATTTAACTATGAAAAAGATTTTTGCAATGGCCGTGTTGGCGGCAGCTCTTGGTTTTAGTTCGCCTTGCTTTGCGCAGGACACCACCCACCATGATGGCACTGTTAAGAAGGTAGAAAAGGGCATTGGAAAAGGTGCAAAAAAAGCAGGCAAGGGTGTTAAAAAAGGAGCTAAAAAAGTAGGCAACGAAACAGCCGAACTGGCTACCAAAGGCAAGGCTAAAGTAACGGACAAGAAGTCGGACGAGTGGGTAGGGCCTGAAGGACAAACAATTTATGTTGATGATGGTAGCAAGTATTACTGGATCAACGAAAAAGGCGGAAGAGTGTTTGTCAGCCGCGAACAATTAAAGACAAAACAAAAATAGCACAGCTGAAAAACAACCTCCTGTAAATACAGGAGGTTAATAAGCTATTGAACGGATAGGTCTCCCTCAATAGATATTGGTAATTATGAAGCTACAAGGATAGACAAAAAGCGGCAAAATTGCAAGCAATGTCAACCCCCGGGCAGGATTGCACAGGTTTATAATTCTTCCATTTTCTTGTCTATCTTGGGCATGTATACAACCAATATCTTATGAAACTGGTAAGCCCCTATGCTTTACTGCTTTTTATCGTGTGTTCTTTTAATCTTCATGCACAGGATAGTTCCCGCACCGTCACAATAGATACATCTGCCGCTACTGAAGCCATGGCAGCGCAATTACTCTCGCGCCTGAACCAGGTTTACATTACATTGAATCGGATCAACTACACCACAGGCAGTAAACTCAACGTGCAGGATATCGAAAAGGAACTGACGGAAGTTTCAGTGAATCTTCGTGGCTTAAAAGAAAACCTGGCATCGGAAGACCGGACCTTAACCATCCGCACTTTGCAGATGTACGAAATATTGATAATAGAAATGCTTGCCGATCTGGAAGAATGGAGAGCTTTATTGCTTGAGTATGAAACGAAAGTACGCGGGATGACAGGTGAACTAGACGCCTTAAGGAAAGATTCAGCCTTTCGTAGGTTACGGCAGAACCAGGAACTAAGGGCGCAATACGGAGCACAGTTAAGCGCTGGAAGACAAAAGTTCAGGACTGCCGATAGTACATTAAAACTAAGCATATCAAAGATCACCTCGTTGAAAACAAAGATCTCAGAAAATTATATTGATGCTACTGAAGCAAGAAATAAAGTGCGACGTCAATTACGCATGTCTACTAACCGCACCTTCACCAAAGAAGCTCCCTATTTGTGGCAGGTTAGCTGGAAAACTTCAAATGATGATATCAGGACAAAGGCCGGCAAATCCTACACAGCTGAAAGAAATGCCATGGGTTATTATTTCAGCAAAAGATATTGGAACCGTTTATTTCTTGGGTTAACCGGCCTGATTTTCTTTGGTTGGGTATTTTATAATTTCAGGGTCACTAAAAAATTACAACAACAATCTGCAACCCGGCCTTCTCAATTATTAAAGCCCATCCCTATAATAGCCTCCCTTATTCTTGTTTTTACATTGGCTCCTCTCTTTGACCTGTATGCCCCGGCCGTATACAACCAGGTAATGCAGCTGTGTTTATTGGTGGTTCTAACTCTTTGTTTTACCCGGAACTGGCCGAGGCTCTTATCCTGGTATTGGATGGGTGTTATAGCCCTGTTTTTATTATTTGGTTTTAGCCGGACTATGATCAATCCCGGTTTTATAGAAAGATGGACACTACTTATACTGAATGTAGTAGCGGCAGGGTTTACGGCGCTTTTCTTAAAACGCCTCCAACAAATTGTATTTCCAAAGTTTGTTCGGCCTGTTTTGCTTACGGGCATCACCTTACATATTGCGGCTGCCCTCTTTAATATTTTTGGAAGAACAACACTTGCACAAACACTTGGGTCAACGAGTATATTTAGTCTGACCCAGATCATAGGGCTAGCTGCATTTATGCAGCTGGTTACAGAAGCTTTTTATCTTCAGGTACAAAAAAGCCGGCTTAGAAACAACATGCACACACCGGTATCTTATGAACAGGTAGCACCTAAGTTTAATAACATTCTTACGTTGGTTGTCATCATCTTATGGGCACTTGTTTTTGCCAGTAATTTACATGCATACGGTCCGCTCTATAAATCTGTAAATAAATTCCTCAGCGCTGAAAGACACCTGGGCAGCACTGCATTTACACTGGCCAACCTCCTGGTATTTATGCTGGTATTGTGGGTATCGTTTATTCTGCAAAAGTTTACAGGTTATTTTATGGGCATTGTAGACCAGGATAATATAATGAATGAGAACTTAGGCCGGAAAGGCAATAAGTTGTTATTTGCAAGACTGGTGATTGTGATCGCAGGATTTTTATTGGCTATTGCGGCTTCTGGTCTTCCGGTTGACAAACTAACGATTGTATTTAGTGCCTTAGGTGTGGGGATTGGTTTAGGCCTGCAAAACATAGTCAATAATTTTGTATCTGGTATCATCTTAATTTTTGAAAGGCCATTCCATATTGGTGATACCATTGAAATTGGAGGTAAGTTGGGTCGGGTAAAAAATATTTCTGTCCGCTCCTCAGTTATACAAACAGACAAAGGTGCCGAGATCATCGTGCCGAACGGAGACCTTCTTTCACAGCAGGTTATTAACTGGACACTTACCAACCGCCATGTAATGGCAGAACTCCGCCTTAACTTAACAGGTAGCCCCAATTTCAGAATGGTAAAGGCGCTTATCCTTGATATTATAAAATCCCAGCCGGATTTAATTACTCATAGACAACCGCAGGTGCTGATCGAAGAGATTACAAACACAGAGTTACTCATCTTAGTTCAATTCTGGATAAGTGACATCAATAGCGCCGATGAAATACAAAGCGAGGTTAAAACAAAGATCTACGCATGTTTCCAGCAACACGAACTACAATTAAGCACAAGACCTGTAACCTACGTAAAGCAGTTATAAAAAAAGCAGGACAAATTCTGCTTTTTTATAACTAATATTTATGCATTTTCATTTACACTTCCCATCTCTTCTACAATGATAAGGTCTTTGTCTTTTAGCCTTATGAAATCATCCATTAACAGGAACAACTCCCTGTTTTCAATAGTGAGAAAAACAATGCCCTGGTGGCCGCCTGTCTTGATATAATATTCTGCTTCCCGGTTGTGTATGCGTATTGTTTCCGGGTCAGTCAGGTCAATTGTCTCAATGTTTGTTACCTCCATAACCTGGTCTTCTTCAACGGGTATTTCTACGGTAGTTCCCTCGTTTGGCACAGGCATATAAATAAGGTCTTCCTCTGTCAAGGTCATTCCGTCCTTTACTTCCTCGTAAACTACACTTACATGCACACTCCCAATAATTACCTCGTCAATCCCTACTTCCGGATCCAGAATTTCTTCAGGATTATTGTAATTGATTACACCGGCTTGTTTGGCCTCTTCCATAATGTCCAGTAAATTATGGGCATACGCAAAAGCTTCTCTTCTTGCTTCCAATAAATTTTCTGACTTAAAAAATTTTTCCGAGTGAATGGCTTTATCGCTTGTCCACATCCGAACCATATATCCCTTAATGGTGTTCATTAAAATGTTTATTTACTAATAGTCAAATTGTCTGCCATTAAAACGCTAGGCGGAGATGGCCAAAGCAACCCGCGATGACCAAAGAAAATCAGATATAGCCAAACTTTTGGCTACAAAAAATGTGCACACTGTTCAGTTTGTACAGCATTTTCCTCAATTAGAATTGTTTTATAAGATCTGCTTCAACCTTCCATATTGCAGCAGGAGTATGGTCTTTGCGTCTTTGATGCCTCCCCTATCCATAAGTTGTAAAGCCTCATCGAAATCTAATTCTACAATTTTTATTTCTTCGCCTTCATCCGGGAGACTCCCGCCGGTTGAAACTTTTTGCTCTTTTCTATATTCAGCTATATACAAATAAAGTAGTTCAGTTAACGAGCCC
>Ga0126306_10002011_pt1 | contig 11284 bp, 7 predicted proteins | sample Plot27_FD_92592 | JGI IMG/M metagenome (GOLD analysis project Ga0126306, IMG submission 92592) | Serpentine soil microbial communities from UC McLaughlin Reserve, CA, USA - Plot27 | ecosystem: Environmental > Terrestrial > Soil > Grasslands | place: USA: UC McLaughlin Reserve, Lake County...
CGAGGGCAGCGCGGCGGTACACGATCGCCTTCTGCGACTGGTCGGCACGTCGGGGCGTCTCCACGCCGCAGAACAGGCTCCAGTAGCCGGTGTACTGGCCGTACCAAGTCGTGTCGCAGCTGGCAGTGAGCAAGGTGACCTCGTACCCGGTCGACAGGAACACCGGATGCTCGAAGCGGGTGAGGTTGTAGCCCACCCACGGCGCCAGCACTACCGCCGTCGCCACTCCCGAGACGAGCAACCACTTCAGCTTCTCGCGGACGTCGATGGCGCGCGTGATCCACACGAGCGGCACGACGACGAACGGGACGAGCAACAGCAGCTCCGAGCGTGTCAGCGCGGCGAGCCCGCACGCGGCGCCGAGAGCTCCGATCAGCAGCAGGCTGGGTCGGCGCCGGTACCGGTACGCGAGTAGCAGGACCACGGCGACGAGCAGGAGCGCCAGCGTCTCGGACTGCAGCATGCCGTCGTGCGACCAGATGTTCGGATACGCGGCCGCGAGCGCCGCCGCCACGAGGCCGACGCGCGGCCCGGCAACCTCACGGCCGAGGAGTCCGATGACGATCACGGTCGCGGTGCCGAGCAGGCACGACCACAGCATGTGAGTGAGCGGGCTCTCGAGGCGGAACACCGACGGCAGCGCGAGCCACAGCAGGTACAAAGGTGGGTGGTCGGCGGCCTCGAGGGTGAGCCCCTGCACGTATTGGAGCGGGACGATGAACCCGTGTCCTTGCGCGAGCAGGTTGGAGCCGTAGTGGTAGTAGAGCCCGTCGCCCTGCACCGGTGCGTCGCGTCGCTCGAGCACAACGTACGCAACCCGGATCACCACGCTGACCGCGGTGACGAGCGCGAGCCTCTGCGCGAAGCGGCGCGTGGCCGGGGTCATCGCTCGGGCACGGTAGCAAAGGCCTCGCGCGGCTCCTCGACACGCGCGATTTCCGGCGCGCGACGGTCACGCACGGCCTGGATCGCACGGTCGATCGCGACCGCGGCGAGGACGACCAACGCCGCTTCGGCGCTCGCGCGGTATCGGTTGCTGCCGAGCGAAAGGCCGACCGCGAACAGCACGATCACCGGGGGGACGAGGAGCGGGAACACGGGAACGTTCCGCCGGCGACGGACGATCACGCCTCCGGCGATTGCCAGCGCGCCGACTGTGTAGAAACTGAACAAGGAGGCGAGCGCGGCCCAGCCCTCGCGACCCTCTATGACGCGGTCGAGCTCCACCTGGTTCCACGGCCGGTAGATGCCGGTGACGCGGCCCCAACGGGCAAGAACGACGACCGGCGCGCGCAGCCTGTGGTCGTTGATGTAATCGAAGACGATGCGACGCGACGTCTCGTTACGCTCGGACTGGTCGTCGCCGCGCTTGTATTCACGCCCCGCCTCTTCTGTGCACTCCGGGGTGAAGTATCCGGTGAGGTTGCCGTAGTAGGTGGCATCGCAGTTGGCGCCGAGCATGGTCGGTTCGAGCCCGGTCGAGAGGAGCACCGGGCGCTCGAAGCGGATGAGGTTGAATCCGATCCACGGTCCCAATGCGACGACCGCCGCGACGCCGGCGGCGACCAACGCCTTGAGCTTCTGGGTCTCGTCGGTTCGACGCGTGAACAGGATGCAAGGGAGTACGACCAGGGGCAGGAGGAGGACCAGTTCCGCCCGTGAGAGCGCGGCGATGCCGCAGGCGAGCCCGAGACCGGCGGCGCGCCAAACGGACGGCGATCGCAAGAAGCGGTAAGCGAGGTAGAGGGAAACGATCGTGGTGAAGATCGCCATGGTCTCGGACAGGACGAAGCCATCGAAGATCCACATGTTCGGGTAGACGGCGGCGAGGGTGGCGGCGACGAGTCCCGCGCGCGGCCCGGCGACCTCGCGGCCGGTGAGGCCGACGAACACCACCGACCCGACGCCGATCAGGCTCGTCCACAACATGTGCGACAGGGGCCCGTCGAGGCCGACCGCGCTGGGAATCGCGAGATAGAGAAGGTAGAGCGGTGGGTGGCTGGCGCTCTCTTCCACGATGCCGTTGATGAACGGCGTCGGCTCGATGAATCCGTGTCCTTCGACGAGCAGTCGTGAGCCGAGGTGGTAGAAGAACGAGTCGCCGCCGAGGACGACGTCGTGTCGCACGATCAGGATGTACGCGAGGCGAACTGCGAGTCCCAGGAGTGCGGCCGCGAACAAGCCGCGCCGAAAGGTTCGGGTCGTCACGGCAGGCACGGTAGTGACCCGACCGGGATCGGCGCCGCTCGGGCCGCCGATCACCCGCGTGCGCGAGCCGGAGCGTCCTGACAACCCGCTGCTACCGTGTCGCCTCCATGGCTGAGAGCACTTCGCCGGCTCAGGCCGACACGCCTCGCCGCGGCTACCACATCGAGATCTTCCTGATCAGCTTCGCGGGTCTGCTGCTCGAGGTGAGCTACACGCGCATCATCTCGTTCAAGCTCTTCTACTACTACACGTATCTGGTCATCGGCTTGGCGTTGCTGGGCATTGGCTCGGGCGGCGTGCTCGTCGCGATCTCGCGGCGTATCCGTCGCGCGTCGACCGACGCCATCGTGATGTGGAGCCTGCTCCTGGGCGCGGTGAGCGTCGGCGTCGGGTATCTGGTCATCGCCGTGACCCGCACCGACAGCCTCACCCTGTGGGATTACGGCACGTTCGACTCGCTCAGCAGCCTGGCACGCCTCGTGCTGATGTGCTTCGTGCTGTTCGCGTCCTTCATTGCGATCGGCGTGGTGATCGCGACGCTGTTCGGCCGGAGATCCGACCAGATCGGGCGTCTGTACTTCGCCGACCTGCTCGGCGCCGGACTGGCCTGCGCAGTGGTCGTCTGGCTCCTTGGTTCCATCGGACCGCCGGCCACGATCGTGCTCGCCGGGCTGATCATGGCGGTGGCCGGTGTGCGGATCGCCGTCCGCCAACGATCGCGCGTCGCGCCGGCCGGAGCGGTCGTGGCCGTGTTGCTGGCCGTTGCCGTCGTCGCGCCGAGCGTGCTTCCCTACCAGCGCACTGACGAGAGCAAGGCCGACCTGCGCGACTCCGGTCACGCATGGGATTGGAGCCCTGTCTTTCGTGTCGACGCCGTCGCCGCCGTGCCCAACGCCCTCACGCTCATCCACGACGGCTTGCTCGGCTCTGCCATCTACCAATTCGACGGCAACCCGGCCAGCCTGACCCGCTTCGACACCGACCCGCGCTCCTTCCCGTTCGCGGCCGCGGGCAGGTCTCCGGGCAACGTCTTGATCATCGGAGCCGCGGGCGGCAACGAGGTGCTCGCGTCGCTGTATTTCGACGCCGGGCACATCGACGCCGTCGAGCTCAACCCCGTCACGCACAGGTTCGTCACCGAGAAGTTCGCCGACTACGACGGGCACTTCACCGACAATCCGAAGGTCAACTACGTCACGGACGAGGGGCGGGGGTATCTCGCCCGCAGCGACCGCACGTACGACCTGATCTGGTACCCGGCGCCGGACAGCTACTCGGCGACGAACGCCGCCACCTCGGGCGCCAACGTCCTGTCCGAGAGCTACCTGTACACGAGCGAGGCGATCGTCGACAGCTTCGACCACCTGAGCCGGGGCGGGATCCTGGCCGCCCAGTTCGGCGAGTTCGATTACGACGCCAGGCCGAATCGGACGACCCGGTACGTGGCCACCGCCCGGCACGCGCTCGCCGAGCGGGGGATACGGGATCCCTCCCGCCACATCCTCGTGGTCACGACGACGACCGAAGGAGCGTCGGCGCTCTCCACCGTGCTCGTGAAGGAGACCCCCTTCACGGCTGCCCAGGTCGACGCGGTGCTCACGGATCTCGGAGCGGTACCGGGCGCCGAGCTTCGCTACGCGCCCGGTCACCCGGTCGACGGCGAGTCGGTCAGCGATGTGACGACCGTCCGGGACGCCGGGCTCGGGTCCTGGTACGACTCGTACCGCTACGACGTACGCCCCGTCACCGACGACGCTCCGTTCTTCTGGCATTTCACGCCGTTCGACGACGTCATCGGGGAGTTCAGCGATCCGATTCGTCGCGGCGACGCCGAGATCGCCCTGGGCGAGCGGGTGCTCTTGTTGCTCCTCGCCGTGGCCATCCTCTTCGCCGCCGTGTTCCTGTTACTTCCTTTCGTCACGGTCCGCTCGATCTGGGTCGCATTGCCTCGGAAGCCCAGATCGGCGCTGTACTTCACCGCGATCGGGCTGGGCTTCATGTTCTTCGAGATCACGCTCATCCAGCGCTTGACGTTGTTCCTCGGGTATCCGACGTATTCGCTGACGGTCACGCTGGCGTCGATCCTCATCTTCACCGGCGTCGGCGCCTACCTCAGCACGCGTACGTTGCAGCGCTCGGGCCGCGCGACGGCCGTCCTCATCGCCGCCATCGCCGCGCTCACCGTCTTCTACCAGTTCGCGCTGCCGCCGCTGACCGACGGGCTCCTTGGGTGGCCACTGGCCGGCCGGATCCTGCTCGCGTTCGCCGTCCTCGCGCCGCTCGGCGTGTGCCTGGGTTACTTCATGCCTCTCGGCCTCGGCGCGGTCGCCGGCCTCACCAAATACTCGCGGGAATACGTGGCGTGGGGATGGGCCGTGAACGGCTTCGCCTCTGTCGTCGGAGCGGTGCTCACGACCATCCTGGCGATGACGTTCGGCTTCCGGATCGTGTTGTTCCTCGCGCTCGCCGCGTACGCAATCGCGGTCCTGGCGCTGCGCGGCCTGACACGACAGGCACCGACCTCGCTGCCGACGGCGGACGAGCCGGCGGTCCCGTCCGTCGCCGGCGTCCCGACCGGAGCCGCGCCCCGCTAGTCCCCGTCGGGCGCCGCGCGGGCGGCGGGCGCCGGGTCGTCGAGGCGCGTGCGCAGCAGCGCGAGCTCCTCGGCGAGAGTGCGCGTCTTGTTCTCGAGGCGTGAGAGCTCCCACGAGTAGTGCACGACGATCACGAACAGGAACCCGACCGCGAGCAACAAGAAGATCGTCGGCGAGTAGAGCACGCCGAGCCACTCCGAGACGGTGTTGAGCACCCCGGGCACCACTGCAAGCGGCAGGAGCATGACCCCGATGACCAGCCATAGGAGCGCGTACTTGCTCCGGAGCTGACGCGCCCGCACGAGGCGGAAGATGAACAACGCGATGATCACGGTGGCGACGATGACCAGGACGTGCGCCTGGCCGCTGAGCGACCCTCTGGGCAGGTCGATCATGGTTCGTCCTTTCGCAGACGGGCCCGGCGGGACGCCGAGCCGAGAATCCCGATAAGGAGCCGCAGGTAGTTGATGACCAGCTTGACCCGGCGCGTCGAGGGCACGCCCGCGGCCCGAGGACGCATGCTGATCGGCACCTCCTCGACCTGGAACCCGGCGTAACGCACGAGCAGGAGCGCCTCGACCGTGTCAGCGAGGTACTCGACGGGGTACTCACGGGCGAGGAGCTCGATCACCGGCCGGTCGAACGCCCGGAACCCCGACGTGACGTCGGAGAAGCGCTGGCCGGTGAGCGCGCGCACGATGGCGCCGAGGAACCGCATCGCCTGCCGGCGCGTCCGGCCGACCGGATAGTCGGCGGCGCCGGGCGCGAAGCGGCTGCCGACGGCCATGTCGGCGCCGCTGTCCAGCGCGTCGAGGAGCAATGTGATGCCGGCCGGGTCGTGCTGACCGTCGGCGTCGATCACGACGGCGCGGTCGTAGCCGTTGCGCTGCGCGTACAGCAGACCGACCCGGACCGCGCCACCGACGCCGAGTGTGAACGGCAGCTGGGCCGAGACGGCCCCGGCCCGCCTCGCGACGTCGGCCGTCGAGTCGGTCGAGCCATCGTCGATCACCACCACGTCGTGGTCGTTGACCACTTCCCGCAGCTCTCTGAGCGTCGCGGGGAGGCTCGCCTCCTCGTTCAGCGCGGGCATGATGATCAGGGTGCGAGTCACCGGGGCTCATGCTACGGCGACTGGTGTGTGCCCTCCGGGACTACATCCTCGACGTAGAGCCAGTCGCCGCCGACGATGTCGAGCGTGTGTGGACGGTCCGTGCCGGTCCACGCGAGCAGCGAGAACCTGTACGGGAAGAAGTGGATGTGCGGATTGAACGTGGCGCGGTACGGGCGCTGGTGGGGGACCACCACGACGATCCGCTGCCGGGCGACGCGTCGCAGCTCGCTCAGCGCGACCCCGAAGTGCTGCACGTGCTCGAGCGTGTGCGTGGAGACCACCGTGTCGAACGCCCCGCCGCGGAACGGAAGCTCCTCCACATTCCCGTCGCACCACCGCACGTTGGGATGGGTGCCGCGGCGGCCGACCGACACGGCGACGTCGCAGCCCACGACGTCGTGGTCGGGCGCCAGGCGCTCGCAGACGTACCCGAGTCCGCACGCGACGTCGAGCACGCTCTTCCCTCGCACGGCGCGCAGCACGCCGTCGAGCGATTCGGGGGTGAGGTCGGTGGCGCCTTGGTCGAAGCGTGAACGGAGGTTCTGGTAGAAGTCGGCGAACTCGGCACGGGAGAGGTAGAAGGCCTTGTCCTTCAGCTCGACGATGTCGATCGTGAGGTCGCCGTACATCCGGCGCGCCAGGTTGCCGAACAGCCGCGAATCGCGCAGCGACGGTGGCAGGTATTGGTCGAGCGCCTCGTTGATCCAGAGCGATGCCCGGCGGCTCAGCTTCACGTTCTCTCCGTGGTCTCGGTGCTCTTCGTGGGTCGGTGGCGGCGGCCCGCGACGGCGGCCACGCTCACCGCAGCCAGGACGATCAACGACGGCTCGTCCGCGATCCGGAATCGCTGCTGCCCGTACGTGAGCGCGGTCGTGAGGACGACGACGACCGCGCTGGACAGTAGCGGCCAGACCCGGGCCCGCCGCCGGAGCAGGAGGACCGCGCCGACCACGGCGAGGGGGAGCAGCACCCAGTACATCACCGTCCCCACCGCCTGCCAGCGCTTGGGCCGGCCCTCGAGCGACTCGAAGTCGATCTGCTGGCGGGGCGCGTAGAGCCCCCAGGTGCGCAGCTCGCGGACAGCCACGACGAGCGGCGCCCGTGAGAGCTGCTCGCGGGCGTAGGTGATCCCGTCGCCGCGATGCGAGCTCGCGACGTTCGCTTCCTCGAAGTCGCGCCGCCGGATGTCGAATCCCTCGAAGCACGCCTGCGCCTGTGGCCGACGGCGCGCCGAATCGCCGAATTGGGAGAACGTCTCGCGCCACAATCCGATCTGCGAGCCGGAGTACGTGAGATCGCAGTTGGCGCCGTCGACCGCCGTGCCGATGTTGTTCGAGATCGGCACGAACGCGTGGAGCCGGACTGCGTTCCTGATGGTCCACGGCATCACGACCAACACCGAGATCCCGATCGCGACCGCCGCCAACACCACGCGCCGCCTCGTTGCCAGCGACCGCAGGCCTATTGCGAGTGGCATCACGAGCACGACCGCGAAGAACAGGCCCTCGGCGCGCGTGAGTGCCGCGAGACCGATGACGAGGCCGAGCGCGGCGAAGTGCAGCGGGCTGGGCACCTCGGCAGCGCGGTACGCGAGCAGGAGCGCGGCCGTCACGAGCAGCACGTACACGGACTCCGCCATGAGCACCGCTTCGCTCAGGAACAGCATCGGGTAGACGGCTGCGATCGCGGCCGCGATGACACCGACGAGCGCTCCGCCGACCCGCCGGCCGAGGAAGCCGACGAGGACAACGGTCCCGGCCCCCACGAAGCACAGGAACAACCGCTGCGCGTCGACGCTCGTGCCGCCGAGAAACGACGGGACCGCAAGGAGGGCCGGGAAGAGCGGCGGGTACTCGGCGGTCGGGCGGGCGACGTGCAGGATTCGGAAGTCGAACGGGCGGATGTAGCCGTGGCCGTCGGCGAGGTTGTTGGCGAGGAGGTGGTAGGCGTTCGCGTCGCCGGGGTCGGGCAGCTTGGGGTCGACCACGAGCACGAACACGACCCGCACCAAGAGGGCGACGAGCGCGATCGCCAGCAGGGCGACGAGGAACGAGCGGTTCCGAGTACGCGTCAACCGGCTGGTGTCGGGGCCGGACGTCGGAACGGCACCCGCCCCTTCAGGGATAGCGCCGGCTTCTCGACCACGACGTAGCTCACCGTCGCCACCAGCACCGTCGCTACGAAGACGACGGCGAGCATCTTCGGGAACGACGTGTTGAACGGTGTGCTGTCGGTCCACTCGACGTATTTCTCCAACAGCGTCTCGTTCCAGAGGTACAGGCCGTAGGAGACCAGGCCCAGAAGCCGCACGGCCCGGTTCTCCAGGGCGCGGCGGATCACGCCCGCCTCCTGCGGCCCGAAGATGCCCGGAAGCAGGAAGAAGAGGCTGACGGCCAGATAGAAGTAGTGCACGCCCATGTCCTGTCCGAGCGTGTCGATCCTCCCGGGACGCCCCATGAGCAGGGAGATCGCCACGAAGGCGGCGGCGGCGAGCGCCCACGAGACCGCGGGGAAGATACGCCGCCGGAACACGATCGGCTCGCGGCGTCGCGCCAGCCACACGCTGATCACTCCGAGCACCATTCCCACCGCGAACACGTCGATCCAGCCCGGCAGGATGTTCAGCAGCTGGAATGCGCGCTCACCGTCGAAGCGGCTCCGGATGCCCCACCGGTACGCGATTCCCGCGACGATCAGGCCTCCTAGCACCGCCAGGTCGATCTGCACCTGGCGTCTCGGTGCGCCGCGCGCCCATCGGCTCATCACGAACGCGTAGAGCGGGAGGAATAAGTAGAACGAGATCTCGGTGACGAGCGTGTACGACGACAGGATCGGGCCGATCACGTCCCCGAGGCTGAACAGATGGAAGAGGCTGTAGAAGAGAAACAGGTCGCCCGTCGACGGCAGCTCCTTGGGGACGTGGAGCACGAACACCGTGATCGTCAGGGCGAACCAGTAGGCAGGAAGGATCCGCAGCGCGCGACGCCAGAAGTATGCGATGGCGCGCGGGCCGTCCACGCCTGCGAGCCGGGCCGCCACGAACGGCCGGTACAGCAGGAACCCGGAGATCATGAAGAAGACCGCGACGCCGACGTCCATCCGCGCCGTGAACGCGCCGAGTCGCGAACGCTCGTTGAAGCCGCTCAAGAAGGCGACGTGCGTGATCAGCACGACGGTCGCGGCCAGCGCGCGGAACCCGTCGAAGCACGGGAACGTGACCCGTTCGGGGCCTTGCGGCTCGGCTGGGCTCTCGAGGCCGCCGACGGCCGCGTCAGTCATGGCGGGCGATGCTACTTGCGGACCGCTTGGCTCCCCGTGTCCGTGAACGGGCGCGCCGGGCACAGCCAGCCCGCCGTCGACGGCCGGCACGCGAGGACGGCGTCGAGCAGCCACGACGCGGCCCAGCGCGACGTCTCCGGGGTGAAATGCAGGCCGTCGAGCGGGCGGGGGTCGATGCCGTCAACGGTGCGTGGGCACGGCGGGCCGCCCGGACACAGCGCGCCCGCGCAGTCGACGATGGAAACCGTGTCGGGGTGTGCGCGCGCGTATTGCGTGTAGAGCTCGTTGAGGCGGACATAGCGCGATGTCTCCGACGTGTCGGACGCCGGAACGAGGTCGTTCGGGGCGCGGGGCGCCATCGTCATGATCGCGAGATGCGCGCCCCCCGAGGTGAGCCGGCGGGCGGCCTCGTCGATCTTCTCCAGCATCATGTCGTCCCATGCCGAGTCGCCGAACCGGATGCGCTCACCCGACACGATGCGGTCGTTGACCTCCCACGTGCTCATCCAGACGACGAGATCGGGCCGATTCCGTTCCAGACCGGACCGCTCGTAGTCGTCGACTAGACGCTCGCACCCGCGTGCGTGCGGCGGGACCCGACCGTCGTAATACGTGGCGACGCCGCCGACCACACCGCAGCCGGCGACGAGTGCGGTGTCGATCGCGACCCCCCGCTCTGCCGCCAGCGGTTGGAGGCCCGGCAACAGCGTGTACGGAACCGAGTCGCCGACGAGCAGGACGCGCGCCGGTTCCGCCACGGCCACGTCCCGAGCGGACGCCGAACCGGTCTGCGCCGCGATCGACGGCGGGGGCGTGCCGGTCAGCTTCTGGCCCGCTTCGACCTGTCCCAACGGTGTCGCGGCGGTCGCGCCGACCGTGGCGAGGACGAGCACGACGCCGGCGGTCGCGAACCCGGTCGGCACCGCGACCCGCCCTCGCCAGCCCCGCAGTGCGCCCCGTCGGATGGGTTGCTCGACGAGGTAGAAGGACAGCGTCGCCGCGCCGACCGTCACGGCGAGCCGCACCGCGGTCAGAGGCGCGCCCGACAGACCTGTGCGCGTCTCGGTGAGCACGATCGTGGCCGGCCAATGCCAGAGGTAGAGCCCGTAGGAGATGAGACCGACCCAGCGCAGGACCCCGAGCGAGAGGAGCGCGCGCAACGGGGACCAGACCGAGCGCCGGCCCGGTTGCACGGCGGACGCGATGACGACGGCGACCGCGATCGAGAACGCGAACGATCCCCCGTGGTAGAGCCCAGCGCCTTGGTCGGTGACGTTCACCCACGCCCACGCACACGCGGCGGCGGCGACGAGACCGGCTGTATGCAGCGCGACGACGCTGTGGCGGCGTTCGGGTCGACGCTGGGTGAGCACCAGTGCGAGCACCGCGCCCACGAGGAGGGTGTGCGCGCGGGCGTCGGTCCCGTAGTAGGCGCGTGAGGGATCGGAGGCGTCGTAGAGCAACGCCATCACGGCAACCGACGCCGCGATGCCCGCCACGCATACGCCGGCGAGCACCTTTCGCGAGCCGCGGCCTGCCCGCAGGCACACGAGCACGACCAGCGGCCATACCAGGTAGAACTGCTCCTCGATCGCCAGCGACCACAGGTGTCGCAGGGGCGACGGTAACGAGAAGAGCTCGAAGTACGACTGGCCGCTGAGCACGAACTGCCAGTTGGCGAAATAGAACAAGCTCGAGATGCCGTCGGAGCGCAGCGCGTCGAGTTGCGACGCGGGCGCCAACCACGCCGCGTACAGCGCGACGGCGCCGAGCACGACGAGCAACGCCGGGAGCAGGCGGCGCGCCCGTCGGGCCCAGAACCCGGGCAGGCTGATGCGACCGCTGCGCCCCCATTCGGTCAGGAGCAGTGACGTGATGAGATAGCCCGACAGCACGAAGAAGGCGTCGACACCGAGGAACCCGCCCGACGCCCATCCGGCGCCGAAGTGGTAGGCGATGACGGCCGCGACGACGAACGCGCGCAGGCGTCGAGCGCCGGTTGGTATCCGATCGTCCCGTGCGCTCCGTGCCCTTCCACGGTTCCCCCCGGCCCGCGGCTGACGGACGGCACAGTCTAGGGCAAACCGCC
>Ga0126306_10002012_pt1 | contig 11280 bp, 9 predicted proteins | sample Plot27_FD_92592 | JGI IMG/M metagenome (GOLD analysis project Ga0126306, IMG submission 92592) | Serpentine soil microbial communities from UC McLaughlin Reserve, CA, USA - Plot27 | ecosystem: Environmental > Terrestrial > Soil > Grasslands | place: USA: UC McLaughlin Reserve, Lake County...
CGCAGGTCATGGATGAAGCCGAGATCGAGCATGCGGTCGGCCTCGTCGAGGACGAAGACCTCGACGTCGCGCAAGGACAGCGAGCGCCGGTCGATGAGATCGAGGAGGCGCCCCGGCGTCGCGACCAGGATGTCGACGCCGCCCGCGAGCGTCCGCTCCTGCTTGCCGATCGGGACGCCGCCGAACACCACCGCGGTCGACAGCCTGAGGTGCCGGCCATAGGCGCGGAAGCTGTCGGCGATCTGGCTCGCGAGCTCGCGCGTCGGGCTGAGCACGAGAGCGCGGCAGCCGCGCCGCGGCGTCTGGCGCACGTGCTCGGCGAAATGGTGCAGGATCGGCAGCGCGAAGGCCGCGGTCTTGCCGGTGCCGGTCTGGGCGATGCCGCAGAGGTCGCGGCCGGCCATCACGTGCGGGATGGCCTGGGTCTGGATCGGGGTCGGGGTTTCATAGCCTTCGGCGGCGAGCGCCTTCTCGATCGAGGGGGCGAGGCCGAAGTGGGAGAAGTTGGACAAGGTTCGTGTCTTTCAACAGATGCAATGAGCCCGTCGCCCGCGGGCTCGGCGCGTAGCGCTGCCCGGGCAAAGGCTCGACGGGACGACCCGCGTGATAAGGGCTGTCTTGAGGGATAGCGATTGAAGATGGAGGCCGGCCCACGTTCTCGCGGGACTGTCACGCGCCTCGATCAAGCGACTCTCTTCGGGGAGTGCTGACGCTACGCCGGTCATATGCGCCGCGCGGCCCGCAAAGTCAATGCGCCGGCAGGAAAAATTTCGCTTCGCCGCCTCGGCCTCTCCCCGGAGGCGGCCTCTTCGTCATGATAACAATGCCCGATCATGATGGGCGGGCACCCTTGGCGGCGCACGCTTTTCCGAATCGGTCATGATGGCTGCGGTGCGCTTGCGTAGAGGTCTCCAGAGGCCGAGTCGTCTCCCGAGCGAGTTATGGGATTCTCAACAAGGCCGGCGCGCAATTCCCCTCCCCCCTTGTGGGTGAGGACCGACTCGGGCGAAGCCCGAGCGAGGAGGGGGGCGCCGGGCACAGGGCTCCCGGTCGAAGCCGGCCCGCCGCGACATCAGCCGCAGGGGCAAACCCAAGCAATCCGCCAGGCCCAGGCCCCTGCGGCCGACAGACTGGAGTCCCTCGTCGGTAAGGTGCCCCACGCCCGACGACCCCCTCCTCGCTCGGCCTTCGGCCGAGTCGGTCCTCCCCACAAGGGGGAGGAGGAGCGGCCGCAGCGCTCCGGGAGAGGTGTCGGGAGGCTCGCGCTCGGCGGCTGCGGCACCTATCGTGCCGGGCTCATGCATCCTGAGTCCCCCTCGCCCACCCGCATGCCCTGGGGCTTCGTCGCCGCGCTGTCCTTCGCGCAGCTCGTCTCCTGGGGCATCGTCTTCTACGCCTTCGCGCTCTTCCTCGAGCCGATGGCGCGCGAGCTCGGCTGGTCGAAGCCCGCCCTGACGCTCGCCTACTCGCTCGGCCTCGGCGCTTCGGCCGCGACCGCCTACCCGTCCGGCCGCCTCATCGACAAGGGCCACGGCCGCGCCGTCATGACGGCGGGCTCGCTCGTCTCCTCGGCGCTCCTCGTCCTGTGGTCGCGGGTCGACAGCTACCCTCTCTTCGTCCTGATCTGGATCGGGCTCGGCGCGACGATGAGCGCCGTCCTCTACGAGCCCGGCTTCGCCGTCCTGACGCACCGCCTCGGGCCGCTCTCCCGGCGCGGCATCACCGTCATGACGCTCGTCGGCGGCCTGGCCAGCACGGTGTTCTTCCCCCTCTCCTACGCGCTGATCGAGGCGCTCGGCTGGCGCGAGGCGCTCGTCGCGCTCGCCGCGATTAACCTCGCGGTCTGCGGCGCGATCCACTTCCTCGTCATCCCGAGCGAGCCGGCGCGTGCCCCCTCCGGGGTCTCGGCTGCGCCCGGCGCCGCCGCCCCGAGCAGCGCCCGGCGCGTGCTCCGGCACCCGGCCTTCTGGGGCTTCGTCATCGTCTCGGTGCTGCACAACGCGCTCTTCACCGGCTTTGCGATCCATCTCGTGCCGCTCCTCGTCGAGCGCGGGCTGACGCTCGGCGGCGCCGTCGCGGCGTTCTCGCTCGTCGGACCGGCGCAGGTCGGCGGCCGCATCGTCATCGCGGTGGGCGAGCGCGCCTTCAGCATGCGCGCCGTCGGGCTCCTCGCCTGCGGGCTTGCGGTGGCGGCCTTCCTGCTCCTGCCGTTCGTGCGCCCGGAGCCGTGGTTCGTCGTGGTCTTCGCGCTCATCTACGGCGCCGGCAACGGCATCATGACGATCGTGCGCGCGGTGCTGCCGGCCGAGATCTTCGGCCGCCTCGACTATGGCGCGATCCAGGGCATGATGAACGCGCCGACGATGATCGCCCGCGCCAGCGCGCCCTTCGCCTTCGGGGCGCTGTGGGCGATCGGCGGCAGCTACGACCTCGTGATCTGGGTCTCGATCGCGATGGCGATCGCCTCGGCGGCCGTCTTCGCGGCGCTCGTGCTGCCGTCGCGGACCTGAGCGCTTTCCGCTAAGCTCCGCAAAAGACGGGAGGATTCATGCCGGCCTATGTGGGCGCGATCGACCAGGGCACCACGAGCTCGCGCTTCATCGTCTTCGATCGCGACGGCGCCATGGTGTCGGTGGCGCAGCGCGAGCACGCCCAGATCTATCCGGCGCCCGGCCATGTCGAGCACGATCCCGAGGAGATCTGGCGGAACACGAAGGCCGTCATCGCCGACGCGCTCGCGACCAAAGGACTCGCGCCCTCCGACCTCGCGGCGGTCGGCATCACGAACCAGCGCGAGACCACGCTCTTGTGGGACCGCCGCACCGGGCGCCCGCTGCACAACGCGCTCGTCTGGCAGGACACGCGGGTCGACACGCTCGTCGCCGCGCTCGCCCGCGACGGCGGCAAGGACCGCCTGCGGGGAAAGACCGGCCTGCCGCTCGCGAGCTACTTCTCCGGCCTCAAGCTCAAATGGCTGCTCGACCATGTCCCGGAGGCGCGGGCGAAGGCGCAAGGCGGCGACGCGCTCTTCGGCACGATCGATTCCTGGCTCGTTTGGAACCTCACCGGCGGGCCCGGCAGGGGCCTCCACATCACCGACGTCACCAATGCGAGCCGCACGCAGCTCATGGACCTTGCGACGCTCGCCTGGGACGCCGAGATCCTCACGCTGTTCGGCATCCCCCGGGCGTGCCTGCCGGACATCAGGTCTTCGAGCGAAGTCTATGCCGTGTCAGAGAAACCGCTCGCCGGCGTCGCCATCGCCGGCATCCTCGGCGACCAGCAGGCGGCGCTCGTCGGGCAGGCCTGCTTTGCGCCGGGCGAGGCCAAGAACACCTACGGCACCGGCTGCTTCATGCTGATGAACACGGGGCAGACGCCGTTCACGTCGACCTGCGGCCTTCTCACGACGCTCGGATACAAATTCGGCGAGCAAAAACAGGTCTATGCGCTCGAAGGCTCGATCGCCGTCACAGGCGCGCTGGTGCAGTGGCTGCGCGACAATCTCTCTCTCTTCGCGTCGAGCCCGGAGATCGAGGCGCTGGCGGCGGGCGTCCCCGACAATGGCGGCGTCGTCATCGTGCCGGCGTTCTCGGGCCTCTACGCGCCCTATTGGAACGAGGCGGCGCGCGGGCTCATCGGCGGCCTGACGCGCTTTGCCGACAAGCGCCACATCGCCCGCGCCGCGCTCGAAGCCACGGCCTACCAGACCCGCGACGTGCTCGAGGCCATGGTCAAGGACACCGGCATCGCCGTGCGCGAGCTGCGCAGCGACGGCGGCATGGTCGCAAACGCGCTGCTGATGCAGTTCCAGGCCGACATCCTCGACGTGCCGGTCGTGCGCCCGAAGGTCGCCGAGACGACGGCGCTCGGCGCCGCCTATGCGGCCGGCCTCGCGACCGGAATCTGGTCCGGCCCCGACGAGCTCGCCCGCAACTGGAGCGTCGACCGCCGCTGGACGCCGGCGATGCCGGCGCAGGAGCGCGAACGGCTCTACGGCGCCTGGAAGAAGGCCGTCGCGCGCTCGCTCGATTGGACGGGGTGAAGCCCCTCCCCCCTTGCGGGGGAGGGCCGACTCGGCCGAAGGCCGAGCGGGGAGAGGGGCTCCCCCGGCCCCTCACCCGGTCGCTTCGCGACTCGGCCTCTCCCCGCGTTGCGGGGAGAGGTGTTTACCGCGGCACGACCGCCGTCGCTTCGATCTCGACGCGCGCCGCCTTCTCGACGAGGCGCACGACCTCGACCACCGCCATCGCCGGGTAGTGCGCGCCGACGATCTCGCGGTAGGCGCGGCCGAGCTCGCGCAGGCTCGCGACATATTCCTCGACGTCGAGCACGTACCAGGTGAGGCGCACGAGGTGATGCGGCTCGGCCCCGCCCTCGGCGAGGATGGCGCGGATGTTCAGGAGCGTCTGCCGGACCTGGGCGACGAAGCCTTCGGGAAAGTTGCCCATGAGGTCCCAGCCGACGACGCCGCCGGTCACGAGGATGCGCCCGTCGGCCATCATGCCGTTGGCATAGCCGCGCGGCGCCGGCCAGCCGGCGGGCTGCAGCACGGTCGGCTTGCCCGTCATCGGCAGCGCTCCTGGTACCGTTCGAGGGCGGCTCTCAGATCGTCCGGGATCGGCACCGCGCGGTGCAGATCGAGCGAGGTCGTGACGATGACGAGCCGGGCGATGAGCACCGGCTCCTCGCCGCGATGGGCGTGGACGCTCAAGGCGAGCGAGCTGTTGCCGAGGCGCTCGACCAAGACCGCGAAGACGACCTCGTCGGCGAGGAAGCCCGGCGTCATGAAGTCGGCCTCGGCATGGGCCGGCCCGAGGCCGATGCGGCGGTCGCGGATGAAATGGTGATGCGGCAGGCCAAGCGCGCCCGCGAACCAGTCCTCGACGACGCCGTTGATCATGTCGAAATAGCGCGGGAAGTAGACGATGCCGGCCGGGTCGCAATGCGAGAAGCGCACCGGCACGGTGATGCGCCAGGCGCCGGCCGGCAGGTCCGATCCTTTGATCCTGTCCTGCCGCTTCATGCCGCCGTCGCTTTCGACGCGGCCTGCGCCATCTGGCGCAGCGCGAAGCGCTGGAGCTTGCCGGTCGCGGTCTTCGGCAGCTCGGCGACGAACTCGATCGCGCGCGGATATTTATAGGGCGCGATCTCCTGCTTGACGTGGTCCTGCAGCGCTTTGGCCGTCTCGGGGCCGGGGCGCTCGCCGGGGCTAAGGACCACGAACGCCTTGACGATCATGCCGCGCTCGGGGTCGGGCGCGCCGACGACGCCGCATTCGGCGACCGCCGGATGGGTGAGCAGCGCCGCCTCGACCTCCGGGCCGGCGATGTTGTAGCCGGCCGAGATGATCATGTCGTCGGAGCGCGCCTGGTACCAGAAATAGCCGTCCTCATCCATGAGGTAGGTGTCGCCGGTGAGGTTCCAGCCGTCCTCGACGTACTTCCGCTGGCGCTCGTCGGCGAGGTAGCGGCAGCCGGTCGGGCCGCGCACCGCAAGCCGCCCGACCGCGCCCGGCGGCAGGTCGCGCCCTTCCGCGTCGACGATCTTCGCCTCGTAGCCCGGCACCGGCTTCCCCGTCGCGCCGGGCCGGATCTCGTCCTCGCGCGCCGCGATGAAGATGTGCAGCATCTCGGTCGCGCCGATGCCGTCCATGATCTTGAGCCCGGTCGCGGCCTGCCACGCCTCGAAGGTCGCCTTCGGCAGCGCCTCGCCGGCCGAGACGCATTTGCGCAAGGACGAGACGTCGTGCTCGCCGAGCCGGGCGAGCATCGCCCGATAGGCGGTCGGCGCGGTGACGCAGACGGTGGCGCGGTGCCGTGCGATCGCCGGCAAGAGCTCGTCCGGGGTCGCCTTCTCGATCAGCACGGTCGCGGCGCCGACATGCATCGGGAACAGCGCCAGGGCGCCGAGGCCGAAGGTGAAGGCGAGCGGCGGCGAGCCGATGAAGCGGTCGGACGGCTCGGGACGGAGCACGTTGTCCGAGTAGGCGTCGCAGATCGCGACGAGGTCGCGGTGGAAATGCATCGTGCCCTTCGGCTCGCCGGTGGTGCCGGAGGTGAAGGCGATGAGGCAGACGTCGTCGGCCGCGGTCTCGACCGCCTCGAAGCGCGGCGAGGCGTCGGCCATCAGCGCCTCGAGGCTGTCCGATCCGCCGCCGCCCCAGTAGACGACGCGCGCGAGGCCCGGCGCGAGCGGACGCGCCTTCTCCAGCTCCTCCTCGAGCCGGTGATCGCAGAGCGCGAGCCCGATCTTCGCCTTGTCGAGCGGGTAGGCGATCTCGCGCGCCCGCAGCATCGGCATCGTCGCGACGACGACGCCGCCGGCCTTCAGCACCGCGAAGAAGGCCGCGACCCACATCGGCGTGTTGGCGGCGCGCAAGAGCACGCGGCCGCCCGGCACGAGCCCGAGCTTGCCGGTGAGGACGTTAGCGATCCGGTTCACCCGCGCGTCGAGCTCGCCATAGGTCAGGGTCTCGGCCGGGCCGACGAGGCAGGGCGCATCCCCCCGGCCGGCCGCGATCCAGCGGTCGAGGAAGCGCGTGCAGGCATTGAGCCGCGCCGGGTATTGCAGCTCCGGGCGCGCGAACAGGAACGCCGGCCATTGCTCCTTCGGCGGCAGTTTGTCGCGCGCGAAGCTGTCGACATGGGCGGTGTAGGACATCGTATTCACCTCTCCCGTGAAACGGGAGAGGTCGAGTCGGCGAAGCCGACCGGGTGAGGGCCAGCGCCGGACTCCCCCCTCACCCCAACCCTCTCCCGCAAGCGGGAGAGGGAGCTCTCCCGCTTCATCACCTCGCGGGCGATGACGATCTTCTGGACCTCGCTCGCGCCCTCGTAGATGCGCAAGCTCCGGATCTCGCGGTAGAGCTCCTCGACCTTGACGCCCTTCGTCACCCCGAGGCCGCCGAAGATCTGCACCGCCTTGTCGATCACGCCCTGCGCCGCCTCGGTGGCGTAGAGCTTCGCCATCGCCGCCTCGCGCGTGACCCGCTCGGCGCCGCGGTCCTTCGTCCAGGCGGCGCGATAGACGAGGAGCGCCGACGCATCCACCGCCGTCGCCATCTCGGCAAGCGCCGCTTGCGTCAGCTGGAGGTCGCCGAGCGGCGCGCCGAACAGGTGGCGCGACGACGCCCGGCCGAGCGCCTCGTCGAGGGCGCGCCGGGCAAAGCCGAGCGCCGCCGCACCGACCGTCGAGCGGAACACGTCGAGCGTCGCCATCGCGACCTTAAAGCCCTCGCCCGGCCCGCCGACGCGCTGCGCCAGCGGCACCCGGCAGCCGTCGAAGCGGAGCGTCGCGAGGGGATGCGGCGCGATGGTCTCGATGCGATCCGCGACCATGAGCCCCGGCGCGTCGGCGTCGACGATGAAGGCCGAGAGCCCCTTGGCGCCCGGCGCCTCGCCGGTGCGGACGAAGACGACGTAATGGTCGGCGATGCCGCCGTTCGAAATGAAGGTTTTTTCGCCGTCGATGCGCACGTGGTCCGGCCCATCCGGCGTCGCCGCGGTGGCGAGCGCCGCGACGTCCGAGCCGGCCTCGGGCTCGGAGAGCGCGAACGCCGCGATCGTCACGCCCTCGCCGACCGGCGGCAGATAGCGCTGCTTCAGCGCCTGCGAGCCGAACAGCGCCACCGGCGCGCTCCCCAGCCCCTGCATCGCGAAGGCGAAATCGGCGAGCCCGCCGACGGCGGCGAGCGTCTCGCGGGCAAGGCACAGCGTGCGCACGTCGAAGCCGGCGCTGAAGCCGCCATAGGCCTCCGGAACCACTGCGCGGAGCCACCCGCCCTCGCCGAGGCAGGCGACGAGCCGCCGGCAGGTGCCGTCGACGTCGGCGTGGTCGATCAGCGGCCCGATCGCCTCCGCGGCCCAGGCCCGCAGCTCGCGCGCGAAGCGGCGGTGGCGCTCCTCGAAGAACGGCCAGTCGAGGAAGGACGCGTCGGGCACCTCAATTCCCCTCGAACACCGGCTTCTCCTTCGCCGCGAAGGCGCGGTAGGCGCGGGCGAAGTCCTCGGTCGTCATGCACAGGGCCTGCGCCACGGCCTCGGCCTCGATCGCCTCCTCGACCGACATCGCCCACTCCATGGCGAGCATGCGCTTCGTCATGGTGTTGCCGAAGGTCGGACCCGCGGCGATCTCGCGAGCGAGCGCGCGCGCCTCGTCCTGGAGGCTCTCCGGAGCCGCAAGCCGGCCGAAGAAGCCCCAGGCGGCGCCCTCATCGGCCGTCATGAAGCGGCCGGTGTAGAGGAGCTCCGACGCCCGGCCCTGGCCGATGATGCGGGGCAGGATCGCGCAGGCGCCCATGTCGCAGCCGGCGAGTCCGACCTTGTTGAACAGGAACGCGACCTTCGCCCGTGGCGTGCCAATGCGGATGTCGGAGGCCATCGCGACGATGGCGCCGGCCCCGGCGCAGATGCCGTCGACAGCGGCGACGATCGGCTGCGGCGCGGCCCGCATCGCCTTGACGAGCTCGCCGGTCATGCGCGTGAAGGCGGTCAGCCCCTTCGTGCCCATCTCGACCAGCGGCCCGATGATCTCGAACACGTCGCCGCCGGACGAGAAATTGCCGCCGGCGCCGGCGATCACCACCGCCTTCACCGCGTCGTCCTTCTGGCAGGCAAAGAAGAAGTCGGCGAGCTCGCGGTAGCTCGCGAAGGTGAGCGGGTTCTTGCGCTCCGGGCGGTTGAGCGTGACCGTCGCGACCTTGTCCTCGACCGCGAGCAGGAAATGCGCCGGCCGGTAGCCCGCGAGCGGCAGCGAGACGGGATTCGCCGATCGGCTCACGGGCGCGCTCCCTTGACGGCGCCGCCGGCCGACGCCTTGGCGCGCGCGAGAAGGCGGAGCAGCTCCTCGACCTCGCGCCGCGACAGATCGCCGAACATCTCGCCGATCCAGCGCTCGTGCTCCTTCGCCATGGCGCGGAACTCGGCGCGGCCGAGGCCGGTCAGGCTCACGACCTGCGCCCGCCGGTCGGTGTCCGAGGTGCGCCGCGCGAGGTGGCCGGTCGCGACGAGGCGCTCGACGAGCGCCGTCAGGTTGCCGTTCGACACCATCATCCGCTTCGAGAGGTCGCTGAGGGTCAGCCCCTCCGGCGCCTTGTCGAGCTGCGCCATGAGGTCGAAGCGCGGTAGCGTCACGTCGAAGCGCGCCCGCAGGCGCTTGCGGACCTCGCCCTCGATCAGCGTCGTGCAGGTGAGGAGGCGCAGCCACAGCCGCAGCTCGTCGCGGTGATCCTCGGGCTTTTCGGCCGCCTTCGTCTCGGCGTCGAGAGGGACATGCTCGTCCATGTCAGACCTCGCCGCCGGCGACGGCGATCGCCTGCCCGGTCACCGAACGCGCGCCCTCGCCGCACAGCCACAGCACCGCGTCCGCAACCTCTCGCGGCTCGATGAGGCGCTTCTGCGGATTGTGCCGCACGAGCTCGGCGAGCGCCTCGTCGCGGCTGCGGCCGGTCTTTTCGACGATGCGATCGAGGCTCTCGGCCACGAGATCGGTGTCGGTGAAGCCCGGACAGACGGCATTGACGGTGACGCCGGTCGCCGCCGTCTCGAGCGCGAGCGCGCGCACGAGGCCGACGACGGCGTGCTTTGCCGCGCAATAGGCGGAAACGTAAGGATACCCCTTCAGCCCAGCCGTCGAGGCGATCGCGACGATGCGCCCGAAGCCGCGCGCTGCCATCGGCCCGAGCACCGCCTGCGCGGCGTGGACCACCCCAAGAAAATTCACGTCGAGCATGCGCCGGAAGAGCCGCGCGTCCGACTTCGCGAACGGCGCCGACTGCGCCGCCCCGGCGTTGGCGATCAGGAGGTCGATCGGCCCGCGGTCCTCGGCAGCGATGTCGGCCGCCATCTTGATCGCGACCGCATCCGTCACGTCGGCCACCATATAGCCGTGCGCCTTGCCGGCCGCGACGACATCGCCGAGCGCGCCGGCGTCGCGCCCGACCACCGTCACCCTCGCCCCGGCGCCGGACAGAGCTTCGGCGATCGCAAGCCCGATGCCGCGGCCGCCGCCGGTGACGAGCGCGTGTCGATCCCGCAGCGAACCCATCCGCGTCCCGCCTCAGCCGCCGACGCTACAAATGTTGCTTGTGCCCGCGAGCCCACCGTCAGACACAGGGCCAAACCCAAATCTCCTCATGCTGAGGTGCGAAGCCCGAAGGGCTGAGCCTCGAAGCACGCACCGCCGGTCGGGCGCTGCCTCAGGTGCGTCCTTCGAGGCTCGCTGCGCTCGCACCTCAGGATGAGGGGCTTGGGAGGGTGGCACGGATGAACAACTCAGGATGAGGGGCTTGGGAGGCTGGCACGGATGAACAACCTTCATGGCTTCGACACCTTGCCCGCCGCCGCCGATTTATTTTAAGCTTAAAATATCACGCCGGCCGCGGACGGCGTCAAGTCGCGAGGGCTTCCCGCCCCGGGGATTGACGCTAAGACTGTGCCGCGATGCCGAGTCGTCGCGGCGGCGGCAAACCAACACGGGCGCGGACTGCGCCGGGGAACGGATCACGGGAGAGGAAGCATGACAGAGACGCGCAGATCGGTGGCCCTCGCGCTCGGCCTCGGGCTTGTGGCGACGACGGCCTTCGCGCAATCGGCCGACAAGGTCCGCATCGGGCTGATCCAGACCCTGTCTGGGCCGGCGGCCACGCTCGGCCAGCAGGCGCGCGACGGCTTCAATCTCGCCGTCAAGGAGCTCGGCGGCAAGCTCGGCGGCCGGGATGCCGAGGTGATCGTCGTCGACGACGAGCTGAAGCCCGACATCGCCGTCACCAAGGTCAAGGGGCTCCTCGACCGCGACAAGGTCGACTTCGTCGTCGGCCCGATCTTCTCGAACGTGCTGCTGGCGATCCACAAGCCGGCGCTCGACGGCGGCGCCATCCTGATCAGCGCCAATGCCGGCCCGTCGAGCTACGCCGGCAAGGAGTGTCATCCGAATTTCTTCGTCACCTCCTACCAGAACGACCAGGTGCACGAGGTGCTGGGCAAGGTGGCGCAGAACCGCGGCTACAAGAAGGTCTATCTCCTCGCCCCGAACTACCAGGCCGGGCGCGACTCGATGGCGGGCTTCAAGCGCCACTTCAAGGGCGAGGTCGTGGAGGAATCCTATGTCCCGCTGAACAACCTCGATTTCCAGTCCGAGCTCGCGAAGATCGCCGCGGCGCAGCCCGAGGCGCTGTTCACCTTCATGCCGGGCGGCATGGGCGTGAACCTCGTGCGCCAGTACCGCCAGGCCGGCCTCGTCGAGCGCGTGCCGTTCCTCTCCGCCTTCACGGTCGACGAA
>Ga0126306_10002014_pt1 | contig 11275 bp, 8 predicted proteins | sample Plot27_FD_92592 | JGI IMG/M metagenome (GOLD analysis project Ga0126306, IMG submission 92592) | Serpentine soil microbial communities from UC McLaughlin Reserve, CA, USA - Plot27 | ecosystem: Environmental > Terrestrial > Soil > Grasslands | place: USA: UC McLaughlin Reserve, Lake County...
CCACCCCCTCCGCCAGGCGGTCGCCCTGAGCCTGTCGGCCGACCTGACCGAGATCGAGCGGGCCGACCTGACCGTGCTCGACACCCCCGAGCCCGACCTCAGCTACCTGTTCAAGCACGTGATCGTCCAGGAGGCCGCCTACAACCTGATGCTGCTGTCCCAGCGGCGCCAGCTCCACCGGTCGGTGGCCGAGTGGTACGAGCAGGCCGGCGGCGGCGACCTGGCCCTGCTGGCCCACCACTGGCGGCTGGCCGAGGTGCCGGCCAAGGCGGTCGGCTACCTGGAGCGGGCCGGCACCGAGGCCCTGCGGGAGGGCGCCTACGCCGAGGCCGTCCGGTTCTTCACCGCCCTGCTGGAGGTCGGCGACGACGGCACGGGCGGCCCGGCCGGCGCGGGTGGTGGCCGCGGCACCCCGGAGGACGCGGCCATCCGCCGGGCCCGCTGGGAGCACCAGCTCGGCGACGCCTACCTTGGCCTCGGCCAGCTCGCCCCCGAGCAGGAGCACCTCCACGCCGCCCTGGCCCTGCTGGGCCGCCGGGCCCCGGCCAGCGGCCGCCGGCTCCCGGGCAAGCTGGCCTGGCAGGCCGGCCAGCAGCTGCGCAACCGGGTCTGGCCGCGCCCCCTGGTCGCCCGCTCGGGCGAGACCCGGGCCGCCCTCGAGGAGGCGGCCCAGGTCTACGAGCGCCTGTTCCTGGTCGACTACCACGCCAGCCAGCGGGCCCAGGCGGTGCACCAGGCGGTCAAGGGCCTGAACCTGGCCGAGGCGGCCGGGTCGCGCCCGGCCGAGGCCCGGCTGGCCGCCGCCTGCGCGGTCGGGGCCGGGCTGCTGGGCCGCCACCGGGTGGCCGAGGGCTACCTGGGCCACGCGTTCGCCGCCCTCGAGGGGACCGGCGACCCATCGGCCAGGGCGGCGGTGCTCCAGTCGGCCGCGCTCTACAAGCTGGGGGTCGGGCGCTGGGCCGAGGTGAGCGAGCACCTGGACGACGCGGCCGCGATCCTGCGCCGGCTCGGCGACCCGCGCCGGCTGGCCGAGATCACCGGCCTCGGCGTCTGGGAGCGGTACTTCCAGGGCGACCTGCCGGCCCTGCGGCCGATGCTGGCCGAGCTGGACCGGCTGGGCCGCCAGAGCGGCGACGCCCAGGTCCGGGCCTGGGCGGTGGTCGGCCACGCCGTGGCCGGGCTGCGCACCGGCGACCTCGAGGAGGCCACCTCGGCCCTGCGCCGGCGGCCGGCCCCGGCGCCCGCGGCCCTGCTGGCCCTCCAGCTGGGGGACCGGGCCGGGGCGGTCGAGCTTCTGCGGCGGGCCCTCGAGCAGGCCGCCCGGCCGCTGGTCAAGTGCTACTGGTTCGACCTGTACGCGATGAGCGCCGAGGTCGCCCTGGCCCTGTGGCTGGACCGCCGGGCCCGGGGCGAGGGCGACGCCGGCCCCTGGCGGGCCATGGCCGTCGAGGGCGTCGGCCACCTCGGCCGCTACGCCCGGGTGTTCCCGATCGGCCGGCCGCGGGCCCTGCTCCACCGGGGCCTGATCGCCTGGACCGGCGGCCGTGCGGCGCGGGCCCGGCGGGACTGGCGGGCCGCCCTGGCCGCCGCCGAGGGGCTGGAGATGCGCTACGAGCAGGCCCTGGCCCTCGACATGCTGGGCCGGCACGGGGAGCCGGGGCAGCGCCCGGCCGCCCGCGAGCGGGCCATGGCCCTGTTCGAGCGGCTGGGGGTCCGCGACCTGACCTCGCCCGAGGCGCTGGCGGCCAGGCTCGACGGCACGCCGTGAACCGGCTGCGGGCGAACGTCCGTACCCTGCGGGCGAGGTACCGGGGACGGGGCGACCCGCCGGGCTGGCGGACGGTCAAGACCACCCTGGCCGCGGTGCTGGCCTACCTGCTGGCCGTGTGGCTGCTCGGCGACGCGGTCCCGCCGCTGTTGGCTCCCCTGACGGCGCTGCTGGTGGCCCAGCTGACCATCTTCGAGACGGTCAAGAGCGGGATCGAGCGGGTCGGCAGCGTGGTCGCGGGCGTGCTGGTGGCGGTGGCGCTGTCCAACTTCGTCGGGCTGACCTGGTGGAGCCTTGGCATCGCCATCTTCGCCGCGCTGGTCATCGGCACGGTCCTCCACCTGGGCGACCACACCCTGGAGGTCCCGATCAGTGCCATGCTGGTGCTGGCCGTGGCCGGCCAGACCGGGACCGCCGCCCTGTCCCGGGTGGTGGAGACGCTGATCGGCGCCGCCACCGGGGTGGTGGTCAGCTTCATGCTCCGGCCGCCCGTGTACGTCCAGCCGGCCGGCGACGCCATCGGCGCCCTCTCCTCCGAGATGGACGAGCTGCTGTCGTCGATGGGGGAGGAGCTGACCGAGGGCTGGTCGGGCGAGCAGGCCCGCGCCTGGGAGGACCGGGCCCGCGACCTGGACCGGCCGCTGCGCGCGGCCCGGGTCGCCCTGGCCCGCGGGGAGGAGAGCCTGCGGCTCAACCCGCGCCAGCGCCGGGTCCGCGAGGGCGCCTCCAGCCTGCGGGCCGCCCTGGCCGCCCTCGAGCACGGGGCCGTCCAGGTCCGGGGGATCACCCTCGACCTGGCCGACCTGGCCGAGGCGGTGGAGGCGACCGACCAGGCCGAGCCGGAGCTGCTGGTCGCCCTGGGGCGGCTGCTGGTCGAGCTGGGCGCCGGCGTGGCCGCCTTCGGCCAGCTGGTCGCCCCCGAGGTCGCCGGCCCGCCGCGCGAGGCCGTGCCCCTCCACATCGCGCTGGAGATCGCCCGCACCCACCGCGACGTGCTGGCCGAGCTCATGCTGGTCGACGCCCGCACCGACCTCGAGCTGTGGCACATCCAGGGCAGCCTGCTGGCCAATGTCGACCGGCTGCTGCGCGAGATCGACCTGGAGCGGGGGCCGGACGCCCGGCGCGTGCGCCGCCGCTGAGCGGCGACAATAGGGGCGCGCCGCCACCTGGGGCGGCGCGGGAAGGAGCGGCTGGATGGACGTCCACCTGATCACCGAGGCCGGGGTCGAGGGGCGCCCCCCCGAGGACCTGCCCGCGCTCCTGGAGCGGCGCGAAGGGCTGGTCTGGGCCGACATCCCGCGGGTCGACCGGGAGGCCGCCCAGGTGCTGGCCGAGGTGTTCGGGTTCCATCCGCTGGCCATCCAGGACTGCGAGAACCGCAACCACGTGCCCAAGGTGCACGTCTACCCCGACCACGTGTTCACCGCCCTGCACTCGCCCGAGCTGGGCAAGGGCGGCCACGTCCACCACCTGGAGCTCGACCAGTTCGTCGGGCCCGGCTACCTGGTCACGGTGCATGGGCCGCTCGACCCGGAGGTCATCCCGGAGCTCGCCTTCCGGGAGACGAGCGCGGTCCTCAGGCGGGTCAAGGCGGGGCGCTTCCGCCCGGCCTCGTCGTTCGAGCTGTCGCACGCCGTCATCTCGGCCATGACCCGCCACCAGGAGGAGTTCGTTGGCATCCTCGCCCTCGAGGTCGGGCTGCTGGAGCAGCGGGTCATGGGCGAGGAGCACGAGGACCCGGAGCAGTTCCTGGAGGAGCTGTTCCGGGCCCGGCACGGGCTGATCGCGGTCAAGACCATGGCCGCCCTCAGCCGCGAGATCTACGGGCGGATGGCCACCCTGACCCGCTTCGTGCCCGCCGACGCCCAGCCGGTGGCGGCCGACGTCGCCGACCAGTTCGACCGGATCAAGGGCATGGCCGAGGGGGAGACGGAGTTCCTCCAGGCGGTGATCGAGTTCCACCAGTCGCGGACCAACACCAAGATGACCATCGCCGCCGAGCGCCTGGCCGTGATCGCCGCCGTCACCCTGCCGGTCACGGCCATCTCGTCGGTCTACGGGATGAACATCATCGCCAACGACGCCACCGACTTCTGGCACCTGGCCGGCGTGCTGCTGGTGATGGCGACCATCTCGGGAACCCTGCTGCGATGGGCGAAGCACCAGGGCTGGTGGTGAGCCCGGGCGCTCCGCCGATCCTGGATCAGCCGGTGGTCAGGTCGTAGACGGTGGCCCCGCCGACGCTGGTGGCGGTGAAGTTCTCCGCCACCCAGGCGCTGATCTGCTGGGCGGCGTCGCTGCCGCCCATCGACCGGCCGCCCATGCGGCCGCCGCCCAGGAAGTAGTGGATCCGGCCCTGGGCCACGTACTGCTGGAACTGCGCCAGGGTGGGGGCGGGGTCGCTGCCGTTGAAGCCGCCGATGGCCATGACGGGCTCGCCGGTGGCCAGCTGGACGCCGGCGGCCGAGTTGGCCCCGACCGCGGCCGCCACCCAGGTGTAGCCGTCGGCGCCCTGGCGCAGCAGGGCCACCAGCTCGGCGCCGGGGGTGCCGCCGTCGAGCAGGCCGCCCATGCCGCCCTGGCCGCCGCCGTCGCGGCCGAAGCCCCGCGGGGGGCCGCCGTTGCCGAAGCCGCCGCCCCGCGACCCGACGCCGGGGCCGCCGCCCTGGATGGCCGGGCCGGCCGAGGGGATGGCGCCGCCGTGGGCGGTGGCGGCGGTGTCGAGCGAGTAGGCGGCCGGCCCGGCCAGCGCGACCAGCAGCCCGGCCCCGGCAACGGCCGCGGCCATCCTGCGGCCGCCGCGCCCGGCCCAGCTGGGGCCGGCCGGTCCCTGCCAGGGCACGGCCGCGATCAGGGCGGCCACGGCCAGCCCGCCGAGCAGCACCAGCGGGGCCAGCTCGGGGTGCCAGTCGGGCGTGCGCCGCAGCAGCACCCACGACCAGACGGCGGTCACGGCCACCGTCCCGGCCAGCCACCAGCGGGTGACCAGGTTGCGGCGCACCTCCCAGAGGCCGGTGGCGCCCATGCCGACCAGCGCGCCCACGGCCGGGGCCAGGGCGACGGCGTAGTAGGCGTGGAAGATGCCCTGCATGAAGCTGAAGACCACCCCGGTGACGACCAGCCACCCGCCCCAGAGGGCGAAGGCGGCCCTGGCCCGGTTGGTGCGGGGCGCCTTCCGGGTCAGCCACAGCCCGGCGGCCAGCAGGAGCAGCGTCGCCGGGAGCAGCCAGGCGACCTGGCCGCCGACCTCGGCCCCGAACATGCGGGCCCAGCCGGTCTGGCCCCAGCCGCCGCCAGGACCGCCGCCGACGCTGCCGGTCTCGTTGCCGGTGAGCCGGCCGAGCCCGTTGTAGCCGAAGGTCAGCTCGAGGATGCTGTTGGTCTGGGAGCCGCCGACGTACGGCCGGGCCGACGCCGGCAGCAGCTCGACGATCGCCACCCACCAGCCGGCCGAGGCCACCATGGCCGCCCCGGCCGCGACCAGCTGGCCGAGCCGGCGGCCGAGCGACCCGGGAGCCGCGGCCAGGTAGACGAGCGCGAACGCGGGCACGACCAGCAGCGCCTGGAGCTGCTTGGCCAGGAAGCCGAAGCCGACGCAGGCCCCGGCCAGAACCAGCCAGCGGGTGGCGCCGTCCTCCAGCGCCCGCACGACCGCGTAGGCGCCGGCCACCAGCAGCAGGGTCAGCAGGGCGTCGGGGTTGTTGAAGCGGAAGATCAGGGTGGCCACCGGGGTCAGGGTGGTGACCGCCCCGGCCAGCAGCCCGGCCGCCGGCCCGAACCAGCGGCGCACGCAGGCGTACAGGAGCGCCACCGTGGCCACGCCCATCAGCGCCTGGGGCGCCAGCAGGCTCCAGGAGCTGACCCCGAACAGGCGGGCCGACAGCCCCATGACCCAGAGGGCGGCCGGCGGCTTGTCGACGGTGATGAAGTTGGCGGCGTCCGAGGAGCCGAAGAAGAACGCCTTCCAGCTCTGGCTGGCCGCCTGGGCGGCGGCCGAGTAGAAGTCGTTGGCCCACCCCGAGGCGCTCAGGGCCCACAGGTACAGCAGGGCGGTGGCGGCCAGCAGGCCGAGCAGGGACGGCCGGGCCCAGGCCGGGTCGTCGGTCCGGCCCCGGAGCAGCCGGGCCAGCCGGTCCGGGATCCGCGCCGCGCCCAGCGGCCGTTCGAGGGTCGTGCTGGTCATGGTCTCAGGACTCCTTAGCAGCCAGAACAGGCCGAGGTAAGCCAGCGTGGACAGCACCCCGATGGCGGCGAAGCTGGGCAGCTGCCGGCGGGCCACCCGGGCCATGCCGCGCAGGTCGTCCAGGGCGGTCCGGACGACGTCGACCCGGCTGTCGGTGTCCTCGACCCAGTCGACCGGGACCTCGTGAATGCGCAGGCCGCCGCGCTGGGCGGCCAGCAGCAGCTCGCTGTCGAAGAACCAGGCCTGGTCCTCGACGGCCGGGAGCAGCGCCTGCACGACCTCGGTCCGGCCCGCCTTGAAGCCGCACTGGGCGTCGCTGAAGCGGGCCCGCATGGTGGTCCGCAGCAGCAGGTTGTAGCAGCGCGAGACCAGCTCCCGCTTCGACCCCCTGACCACGGCGGCGCCGTTGGCCAGGCGGGTGCCGATGGCCAGGTCGCTGTGGCCCGAGACCAGGGGCGCGACCAGCGGCAGCAGCGCCTCCAGGCCGGTGGAGAGGTCGACGTCCATGTAGGCGACCACGGCGGCGTCGCTGGCGCTCCAGACCTGCCGCAGGGCCCGGCCGCGGCCCTTCTGGGGGACGTGGACGGCCCAGACGCCCGGGAGCTGCTCGGCCAGCCGCTTGGCCAGCAGCCAGGTGGCGTCGGCGCTGGCGTTGTCGGCGATGGTGATCCGGAAGCTGAACGGGAAGCTCACCGTCAGGTAGCCGTGCAGACGCCAGATGCTGGTCTCGAGCACGTGCTGCTCGTTGTGGACCGGGACGACGACCTCGACCACCGGGCCGACCGGGGCCCGGGTGTCGGGGACAAGGGCGAGGGTTCGCATGCCCCCGATGGTCGGGCCCGCCCCTTGGGGCAGCTTGGGTCGTGCCTGGGAGGTTCCTGAGCGCTCAGGCGGCGGCGTCGGGGGCCAGGGGGAGGACCACCCGGAAGCGCGCCCCCCGGCCGGGGACGCTGTCGACCTGCACGGTCCCGCCGTGGACGGCGACGAGGGCGGCCACGATGGACAGCCCGAGACCGGTGCCGCCGGCGGCCCGGGAGCGCGCCTTGTCGGCCCGGTAGAAGCGCTCGAACACCCGCTCGGCCTGCTCGGGGGTGAGCCCCGGGCCATGGTCGACGACCTCGACGGCGGCGCCCGGCGCTCCGTCGAGGGGCGCGGTCCCGACCCGGACCCCGACCGGGCTGCCGGCCGGGGTGTGGGTGAGGGCGTTGTTGACCAGGTTGGCCAGGACCTGGCGCAGCCGCTGGTCGTCGCCGAGCACGACCAGGGCGCTCCCGCCGTCGCCGTCGCCGTCGCCGGTGCCCAGGACCAGCTCGATCGGGCGGTCGGGGGCGACCGCCCGGGCGTCGTGGACGGCCTCGGCGGCCAGGGCGAGCAGGTCCACCGGCTCCCGGCCGAGCGGGCGCTGCTGGTCGAGCCGGGCCAGCAGCAGGAGGTCCTCGACCAGCAGCCCCATCCGGGCCGCCTGGTCCTCGATCCGCCGCATCAGCCGGTCCCGCTCGGCCGGGTCCCGCCCCGCTCCCTGCCGGTACAGCTCGGCGAAGCCCCTGATCGTGGTCAGGGGGGTGCGCAGCTCGTGGCTGGCGTCGGCCACGAAGCGCCGCATCCGGTCCTCGGAGCTCCTGGCCGCCTCCTCGGAGCGGCGGGCGCTGGCCTCGGAGGCGGCCCTGGCCCCGAAGGCCGACTCGATCTGGGCCAGCATGGTGTTGAGGGCCCGGCCGAGCCGCCCGACCTCGGTGCGCGGATCGCGGTCGGGCACCCGCCGGGTCAGGTCGCCGGCCGCGATCGCCCGGGCCGTCTGCTCGATCTCGACCAGCGGGCGCAGGCTGGCCCGGACGATGACCGCCCCCACCCCGGCCAGCACGACCAGCACGACCACGCTCACCACCAGGTCGATCCCCCGGAGCTGGCGGATGGTGCTGTCGATCCCGTCGAGGCTGGCGGCCACGACCACGCTGCCGCCGGAGCCGTCGCCCAGCGGCTGCACGGCAACCCGCCAGCGGCCGTCGCCCCCGGTGGCCGGCACGGTCACCGCCTCGCCGGCGTTGGCCTCGAGCCAGGCGGCGTCGTCCGGCACCCGGGGCGGCTGCTGGCCCTCCTGGAGCAGCTCGTTCTCCAGCTCCTTCCCGAGCTGACCGTCCTTGCCCCGGTACTGGACCAGGTAGGGGCTGCGCGGCCCGCCGCCCGGACCGGGCCCGTCGAAGCTGGGCGGCGGCCTGCCGGCCGACCGCCGGGCCTCCTGGTGAAGCTCGCGGTCGAGGCGGCCGACCAGCAGGCCGTCCACGGCGGCCACGCTGGCCAGCCCGATCAGGGTCAGGGCCACGGCCACCAGGGCGAGCACGGCCACGATGAGCTTGACCTGGAGCGGGGTCCGGGCGGCCAGGCGCCGGCCGGCGGCCAGCGGCCGCACGGTCATGGGGCGGGCAGCCGCAGGACGTAGCCGACGCTGCGGATGGTGTGGATCAGCCGCGGCTCGACCGCGTCGACCTTGCGGCGCAGGTACGACACGTAGGACTCGACGATGCCGGAGTCGCCGCGGAAGTCGTAGTTCCAGACGTGGTCGAGGATCTGGGCCTTGGACAGCACCCGGCCGGTGTTGGTCATCAGGTAGCGCAGCAGCTTGAACTCGGTCGGGGAGAGCTGCACCCGCTGGCCGCCCCGCCAGACCTCGTGGCTCTCCTCGTCCAGCTCCAGGTCGGCCGCCTTCAGCCGGGTCGGGGGCGGGGGCGGGCCGCCGGAGCGGGCCCGGCGCAGCACCGCCCGGATGCGGGCGATCACCTCCTCCAGGCTGAACGGCTTGGTGACGTAGTCGTCGCCGCCGACGGTCAGGCCGGTGACCTTGTCCTTGGTGGCGTCCTGGCGGTCAGGAACAGCACCGGGGTGCGGGTGTCGCCCGAGCGGAGCCGCCGGGCCACGTCGAAGCCGTCCAGGTCGGGCAGCATCACGTCCAGGACGATCAGGTCGGGGCGGTGGCGCTGGACGGCCTGGAGGGCCTCCAGCCCGCCGGTGGCCGTGGCCACCTCGAACCCGGCCAGGCGCAGGCTGGCCGAGAGCAGCTCGAGGATGTTGGGCTCGTCCTCGACGACAAGGAGCCGGGCCTCCGGCGTGGCGTCGCTCATGGCGCCATTCTCACCTGAGTTCCTTGGCCGCGGCTGGCAGGTTCCTGGGAGCTTGCTGGAAGCGGGGGATAATGCGGTTCGACGTCGACACCTCCTGACCCGGGGGCGCCCATGGCCGGCACCGACCGCTCCGCGGGCTTCGGCCCGCTCGAGAGCTCCAAGACCGCCCTGCTGACCACCTTCCGGCGGGGCGGGGAGGCGGTGGCCACGCCCCTCAGCATCGCCCTGGCCGGCGGCAAGGCCTACTTCGTGACCGCCGCCGACAGCGGCAAGGCCAAGCGGCTGGCCCAGACGGCCAAGGTGACCCTGGCCCCGTGCACGATCAGCGGCAAGGTCACCGGCGAGACGGTGGCCGGCCGGGCCCGGCTGCTCGAGCCGGAGGAGCGCAAGCGGACCGCCAAGGGGCTGCTGAAGCCCACCGGGGGGTTGTTCTGGAGCCTGGTCATGTACCGGCTCCAGGGCAAGAAGATGGTCCTGTTCGAGGTCCTCCCCGAAGCTCCCGGCGGCTAGGGCCGCTCAGGAGCAGACGATCACCTCGAGGGTCCGCGGGCCATGCACGCCCTCGACCCGGTCGAGCTCGATGTCGCTGGTCGCGCTGGGGCCGCTGATCCAGGTCTGGGGGCTGGCCGGGTCGAGCCGGGCCAGGCCCTCGGGGACCCCCGCGACCACCTGGGCGGCGGTCACCACCACCAGGTGGTAGTCGGGGACCAGGCTGAGGACGCGCCGGCCCTGGCCGCGGCCGCCGTCGAGCACGATCGTGCCGGTCTCGGCGATCGCCACCGCGCAGCCGGTGAGCACGCCGTCCAGGCCGTCCAGCTGGGCCGGGGTGAGCGGCGGGTCGTCGCCGACCAGCTCGATGCCGGGATCAAGGCGGTCCAGCCCGGCCGGCAGGATGCCGGCGGGGACGGCCACCCGCCGGGCCCCGCGCTCGGTCAGGGCGGCCACCACCGTGGCCGCGACCATGGCCGTGGTGCTCCGCCGGACCAGGGCCCGGTAGTCGACCAGCCGCTCGACCAGCCGCTCGAGCAGCGCCTCGCCGGCCAGCGCCGGCGGCTGCCCGGCGGTCCGGTAGTCCCTGGCCACCGGGGCCGGGGCGGCCCCGTCGGCCACGGCCGCCCTGACCCGGGCCAGCAGCTCCTCGCGGGCGCTCACGAGCTCTTCCTCCGTTCCCGCTCGCGCCTGGCCCACCAGTCGCGGAACGGCTGGGTCGGGGGCAGGGGGGCGTCCCTGGTCCCGGTCCAGGCCGACAGCGGCGGCGGCAGGGTGGCGATCTTGCCGCGCCGACCGCCCAGCAGCCGGCCCAGCCGGGCCGCCCGCAGCGCGCCCCCCCAGCGGGCCGGGCTGTCCATGGTCCAGGCGGCCGCCGTCATCAGGGCCTGCTCGGGCGTTGGGGCCCTCGAGGCCTCGCGCTTGCCGTCGACCACCCGCGAGCGCAGGTGGACCAGCATCTGGGGGATGTCGATGGCCACCGGGCAGACGTCGTAGCAGGCGCCGCAGAGGGTCGAGGCGTACGGCAGGGAGGGGTTGTCGGCGACCCCGGTCAGCTGGGGGGAGAGGACGGCCCCGATCGGGCCGGGGTAGACGCTCCCGTAGGCGTGGCCCCCGGTGCGCTCGTACACCGGGCAGACGTTGAGGCAGGCCGAGCAGCGGATGCAGCGCAGGGCGGCGCGGCCCTGCGGGTCGGCAAGGGTGGCGGTGCGGCCGTTGTCCAGCAGGACCAGGTGGAACTCGCCCGGGCCGTCGCCTGGGTGCACGCCGGTCCACATGCTGGTGTAGGGGTTCATCCGCTCGCCGGTGGAGGAGCGCGGCAGCAGCTGGAGGAACACCTCCAGGTCGCGCCAGGTCGGGACCAGCTTCTCGATCCCCATCACGGTGATCAGCACCCGGGGCAGGGTCAGGCACATGCGGCCGTTGCCCTCGGACTCGACCACGGCCAGGGTGCCGGTCTCGGCCACGGCGAAGTTGGCCCCGGAGACGGCCACCTTGGCCTCGAGGAACTTGCGCCGCAGGTGCAGCCGGGCCGCCTCGGCCAGGGCCCGCGGCTCGTCGCTGAGGTCGGGGGGCGCGGGCAGGCCGACCTCGCCCATCTCGCGCAGGAAGATCTCGCGGATCTCGGCCCGGTTGCGGTGGATCGCCGGGACCAGGATGTGGCTGGGGCTGTCGTGGCCCAGCTGGACGATCAGCTCGGCCAGGTCGGTCTCCCAGGCG
>Ga0126306_10002015_pt1 | contig 11268 bp, 9 predicted proteins | sample Plot27_FD_92592 | JGI IMG/M metagenome (GOLD analysis project Ga0126306, IMG submission 92592) | Serpentine soil microbial communities from UC McLaughlin Reserve, CA, USA - Plot27 | ecosystem: Environmental > Terrestrial > Soil > Grasslands | place: USA: UC McLaughlin Reserve, Lake County...
GAGGTCGGCGGCGACTTCTACGACTTCGTCGACCTTGAAGACGAACGCCTCGGCCTCGTCGTCGGGGATGTCACTGACAAGGGCGTGCCCGCCGCGCTGGTGATGGCGACGACGCGCACCATGCTGAGGGCCGCTGCCCAGCGCCTGTTCTCGCCGGGCGAGGTCCTCCAGCGGGTCAACGAGGTGCTAGTGCAGGACATCCCGCCGAACATGTTCGTCACCTGCCTCTACGCTGTCCTGGACCCCCAGAGCGGCCGGTTGCTGTACGCCAACGCCGGCCACGACCTGCCCTACAGGCGGCGCGCCGGACGCTCGGAGGGGGCCGAGGAGCTGCGGGCGACGGGGATGCCACTCGGCCTGATGACGGGGATGGGCTACGAGGAGAAGGAGATCGTGGTCGAGAAGGGCGAGAGCGTCCTGTTCTACAGCGACGGCCTCGTCGAGGCGCACGACCCGCGCCACGATATGTTCGGCTTCCCGCGGCTGCAAGGGCTCGTCGGGACCCACCGCTCGGGCGGCTCCTCGCTCGTCAGCTTCCTCCTCTCCGAGCTCAGCCGTTTCACCGGCGAGGACTGGGAGCAGGAGGACGACATCACGCTGGTCACCCTCGAGAGATCAGAGGAGCTGTGACAGCACCTAGGAGCGGCGCCCGCCGGACGCTCGCCGAGCTGAGCGTGCCCAGCGAGCCGGGCAACGAGCGCCGGGCGATGGAGGAGGTCGCGCGGGCCGTGGAGGGGCTCGGGTTGCCCGATAGGACCCTCGAGCGGCTCAAGACTGCCGTCGCAGAGGCGACGATGAACGCGATGGAGCACGGCAACAACTACCGTTCGGAGGCCCCGGTCGTCATAGAGGTGTCGGCCTCGGAGGCGGACCTCTCGGTCAAGCTCACCGACGAGGGGAGCGGTCCGCCTGCCTTCGACTCAGAGACGCCCGACCTCGAGGCCAAGCTAGAGGGGATGCAGACGCCCCGTGGCTGGGGGCTCTTCCTCATCAAGAGCATGGTCGACGAGATGAGCGTGACAGGCGACGAGCACCACCACACAGTCGAGCTGGTAATGCACCTCGGCGACAGAGCAGAAGGAGGTAAGTGATGGCCGTGCGCAACCTGGAGGTGGAGGTGCGCCGGGAATCCGGCGGCGCCGTGCTCGACCTCCGTGGCGAGATCAACGGCTTCGCTCAAGAAGCCCTCAACGCGGCCTACGCAGAGGCGGAGGCGATGAACCCGGAGGCTATCATCCTCAACTTCGAGGGGGTGGACTACATCAACTCGACCGGCATCGCCCTTATAGTGGGCCTGCTCGCCAGGGCGCGCGCCGCGAAGCGCCGTCTCGTGGCCTACGGCCTGAGCGACCACTACGTCGAGATCTTCAACATCACCCGCCTCTCGGACTTCGTGAACGTCTTCCCGGACGAGGAGAGCGCCCTGAGCGGGGCGGCCTGAGGTGGGCGGCGTGTCGCACAGCGGGGAGGAGCTGCACGGCTCGCTCCACGCCCTGCGCGGCGAGTTCGAGGGAGTAAGGGAGATATATCGGGAAAGGAGAGAGGACATGCCCCAGGCACAGATCACGATGGAGGTGCGCAGGGTAAGCGATAAAGTGAGCATCATCGACGTCAAGGGCGAGCTCACCGCCTTCGCCGAGGGCGTCTTGATGGACGCCTACAACCAAGCCAGCGACGGGAGCGTGCGAGCGATAATCCTGAACTTCGAGGGCCTGGAGTACATGAACAGTAGCGGCATCGGGCTCCTGGTCACGCTGCTCATCCGCGTCAACCGCGAGAAACAGCGGCTCCTCACCTACGGCCTCTCCGACCACTACCGCAACATCTTCCAGATCACGCGCCTAGACGACGCCATCGGCATCTACGACTCCGAGGAGGAGGCCGTCCGGGCTGCGGACGCTAAGTAGGGATGCCGATAGGAAGGCCGGTCTCCCAGGAGAGAAGGGACCCGCCATGACGGCACAAAATCCCCGACCGGAAGGAGCGAGACAGCCTCGCGACGCCGCCCACTGGGCACACTACGTCGAGGCGCTGAAGGTGCCAGAGGGGGCCGTTGGCCTCAACGTCGAGGGCCGCCGGGTGGTCGGCCCCTTGCAGGGCTTCGGCAAGATGTGGCAGAAGACCTACCGGGTGCGCCTGATGGGCGCGAGCGCCTCTCCCGCCGAGGTCGTCGGGGTTTGGCGGGAGAGGTTCCCGGAGCTCTCCGGGTTCGGGAAGGGTTTTCGCGTGCCCTCGGGCGGGCTAGCGCCCGGCGCCGCCGCGTTGCTCGGGGGCCTCAGCGGCGTGATGGTGCTCTACTCCGATGAGGAGTCCTTCACCTACATGACCCCCGAGGGGCACCCTTTCTCAGGCTGGATCACGTTCAGCGCCTACGAGGAAGAAGACGGCACGACGGTCGCCCAAGCCCACCTGCTTATACGCGCCAACGACCCGATCTACGAGCTGATGATGCCCCTCGGGCTCCACAAGGCGGAGGACAGTATCTGGCAGCGCACGCTCCGGAACCTGGCGGCGTACTTCGGCGCGAACGGCGAAGTCGAGACCCGCGTGGTCTGCGTGGACCCGAGGCGGCAGTGGCGACGATACGGGAACATCCGGCACAACGCCCTCGTGCTCTCGGCACTTCACGCCGTAACCGCGCCGCTGCGCCAACTGCGCCTCCGATCCGCGGGTTGAGTCCTCGGGAAGCCACCAAGAGAGGAGACGAACTATGACCGAGGCGACACCACCACCGAAGGAGAAAGGCGAGGGACAGCCCCGCGACGCCGCTTTCTGGGCGCAGAGGGTGGAGAGGTTGGAGGTCTCCGACGTACCGGCGGGGGCCGCCAACGTGAACGTGCAGGGCCGGCGCGAGGTCGGGGCGTTGCAGGGTTTCGGGAAGCTCTGGCAGAAAACCTACCGGGTGCGCCTGACCGGCGTGGAGGTAATGCCGGAGGAGGCGGTACGGGTCTGGAAGGAGCACTTCCCCGAGTTTCAGCCGCCGAACAGCCGGTTCTACCCGTCGATGGCGGGCGTCGCGCCTGGGGAGGTGCTGTTCATAAGCGCCTCCGTGGGAGGCATGCCGGTGTATACGGGTGTCCGCGTGATCTACGCCGACGACGAGTCCTTCACGGTTATGACCCCTGAGGGCCACCCCGAGTCCGGCTGGAACACCTTCTCCGCCTACCGGGACGAGGACGGCACGACGGTAGCCCAGATCCAATCGCTGGCGCGCGCCAACGACCCGATCTACGAGCTCGGCTTCCGCATAGTCGGCTCTACGACGCAAGAGCGCATCTGGACGCACGTCCTCAAATCATTAGCCGCACACTTCGGGGTGAACGAGCCTGTGAGCCTGGAGAAGATCTGCGTAGACCCGAAGTTGCAGTGGTCGCAGGCAAAGAACGTCTGGCACAACGCGGGTGCCCGGTCCATGCTCTACACGTTCGCCGGTCCGGGGCGCTGGATGCGCGGCCTGATGGGGCGCCGCAACCCTTGATGGGCGGCGCGGAGCTTAACCTCACCCGAACCCGGAGACCGATCGCGTGACCGATCGCGGCGCGTACGACGCGGTGGTCGTGGGCGCCGGGCCGAACGGCCTAGCCGCCGCCGTCGAGCTGGCGCGCGCGGGCCGTTCGGTGGCCGTGCTGGAGGCCGAAGAGACCGTCGGCGGGGGCACCCGATCCGCAGAGAGCACGCTTCCCGGCTTCGTCCATGACCTAGGTTCGGCCATACACCCTTTGGGGTACGCCTCGCCGTTTTTCCGGTCGCTCCCCCTCGACGAACGCGGCCTCGAGTGGGTCCATCCCCCCGCCCCGCTCGCCCACCCATTCGACGACGGCACCGCCGCCGTCCTCGAGCGCTCGGTGGAAGAGACGGCAGCCGCCTTGGGCCCCGACGCGCGGGCGTACGAGAGGCTGATAGATGGCGTGGTCAAAGACGCCCCCAAGATAGCTTCCTACTTCGTCGGGTCGCCGCGCCTGATCCGGCATCCCATCTCCCTAGGGGCCTCCGCGCTGCGGGCCGTTCGCCCGGCCCGCAGCCTGGCCGAAAGCGTCTTCGAGGGCGAGAAGGCCCGCGGCCTCTTCGCGGGGAACGGGGCCCACTCGTTTCTGCCGCTGGAGAAGCCGCCGAGCGCGCTCTTCGGGCTAGTCCTCGGCACCCTGGGGCACGCCTTCGGCTGGCCGTTCCCGAAGGGCGGCTCGCAGCGGATAGCCGACGCCCTCACCTCCTACCTGATCTCTTTGGGTGGCGAGGTCTACACCGGCGTGCGGGTGGGGTCGGTTGAGGAGGTACCGCGCACCCGCGCGGTCCTCTTCGACGTCACGCCCCGCCAGCTCCTCGGTATCGCTAAGGAGCACTTCACCGAGGACTACCGGCGAGCCCTCAAGAAGTATCGCTACGGTCCCGGCGTCTTCAAGGTGGACTTCGCGCTCGACGGCCCGATCCCTTGGAAGGCCGAAGGGTGCTTGCGGGCCGGAACCGTGCACCTCGGCGGCACGCTGGATGAGATCTCCGCCGGAGAGGCAGCCGTCTGGCGCGGCGAGCACCCCGAGAGGCCGTTCGTGCTGCTGGCGCAGCAGAGCCTCTTCGACAGGACGCGCGCGCCGGACGGGAAGCACACCGCCTGGGCCTACTGCCACGTCCCCAACGGCTCGGAGTTCGACATGATGGGGCGGATAGAGGATCAGATCGAACGCTTCGCCCCCGGCTTCCGCGACCTCATCCTCGCGAAGACGGCCCAAGGGCCCGCCGACCTCGAGCGGCAGAACGCCAACCTGGTGGGCGGCGACATAAACGGCGGCGTCGCGGACCTCCGGCAGCTCTTCACCCGTCCGGTGCTGAAGCTCAACCCGTACTCGACGCCGGCGAAGGGATTGTACATCTGCTCCTCCTCGACGCCGCCCGGAGGGGGTGTGCACGGCATGAGCGGCTACCTCGCCGCCCGCGTCGCCCTGCGCTACCTGAGTTGACGAGCCGAGACGAGCCACCGACGGAGAGCGAGAACAGGGCCGCCGGGAGATCCGAGGCTCAGCATGCAGGGCCGCGCGGGCGGACGCCGCTCTTCGCGCGGGTGGTGGCGTGGCTTGTGGTCCCCGTCTACGTCGCGGGCATGTCCGCGATCATCTTGCTGGAGCGTGCCTCCCGACTCCAGGACCGGATCTCGGCGGAGGACGCGGTGCTGTTCTTGGGGTTCGGCATGTTCGCGGTCGTGGGCGCCCTGCTCGTGGCAAAGCGGCCCGCCAACCTGATCGGCTGGATCATGAGCGCCGCTGCGCTGGTAGTGGGGATCTTTCCCGCGGGCGAGACCTACTCCGCCTACGTGATGACCACCCGCGGCCGACCTGACGCGCTCGCCGTCGTCGGCGTCTGGGCCAACGCCTGGTACTGGTCCCTGCTCCTCCCGCTTGTCTTCATATACTTGCCCCTCCTCTTCCCCGACGGCCGCCTGCCTTCCCGCCGCTGGCTCCCGGTCGCCGTGCTCCCGGGGATCGGGGTCGCCGGCTTAGTCGTCCTCGGGGCGCTCGCCGAGACCCTGAGAGGCCAGACCTTCGATTACCGGATCGACAACCCGATCGGAATCGAGGGCCTTGCTAACGTCGAGGAGCTTCCGGTGTTCGGCGTATTGGGTGGGCTTTTTGCCGTCGGGGCTGTAGGGGCCGTCGCGTCCGTGGCGGTGAGGTTCCGCCGATCGCGGGGTCCCGAGCGCCAGCAGCTCAAGTGGCTTCTTTACGCCGCCACACCCATTTTGTTCATCCCGGTAGAGTTTTTTGCCTGAACCCGTCGTCGGGCTGGTCGGTGCACTAACGTTTGGATAGGTGGTCATCGGCCTCCCGGTTGCGATCGGGATCGTGGTCCTGCGCTACCGCCTCTACGACATAGACCTGGTCATAAACCGCACGCTTGTCTACGGTTCCCTCACCGTGGCGCTGGCGCTGGTCTACTTCGGGAGCGTGGTGGGGCTTCAACGGCTACTCTCCCCTGTGGTGGGGGATATCAACCAGTTCGCCGTGGTCGCCTCGACGCTCCTGATCGCGGCGCTCTTCGGGCCGCTGAGGAGGAGGGTGCAAAGCTTCATAGACCGCCGCTTCTACCGCCGCAAGTACGATGCGGCCAGGACGCTCGAAGCCTTCTCGGCGAAGCTGCGCGACGAGACGGACCTGGAGAAGCTCGGCGACGATCTGGTGTGGGTAGTACGGGAGGCGGTGCAGCCAGTGCACGCCTCGTCGTGGCTGAGATTCACCAAATGACAGAAGAATGATGAAGATATTTCGTGAAGGCCCTCCCGTAACGATCGCGTAACGCCAGCCCGCTACGTCCTCGCGGAGTCCGAGGAGCCCCACTCGGCAAAGCACAAATTCTCCTTCACCGCGGTGCCCAGGCCGGCGAGAGTAGCGTTCGCGGCGCTGTTGGGGGCGCTCGCTTACGTTGCCGGACGTGTGGGGTACGGGGCTCGTCCTGTACGGTAGGGTGGTTCTCAGCGACGATCAAGGACGCTCCTCACCACTCCACCAGCTTCCAGATCTCGGGTTGCAGCTTGTTCTCCTCGCCGACCTCGGCGAAGATCGTCACGGCCTGGGTAAGGTGGCGCATGGCCTCCTCCGAGCGGCCTGCGGCGTGGAGCAGATCCGCTAGGTTGTTGTGCAGCGCCGCCTCGCGATGGCGATCTCCTAGGGAGAGGCACAGAGCCAGGGCTGCCTCGGCGCGCTCCAGGGCCCGCCCGAGTTCCCCGACGTTCCTGTAGGCCAGGGCAAGGTTATTCAGGGCGGCGACCCTGGCCGCGGGGTCTCCCGCTGCCTCGGCGAGCTCCAGGCTACGTTCGAGGTGCTGGCGCGCCCCGTCGAGGTCGCCTCGACCGCTCGCCAGCACGCCGAGCACGTTGTGGGCCCGGGTCAGCGCCTCCTCGTCGGCGACGGCCTCGGCCAGCTCGAGCGCCCGACCCGCCCGCTCCAGCGCCAGGTCGTCGTGTCCCTGGTGTTGCGCGACCAGGCTGAGGTCCGCGTAAAGCCGGGCGCCGGCGGCCGGCGCGTCCTCCTCTTGCGCGGCCAGGGCCGCCTCGAGGTGGCTCTCGGCGAGATCCCACTCCCCGAGCCGCTGGTAGACACCGCCCAGCTTGCGCTCGAGGCCCGCGAGACTACCTCCATCACCTAGCGCGGCCGCCGCCTCGTAGCTCGAGAGCGCCTCCCCGTAGTCGCCAAGGAGCGTATGCAGATCCCCGAGCGCCTCGTGCAGCCCGGCGGCGTTGGGGTGCCCCAACGCGAGGGCCGCGCGGAAGTGCGAGAGCGCCTCGCGATTGGCATACAGCGCCCTGGCGTGTTCGCCGGCCAGTTCGAAGTGGTCCGCCGCCTCCTGGTCCCGGCCAGCCAGCCTGTAGTGGTGCGCGATCTGGGCCGCCAGCGGCCCCATCTCCCGGCGCCGTCGTGCCCGGCGGGCGAGTGCCTCGGCCACCCGCCGGTGCAGGAGCCGCCTCCTCGCCAGGCTGGTCTCCTCGTAGACAAGGGCGCGTAGCTTCTCGTGGCTGAAATCGTAGGCGGGGGACTTGTCCCCGACCCCCTGCACCTCCTCGACCAGACCCTGGTTCGTGAGCTCCTCCAGGGCCGCGACGGCCTCTTCTTCGCTGCGGCCACTCGCCTCACGCACCGTGTCGAAGTCGAAGGACCGACCGATGACGGCGGCGGCGTTGAGCAGCTGCCAGCCCGTCTCGCCGACTGCCCCCAAGCGCCCGTGCAGGAGGTCGCGCACCCCGCCCGGCAGCGACCAGGCCTCGTCCCCGGCAACCAGGGAGCCCTTCGTGATCGCCGCGAGGTACTCACCCACAAAGAGCGGCAACCCTTCCGTCTCTTCGTAAAGGCGTCTTCCCAGGTCGTGCGTGCCCCCGAAGCTCGCCCCGACCAGCTCCTCGACGGCGGCCCTGTTCAAGCGCGACAACCGCACCACCGTCGCTGCGCGGGCCTGCTGGGCCTCCGTCACGAGCCCGCGCAGGCGATGCTCGGCCGACACCTGCTCGCCGCGCCAGGTGAGCACGACGCATAGCCTTCGGCCCGGCCTGAGGCGCCGCACCAGGTAGGCTAGCAGGTCCAGCGACGAGGCGTCTGCCCAGTGCACGTCGTCGATGAACAGCACCCCCGGGGACAGTCCCTCGCAGACCGCGAGCAGCACCCGGCAGACGCCCTCGAAAAAGCGACTCTGGGCGCCGGGCGTGGCGAGGAGTGGGGGAGAGGGCAACCCGGGGTGCAGGTCGGCGAGCTCGGGCAGCAGGCGTGAGGCCTCGGCCAGGAAGTGGCCCGGGATCTCCTCGAGGCGCCCGGCCAGGCCATCCCGCCCGATGGAGGCGGAGAGCCCCTCGACGAGGGGCCCGTAGGCGAGGTCCGTCTCGCCCGGGTAGCAGCGCGCTGCGACGGTCACAGAACCCCGGCCCTCCGCGTAGGCCAGGAACTCCTCGGCCAGCCGCGTCTTGCCGATACCGGCCTCTCCCTCGAGCACCACGACGTGACCCGCCGTCCCGGCCGCTTCGTAGGTCCGGAGCAGAGAACCCCACTCCGCCTCGCGCCCGACGAGGGGTTCGCCTTGGTGAGGGACAGGGGGAACGCTTACAGGCGTAGACTCTCGCTCCTCCGTTTGCGGTGCGGAGGGGCGTTCTTGAGCGAGGACCGGGGGCGCAGGCAGGCTGTTCTCCTGGATAGCTTCGTAGATCTGGGTCGTCTCCTCTAGCGGAGAGACGCCCAACTCTCCCTCCAGGACGCGCACACACTCCCGGTACTGGCGAAGGGCGGCGGCGCGCTGTCCGGCCCACGCGTAGAGCTGCATCAACCAGCGGTGCGCAGGCTCGTGCAGGGGATCCAGGGCCAACCAGCGGCGGGCGTGGGTGATGGCCTGCTCCCACTCCGCCCTCGCGCCGTGGCCGAAACTGAGCCTCTCCAGCGCCCCGGCCAGCTCGCGGCGCAACTCTTCCCCCTGAAAGAACTGCCAATCATCGAAGGCAGCGCTGTCGCGCAGGGTGAACCCCGCCAGGAAGTCGTCCCGGTAGATCGCCACCGCCTCCGAGAGCGGGGAGAGGCACTCGGGACAGACGTCCGACTGCGGGTGGCCGTGCATCTGGCATTCAGCGAGGAGCTCGTGGAAGCGGTTCACGTCCACCCAGACCTCGTTCCGTACCAGGTCCACGCTCTCCCTGTCGGCCACCAGCCAACCCTCTGCGCGGGCTACGCCGAGCGACGAGAGCGTCCGGCGCAGGGCGGCGCGCGCCCTCGTCTGGTTGTACTCTGGCCAGAGTAGGCCGGCCAGAGAGTCGCGCGCGTGGCGTCGCCGGGTGATGGCCAGGTAGGCCACCAGCGCGATCGCCTTGCGCGTGTCGACCTCAATCGCCTCGCCGGCGTGCTCGACGCGCGGCGCGCCGAGCAAAAGGACCCTCGTCCGAGGTACTCTTCTTCCCGACCGTTCCGGCACAAGCACAATTATGGTCGCGCCGCAGCTTAAACGCAACGGTTAACGCGGGACGTAAAACCCCGTAACGTTTCGGCGGGTGCGAGGGCCCGGACGTAGCATCCAGGCCCTCGGGTCGGATAACGTGTGGCTCTACCTGTTCAGCAGCCCGCGCACGGCTTCGGCGATGTGGTTTGCGTTGATGCCTGCGGCGTCCATGAGCTCGTCCGGCGATCCCGAGCCAGGCATGATTTTCACGGCGAGGTGCTCGAAGCGGAGGCCTTCGGCGCCTTCTGCGGCGAGCGCGGAGAGGACGGCCTCGCCCAGGCCGCCTTCCGGCCAGTGGTCCTCGGCGACGACGAGCCTGCCGCCGGTGGCCCGCACGGCCAGGCGCAGGGTGTCCGCGTCGATGGGCTTTACGGAGTAGGCGTCTATGAGGCGCACGTTTGCGCCCTCTCGTCGCAGCTGCTCGCAGGCTTCGATAGCGTTGTGCACGGTTATGCCGGCGGCGACCACCGTCACCTGGTCATCGTTGGAGGAGCGCACAACCTTGCTGCCGCCGATGGGGAACTCTTCGTCGGGGCCGTAGATCACCGGCGTGCTCGGGCGCAGGGTGCGCAGGAAGCTGATGCCGTCCGTGTCGGCCATCTCGGCGACGAGCTTCGCAGTCTGGTTGGCGTCGGAGGGGTGGAGGACGGTCGAGCCGTGGACGGCGCGCATCATGGCCAGGTCCTCGAGGGCCATCTGAGAGGGGCCGTCCTCCCCGATCGAGACGCCCGCGTGCGAGCCGGAGAGTCTCAAGTTCGCGCCGGAGATGGCTGCCATGCGGATGAAGTCGTAGGCCCGGCTCAGGAACGCGGCGAAGGTGGAGGCGAAAGGCACCCTCTTGCGCACGCTCATCCCGACCGCGGCCGCGATCATCTGCTGCTCGGCTATGAACATCTCGAAGTACCGGTCCGGGTACGCCTCGGCGAACTCCTCGGACTTGGTGGAGTTGCTAACCTCGCCGTCCATCGCCACGACGTCTTCGCGGGCGGCGCCGATGGCCTTGAGGGCTTTCCCGTAGGCGTTGCGGGTCGCCTCGGAGTCGCCGAGCTCCCAGGTCGGCAGCTCGAGTTCGCCGGTGAGCCCGGCGGTGAAGGTCTCGCCACCGGAGTCCGGCTTCTGCACCTCGACTAAGAGGTTGTTGTCGGCGCCGAGCTCCTCGAGCGCCCTGGCTTCGTCGTCGGGTTTGACGGGCTTGCCGTGCATGCCGTCCACGTCTTCGAGAAAGGAGACGCCGCGGCCCTTCTTGGTCTGGGCGACGACGAGGGTCGGGACTCCTTCCTGCTCGAGCGCCTCGTCGTAGGCGCGGTCTATCTCCTCGGGATCGTGGCCGTTCACCTGGATAGCGTGCCAGCCGAAGGCTTCCGCTCTGGCGGCGTAGTGGTCGCCGTGCCAGCCGTCCATGGTCTCGCGAGTCTGGCCGAGGCGGTTCATGTCGAGGACGGCGATGAGGTTGTCCAGCTTGTAGAAGGAGGCGTGCTGGAAGGCCTCCCACATCGAGCCCTCGGCCATCTCGGAGTCCCCGCAGAGGACCCACACGCGGTAGGGGAGCTTGTCCAGGTACTTGCCCGCGAGCGCGACGCCGACGCCTATGGGGAGACCCTGCCCCAGCGAGCCGGTGGCGACGTCCACCCACGGGAGGGCCGGCGTCGGGTGGCCCTGCAGGCGGCTGCCGAACTCGCGGAAGGTCATGAGCTCCTCGTCGGTGATGGCCCCGGCGGCCTTATACATCGAGTAGAGCAGCGGCGAGGCGTGCCCCTTCGAGAAGATCAGGTGGTCGTTCGCCGGGTTCCCCGTCGCGTCGAAGTCGTAGCGCAAATA
>Ga0126306_10002016_pt1 | contig 11268 bp, 16 predicted proteins | sample Plot27_FD_92592 | JGI IMG/M metagenome (GOLD analysis project Ga0126306, IMG submission 92592) | Serpentine soil microbial communities from UC McLaughlin Reserve, CA, USA - Plot27 | ecosystem: Environmental > Terrestrial > Soil > Grasslands | place: USA: UC McLaughlin Reserve, Lake County...
GGGAGATGCCGAGGCGGCCGGCGATCTGGGACTGGGTCATGCCGCCGAAGAAGCGGAGGTAGAGGATGCGGCGCTCGCGCTCGGGCAGGCCGGCGATCAGGGGGCCGAGGGCGGCCCGGTACTCGAGCGCCTCCAGGCTCTCGTCCTCGGCGCCGATGTGCTCGCTGACCGCGGGCGCGTCCTCGCCCCCGGCCGGGGCGTCCAGGGAGACGACGGCGTAGGCGTTGGAGGTGTCGAGGCCCTCCAGCACCTCCTCCTCGGGCAGGCGGGCCTTGGTGGCGATCTCGGCGATGGTGGGGGAGCGGCCGATCTCCTGGGACAGCTCGGCCACCACCTTGTTGAGCGACAGGTTCAGCTCCTGGAGCCGCCTGGGCACCCGCACCGCCCAGCCCTTGTCGCGGAAGTGCCGCTTCAGCTCGCCGACGATGGTGGGGGTGGCGTAGGTCGAGAACTCCACCTCGCGCTCCAGGTCGAAGCGGTCGATGGCCTTCAGCAGCCCGATGGTGCCCACCTGGACCAGGTCCTCCAGCGGCTCCCCGCGGTTGCGGAAGCGCCGGGCCAGGTACTCGACCAGCGGCAGGTGCAGCCCGACCAGCTCCTCGCGCAGGGCCGGGTTGCGGGTCTCGACGAAGCGGCGGAACAGGTCCTTGGCGTGCCCGCGGTCCACCGCGCGGCCGTTGAGCGGGGCGACGCCGTTGCCGGCGGCTCCCGGTTCCCGGTGCGCGCCGGCGTCGGGACCCTCGCTCACCCGCGTCCGCCCGCCTTGCGGAAGCTCAGCCAGAGCCGGCCGTCCTCCGACTGCTCCCGGACCTCGTCGGTCATGGCCGACAGGATCTGCCAGGCGAAGGTGTCCCGGGCCAGCGGGTCGCCGCGGTCGGGGGCCTCGATGGAGACGTCGACCCGCAGCTCGGCATCGGCCAGGTGGTAGGCGACGTTGAGGGTGGTGGCGCTGCCCCGCCGGGCCAGCAGCTGGGTGCAGGCCTCGTCGACCGCGATCCGGAGGTCGTCGATCTCCTCGTAGGTGAACTGGAGCTGGGCCGCCAGCCCGGTGGCGGCAGCCCGCACCACCGCGAGGTACGCGCCGGACGCGGGGATCTCGAGGTGCACGGTGGACGTCATTCTGCGGGGATCTCCTGCCGCTGGGCGTTGCCGCTCCATCCAACCCCCCTCCCGCCGTCTCGCGCAAGGCGTCAGGGGCCGGGCGCCCGGGCCACCCAGAGGGCGCGCCCACGGGCCGGCTCGGCCGGGATGGCCGGCCACATCGGGCGGCGCTCGACCAGGCGGAGCCCGGCCGCCTCGACCAGCTCCTCCAGCTCGTCGGCGGGGTAGAGGCGCTGGCGGTAGGTCTCGGCCTCCTCGACCCCGCCGAGCGTCCAGCGCAGCCGCTCGGTGACCAGGTGGCCGTGGACCTCGTAGCTGGCGTCCAGGCGCAGGTCGTCGCGGTCCACGTGGCGGCCCGGCTCCCAGCCCTCGTGGGCGAAGCGGGCCGACAGCGGCTCGACCACGACCGCGCCGCCGGGCGCGGCCGCCCGGCCCAGCTGCCGCAGGGCCGTCACCACCTCGGCCGGGTCGAGCAGGTAGTTGAGGCTGGCGTTGAGGAGCAGGACCAGGTCGGCCCAGCCGTCGCGCACCGGCACGGCGCGCAGGTCGCCCACGACCAGCCGGAGGGGCGGGGACTTGGCTCTGGCCACGGCCAGCATCGCCGGGGACAGGTCGAAGCCGGCCACCTCCAGGCCGCGCCGGGCCAGCTCGACGGCGGCGTTGCCGGTGCCGCAGGCGGCCACCAGCACCCGGCGGGGGCCGGCCCCGGCCGCCTCCAGGCACAGGTCCACGAACCGGTCGTAGGGCGCGTCGCGCCAGACCAGGTCGTAGACGAGGGCGTAGCGCCGGTAGGCGCCCGAGCGACCAGCAGCCACGGCCCGATTCTCGCAGATGCCGAGCCGGGAGAATCTGCCCGGGGAGCGCGGTAGACTCTGGGCCCCATGATCGACGGGCGAATTCCCGAGCCGGCGCGCATCACCAGGCAGCGCACGGCCGTCCTGGAGGCCCTACGGCGAGCTCCCGAGCCGTTGTCGGCCAAGGACCTCCACGCCGGCCTCGGCCGCTCGGTCGGGCTGGCCACCGTCTACCGCGCCCTGCAGGGTCTGGTGGAAGCGGGACGGGTCGACGTGTTCCGCCGCGAAACCGGCGAGGCGCTGTTCCGCCTCTGCAATCCCGTGCACCATCATCATCTGGTTTGCCAGCGCTGCGGCCGGGTGGTCGAGATCGACGCCTGCGGGGTCGAGCTGTGGGCGTCGCGGGTGGCGCACCGCAACGGATTCATCATCACCGACCACCAGGCGGATGTTTTCGGGGTCTGCGCCAACTGCCAGGGAAGCTCCTGAAAGGCTGAGGCCCGCGCCGAAATGGCGCGGGCCTCGAGCGCTGGGAAGGTGTCAGGCCGACTCGGCCTTGCTGTTGGCGCGGGCGTTGGGGCGGCGCCGGCCGGCCGCCGCGGTCCGCGTCGTGGAGCCCGGCTTGCGGCCGCGCTTCTTGAGCGTCTTGCCGAGACCCTCGAGCTTCAGGTCACGGTAGTTCTTGGCCGAGATGTCGAGCTGCTGGGTCGAGCCGTCGGGGTGGCGGATCGAGAGCTGGTAGGCCTCCCCCTCGGCAATCTCGGACCTGTCGATGTCCGAGACGTACATGGTGATCGTCTTGGTGCCCACACGGACTCCTTTCATTGCCTATCAGCGCATTCTGGTACCCCCACCCCGCTGATTTCTCGAAGATAACCACAGGGATCGGCGATTCGCAACAACTTGATCGCGTAATCTTCGCTCAAACAACCCGACAGAATTGGTCTTTCCGGTACTGTCTCAGCGGCTGAGTCAGTCGGAATGACTCGTTCGGGCGGCAAATGGTTCCCAGGTCGCCCATACGGCGCGCCGCGTCACCCGGCGGAATTAGCCGCCACCCAGCCGTCGCGGGTGACCAGCCGCACCCGCTCCAGGGCAGCCAGGTCCGTCGTCGGGTCGCCGTCGACCAGCAGCAGGTCGGCCCGCGCCCCGGGCGCGATGCGGCCGGCGCCGTCCAGGCCCAGGTGGGTCGCGGCCACCGAGGTGGCGGCGGCCAGGGCCTGGCCAGGGGACAGGCCGGCGGAGACCAGCAGCCGCAGCTCCTCGACGTCGACCCCGGGCGGCGGTCCCTGGTTGCCGAGGTCGGTGCCGTAGACGACCCGCCCGCCCCGGGCCACGAACCGGCGCGTGCCGGCGCGGCGGGCCGGGGTGGGGTCGATGTGGAGGGTGGGCACCGCCACCACCGCCTCGGCCAGGGCGTCGACCAGGGCGTCGGGGAGGCCGGCGGGGTCGAAGGGCCAGTGGGCCAGCTCGCCCACGCCGGCGGCCAGGGCCTTGTCCGCCTCGGCGGCGCCGCCGACGTGGGCGGTCACCCCCAGGCCCCGCTCGGCGGCGGCCGCGACGACAGCGGCCAGGACCGGCGGGGGCAGGGTGGGGCCGACCCGGTCGTCGAGGGCGACCTTGATCACGGCCGCGCCGGCCTCGGCCAGCTCGGCCACGGCCCGCGCCGCCGCGGCGGCGCCCTCCACCGGCCGGGCCGTGCCCGGCGGCGCCCACGGCGCCCGGGTCGGGTAGCCGCCGGGAACGGTCAGGATCTGCCCGGCGGCCAGCAGCCGCGGCGACGCCCCCGGGGTCGCCGCCATCTCGCGCAGGGCGGCCAGCCGCGCCGGCGGCCAGCCGAGGTCGCGGACGGTCGTCACCCCGCCGGCCAGGACCTGGGCCGGGGGGTAGAAGTCGAGATGGACGTGGGCGTCGACGAGCCCGGGGAGCAGGGTGGCGCCGGTCCCGTCGACCACGGCGGCGCCGGCCGGCACGGCGACCTCGCCCGCCGGGCCGACCCGCTCGATCAGGCCGCCCGCCGCCACCACCGTCTGGCCGGGGAGCGGCGGGCCACCCTGGCCGTCGAGCACCGTCACGCCGACGACGGCCAGCGGCCGGGGGCTCAACGGTGGCCCGTCGGGGGCGGGGGAGTGGGGCATCGCCGGAACCTACACCGGTACCATCCTGGCCATGAGCTCGCGCCCCGGCGAACCCCCCCTGGTGCTGCACGGGCCGCCGGACGGCGACGCCCCCCTGCAGCTGGGCCGGCGGGTCACCATGTACGTGTGCGGCATCACTCCGTACGACGCCGCCCACATCGGGCACGCCTTCACCTATGTGGCCTTCGACACCCTGGCCCGGTTCCTGCGCTCCCGCGGCCATGAGGTCGCCTACTGCCAGAACGTCACCGACGTCGACGACGACGTGCTCCGCCGGGCGGCCGAGACCGGCGAGGACTACCTGGCCCTGGGGCGGCGGGAGACGGCCGCCTACCTCGACGACATGGACGCCCTCAACATCGCCCGGCCGGACTTCTTCCCCAAGGCCACCGAGGAGATCCCGGCCATGGTCGAGCTGGCCGGCCAGCTGGTCGCCGGCGGCCACGCCTACGAGGTCGACGGCACCGTGTTCTTCGATACGACCAGCTACCCCGGGTTCGGGGAGCTGTCCGGGCTGGATGCCGCCGAGCGGCGGGAGCTGCTGGCCGAGCGGGGCGGCGACCCCGACGACCCGCGCAAGCGCCACCCGCTGGACTTCATCGTCTGGCAGCGCAGCCGGCGCGGGGAGCCGTGGTGGGACAGCCCCTGGGGCCGGGGCCGGCCTGGCTGGCACCTGGAGTGCTCGGCCATGAGCCGGCGCTACCTCGGGGCCACCATCGACCTGCACGGCGGCGGGGCCGACCTCCTCTATCCCCATCACGAGTCGGAGCGGGCCCAGTCAGAGTCGGCCAACGGCGCCCCGTTCGCCCGCCGCTGGCTGCACACCGGCATGGTCCGCTACCAGGGCGAGAAGATGTCCAAGTCGCTGGGGAACCTGGTCTTCCCTCGCGACCTGTTCCGCGACCACGAGCCCGCCGCCGTCCGCCTGGCCCTGCTGGCCCACCACTGGCGCTCCGCCTGGGAGTGGGATGCGGCCGAGCTCAAGGAGGCCACCGAGCGCCTCTCCACCTGGCGCCAGGCCTGTGGACAACCCGGAACCCTTGACGCCCGGGTGGGCTACCCTCCCGTTCGGGGGCCCCAACAGCCGGAGGGCGAGGCTGCATCGCGGCCGCCCGAGGCGGTCGACGCGGCGTTGGCGGACGACCTGGACACGCCGGCGGCGTTGCAGGTCGGGGACGAGCTGGCCGAGCGGGGGGACGGCGCCGGGGTGGCGGCCACCGCCGCGGTGCTCGGGGTCGACCTCGCCGCGGCCGGCTGAGGGGCGCCGGGCTATCCAGTGGGAGCGGGAGCGGCTACGCTGCCCGGTATGCGTGGAGACAAGGTGGAGGTGCTGGTCGACACCGGCAACGGCGGGGTGCGCGGGTTCGAGATCGTGGCCACCCGGTCCGGGCGGCGGGTCGAGGTGACCACCTCGCGGACCATGGTCGAGGTCGCCGAGGTGACCCGGACCGGCCAGCCGGTGCGCACGGCCCGGTTCCTGTCCTCACGCGTGGTCGCCATCGTCGAGCACCCCTATGACGACGGCGGGGCCCCGGCGGCCGGCCCGCCCGCCTGAGCGCTCTCAGCCGGAGGCCGCGACCCGCCCGCGCTCCAGCCGCTGGGCCAGCGCCGTCAGCAGGCTGAGCTGCGCCTCCCGCGGCCATGCGTAGGCTGCCCGCTCCTCATAGGCGGCCTTCACGACCCGGTCGACCTTGCAGAGGGCGCTGGCGATCTGCTCGTCGGTGAGGTCGAGCACGGCGGCCTCGAGGGCGGCCCGGGTCGGGTTCACGGTCGGCGTGGCTGGCATCGGTCGGCCTCCCGGCTCAGGTGGTGTGGGCGTAGCTTAGCGGCGGCCGCCGAGCCGGGCGCGCAGCAGCTCGATGTCGGCCCGGTGCTCGGCCACCCCGCCCGGGGTCTCGCAGATCACCGGGGCGCCCGCCGCCTGGACGATCCCGACCAGGGTGTCGAGGTCGATCTGGCCCTTGCCCAGGTTCTGGTGGCGGTCCCGGCCCGAGTCGGCCCTGTCCTTGGCGTCGTTGGCATGCACCAGGTCGATGCGGCCGGTGATGGCCTTGACCCGGTCGACGATGCCGTCCAGGTCCTCGCCGCCGGCGTGGGCGTGGCAGGTGTCGAGGCAGAACCCGATCCCGGTGTCGCCGATCCGGTCCCACAGCCGGGCCAGGGTGTCGAAGCGGCGGGCCATGGCGTGGTTCCCGCCGGCGGTGTTCTCGAGCAGCACCGGGACCTCGGACTCGAGCTGGCCCATGGCCTTGCGCCAGCGGGCGAAGCCCTCGGCCAGGTCGCCGCCGTCGGTGACGTGGCCGCCGTGGACGATCACCCCGGCCGCGCCCACCGCGGCCGCGCCCGCGCAGGTGTCGGCGAGCAGCTTGCGCGAGGGGATGCGGATGCGGTTGTTGGGCGAGGCCAGGTTGATCCCGTAGGGGGCGTGGACGTACACGACCATGCCCGCGGCGGCCAGCTCGGCCGCGTCCTCGCCCGGCGGCGGCACCTTCCAGCCCTGGGGGTCGCCGAGGAAGAACTGCACGCAGTCGGCGCCGCGGGCCGCCCCCCGGCCAAGCGGGTCGTCCCGCCCCAGATGGATCCCGATCTTCATCTCCACGATTTTTCGACCTTAGCACGGGAAGCGGACGGCCCCGTCCGTGGTTGTCCCTTTGTCCCTGTTGCTCCCGACGAGCCAAGGAGCAGGCGAATGCGGAACCGCGTCACCGTCGTCGCGCTGGTCACCGCCCTGTTGCTCGGGCTGGCCCTCCTCTCCGTCCCCGGCGCCGCCGCCTCCGGCAAGGTCACCCTGCTTTCCGCCCGCCTGAACGGCGCCAACGAGGCGCCCGGGCCCGGCGACCCCGACGGCCGCGGCCGCGCCTTCGTCACCCTGGCCGGCGACCGCGCCTGCTTCGCGCTCCAGTGGTCGAAGATCGGCGCCCCCACGGCCGCCCACATCCACGAGGGTGGGGCGGGCGTGGCCGGCCCCATCGTGGTGCTGTTCTTCCAGCCGGGCACCAACGCCGCCTCGCTGCCCGACACCCTCTCCTCGGTCGCCGGCTGCGTCGACGTCGACCCGGCCCTGGCCCGGAGGATCGCGGACCATCCCCGCGACTTCTACGTGAACATCCACACCGCCGACTTCGCGGCCGGAGCCATCCGAGGCCAGCTCCACCGCTCCCGCCACCTCGACCTCGACCTGCCCCGCCAGCTCAGCGCCCGGCTGAACGGGGCCAACGAGGTCCCCGGCCCCGGCGACCCCGACGGCCGCGGCCTCGCCCTGGTCAAGACGGGCCGGGAGCGGGTCTGCTTCGCCCTCGCCTGGACGAGGATCGCCCCGCCGATCTTCGCCCACATCCACGCGGGCCCCGCCGGGGTCGCCGGCCCGGTCGTGGTCCTGTTCTTCGACGTGCCTGAGCTCGCCGGCGCGCCGACGGCCGCACTCCCAGCAACCATCGCCGCGGCCGCCGGTTGCGTCGGCGATCAGGACCCAGCCCTGCCCCGCGACATCCGCCGCCATCCCGCCGACTACTACGCCAACATCCACAACCTCGAGTTCGTGCCGGGCGCCATCCGCGGCCAGCTCCACAAGGCCGCGTAGGTCCGGGGGGGCGGACGGGCCCGCGCTGGGAACGGTCCCCAGCGCGGGCCCTCCGTCGTTCGGGCCCACCCTCGTTGCCGAGAAGGAACGTTCCGTTTACCATGCGCGCATGCCACGCGTCAGCCAGGAGTACCGTGACGCCCGCCGCAGCGAGATCCTGGAGGCGGCCGGGCGCCACTTCGCCGAGAACGGCTTCCACTCGACCTCGATGCAGGACTTCTTCGAGGCCTCGGGCCTGAGCGCCGGGCTGGTCTACCGCTACTTCCGCAGTAAGGAGGAGCTCATCACCGCCCTCGCCGGCGGGGCGCTCCAGCTGCTGCACGCCAGCGTCGAGGAGGCGATCGCCGCCGGCGAGCGGCCGGGCACCGAGGAGGTGGTGGCCCGCCTGCTGCGGACCATCGAGGAGCTCGACGCCCGCGAGCGGATCGCCCGCGTCGCCGTCCAGGTCTGGGGGGAGGCGCTGGTCAACCCGGCCGTCGGGTCGGCCTTCGGGGCCGAGATCGCCCGTCTCCAGGCGGCCCTGGAGCGGTTGGTCGCCGCCGCCCAGGCGGCCGGCCAGCTCGACCGGGACCTGGAACCGGCCTACGCCGCCCGCGCGCTGTACGCGATCCTGCCCGGCTTCCTCCTCCAGCGGGCCCTCGACCCGGCGCTCGACGGGGCCCGCTACCAGCAGGCCGCCCGGGCGCTGATCGCCGGCCGCCTGCACCTCTCCTAAACGGAACATTCCTTCTTGACAGCGCCCGGTGAGTGGCGCTCTACTACAAAGCGGAATGTTCCTTCTTCTTTGGAGGGCGGCCGACATGCGTGTCGAGCAGGTGATGTTCCGCAGCGGCCCGGTGCGATGCGCCGGCGACCTCTACCTCCCGGACGGCATCGACGACCAGGCCCCGGCTCCCGCCGTGGTCATGGGCCACAGCGTGGTCATGGTCAAGGAGGCTCTCGGCCCGCACGCCGAGCACCTGGCCCGGGCCGGGTTCGTGGTCCTGGCCGTCGACTACCGGACGGTCGGGTCCAGCGAGGGCCAGCCGCGCTGCCAGTGAATTCCCCAGTGGCAGGTCGAGGACCTGCGCGCCGGCGTCTCCTACCTGCGCGGCCGCCCCGAGGTGGACGCCGACCGGATCGGGCTGTGGGGCCACAGCACCGCCGCCGGCGTGGCCATCGTGGCCGGGGCCCTGGACCGGCGGGTCCGCTGCGTGGCCGGGCAGAACCCCAGCCTGCTCGACGCCTGGGCGGCCCTGGAGCGGTCGCGGGGTCGCGCCCGGCTGGGCGCGATGCGGGCGATGCTGGAGCAGGACTTCGAGCGGCGGCTGGAGACCGGCGAGGGCGCCACCATCCCCGCCCTGGCCTCCGACGACCCCAAGCTGGCCGGCTACATCGCCCAGTCGGAGGAGCTGTTCCCGACGTTCAAGAACCAGATGACCCTGGCCTCGCTGGAGCAGGTGCTGCTGTGGGCGCCGCTCCACGTCATCCACCGCCTCGCCCCGACCCCGCTGCTGCTGGTGACCGGGGTCGACGACGAGCTCCACGCCATCGACGAGGTCCTGGACGCCTACGCCCGGGCCTGGGAGCCCAAGCGGCTGGAGCTGCTGCCGGTCGACGAGTTCGGCCTGTCGATCGAGCCCGGCCTGGGCCAGTCCATGGGCCTGGCCGCCGAGTTCTTCGACCAGCACCTGCGGCGGGCGCCCAGGTTCGAGCCGTCACCGCTCCCGGATGAGGCGCGGGCGCGGGGCCTACGTCCCGAGTACCGGGCGGCCGGGGCCCGGGCGGCGTCATGAGCGTGGTCGCGCCGGTCCGGCGGCGCCAGACGGTCCTGGTCGCGGCCACCCTGGTGTGCGCGGCCAGCATGCTGGTCCTCGGCGCCTGGGCGTTCCTGGCCCCGGAGTCGTTCTCGAGGTTCATCGACTACGCGCCCTACAACCGGCACCTGATCCACGACGCCGGCGCGTTCCAGCTCGGCATCGGCGTCTCGCTGCTGGTGGCCCTGTGGTGGACCGACGGCCTGCTGGTCGCCCTGACAGGGTTCGCCGTGGCCAGCGGCCTGCACACCCTGTCGCACGCCCTCGACCGGCAGATCGGTGGCCACGACAGCGACGTGCCCTCGCTCGGCCTGCTCACCCTGATCGCCCTGCTCGCCATCTGGGAGCGCCTCCGCTGGAGGAAGCCATGAAGGTCCTGCTCGCCGGGGCCAGCGGGGCCATCGGCTCCCCGCTCACCCGCCAGCTCGTCGCCCACGACCACCAGGTGCTCGGCCTGACCCGCGACTGGGACGGGGCGCGCCGGCTCCAGGCGCTCGGGGCCACCCCGGTGGTGGCCGACGCCCTGGACCGCGACGGCCTGCTGCGGGCCGTCGACGGGCTGGCCGCCGACGCGGTCATCCACGAGCTCACCGCCCTGCGCAAGCCCCCGCTGCGGCACCGCGGCATGGCCCTGACCAACCGGCTGCGCACCGAGGGCACGGCCAACCTGCTGGCCGCCGCCGAGGCGCTCGGGGCCAGGCGGTTCCTGACCCAGTCGGTCATCTTCGGCTACGGCTACCGCGACCACGGGCCCCGGCTGCTCACCGAGAAGGACCCGTTCGGGCTCCCGGCCGGGGACGCCTGCGACCCGCACGTGGCCGCCATGCGCTCGACCGAGCAGCAGGCCTTCACCGCGCCCGAGGGGATCGCCCTGCGCTACGGCCTGCTGTACGGCGGGGACGCCGAGCGGGTGGGCGACCTGCTGGCCCGCCGCCGCCTGCCGGTGGCCAAGGGCGGCGTGCTCGGCTGGGTCCACCACGACGACGCGGCCGCGGCCACGGTCGCGGCCCTGGAGCGCGGCCGGCCCGGGCAGGCCTACAACGTCGTCGACGACCTCCCCGCCACCTGGTGGGAGGTCTACACCACGATGGCCAAGGCGCTCGGCGCCCCACCACCGAGGCGGCTACCGGACCGGCTGTTGCGGCTGGCCGCCCCGTACGTGGCCTCGTTCGTGGTCGGCACCTCGATGCGCGTCTCCAACGCCAAGGCCACGGCCGAGCTCGGCTGGCGGCCCCTGTACCCGCACTACCGCGCCGGCGTCCACGCCATGGCCACAGCGACGAAGGAGGAGCCATGCCGATCCCCAGGACGGTCGGGCGTTGGAACAAGGTCGGCCTGAACCGGATCACCAGGCGCATCGCCCCCTGGCTGCCCGGGTTCGGGGTGGTTGAGCACCGTGGCCGGCGCTCCGGCCGCCGCTACCGCACGCCGGTGAACGTGTTCGCGACCGAGGGCGGCTACCGCTTCGCGCTGACCTACGGCCCGGACACCGACTGGGTCAAGAACGTCCTGGCCGCCGGTGGCTGCGAGCTCCGGACCCGGGGGCGCACCATCCGGCTGGTGGCGCCGCGGCTGTACCGCGACGAGCGCCGCCAGGGCATCCGCCCCCTGGAGCGCCAGATCCTCCGGCTCCTCGGCGTCGCCGACTTCCTGTCCCTGCGGGCCGCCGACCAGCCGGAGGCCGAGGCCAGGTCCGGCCTGCCGGCTAGGCCGTCCGCGGCCCGGCGGCCGACTCCAGGCCGAGCTCGGCCACGGACGTCTCGCGCATCTTGAACTTCTGCACCTTGCCGGTGACGGTCATCGGGAACTCGTCCACGAACCTCCAGTAGCGGGGGATCTTGAAGGTGGCGATCTTCCCC
>Ga0126306_10002017_pt1 | contig 11268 bp, 12 predicted proteins | sample Plot27_FD_92592 | JGI IMG/M metagenome (GOLD analysis project Ga0126306, IMG submission 92592) | Serpentine soil microbial communities from UC McLaughlin Reserve, CA, USA - Plot27 | ecosystem: Environmental > Terrestrial > Soil > Grasslands | place: USA: UC McLaughlin Reserve, Lake County...
CTCGAGCGCTCGGTCGCCGTTCACCTCGGGCACGACGAGTGGGACACCGTCCTGGAGCCGGTAGGCCGACGACTTGTCGACGGCGATCGCGCCGCCAGCCACAGCGTGCGGCACGAGCTCGCGCGAGGCGGCGGTGCCGATCGAGAAGAAGACGACGTCGAGGCCGCCCGCGGCGAGCACCTCGGGCGTCGCCTCCTCGACAATGCTCCCGTCGATCTCGGTGCCGGCCGACCGCGCAGACGCGAACAGGCGGACGTTCTCGTGGCCGCGCTCGCGCAGCAAAGGGATCGCGACGCGACCGACCGCGCCCGTCGCCCCGACGATGCCGACGCTAGGCAAGCTCGAACGCCTCGTGCAGCGCCTGCACGGCGCGGTCGACGTCGGTGCTCGCGACGTGGCAGGCGATCTTGATCGGCGACGTGCTCACGATGGGCGCCTCGATTCCCGCAGCTTCCAGCGTCGCAAACGTCTTGGCAGCAACGCCGGGGTGGCTCTTCATTCCTGCTCCGACGAGGCTCACCTTCCCGAGGTCGTCGCGCGCGCTCCAGTCCACACCGAGCCCGTCGAGCGTGCGCTCAGCGTCGCGCCGGTCCTCGACGGGGGCGGAGAACACGATCTCCTCGCTCGTCTGGACGATCGTGTCGACGTTGACGTTCGCTTGCGCGAGCTCCGCGAAGAGCCGCGCAGGGGTCGTCCCCGAGACCTTGTAGACGGTCTCTTGGCGCTGGTGCACGACGGCTGAGATGAGCGCTTTCTCGAGCAACGTCTCGTCCTCCTCGCGGATCCACGTGCCGGCGTCCTCGCCGAACGTGGAGCGAACGTGGAGACGCACATTGTGACTGCGTGCGACCTCGATCGAGCGAGTGGCCATCACGCCCGCACCGGAGGCCGCCATCTCGAGCATCTCCTCGAAGGAGACCGCCTTGAGCTTGCGCGCGTTCGGGACGAGGCGGGGGTCGGCGGTGAAGACGCCCAGCACGTCCGTGTTGATCTCGCAGTGCTCTGCGCCGAGCGCCGCGGCGAGCGCGACCGCGGTCGTGTCGGAGCCGCCGCGCCCGAGCGTCGTCACGTCCTGGTCCGTCGAGACTCCCTGGAAGCCGGCGACGAGCACGATCTGGTCCTGGTCGAGCGCCTCGTGGATGCGGTGGGCGCGTACGTCGACGATCTTCGCCTTGCCGTGCGCGGTGTCGGTCACGATTCCTGCCTGCGAGCCGGTGAGCGAGATCGCCTCGTGCCCGAGGTCGTGGATCGCCATCGCGCAGAGCGAGTTCGAGATGCGCTCGCCGACTGAGATCAGCATGTCGAGCTCGCGCGGGTGCGGGTGCGCGCTCACCTGTGCTGCGAGGTCGAGCAGCTCGTCCGTCGTGTGGCCCATCGCCGAGAGCACGCCGACGACGCGGTAGCCCGCCTCGCGCGCGCCGACGAGTCGCCGCGCGACGTCCTTGATCTTCTCCGGGTCCGAGACCGAGGTTCCGCCGAACTTCATCACCACGGTGCCGCCGTGGAGCTCGGCCCGCTGAACCTTCGGGACGGCCTCGTAGTCGGTCGTCGTCACGCCTAGAGGCTAGTGCGTCACATCTCGCGGCGGCCGGAGAGCGCGCGCCCGAGGGTCACTTCGTCCGCGTACTCGAGGTCGCCGCCGACGGGCAGGCCGCTCGCGAGCCGCGTGACGCGCACGCGCCCGCGCAGGCGGTCGGCGAGGAACGATGCGGTCGCCTCACCCGTCATGTTCGGGTTCGTCGCGAGCACGACCTCGACGACGCCGTTCCGCTCGACCCGGCGGAGCAGCTCGTCGATTCGCAGATGCTCAGGCTCGACGCCGTCGATCGGTGAGAGCGAGCCGCCGAGAACGTGGTAGAGCCCGCGGTACTCGTGCGTGCGCTCGAGCGAGATCAGGTCGACGGGATGCTCCACGACGCAGATCACCGAGTGGTCGCGTCGCGCGTCGAGGCAGATCGCGCAGACCTCCTCCTCGGTCAGGTTGCCGCACTCGTTGCAGAAGCGCACGCGCTCCTTCACGTCCTTGATCGCGGCCGCGAGCGCGAGCGCCTCCTCCTCTTGGACGCGGAGGAGGTGGAACGCGAAGCGGTGGGCCGTGCGTGAGCCGACGCCGGGGAGGCGCGTCAGCTGCGCGACGAGGTTCTCGACCGCGGCGGAGAGCACGCGGGCATTTTGCCTGTCTCCTTCGGACTACAGGCCGAGCCCAAGCCCGCCGAGCGCTCCGCCCGCCAGCCCACCGAGCCGCTGCTCCATCAGGGCCTGGGCCGAGCGGATCGCCTCGTTCACGGCGGCCTGGACCATGTCGGCCAGGAGCTCCGGGTCGTCGGGGTCGATCGCCTTCGGGTCGATCGTGATCTCCGTGATCTCGAGGGCCCCGGTCGCCTTCACGGTGACCATCCCGCCGCCGGCCGTGGCCTCGACGGTCTCGTTCGCGAGCTCCTCCTGCGCCTTCGCCATCTGCTCCTGCATCTGCTGCATCTCGCCGAGCAACTTGTTCATGTCCATGCCCATCACTCGTTCTCCCCCTCTTTCAGCTCTCGTGCGTCGAAGGTCTCCTTGACCAGCTCGAGGATCTCGTCCTCGCCGAGCGGCTCCTCGGCCGCCTCCTCCCGTGTGTGCTCGCCTAGCTGAAATGCAACCGCGAGCTTGCGGCCCGTCACCTCGTAGAGCGCGTCCTGGAGGAGCGTCGCGTTCTTCGGGTCCTCGGCGAGCTTTCGGTGGAAGTCTGCGCTCGAGGGGAACTCAAGCGTCAGCCGGTCGTCCGCGAGCCCGGCCAGCCGCGCCTCGCGGAGCACCGACGCGGTCGGGATCGACCGCTCCTCGACCGCGGGCAGGATCGTGCGCTGCCACGCCTCCTGGAGCGAGGCGAGCTCGAGCGAGGGTGGCGTCGCGGGCGTGGCAGTCTCGGCCCGTGGCTGTTCGGACCGAACCCCGGTGTCAGACACCGGCGCGGGGGCAGACGGGATATGCCCCCGCTGCTCGAGCTGCTCGAGCCGGTAGGCCGTGGACTCACGCGACAGATCCGACCCAGGCCGCGTCACCTTGACGAGCGCGAGCTCGAGCGGCAGGCGCGGATCGCCGCCCTGACGCATGTCCTCGACCGCGACGTGCAGCAGGTCGATCAGCCGCAGCACCGGCGCCTCGCCGAGCTGGTTCGCCTGCTCGCGCAGCCGGTCGCGCGTCTCCTCGGTCACGGGCAGCGACTCCGGCACCTCGCCCATATGCTGCACGAGCAGGAGGTGACGCAGGTGCTCGAGCAGGTCGGTCACCAACCGGCCGAGGTCCTGTCCCTGCTCGGAGAGCTCCTCGATGAACGTGAGCGCGCCGGCCGTGTCGCGGTCGACAACGAGGTCGAGCAGCCGGAACAGCGCCTCCTCCTCGACGGCGCCGAGCAGCTGGAGGACCGACTGCACGGTGATCGTTCCCTCGGTCGCGGCGGAGAGCTGGTCGAGCGTCGACTCGGCGTCGCGGTACGCGCCTCTCGCCGAGCGTCCGATCAGCGCGAGCGCCTGGTCGGGCACGTCGATCTTCTCGGCGTCCGCGATCCGGCGGAGCTTGCGCACGAGGTCGGGGAGCCGCGGCCGCGAGAAGACGAAGGTCTGGCAGCGCGAGCGCACGGTCGGGAGGACCTTCGACAGGTCGGTCGTGCAGAAGACGAAGACGAGGTGGGGCGGGGGCTCCTCGATCAGCTTCAGGAGCGCGTTCCAGGCGGCATCCGTGAGCTGGTGCGCCTCGTCGAGGATGTAGACCTTGTACCGGCCCTCGACCGGCTGCAGAACGACGCGATCGCGGATCTCGCGGATGTCGTCGATCCCGCGCTGCGAGGCGGCGTCCATCTCGACCACGTCGAGCGAGTTGCCGCTGGTGATCGACGTGCAGGCGTGGCAGGTGTTGTCGGGTGTGGAAGTGGGTCCCTGGGCGCAGTTCAGCGCCTTCGCGAGGATCCGGGCCATGGATGTCTTCCCGGTGCCCCGCGGCCCGGCGAAGAGGTAGGCCTGCCGCACCTGGTCGGCCGCGATCGCGTTCTTCAGCGTGCGGACGATCGGCTCCTGGCCGACGACCTCCTCGAAGTCCTGCGGGCGGTACTTCCGGTAGAGAGCGGCCATGTTTTCGATTCTAGGGTTCGTGCGCGATCGCGGCAGAGGCGGGATTCACTCCCGCCGCAGCCACCTTCGAGGCGGCCGAACCGAGCAAGAAGGAGGGGGCTCGTGGGGGAACCATGGGTTCCCCTGCGCTCAAACCGGGAGACCTGGCTGGAGATCCTTAGCGCTGCTTCCTTCCGGACCTGACGCGGTTCGGAGCCAACCAGTCTCCCGGCGGGCTCATCCTAGCTCGCGTTCTGCTGTGCGGTTTGACACGATAGGGGCGTGGGGATTGCCGACGCCATGACGGTGAGGGTCGTGTCGGTCCGGCCGGACGAGACCGTCCAGGTGGCGATCGCGCGAATGAACGAGGAGAACGTCGGCGCAGTCGCGGTCTGCGAGGGCCACAAGCTGGTCGGGATCTTCACCGAGCGCGACGTCCTCCGTCTCGCCGGCGAGGGCTCGCAGTTCGGCGAGCTGAAGATGCGCGACGTGATGACGACGCGGGTGCTGACCCTGAGCCCCGACGTCGAGATCATCGATGCGGCGAGGCTGATGCGCGAGAAGAAGATCCGCCATGTGCCGGTCGTCGTTGACGGCAACCTTCTCGGGATCGTCGGCATCCGCGACGTGATGGGAGCACTCGTCGCGAAGGTCTGGGAGACGCACGACGAAGCCGCCCACGAGACGGCTCGCGGCCTTCTTTCGCGGTAACCTGTCCCCGCTCTCGGGCGCATAGCTCAGCGGGAGAGCGCCCGCTTCACACGCGGGAGGTCCCTGGTTCGATCCCAGGTGCGCCCACTGAGAAAGCCGCTGGAGACAGCGGCTTTTCTCGTCTCGTCTGTTCGCGGCGGTGGGTGCGCTCGGCGGGCGGTGGAAAGATTCTAGAAAGACGTGCCGTCGGACGACGGCACTCGGAAGCGACGCGACCCAACCGTGCACCGGCGGTGGGGCGGGCCGGACTCACCTGCGTCGAGTGCGGCCGTCGCTCCGAAGGCGATGCGTTCGGCTGGCGCTCGGCCCTGACGATCGACGACGAAGTCGCGAGCTACTGCCCGGACTGCCACGCGCGAATTCGGGGAGAGGTTGAAAAGCCGCCCGGCAACCGTCTCCGTGAGCGATGGCGCGACGGGACTGCCGCTACGTCATGAATCCCTTGGGCGCCGCAAGCACGCGGGTCCCACCGGTCATCCGGTCGAGTCCTATGAGGCTGCGCTCGAAGACGCTACGGAATCGGAATAACAGTCCCTACGATCTTCTCGCCGCTGAGGATTGTTACCTGCCGTAGCGTTCACGCGCCTTGGCGTTACGGCGCCGTCGCGACGGTCTTCCACTGCATCAAAGCCGCATCTTGATCATGGTTCGGCCAAAAAAACCACGCAGCGACACGTGAGCCGTCTTCGTTCCACCAGATCCCGATGCCTTCGCCGCCGTTGTCGTCAGCTTCGACTTTGTCCTCACACCCCGTCGTGGCGCGAGGGAGGATGTTCTTGATCGCCTCGGTCGTACTCGTCCGGCAATCGACCGTGCCGGGGTCGCGGGCGCGGCTGAGCCAATCATGGGCCTGGAGAGAACTCGGCCAAAGGCCATAGGTCAGGTAGTAGTCCGAATTGGGGCTTCCGCATAGCGCCTGCGCGGTCGCTTCCGCGTCGGTGGTCATCCAACGTGTCTCTGGATCGTCGCGGCAGGTTGGTCGAATGTTGGCCGGGAGAAGCTTGAAAAGGGCTTCGTAATCGGTGTCTTCGTTCGACCCATTGGCGCCGCCTCCACGAGTCAAGAGGGCGATCGCGACCACTAGCGCGATGATCAACACCGCCGCTATGAGCGCCCATTGAAGCCACGTCCTCCTCGACCCTCGCACCGCTGTGGGTTTCGCTTCGATGGATGTGATGGCCGCGACGGTTGGCGTCGGTGCGTTCTCGCCCGAAGCCCGCGCAGCGTCCACCGAGGCCAACTCTTCGGCACGGCTGCTGCGCTCGGGAGAGGAGATATCCGCGAGGAGTCGATCAAGGGCGGCGATCAGTCGACCGACGTCGTAGCCCCAGCGCCCATCGCTGAGTTCTATTGCGTTGCGCCGCGTGATCGACTGCACCTCCGGTGGAAGGTCGTCGCGATTCGGCACTCGTGCTCCGGCAACGAGCACCGGAATCGGCGTCACATCCGGACGCTTGAGCGCGGTCTCGACCTCAAGCCGGACGAAGTCCTCGGGATCGGCGATACGTGGCCTGCCTTGCTCATCCGCGACCGTCGCCCAACGCGGGCCCATGACGACGATCAGAACATGCGTCCCGGCGACCGCCTCGGTAATTCGCTCTACGAAATCGACGCCCGGCGCCATGTCTACGTCCATGAATACGTTGCCCTCGCCAAACCGAGCAACCATCGCGTCGTACAGGCGTCCCGCATGTGCGGCCGTGTCCTCGCGTCGGTAACTGATGAAGATCTTCGGGCCCGGCGGGCTCCCCGGCTCCGTCCGCCCTCCGCTCACCGGCCGGTTGCTGAGGCGCTCCGCCGCCTCCTCGTCGTGCACGAACCGGCGCGAGGACGTGGCTCGCCAATCTTCCGGACGCCATACCGGCGGGGATCCTCCGCGACCGTGTGAACAGGCATCCGACGCTCCTCTGCCGCGACCGTATGTCGTGCCTTCGCTGCCGTCAAGCATTGGCCAGGACTGGGAAGCCTCTCCGTGTCCGTGCGGGGGCGGCGAACCGGTACGCGGCAGCCCGTCGCGCTCGAACCGCCGCAAACGCGGCTTTCTTCAGTGCTGCCATCGGCGGGTCCCGCACCCAGGACCCGCGCGGCTCGGCGCGCTCCCGGGGGTACCGTCGGCCCTGCTAGCCGATCTGATTGTTGCTGGGCTCGGCGACAGGAGGCGGCTCAGGAACAGCCTCCAAGCGCCTCTTACGGCCTGCTGCCACCAGCTGCTCGAGCTGCGCGGTGTCCATCTTCTCCAGCTCTTCCAGGGAGCTGGGGATGCGCTGCTCGATTCGCTCGGTGGGCATACCGAGCGCCTGGTTCAGCCAAGGATGAGGCCTGCGCGCTCTTCAAGTCTCCGGCGGCCGCTGGGCCACAAAGGAGCTGTACGGCCTGGTGGACCTGCTCGGCCTTCGCGGCCAGCGCCGTCGCGACGACGGCGCGAGTGCCGAGCCTGTGGAGCTGGAAGACTCGCGCGGAGAAGATCTCGTCATAGCCGATCGGCGCCGGTACCCGGTTTCGTGTCGAGATGACTGGGAGACGCCGACCCGTCGAGATGACGATCGAGTTCACCGGCTCCGAGCGTCCGCGGCGGCTTGCCTCGACAACCCACCTGTCTGCGATGGAGATTCGGGGAGAGCTGACTTTCGAGCCGGTTCCGGAGGGCACCCGGATGCGATGGGAATGGAACGTCGAACCTCGCGGACTCATGAAGTTGCTGCGCCCGCTGATCGTCCGCATGCGCCGGCGGCAAGAGCAGGCGATCTGGTCCCAGCCTCAAGCGGCTTCACGAGGCGCAGGTGGAGAATCACGGCGATTGGCCCCCAGCCTCTTTGTGTGGCCGCACGTCGCCTTCACCCGCCTGCGCCGCCGCCATAAGGTCATTCGGCGCCTACTCCTTCGCGGAGAGGCAGTGAACCGTTCTCGTTTCGTGCGACCGGCACGCAAGCTTCTTCGAAAAAGGGTGGAGCCTGTGTAGTAACGCGTGTAGTGGGACTGGTGTCGGGCGAGGCAACGAAGTGCCGTGCACTCGAGCATGGCGACCTGGGATAAGCCGTCCGGCTGGAGATGATCGGACTGGAAAGCGCCTCGCGCCCGCGCGGCTCGGCCCAACGCGACGGGTGCCACATCTTGGGCGGCCGAAACCGCGCAGTAGGGTTATGAACAGTCATCGACAAGCCTGAGCGTCCCACCGGCACCGTCACCTTCCTCTTCAGTGACATCGAAGGGTCGACGCGGTTGCTGCAACAACTCCGCGACGGGTACGACGAGGTTCTGTCGACGCACGACCGGCTGCTCCGCTCGGCGATTGAACAGTTCAACGGCCACGAGATCGACACGCAAGGCGACGCGTTCTTCGTCGCCTTCGCGCGCGCGCGTGACGCGGTCGCCGCCGCCGTGGCGGCGCAGCGCGCGCTCGCTGCGGAGTCCTGGCCCGACGGTGTCTCCGTTCGTGTACGGATGGGGATCCACACCGGCGAGCCACTCGTCGGCGGCGAGCGATACGTAGGGATGGGCGTCAACCGGGGCGCACGCATTTGCGCCGCGGGCCACGGCGGCCAGGTCCTGTTGTCGACACGACGCGCGAGCTCGTCGAGGACGAGTTGCCGGACGACGTTCGTGTCGTCGACCTCGGTGACCACGAGCTCAAGGACCTCAAGCGTCCTGAGCGGATCTTCCAATTGGAGATCGACGGGCTGCGGTCATCGTTCCCGCCGCTCCGGACGGCGCAGGCGTCCGCGTTCGAAGGTCGCGAAGGCGAGCTGGAGCGCGCAGTCGAGGTGGTCGCACGGCGGCGCTTGGGCTCGCGTCGTGTGGCTCTTGTGGCGGCCGCCGCTGGTGTGATCGTGGCGGCGGCCGTCGTCGTTCCTCTGCTCGTCCTCGGCGGCTCTTCACAGACAGCTGTCGCCGCGAACTCGATCGTCGCCCTGGACCCGTCCGGTTCGATCGCGGCAACCGTTTCGGTTGGAGCTCGACCGGTCGCTATCGCTTCGGGCGCCGGCGCGCTGTGGGTCGCGAACCTGGACGACCGGAGCGTGACACGCGTCGAACTGTCGTCACGGCAAGCCGTGCGAACTATTCCGATCGGCGGCGCGCTGACGGCGCTCGCCGCCACGAGGAGCGCCGTGTGGGTGAAGCGCGCGATGGTCGTGCCGCCATGCGGCTCGAGGAGCCGCATGGCGACGGGATCACTTCATCGGCTCTGATGTGCGCTTCGCGGCGTCGGCCAGTGCGAAGTGAACGAGCGCCAAACCCATCAGCACGGCGCCGCGAATGAAGCTCCCACCGAGCAGCACGCGCCGCCAAATGCGGCGCGAGGGCAGCTCTGTCGGGAACCGGAATCCCGCGAGGCTCGCAGCAAAGAACAGCAGGAGCGGAACGCTCGCGGCGAGCACAAACGCTCCGAGTCCCTGTCGCAGTTCCTGTTCGTCGTAGAAAGACGCCACCTCTGCTCCGGGCGCGTTCGAGTCGGGAGTGTCACCGCCAATCCCAATCACAGCGACAAGCAGCAGAACGACAAAGACAATGCCGCTCAGCGGGAGCAGCCTGTTGACGGTCATGGAGGACACCTCGGACGTAGACGCCAGGGGTAGGACGAGCATGACCTGTCGTCGCCTTCTATGCAACCGCCGCAGGTGTCGCCGGACTGCGCATTTTTAGGGCGCTCTCCATGCTCCACGCGCCGCGGTGAGGCGCTCAACGATCGGGTCCGTGCCGCCGACCCTCCCCGTGAAAAGCATCGACGAGCCCCACTCGCTTCTGTTCTTTGTCGGCGGTGCCGTAGTCGCAGACGTATGCGAAGTCCTGCCATTCCCACGTGACCGTATAACCGCTCGCCGTGGCTTCCTCGCGGCAGACGTCCTCGGCCCGGTCGTTCCAGGCGACGCCAACTGCAACGAGCGCTAGCGCTACTACGACGCCTGCGGAAAAGATCACCAGCGCCCGCCGCAGGAAACGTCCCATTGCCTAGTGGCGCGCGTGAGCGGCGGCGTGGCCCTTACCGCGCCGAATCAGGGCCCGATTGACGGCGAACGCGAACGGCCAAGCAATCACGAACCCGCCAAGCAACGGTGCCCAAAAGCGAAGGTCAGTGAGGTCAGCTTCCATCGCGCCGGGCACGAGGATCATCGCCGCGTTGTCGATCACTTCCATGATCGCGATCGAGACCGTGTCGGCCGCGAGCGCGATCGGCACGATGTTGTGCTCGGCCACTCGAGACAGGGTAGGACGTGCCGCCGTTTTTCGACTTGTGGCTGGTCGATTAGCAGCAGGTTTCACTGGGAGGCGCCAGGCGTTCCTTTGGGCACCATCAACCCGCGCCCGTCCTTTTCGCAGGCGACTCGGGACTCCTAACGGGGGTGACTGGGGTCGCCGCCGTGATCCGAGCTCCTCGGAGAAGGGCGCCATCATTGCGCCCAACGGTGCCCCGGCAGAGCCCGCTAAGGCGCATGGTTGAGCCAAAAAGCACGGGCACCGTCAAATCTCCTTTTGGGCACCGTCATGGCTGTCAGCGCCTAGTTCACGCAGGCGGCCGCGGGACTCCCAAAGGGGTCACGGGGTCGCGGCCACGAGACGAGAGCCCTCGCCAACGGGCACCATCGTAGAGCCCAGTGCCCCCGGTGCCTCGAAAAGCGCTGATTAGCGGGGGAAGTCCGAAGGCACCATCAACTGCTTCTTTGGGCACCGTCACCCGCTCGAGTGCCGGGGTTGGACGACAAAGTTTCGGACTCGTCTGCTGTCCCTTCTCGGGGGCAACCGCAAGCTTCAGTGCTCGCGGCTGGCGACTCGCACGGTGTGATGTGCCGGGCGAGGATGAAGAGCCGATCGTTGCGGCGTCCTGCCCGAATTGCGCGGAGCGGGAGTTCGGTCTCGTGCGACGTAGCGACCGGCCAAGCCGACCGGTCACAGAAGTAGTCGGTCGACCTGGCCGATTCGATGACCGCGACTCAGAGAGCCCGCTACGAGCCGCGGCTGCGAGAATGGACGCCGTGGCGCTTCCCGCCGGCACAGTCACGTTCGTCTTCAGCGACGTAGAGGGCTCGACGGAGCTGCTCAAGCGGCTCGGCGATCACTACGCGGAGCTCATCTCCGATCACAGAAGCATCGTCCGTGAGACGTTCGGCGCCCACGGAGGCATCGAAATCGACGCCCAAGGCGACGCGTTCTTCTTCGCCTTCTCCCGAGCGCGCGACGCAGCCGCTGCGGCCGTGGACGCGCAGCGCGCCCATGCCGAGCACTCGTGGCCGGACGGCGCGCACGTCCGCGTACGCATGGGGCTGCACACGGGCGAGCCGGCGGTCGGCGAGGAGGGATACCTCGGGCTCGACGTCGTACGCGCCGCCCGGATCTGCACAGCCGGCAAGGGAGGCCACGTCCTCGTCTCGGACGCGACGAGAGCGCTCCTCGGACCTTCGCTCCCGGAGGGCGTCTCGGTGCATCCGCTGGGCGAGCGCCGGTTGAAAGACTTGGACGAGCCCGAGCGGGTCTACGA
>Ga0126306_10002020_pt1 | contig 11257 bp, 14 predicted proteins | sample Plot27_FD_92592 | JGI IMG/M metagenome (GOLD analysis project Ga0126306, IMG submission 92592) | Serpentine soil microbial communities from UC McLaughlin Reserve, CA, USA - Plot27 | ecosystem: Environmental > Terrestrial > Soil > Grasslands | place: USA: UC McLaughlin Reserve, Lake County...
GCGACCCCTGCGATGAGGAGGCCGGCTGGTCCTCTAATCGATGATCGCCTCACGAAGCGCAATCGCGACCGCGTGCGTGCGCGTGTCGGCTTCGAGCTTGGTGAGGATGTGGCGGACGTGGCTCTTCACGGTTTCCTGGCTGATGAAGAGCCGGCCGGCCACGTCTGCGTTGGACATCCCGTCGGCAAGCAGTTGGAGAATCTCGCGCTCGCGCGCGGTCAGCATGTCGTCCTTGTCGCCCGGAAGGAACGCTGGCATCAAGGCCGGATCGACGTAACCGTCTCCGGCTGCGATCTTCTCGATCGCCTTCACGAGCGTCTGGTGCGGTGCTTCCTTGAGGATGTAGCCCTTGGCTCCAGACTCGAGCCCGCGGCTGAGCAGGCTGCGTTCGCTGTAGGCGGTGAAGATCAGCACCGAGCTCTCGGGCACCTTCGCCGTCAGGACCTTGGTTGCTTCGAGGCCGTCCATTCCGGGCATGCGGACGTCCATGATCACGACGTCGGGCTTACGTCGCTCGGCGAGGGAGACCGCGGACGCACCGTCTGACGCCTCGCCGATCACGCGGATGTGGGGCGCTCTCGAGAGCGACAGCCGGAGGCCCTCGCGGACGACTTCGTGGTCGTCGACGATCAGGCAGGTGATCTCGCTGCGGCCGTCGGCGCTGGGGTCGGAAGCCACGGGAACAAGGATTCTAGGGATGGAGGCGGATTCCCTGTTGCAGCGCCTAGACCGCCAGGGCCAGCTGCTCATCGTGCTGGGTGCCGTCGAGTGGGTTCTCACGCCGATCCTTCACCTGGTACTCCCGCGCGAGGCCCGCGAAGGCTGACGCAACGGCTTCGTTTCCGTGCTCTGAAGGTACGCGCGACCGGTGTAGAGCTCCAGGTAGTGCTCGAGTTGCTCGGACCAGTCCTCCGCCAGGTGCTCGAGGAAGTTCTCTCGCGTTCCGGGGCGAAGGAAGAGGAGATTCGTCCAGACTCCCGTCCCGCCCGCCTCACGCGCCGCCTTGACCACCTCCCGCAGCTGCTCGGGCCTGTCCGAGGTGCCCGGCAGGATCGGCTGGAGGGACGCTCTGCCCCTGATCCCTCTATCTAGCGGGTGCGCCGAGCACAGCGGACGCGCGCTCATGAGAAGATCCGAGAAGTGCGCGCTGAGCCTGCCGCAACATCGCTCGACGGACGGGTGTTCCGTGTTGTGGCCATGGGTCCCGAAGGAGAGGCGACCGACGCGACGGTCTTCGAGTACCACGAGCGCGACGGCACCGTATGGGGACGGTACGAGGGTGGCGCCGTTCGCCTCGGCTTCCTGGTGGGTACTCGCGACGGGGACCGCCTCGACTTCCGCTACAGCCAGTTGAACGAAAACGGCGAGACCTCGAACGGGCACTGCGCAACGAGCATCTCGACGCTTGGGGACGGGCGGTTGCGGTTGGACGAGGACTGGACGTGGGAGTCGAAGCCGGGCGCCGGCACGAGCGCGGCGGAAGAGGTCAGCTGAACCCGATCACCGAGTTGCTGGTCGCCAGCCTCGGGTCCTGCGAGCTACACCGGCAGCGCCAGTTGTTCCGCTATCACCGGCGGCTCTGGTGCTAGCCGCACGCGGCGTCGGTCGCGTAAGCCGTGCTTCCTCGCGAGCTCGGACACCGTTGCGCGCAGCGGCTTAGTGTGCTTGGAGCCGAGATACGCACGGCCGGCGTAGAGACGCTCGTAGTAAGTGAGCTGCTCCGGGAAATCCCGTGCCAGCGCCTCGAGGAAATGCTCCCTCGTGCCAGGCCGCAGGAAGAGCAAGTTAGCCCACACGCCGCAGGCTCCCGCCTCGCGGGCTGCCCGTACAACCTCGGCAAGTTGGGATGGCTTCGAAGAGATCCCCGGCAGGATCGGCGCCATCCCGACGCCGACCTTGATCCCGGCGTCGACGAGCTCCTTCACGGCCCGAAGCCGCTGGCACGGATGCGCGGTGCCCGGCTCGGTCTTTCGCCAGACCTCGTCGTCCAGCGTCGGAATCGAGAAGGTGATCGAGACCTTCGCTCGGCGGGCAGCTTCGGTCAGCACGTCGCGGTCGCGGACGATCATCGGCCCGCGCGTGATCAGGCTGAACGGGTTCGGGGCCTCGGCAAAGGCCTCGATGCACCCGCGCGTGAGGCGGTACTTGCCTTCGGCCGGTTGATACGGATCGGTGGCGGCCCCGACTGCGACGCCCTCGCCGTCCCAGGACGGGCGCGCCAGTTCCTTACGGAGGATTTCGACGACGTTCACCTTGACGCGGATTGAGGTCCCGTAGCGCTCGTCGGAGGGCCGGTCGGCGCGCCGCTCGAAGGCCCGCACGTAACAGAACGTGCATCGGTGAACGCAACCCATGTAGGGGTTGAGTGACCAGCCGAACGCCATGCCCTTGACCCGGTTCAGAGCGCTGCGGCAAGGCTCTTCGCGGTACTCGACGCGCACGCCGATAGTGTAGAACACACGTTCGTTCTTCGGGGCGCCGTCAGGCTCGTTCCTATAATCAGAGGACTTCCTTGGACGACGACCGACCGCCTAGTACCCAGGCCCCGGAGAGCGGGGCATGAGCGAAACCCTCCGCATTGTCACGGTGCTCCTGCTCGTGCTGGGGAACGCCTTTTTCGTGGCTGCGGAATACGCGCTGGTTACGGCGCGGCGTGGGCGCCTGCATGAACTCGCGCATGGAGGCAGCCGCCGGGCCCGGATCGCGTTGCGGATCATGGACAGCCCGGTCCGCTTCATCGGCACGGTGCAGCTCGGGATCACCGCCTTCTCGATTGCGCTCGGCGCGATCGGCGAGCCGCTGCTCGAGCACTTCCTTGACCCCGTCTTCGCCACGACCGGCGCTTTCGTGATCGCCTTCGCGATCGTGACTTACCTGCACGTCACGCTCGGCGAGCTGGTTCCGAAGGCGATCGCCCTCACGAAGAACGAGTCGACAGCCCTGTGGGTAGCGCTGCCGGTCGAAGCCTTCTATGTCGCTACGTACCCTCTGGTCTGGTTCCTTCAGGAGTCTGCAAACCGGTTCACGCGCCTCTTTGGGATCGAGCCTGCACCCGCGGGGGTTGTCGCGCATACCGAGGAGGACATCCGCATGATCGTCGCGCAAGCGGGCGAGACGGGCGTGGTCGAAGAGGTGGAAGAGGAGATGTTCTACAAGGTCTTCGACTTCGCCGACAAGGAGGTGCACGAGGTGATGGTCCCTCGGCCGGAGGTGATCGCGATTTCGGTTGACCTACCGGCACGAGAGTGTCTCGCCGCCGTCGTCGACTCCCCGTACACCCGGTATCCCGCGTACAAGGACTCCCTCGATCAGATCGTCGGCATTCTGCACGTCCGAGATCTTTTCTCGGCCCTGTACGAGCGTGGAATCGACAACGTCATGATCGGGGATCTCCTCCGGAAGCCCTACATTGTCCCCGAGACCAAGGACCTCGCCGCGCTGCTCGCCGAGTTCCGCCAGCAGAACCAGCACATGGCGATCGTCGTCGACGAGTACGGCTCGATGCAGGGCATCGTCACGCTCGAGGATCTGCTCGAGGAGATCGTCGGCGAAATCGAAGACGAGTACGACCTCCCCGACGAGTCGCTGGAGCAGATCGACGATCACACCATCCGTGTCCACGGCACGTTCCCGATCGACGACTTCAACGAGAGGTTCGATGTCGCGATGCCCGCCGAGGATTACCACACGCTCGCCGGTTTCGTCTTCGGCCAGCTGGGACGGGCGCCGGAGACTGGTGACGAGGTGACGTGGAACGGGCTCAGGTTCGACGTTGTCGAAGTGGAGGGGACTCGGATCGAGAAGCTGCAGATCGTGTTCCTGCCGGCCGAGGAGGCGGAAGCGCCCTCCGCGGAGAGCGCCTGAGCTCTGTAGTTGGCTTCGCGGGGGCCGCTCCGCCCCCGTCGTGGCCGGTGCTCCCCGGGATGCCGAGGCCCGAGCGTCTCGACCTTGCGATCGACGTTTTGCCGGGGGTCGGGCCTACGGTGAAGAAGAAGCTCGCGAAGCTGGGGCTCCAGGCCGTCGGCGACGCGCTCGAATACCGGCCCCACCGTTACGAGCCGGCCGTCCCCGAGCGCCGGATCACCGAGCTCTTCGGCGAGGACGAGGCCGTGATCGTCGGCGAGGTGCGGAGCACGCGGCTCCAACGCGCGAGGCGCTTGAAGCTCGTAAAGGCGAGGGTCGCCGACGAGACGGGCGAGATCACCGCCGTCTGGTTCAACCAGGCCTGGCTCGCCGAGCGTCTGGCACCCGGAATGCGGGTGCGGCTCCGTGGATCGCTGCGCGGGCGAGAGTTCGCGGTGCGCTCCTACGACCTGGACGGCCAGTCGGCAACGGCCGACTTTGCGCCGGTGTACCCCGCGACCGAAGACGTGTCGGTCAAGAAGCTCCGCGAGGTGGCGAATGCCGCTCTGGACTACGCGCGCGACGTGGTCGACCCGCTGCCTGCCGGCCTGAAGGCGGCGAGCCGCCTACCCGGCCGGGCTGACGCGCTGGTCGCACTGCACCGGCCGCGCGAGGAGGCGGACGGCGAGCAGGCGAGGCGCCGGCTGGCTTTCGACGAGTTGCTCGTCCTGCAGCTGGGGCTCGCCCGCCGCCGGCAGGGCCGCGAAGAGGAGCGGGCGACTGCGCTCGGCGATCCAGGCGAGCTGGTGGCCCGGTATCGCACGGTGCTGCCGTTCGAGCTCACGCCCGACCAGGAGCAGGCGATCGCCGAGATCGACACCGACCTGGCCCGCGAGCGCCCGATGGAGCGGCTGCTGCAGGGCGACGTCGGCTCCGGCAAGACGGTCGTCGCGCTCTACGCGCTGCTCCGCGCCGTGGAGGCCGACCGGCCGGGGGCCCTGATGGCGCCCACCGAGACGCTGGCCGAGCAACATTTCCTGACGATCGAGCCGATCTGCCTCGAGCTCGGTGTTCCGTGCGCGCTGCTCACTCGTTCGATCAAGCACGACGTCGCCCAGGCGAGAATCGTCGTGGGCACACACGCTCTGATCCAGGAAGGCGTGGATCTGGGCGACCTGGGCGTCGCGGTCGTCGACGAGCAGCACCGCTTCGGCGTCGAGCAGCGCGCGGCGATCAGGGCGGGCCGGCGGCCGCACACCCTCCACATGACGGCCACCCCAATCCCCCGAACGCTCGCGCTCACCGTTTACGGCGATCTGTCCGTCACGGAGATCGCGAAGCCGCCTGCGAACCGGAAACCGATCGTGACGCGGTGGATCCCGGAGGAGCGGGCGTCGGAGGCCTATCGGAGGCTGGCGCGGCTCCTGAGGGAAGGCCGGCAAGCGTACGTGGTCTGTCCGCTGATCGAACAATCGGAGACGAGCCGGGCGCGCGCCGCCGAGGCTGAGGCCGAGCGGCTGAAGGCCAACGAGCTGCGCGAGTTCCGCGTCGGCTGTCTCCACGGGAAGCTGAGGCCAGACGATCGCCGCGACCTGATGGCGCGCTTCAAGGCGCGTGAGCTCGACGTGCTCGTGGCGACGACGGTGATCGAGGTCGGCGTCGACGTCCCGAATGCGACGGTCATGATCGTCCAGGAGGCCGACCGGTTCGGGCTCGCGCAGCTGCACCAGCTGCGCGGGAGGGTGGGGAGGGGCGCCGAGCAGTCGTACTGCCTGCTCGTCTCGCGGCGGAAGGAGGAGCTGACTGAGAGCGCCCAGGCTCGCCTGGACGCGCTCGTCGCGACGACGGACGGCTTCGAGTTGGCTGAGGTCGACCTGGAGCTGCGCGGCGAAGGCCAGCTGCTCGGAACGCGCCAGTCGGGTCTGACCGACTTCCGCTTCGCCAAGCTGCGCTCCGACCGCGACCTGCTCGAGGAGGCTCGGGAGGTTGCGGAGGAACTGGTCGACTACAAGGGGCCGCTGAACGATCATGTCGAGCAACTCTTCGCCGACCACGACCTCGCAGCGTGAGAATCATCGCGGGCGAGAAGAGGGGCGCAAAGATCGCCGCCCCGAAGGGCCATGACACACGGCCGACCGCTGACCGCGTCAGAGAATCGGCCTTCAACCTGATCGGCCCAGTCGACGGGGCCACCGTGCTCGATCTCTTCGCCGGCTCTGGGGCCTACGGCCTCGAAGCTCTCTCGAGAGGCGCTGACTCGGCGGTCTTCGCCGAGTCCGACCAGGCCGCCTGCACGGCGATCCGCCAGAACCTCGCGAAACTCGGGTTCACCGGCGCGACGGTGCTCTGTCGCGACGCCATCCAGGTTCTCTCGCAGGAGGCCGGAACAGGCAGGCGTTACGATCTCGTCCTCGTCGATCCGCCCTACCGGATGTTTGCTTCCGTGCAAACCGGCCTCGCCACCTATCTACCGCCCGTCCTCGCCGAGACCGGCCTCGCCGTCGTCGAGACCCACGCGAAGGAGGATCCGGAGCTGCCGCTCGCTGTGCGGACGAGCCGCCGCTACGGCTCTGCACGCTTGACGCTTTTCGAGCACGAATGATTACGGCGATCTATCCCGGTACCTACGACCCGGTCACAAACGGCCACGTCGACGTGATCCGCCGGGCCGCCGGCATCTTCGATCGGGTTGTCGTCGGCGTCGTCGGGACTCCGACCCACAAGCAGCCGACGTTCTCCGTCGACGAGCGAGTCGAGTTCCTCCAGGAGGCATTGACCGACCTGGACAACGTCGAGGTCGACGTCTTCAAGGAGCTAGTCGTCGAGTTCGCCCGCAAGTGGGATGCGAAGGTGATCGTCAAGGGTCTTCGCGTGATCTCCGACTTCGAGTGGGAATTCCAGATGAACCAACTCAACCGGACGCTTGCGCCGGACATCGAGACGGTCTACGTGATGGCGAGCCCCGAGGTCAGCTTCGTCTCCTCGAGCGGCATCAAGGAGATTGCGACATACGGCGGGAACGTCGACCAGCTCGTCCCCGCGGCGGTCGCCAAACGTCTTCGGAAGCTGTACGGCGACGGCCGCCCCGGCGCTCCCGTCCCACCCTCGGAGTAGACTCAGAGCATGGACGTCCTCGTTCTCATCGACAAGCTCGACGACCTCGTTCACAACGCGAAGGCGGTGCCGCTCACCGACCAGGTGCGGATCGACCGCGAGGAGATCTACGAGATCCTCGACCAGATGCGCGCAACGATCCCGGAGGAGATCAAGCAGGCCCGCTGGATCGTCAAGGAGCGGCAGGAGATGCTCGCCGAGGCCAAGCGCGAGTGCGACCGGATTCTCGGGGAGGCGCGGGAGCAGGCTGCCCGCGAAGCGTCCCAGACCGAGATCGTCAAGCTCGCCGAGCGGCAGGCACAGGAGATCATCGACGAGTCGCGGCGCCAGGCCCGCGAGACGCGGCTCGAGATGGAGGACTGGGCCGACAGCATCCTCTCGACGCTCGAGGTCAACCTCGACAAGTTCCTCGGCGCCGTCAAGCGCGGGCGAGAGCGTCTGCACGAGCGCTCGCAGGAGACGGTCGTCGCAGGCGTCGCGGCCCAGAGCTCGAACGACGATCAGCCGTACCAGTAGCCCGAGGCGTCGACTGGGCGACGCCGTCTAAAGGCCGTGGTGGCTTCGCCGGCACGGCGGGTCGCAACGCGCGTGGCTGCGCTCTACGACGTCCACGGGAACCTGCCCGCGCTCGAAGCTGTGCTGGGGGAGGTCGGGGACGCGCAGCTCGTCTTCGGCGGCGATGTCGCCTGGGGGCCGATGCCGGTGGAGACCGTCGACCGGATCCGCTCGCTCGATGCTCTCGCGCTCAGGGGCAATGCTGATCGAGACCTCGGCGACGACTGGCTCGAGCAACGCCTCGGCCCCGAGCGCCTCGAGTGGCTGACAACGCGCCCTGAGCAGATCGAGCTCGACGTCGAGGGTCTCGGGCGGGTGCTCTTCTGCCACGGCTCGCCGAGGAGCGACGAGGAGATGCTGCTGCGAACGGCACCGAAGGAACGCCTGGCCGAGATCCTTGCGGGTGTCAAGGCCGACGTGATCATCTGCGGCCATACCCATATGCAGTTCGATCGCGTCGCCGGCGACAAGCGCGTCGTTAATGCCGGCAGCGTCGGCCTTCCGTACGGCGCGACGGGCGCGCACTGGGTCGAGCTCGGCCCGGAGGTTCGCCATCACCGCACGACGTACGATCCGGCGCCGCTACGCGCCTCGGAGTGGCCGCGTGCCGCCGAGATCATCTCCGTGATCGAGGCCCCGCCCACTGAAGACGAGGCGATCGCGGAGTTCGAGCAGCTCATCGCCGCAGGTCGCGACGCTACCCTCATCCAGTGACCACGTTCGACCTCAGACAAGCGAAGCTCCGCCCCGGGGAGGAGTACCGCGACGAGCAGGAGATCACGCTGTCGCCGTTCGAGCTCGGCGGCCAGCGCTACCTCCCGGTGCCCGAGAACGTCAAGGGCGAGCTCGTCATCAACCGCGGCACGAGCGGGACGACGTTCGAGCTCAACTTCCCGGTCCGGCTGCACGGGCCGTGCTATCGGTGTCTCAACGACGCCGTCCTCGATCTGTCGATCCGTGCGCGGGAGTACCAGGCGACGAGCCCGGGCGAGGCCGAGGAGCTGATAACGCCCTACGTCGGCGACAACCAGCTCCAGCTTTCGAGCTGGGCCCGAGACGCGATCGCGACCGATCTTCCGCAGCAGATCCTGTGCCGACCGGACTGCGCCGGCCTCTGTCCGATGTGCGGCGAGGATCTGAACGAGAACCCGCATGAGCACGAGCTAGAGCACACCGATCCCCGCTGGGCCGCGCTCGAGAGCCTCAAGGAACGGCTTTAGCTACACTCCGGCGCCGCGATGCCAGTCCCCAAGCGAAAAACAACCAGGTCACGCCGCGACAAGCGCCGCGCCACGCACAAGCTCGAGGCGCCACGCCTGAACGAGTGTCCCAATTGCCACCGCCCGATGCGGCCTCACCGCATGTGCCCGAACTGCAAGACCTACCGCGGGCGCGAGGTCGAACCACTCCGCGCCCCGGTTCCGTAGAATCGGCGCGCTCTAATTTCCTACCGCAAGCGAGGTGACATGGCAGCGTCCCGCGACGAAGTCTTCGAGCGCATCAAGGAAGTTCTGTCCGAGCGACTGAGTGTCGACGAGGCAGACGTCAACGAGGAGGCCAATTTCCAGGAGGATCTCGACGCCGATTCGCTCGACTTGGTCGAAATGATCATGGAGCTCGAGGATCAGTTCGGAATCAAGATCCCGGACGAGGACGCCCAGAAGATCCAGACGGTCGGGCAAGCTGTCGACTACGTCACGTCGCACCAGTAACAGCGGCGCCCAAGCGGGGAAACCTGCTCGACTTGCGACGCTGATCGAACAACTCCCGGCTGAGCTGGTCGACAATGCGTTCACCCATCCCTCGTGGGCAGCCGAGCGCGCGAATTCGTATGAGCGGCTCGAATTCCTGGGTGACAGCGTCCTCGAGCTCGCCGTTGCGCGGGCGCTGTACGACCGCTATCCGGACCTGACCGAGGGCCGGCTGGCGAAGATCCGCTCGCACGTGGTTTCGCGCGCGAGCTGCGCCATCGTCGCCCGGGAGCTCGAGCTCGGGCCGCGCCTGATCGACAAGGGCTCCGGCATCGTCCCTGGAGACGAGCTCGAGCGGCTCTCGCGGAATCGCAACGTGCTTGCGGCGCTGCTGGAGGCGGCACTCGCGGCTCTCTTCCTCGAGCACGGCTTCGAGCACGTCGAGCAGCCGATCGTCGAGGCGTTTTCCGGCCGGATCGAGTATGCAGCGACGACGCACGTCGACTTCAAGACCGAGCTCCAGGAGCAGCTCGCCGCGATGGGTCGGCAGGTGAGCTACTCGGTCGTCGAAGTCGAGGGGCCGCCGCACAACCGACGGTTCACGTCGGCCGCCGTGATCGACGGCGACCAGGTCGGCGTGGGGGTTGGGCCCTCGAAGAAGGCCGCGGAGCAGGAAGCCGCCAAGCAGGCACTCGAGAAAATCTGTCGCTAGGAGGCATGACGGCCGCCCTGCTAGCGCCATCCGCCTGAGCTACTAGCGTTCGGCGCGCGTGCATCTCCGCGCGATCCGCATCCGCGGCTTCAAGTCTTTCCCTGAGCCGGTCGAGGTTCGACTCGAGCCGGGCGTCGCCGTGGTCGTCGGGCCGAACGGCTCGGGGAAGTCGAACGTCGCCGACGCGCTCCTGTGGGCCTTTGGGAGCCTGAGTCCCAGCGAGCTCCGCGCCGAGAAGCCAGACGACGTCCTCTACGCCGGTGCCGCCGGCCGCCCGGCGGCGCCGCACTGCCAGGTGGAGCTCGTGCTCGACAACGAGGATGGGGCGCTCGCCGACCTGCCGTTCGCCGAGATCTCGATCATGCGGCGGCTCCATCGCGGCGGCGAGGGCCAGTATCTGATCAACGGGACGGCGGTTCGGCGCACGGACCTCGTCGAGCTGCTGGCAGACGTCGGCCTCGGCGGGGCCGCCGGATCGGTCATCTCGCAGGGCAAGGTCGAAGAGATCCTGGCTTCCAAGCCGGAGGAGCGCCGCGCGCTCGTCGAGGAGGCCGCCGGTCTCGGCAAGTTCAAGCGCCGCCGCCACCGCGCGGAGCTCAAGCTCGCACGCGTGGCCCAGGACGTCGCGCGCGCCAGGGACGTCGAAGCCGAGGTCAAGAAGCGGCTACGGCCGCTCGCGCTCCAGGCGACCGCGGCCCAGCGGGCCGAGAAGCTGGGACGAGAGATCGCCGGCTTGGAGGCGGCCATCGCGACGCTCGATCTCGGTGCGATCGACGAACAGATCGCGTCGGCACAGGAGCGGCGCGGCGCCGCAGAGCATGCCGGGAAGCGCAGCACGTCACAGCTCGAAGACCTGCTCGCGGAGCGGCATCGCGCGGAGGAGGAGCTCGCAGATGCCGCAGGGCGCCGCGAGGGGGCGACGGCCGCCCTTTACCGGCTGCGAAGCGCCGCGGAGCGGGTCGCGCTCAGGCGCGAGAGTGCGGGGGCGCTGCTCGATTCGTTGAAGGACGCCGCCGCAAAGCCTCGCCTGCCCATTGATCTGAGGCGGCAGAGGCTGCGCGACGAGGCGCGGGAACGGCTTCGTGCGCTCGAGCGGATGCTCGCAGAGCGTGAGGGCGTTCCGCCGGCCGCCAGGGCCCTCGCGGAGGCCGGTCACCCCCTTGTCCTGTCCGAGCTGGACGTACCTCCTGGGGACGAGCGCGCCGTCGCCGCCGCGCTTCGCGGGCGCGGTGCCGCTGTGATCGCCTCGGACGAGCGCAGTGCGCTCACGCTCCTGCAGGAAGCGCGTCGCCGAGGGCTGGGCAGCCTCGCCGTGGTCGTCGGCGAGCGGCAGCTCGAGGCC
>Ga0126306_10002022_pt1 | contig 11254 bp, 13 predicted proteins | sample Plot27_FD_92592 | JGI IMG/M metagenome (GOLD analysis project Ga0126306, IMG submission 92592) | Serpentine soil microbial communities from UC McLaughlin Reserve, CA, USA - Plot27 | ecosystem: Environmental > Terrestrial > Soil > Grasslands | place: USA: UC McLaughlin Reserve, Lake County...
ATCGAGAACTCGCCGGCGTTCCTGCAGCTCCAGGCCGAGCTGCTCGGCAACCAGGTCGGCACCTGGGTCCAGATCCTGTTCTACGCCCTGGCGACCGTCTCCCTGTACGCCACCGCCCTCGGCCTGCTCGACGTCATCGGGCGGCTGGGCAGCGACTTCGTCAAGCGGAACTATCTCACCGACTCGACACGCTGGACCGAGAGCCGGTTGTACGTGCTCATCGTCTGGTCTGAGATCGTCCTCGGCTCGATCATCCTGCTCAGCGGGATCACCCAGCCGCTCGTGCTGCTGATCATCTCCACCTGCGCCGCGTCGATCGTGACCTTGTTCTACTCGATCCTGATTGTCCGCCTCAACATCCGCGACCTGCCGGACGCGATCCGGCTCAGGGGCGCCCGGCTCGTGGGCATGATCGTGGCCATCTGCTTCTACGGCTTCTTCGCCGTGGGCCTGCTCGTCACCCAGCTCCAGAAGTTGTGACCGACGCGCACACTAGGGGGATGCGAGCGGTCGCGCTGGTGGCGCCGGGACAGGTGGAGATCGTCGACGACTGGCCCGAGCCCGAGCCCGGTCCGGACGACGTGGTCGTCCAGATCCGCGGGGTCGGGCTCTGCGGCTCGGACCTGTCGGTCTACGACGGCACCCGCGAGGTGCCGGGCATGCCGTGGGTGTTCGGCCACGAGGGCGGCGGCGACATCGTCGCCGCCGGGCCCGGTGTCACCGGTCGCGAGGTCGGCCAGCGGGTCGTCATCGAGCCCAACTTCGCCGACGGCACCTGCGCGGCCTGCCTGGCCGGGCACACCTCGGCCTGCGACGACCGGCAGGTCCTGGCCATCACCCGCACCGGCATCCTGGCCGAGCGGGTGGCCGTGCCGGCCGACTACACCTGGCCCATCTCCAGCGACTGGCCCGACGTCGCCCTGGCCTGCGTCGAGCCGCTGGTCGTGGCCCACACCGCCGTCCGCCGGGCCGACGTGCCGGTGGGCGCCGACTGCCTGGTGATCGGGGCCGGGTCCCAGGGGCAGCTGGTCTGCCAGTCGCTGCTGGCCGCCGGTGCCCAGCCCTATGTGCTGGAGCCGCACCCCGGACGGCTGGAGCTGGCCCTGAAGCTCGGGGCCAGGCCGGCAGAGGAGCACCACGGGGACACCTACCCGCTGGTGTTCGAGACGGCCGGTGTGCCTTCGGTCTGGGAGCCGGCCTACAACGCCGTCGCCAAGACCGGGAAGCTGGTGGTCATCGGGTTCAACGACAAGCCGGCCCAGCTCACCACCATCGACCTGGTGCAGCGGCAGATCACGATCGTCGGCCAGCTCATCTACGACCACCCGGTGGACTTCCAGGCGACGCTGGCGGCGGTCTCGGCCGGCCAGCTCGCGCCCGCGCAGACCGTGCAAGGCACCTTCGGGGTCGAGGAGACGGCGGCCGCGCTGGCCTCGGTCCGGGAGATCGCCGGCAAGTCCTGGATCGAGTTCTCGAGCTGGCGTGACGGGTCCTGAACTCCGACGGAAGGCCGTGGCCGCCGCGGTCTTGCTCATCGCGGTGCTCGGCGGCTGCGGCGACCCGGCGCCGCGGCCCGCACCGGCGGACGAACAGCTCCGCGACCGGTTCGCGATCCTGGTGTTCACCCGCACCACCGGGTTCCGTCACGGGTCCATCGACAACGGGGTGGCCGCGATCCGGCGGCTCGGCGCCAGCCACGGCTTTGCCGTGGATGCGACCGAGGACCCCGAGCAGGTCCAGGACGGCGTCCTCGGGCGCTATCGCGCGGTGGTGTTCCTGTCCACCACCGGCGAGCCCCTCGGCCCGGCCCAGCAGGCCGCGCTCGAGCGCTGGGTGGAGGAGGGAGGCGGCTGGATCGGCGTGCATGCCGCCGCGGACGCCTTCTATGACTGGCCCTGGTATGGCGAGCTCGTCGGCGCGTGGTTCAAGGGCCACCCGCCCGTCCAGCGGGCGACGGTCCGCGTGATCGATCGGGGCCATCCGTCGACCGATTCGCTGCCTGCCGCCTGGGCCCGCACCGATGAGTGGTACGACTTCCGCACCAACCCGCGCGGTCGCGTGCAGGTGCTCGCGACCGTCGACGAGTCGACCTACCAGGGTGGTGGCATGGGCAACGACCATCCCGTGACCTGGGCCCACGAGCAGGGCCGCGGACGAGCCTGGTACACGGCGCTCGGCCACACCGAGGCGAGCTGGTCCGAGCAGCGGTTCCTGGCCCACCTCCTCGGCGGCATCCGATGGGCGGCGGGCACCGACTAGCGGCGCCATCACGGGACAGTGGGCGATGATCGGGCCCACCGACACGCCGACCGACGGCTGAGGAGACCAGAAAGGACGGCGAGGGTGATGGGGCTGGCCATCGGCGTGGACATCGGCGGGACCAAGGTGGCCGCCGGCGTGGTCGACCCCGACGGCCGCATCCTGGCCCGGTTGCGGCGCGACACCCCAGCCCAGGACCCCGACAAGGTCGAGGACGTCATCGCCGACTGCATCCGGGAGCTGGCCACCGACCATGAGGTGGAGGCGGTCGGGCTGGGGGCGGCCGGGTTCGTGGACGCCGCCCGCTCGACCGTGCTGTTCGCCCCCAACCTGGCCTGGCGCAACGAGCCGTTGCGAGCCGCGGTCGAGCAGCGCACCGGGCTGGCGGTGGTGGTCGAGAACGACGCCAATGCCGCCGCCTGGGCCGAGACCCGGTTCGGGGCCGGCCACGGCCAGCGGTTCACCGTCACCCTGACGGTCGGGACCGGCCTGGGCGGCGGGGTGGTCCTGGGCGGCCAGCTCCTGCGGGGCGCGTTCGGGGCGGCCGCCGAGGTCGGCCACATGATCCTGGTCCCCGACGGACGACCCTGCGGGTGCGGGCTGCGTGGCTGCTGGGAGCAGTACGCCAGCGGCCGCGCCCTGGTCACCGAGGCCCGCCAGCGGGCCGCCCGCTCCCCCACCTCGGCCCGGCTGCTGCTCGAGCTCGGCGACGGGCGGCCGGAGTCGATCACCGGGCCGATGGTGACCATGGCCGCCGTCGCCGGCGACCCGGTGGCGCTGGAGTCCTTCCGGGCTGTCGGCGGCTGGCTCGGCCATGGCCTGGCCGACCTGGCGGCGGTCCTGGACCCGCGGGTGTTCATCATCGGCGGTGGCGTTTCCGAGGCCGGCGAGCTGCTGGTCGACCCGGCCCGGGAGGCCTTCCAGGCCATGCTCACCGCCCGCAGCCACCGGCCCACCGCCGCGGTCCGGGTGGCCCAGCTGGGCCAGGACGCCGGACTGATCGGCGCCGCCGACCTGGCCCGGACGTGACCGTCACGCACCCGCCGCTGGGATCGAACAGATGCGCTCACGCCGGTTGGGAATGCCGCGCTCGACCCGCTGCCACTGCCCGTCGCGCTCCACCAGGTACGCCGCGAAGGCGCACGGGATGCCCTTTGCCTGGAGCGGGTCGGCCGAGTCCATCAGATGGAAGTGCAGGTGCGGGGCGGTCGAGTTGCCCGTGTGGCCGACACGCCCGATCACCTCGCCGGCGCGGACCTGCTGCCCGCTGGTGACGGCGACGCTCCCTGGCACGAGGTGCGCGTAGAGCGCGTAGGTTCCTCCGGCGGCCATGATCACGTGGTTGCCGGCCAGCCGGGTCGGATCCAGCCGTCCCCGTGCGAACGCCAGGGTGTTCTTCAGCGCCAGCCAGGACTCCCGGATGACGTGGAGCCACTGGCGTTCGGCCACGCCGTCCACGGCCTCGACGATCACGCCGTCGAAGGCGGCATGGACCGGCTGCCCCCAGCCGTAGCAGTCCCGCGTCCGTCCCCCGATCAGGTACGAGCGCAGGGTCCCCGCGGGGTGCAGATGGAACCCGGGGCGATGGTCGGTGCGGACCAGGTCGTAGGCGTACCGCTGTCCGAGCAGATCGGTGCCGTGACTGGGGATCTGGTGCGCCGGGGTCGTCTCGACCGACCACTCGCCCCGCAGGGGAAGCTCGACCACGACCGGGTCGTCGAGCTCACCCATCATCGGGTCGTGGTCCACTGGGCTCGGCGCCCGGGGCGTTCGCCAGCACCGTCGAACCTGGCGAGGCCGGCGATGAGGATGGCTCCGACGATCAGGTGCATGCTGATCAGGGCCACGGCGGCGCCGTCGGCAAGGTAGCCGGGGCCGATGATCGAGACGGCGATGGCAGTGGTGCCGACGAAGGGCCACCACCGGACGGTTCGAGCGCTGCGGGCGAGCACCCGGTGGACCGCCCACACCGCCAGGCCGGCCAGCACCGTCGCCGCCGCCACCTCGACGGCCCCGACCTGGCTGGGGTCCGGGCCGCTCCCGACGGTCAGCCCCACGCCGAGCAGCCGGACGACCGCCCAGGTGCCGAGCGCGACGACGGTGGCCACGACCACGACTCCGGCGCTCCTCCACGCTGACGCATCCATCATTGGTCCTCCCTCACACAGTGTGCGGTCTCGGTTCTTGTCGTCCAGACTCCCGCGGGAGCACGGACGAGACATCCGCCAGCTGGCCGGTCTGTCCTAGGGTCCGGCCCCTGCCGGCGCCGGGTTGCCTCGGTGGCGAGTTGGGTGCGTGAGGAGATTCCCAGCTTGGTGAACCCATGGGCCAGGTGGGTTTGTACCGTGCGGCGTGAGATGTACAGCCGCTCCCCGATCTGTGGGTTGGTGAGCCCTTGGACGACCAGGTCGACCACCTGGTGCTCGGTCGGGGTGAGGCTGTCCCAGCCCGGCGGTGGCCGCTGGCGCGGGCCCCGGCGGCCGCGGCGGACGCCCAGCTCGCGCAGGCCGGCCTCGACCCGGGCGGTGTCGCGGGTGGCATCGAGGCGCTCGTAGGCGTCGAGGGCGTGGCGCAGCAGGGCTGGCCTGTCGCGTCCGACCTGGTCGCCGGCTACGGGGTGAGCCGGAACGGCGGGTAGCGATCGGTGACCAGCACCCACGCGTAGGCGATGACCCGGTTGTTCCAGCGGATGACGCCCTCCACGAACTCGAACATCCCCCGTGGATAGCGCCCGGTGAACAAGATCGCGATCCAGGCCACGATCACCACCAGCAGCGCCGCGATCCATAGGAAGAACAGCACGACGTAGTGGGGAATGGCCAGCAGCCACTTCACCAGCGGCAGCCACCGGTTCAGGTCCCGCTGGGCGTCAGGGTAGGGATAGTCGAGGTGGACCGACTGGTGCTCATCGGTGGCGGGGTAGCGGTCGTCCATCAAGGCCAGGTAGGCGCCGACCCGGTTGCCGAACCGCTGCAGCTCCAGGTTCCAGTCGAACCACCACCGGGGGTACTTCTGGCGGAACAGGATCATCAGCAGCGGCCCGAAGAACAGCAGCCCGCCGGCGGCGACGGTCGTGGTCCGGGTGTTGTCGTAGCTGGACTCCCAGCTTCCTCCCCCAGAGACGGTCCCCAGCAGGATCATGATGGGAATGGCCACAAAGATCCGAAAGCCGGTGGTCACCCGATCCAGCCGCCGATCGGGGTAATCCACCGTGAACCGAACCGGGTATGCGTCCTGCTGCTGCATCGCCGCCTCCTTCTGCTGGCAGGTCTGGAAGGGATTCGACGCCATTCCACCACGCGGTGGGAAGCCCCTCTCCGGCAGGTCGACGACCTGTTGCGGCGGCCTCGATCCGATTGACGATCGCGACCGGGTCGAGTCCGTTTCGCCGTTGCCGCGACACGTCGCCGTCGCCATCCCGTGACGGCGACGGCCCACCCTGTAGCTGTAGGCCCGACAGGGCCAGGCTTTCGGGGGGAGGTCCTCATGCACAGCGTCGCCGTCCTCACTGACGCTCACCCATCCGACGCGCCGATCGGCCGCTACGTCCGCGTGCCGGTGGAGGTCCACGAGGCCGACCCGCATGCCCCCGAGGCCGCCAGCCGCCTGATCGCGCTCATCGCGGCCAGGTGGCCGGGCGCACCAGCAGAGCATGTGGGCAGCTCAGCGGTGCCCGGCCTGGCCGGCAAGAACACCATCGACCTGCTCCTGGCCGCCGAGCCGGCCCACATTCCGGCCATCACCCGGATCCTGCTCGAGCTCGGCTTCCAGCCCCAGACCCCCGCGGCCTTCCCGGCCACCCGGCCGATGCTGTGGGGCGCCTTCCGTCACCGGGCAACCGACTACCGCGTCCACATCCACGTCGTCCCGGCGTCCAGCCCCGAGGTCGCCGCCATGCGCGGCTTCCGAGACGCCCTGCGCGCCGACCCGCTGTTGCGGCGTCAATACGCCGCACTCAAGCAGACCATCGTGGCCGGCGGGCCGATCGATCCGGTGGCCTTCACCAAGGCCAAGCACGCCTGGATCGTCGCCGCCCTCGGTCAGCTTGGCCTGGGGAGCCAGCACTACCGGCTCTACGAGGACGACCCTCGCCAGGCCACCCCCCACCAACTGGCCTCCTGAGGGTCGGCCGGGGCCCTACGGCCGCGTGCGGAGGAGTCGGCGCTCCCTGCTGAGGCGCGGCACCCCTGCGCATCCTGGCCGGTCGCCAGCGCCGACCGCTACACCGGACCCTGGAACGCCACCACCAAGCAGCCCATCCTGCTCATCGGCACCCGCTTCGACCGCAAACGCCGCTTCGCAGCGCCCGGGCGGGCCGAGCACCTGCGTCGTCCAGGCCACCGGCGGCTACCTGGTCGACCTCAGCGTCCCGGCGGGCGGGACCGTCTGCCCCTCTGACCACCTCCCCTTCGAACCCGACTTCGGTCAGCCGGTCCCCCCAACCCGTAGGCCGCGGTGCGCCCGGCCTGGTGGCGGCCTCGGACGACGACGATCATCGGTGTTCCGCGGATGGGGTCGGGGACGACCACGCAGGGGAGGCCGAAGACCTCGGTGACGATGTCGGCGTCGATGATGTCGGACGGTGCGCCCTGGGCCAGGATGGCCCCGTCCTTCATGGCGACGATGTGGTCGGCGTAGCGGCAGGCGAGGTTGAGGTCGTGCAGCACGAGGACGATCGTCTTGCCGGACCGGCGGTTGAGGTCGGTGAGGAGATCGAGCAGCTCGACCTGGTGGTTGATGTCGAGGAACGTCGTGGGCTCGTCCAGGAGCAGCACGTCGGTGTCCTGGGCAAGCACCATGGCCACCCAGACACGCTGGCGCTGGCCACCCGACAGCGATGCCAGGCCACGCTCGACGAGGTCGGCGATGCCGGTCGCCTCGAGCGCGCCCGACACCGCCTCGTTGTCGGCTGAGCTCCACTTCCGGAACCAGCCCTGGTGGGGATAGCGGCCGCGGCCGACCAGGTCGCGGGGTCGGCGAGCGGGTTGCGGGTGACGCCCTGGAGGACCGCACCGCCGACGCCGAGGGCGCCGCCGGCGACGATCCCGATGAGCGTCCGGGCAGGCGCATCTGCCGGACCACCGTCTCCGACGCCGACGCCGGGTCGAAGTCCGCGAAGGCGTCCCAGATGGTCGCGAGCGTGATCGACCGGGAGCCCATCGTGATGCTGAAGAAGCACACCACGACCAGGACCCCCACCAGCGCGACCAGGCCGGCGGCAAGGCCGGCGCGGGGCCGGCCCCGTGGCGGGGCCGCCGCGGCACGGCCGGGCGCGACCACACCGGAGGTGGTCATGCCAGCGAAGGATCGGCCTTCTCGATGCCACCGTCAGCTCGGTCAGCTCCTCGGCGTAGTCGGAGTAAGTGTGCAGCCAATAGGCCGGCCATTGCACGTAGGCGCCGGCGGCGAACGCCTTTGATGCTCTTGGTGATCGGCTGCTTCTTCAGCAGGTCGAAGTTGGCCGGGTAGTTGCGGTCTTGTCCCACGTCTCGCCGATGATCTCGACGCCCTCGAAGTCGACGCCCTTCAGGCCGACGTCGGACTTGACCGGGCCGTCGGCGTACACCGCCGTCGGCCGGATCCCGAACTCCATCAGCGCCGCCGCCGAGTAGGCGTGCGCGATGATGCGCTCCGGCCTCTTGTCCAGCTTGACGACCTCGCCGTTCCCGGACGCGTACGACAGGGCCCATCGGCTGGGCTGGAGTCGCCAGGCGTCTCGGAGCCACAGGCCGCGACCAGCACAGCGATGAGCACGGCAACGGCAGCCGTGCGGAGAGTTCGAGTCATGACCCGCAGCTCACAGCGAGCGGATGACGCGGGCAGGGTTGCCAACGGCGACCACGTTGGCGGGCAGGTCCTTGGCCACCACCGCGCCGGCGCCAACCACCGTGTTCTCGCCGATGCTGACCCCGGGACAGACGATCACCCCACCACCCAGCCAGACGTTGTCGCCAACCACGATCGGCTTGGCCGCCTCCAGCTTGGCCCTGCGCGGCTCGGCCTCGACCGGGTGGGTCGGGGTCAGGAACTGAACGTACGGGCCGACCTGCACGTCGTCGCCGATCGTGATCGTGGCCACATCCAGCAGGACGACGCCGAAGTTGATGAAGGTCCGCGCCCCGACATGCGTCTGGTACCCGTAGTCGCAATGAAGGGGCGGGCGGATCTCGGTGCCCTCCCCCACCGAGCCCAGCAGCTCCCGGAGCACGGCCCGGCGCGCTCGGGGATCCGATGGGTCGCTGGTGTTGAACCGCTGGCTGAGCTGGAGCGCGCGCAGGCTCTCAGCGGCCAGCTGGGGGTCATCGGCGATGTACAGCTCGCCGGCGAGCATCCGATCCCGCTGGCTCCGCCGGTGCTGCGGTCCCGATGTCTGGTCGCTCATGGGCACGACCGTACCTGGTGACGGTTCACGCGGTCACTCAGCGTGGAACCCCGGCAGGCCGTCCACCACGAAGCCTCGCGTGGCTAGAACTGCCGCCCGCTGCTGCCCATGAGGTCGTCGGCCCAGACTTCGCTGGCCGCGGCGTTCCTGCAACTGGAACGGGGGCTTGACAGCGACGGGGATAACCGTTAGACGTAGTGGCTAACGGTTATAGGAGGGTCCGATGCAGCAGGAAGTGGTGCTGGCGATGCTGGCGAAGGAGCCGTCGTACGGCTACCAGCTGCGCGCGCGGCTGCGCGACGCGCTCGGCCCTCTCGGCGACGCGATGAACGCTGGGCAGGTCTACGTCACGCTGACCCGTCTGGAGAAGGCTGGCCTGTTGGCGGTCGAGAGCTCTGCCGATGGCGCCGACCGGTCGGATCGCAAGGTGTACGCGCTCACCCCCGACGGCCAACAGCGAGTCGCCGAGTGGATCGCCGAGGTAGGTTGGCCAAGACCCGACCTGGCGGAGTTTCATCTCAAGCTGATCGCGGCTGCGGCGGCCGGGCTGGCCGACCCGCTCTCCCTGGTGGACACCCAGCGCCGCGAGCTCCTGCGCCGGCTGCGTGACGCCCAGCGCGCCGCCATGGCCGAGCCCGACCACTCAGACGCGGCGCTGCTGCTGGAGGGCGTCGTGCTCCGGCTGCAGGCGGACCTGCGCTGGCTGGAGGCATGCGAACAGAGCTGGACCGTCCGGAGGACTCGATCGTGAGCGACACCGCCAGTGAATCCGTGGTGCGCGCCCGCGGGTTGCGCAAGCACTACGGCAGGGGTGAAGGGCTTGTGCGCGCCGTCGACGGCGTCGACCTCGATGTCGCCCCAGGAGAGACGGTGGCAGTGATGGGGCCCAGCGGCTGCGGGAAGTCGACGCTGCTGCACCTGCTCGGCGGGCTGGACCGACCGTCGGGCGGGGAGGTGACGCTGAACGGCCGTCGCATCGACGACATCGGGGAGAAGGCCCTGGCCCGGATGCGACGCACCGATGTCGGCTTCGTCTTCCAGGCCTTCCACCTGATGGAAGAGCTCACCGCCGTGGAGAACGTCGAGCTGTCGGCACTCCTCGCGGGCAGCTCGCCGCGGGCGGCACGGCGGCGGGCAGAAGACCTGCTGGGCCGGGTCGGGCTCGCCGACCGGGCGGGCTTCCTTCCCTCGGCCCTGTCGGGCGGCCAGCGTCAGCGGGTCGCGATCGCCCGGGCGCTGAGCAACGAGCCGGTCGTCGTCCTCGCCGACGAGCCCACCGGCAACCTCGACAGCGCCGCCACCCTGGACGTCCTCCGCCTCTTCGAGAGCCTGCATGCCGCAGGGCAGACGCTGATCATCGTCACCCACGACGCGCGGATCGCGGCCACCGCGGGCCGGCTGATCGCGATGCGCGACGGCGCCTTCGTCGACGAGACCAGGCTGACCGGTGGCACCACCGGGCAGCTCGGCGCCCTCGTCGGGCTGGAGGACTGAGGGCGATGGGCCGAATCCTGCTCGTCGGCCGCCTCGCCGTGCGTGACCTGCGGCGGCGCCGCATCGAGACCGCGCTCCTGCTGCTCGCCATCATGGCGGCCACCACGACGTTGACGCTCGGGCTCGTCCTGCACGAGGCGGCCAGCGACCCGTACCAGAGCACCCGGGAGGCGACCAACGGACCCGACGTGGTCGCCAGCGCCTCGCCGCATCCCAGCGAGCTTCCTGACGATCCCGACGAGCTCGTCCTGGACCAGCCCGCCGAGCTTTCCGGCCTCGAGGAACTGGCCAGCGCTCCCGGCGTCATCGACCACAGCGGACCGTATCCGGTCATCACGGCGGAACTTCAGGCCTCCGGTCGAACGTCAGATGTGCAGGCCGTGGGGCGTGACGCCGCGCCCGCGTCCGTCGATCAGCCCGAGCTGATACAGGGCAACTGGGTCAGCGACGGCGGCGTGGTGGTCGAGGCCGCCTTCGCGAACGCCCTCGATGTGCACGTCGGCGATCCGGTCACTCTGGACGGCCAATCGTTCGACGTCGTCGGCGTCGCGGTCACCGCCGCCATGCCGCCCTATCCGGAGTCGTCCTGCTTCTTCCCCTGCCGTGTCGGTGTCCCTCCCGACGAGCCGGCCGACGCCGAATCTCCTCAGGGGATGGTGCAGGATCCCGGCCTGGTCTGGCTCACCGAGGCGGATGTGCGGAGCCTCACCCCGGATCCAGACTCCCTGGCCTACGTGATGAACCTGAAGCTGGCGGACCCGGAGAGTGCCCAGGCGTTCGTCGACGCCAACCAGGCGGCGGGCCGGCCGGCGCCAAACCTCCAGTCATGGGAGAACATCCTCGAAGAGACCACCGAGCTGGCCAGAGACGCCCAGATCCTTCTGCTGATTGGAGCCTGGCTGCTTGGTCTGCTCGCCGTGGCGAGTCTCTCGGTACTGGTCGGCGGCCGGATGGCCGATCAGACCAGACGGGTCGGACTCCTCAAGGCAATCGGCGGCTCACCGAGCCTGGTCGCTGCCGTGCTGCTCGCGGAGTATGTCCTCGTGGCCATCGTCGCGGCCGCGGCCGGGTTGGCGGTCGGATCGCTGACCGCTCCGTTGCTGACCGAGTCCAGTGCCG
>Ga0126306_10002023_pt1 | contig 11253 bp, 6 predicted proteins | sample Plot27_FD_92592 | JGI IMG/M metagenome (GOLD analysis project Ga0126306, IMG submission 92592) | Serpentine soil microbial communities from UC McLaughlin Reserve, CA, USA - Plot27 | ecosystem: Environmental > Terrestrial > Soil > Grasslands | place: USA: UC McLaughlin Reserve, Lake County...
AACCGTCTGTATACATGATAACTTCCTGCATCGATATTGAATTCGTTTGAATTGAAATATTTTTATTGGTTCGACTACATTGCTACAGTTAATGGTCTCTTGTGTCGATAACTATATACGTGTTGACAAGCTCCCATAAAAAATTATCTTTTAAAAACAAGGGCGACAAAAGCAATAGTTGTAATCGCAAATATTGTGATTCCTACGTACACCTGTGGTTCTCCCAATATTGGCAAAGCGAAGAATAAGAAGAGACCGCAGCATAAAGCGTTGACTATGGCGGCAATTGTTTTACTTAATCTTGAGCCGCCTCTATTAATTGCCAGATAATTCAGCAGCCCCGCAAATATCACCGCAAAGCCGGAACCTATGAACCACATCGTTCCCTCATTCATGTGAATAGGAAAGGCAAAACTGATATGCACTATTCCTAAAAGAATAATTACCGCAGAAACTATTTTAATTATTTTTATCATTATCAGCTTTGTTTTCCTGCGGCTGCTTACTCTTTACTCACATTGAAGCTTCATTATTTTCCTTGTACCAACTACACCTGGAAAACCCCCGTCTTGAATTCGTCCATTGCCGGCTGATGATTGGCAGCGTTAATAGCTTCCGAGATCACCTTCCTCGTTTTTAAAGGATCAATGATTCCATCAACCCACAACCTTGCCGCAGCATAATACGGCGATGTTTGTTTCTCATACCGGCTCTTTATTTCATTCAACAGCCGCGCTTCTTCTTCGGCAGAAATGGTTTCTCCTTTTGCTTTGAGAGCCGCTACCTGTATTTGCAATAAAGTTTTTGCTGCCTGTTCGCCACCCATGACCGCAATTTTTGCGGTGGGCCAGGCATATATAAACCTTGGGTCATAGGCCTTGCCACACATTGCATAATTACCAGCGCCATATGAGTTCCCCATAATTACTGTGATTTTTGGAACAACTGAGTTGGCTACTGCATTCACCAACTTTGCTCCATCTTTTATAATACCGGCGTGTTCGCTGCGGCTACCTACCATAAAGCCGGTAACATCCTGCAAAAAGACCAGTGGTATTTTTTTCTGGTTGCAATTCAGGATAAAACGGGCCGCCTTATCAGCGCTGTCGTTATAAATAACGCCACCCATTTGCATTTCACCTTTTCTGCTTTTCACAATTTTTCTTTGGTTGGCTACAATTCCTACAGCCCAGCCATCAATGCGGGCATAGCCGCACAAGATAGTTTTGCCATAATCCTCCTTGTATTGATCAAAATCAGAACCGTCAACAATTCTTTCGATGATCTCTTTCATGTCATAGGGCTTGGTACTGTCAGCAGGAAAAAGCGAATAAATTTCCTCTGCATTTTTTTCAGGTTTTTTTGGTTTGATACGGTCGAATCCTGCTTTTGCTTTTTCACCTATTTTATCTATAATTCTTTTTACCTGGTCAAGGCACTCTTCTTCTGTTTCAAATTTATAATCTGCAATGCCTGAGATCTCTGTATGAGTTACAGCGCCGCCAAGTGTTTCAACATCTACCTCTTCTCCAATAGCCGCTTTTACCAGGTAAGGGCCTGCTAAAAAAATAGAGCCTGCTCCTTCAACCATCAACGTTTCGTCACTCATAATAGGAAGGTAGGCGCCACCAGCTACACAAGCACCCATCACAGCAGAAATCTGTACAATACCTTTGGCACTCATCTGTGCATTGTTATAAAAAATTCTTCCAAAATGTTCTTTGTCCGGAAAAATTTCATCCTGCATAGGAAGAAAAACACCAGCGCTGTCAACCAAATAAATAACAGGAAGATTATTCTGCAAAGCAATTTCCTGCATACGCAGGTTCTTTTTACCGGTGATGGGAAACCAGGCACCTGCTTTTACCGTTTGGTCATTGGCTACAATTACACATTGTCTTCCGCTTACATAACCTAAGCCTGCAACAGTTCCGCCAGCAGGGCAACCGCCTTGTTCCTGGTACATTTCAAAACCTGCAAAAGCACCAAGTTCTGTAAAGTCCGAACCTTTGTCAATTAAATAACTGATACGTTGCCGTGCAGTGAGTTTGCCCTTTTCTTTTTGTCTGGTAATGGCTTTTTTACCGCCCCCTTCATAAATTTTATCAAGGTGTGCATTCATCTTTTCTAACAAAGCCTGCATGGAGTTAGCGCTGTGCTGTGCGTCATTAGTACTCATGAAACAAAGATAGGAGTCAAAGCATGAGGTTAAATGTCCTGACTTTATTTTCCACCATCGTACATAATCTTCTGGTCATAGTTTTTTTACATTTTTTTAATTTTGTTACAACATTCCATCGTTATTTCAACAAAAGTGCAACCTTATTAGCTGCTATAAATGGTTCGTTATTTGTACACGAAACTTTGTAACTCAAAAAAGGAAGGTATGTGGAGCACGACCTTACCCGTAAAACCAGCGCATCGATTTGCAGTTCTGATTTTATTAATAACTTTTAGTTTAACCACCACAGCCAATACTTCGGCCGTAATAAAGTGCAGTACCAGGACTTTGATTTTAAAGTAAATGAAACACCGCATTTTGAAATTTATACCTACCTCAAAAAATGCAGGAACAAAGACCCGGTTTGCACAAATGGTTGAGCAGTGGTACTTCATGCATCAGTCTGAGCAGCGGCATTTCTCTGCGGGTTAATCTGTTTGGTTACCTGATACTTGAACCTTATTATGCTATTCCCTGGCAAAATGGAGGCTTGAAAAATGCTTCCTTTGGCTTTAACTTTACACCGGGATGGCAATTTAAAATTCTTATCATGGCTAAAAAAGATGTTGAAACGCATTTAGATATTGAGCGGTCAGGAGAAAGTTCTGACCGTTCATCCAATGAACAAGATACATCTACCAGAACAGAAAAAAACGACCGCAAAACGGAAGTAAAAAATGCTAATGCAGCCGGGCTAGGTGCTATAGGAAGAAATGATCAGAAATTAGATACTCAGGATTCTGATGGATGCGATTATTAATTACTTACCATAGATTTCCAGGTATCTCAATAAAGATTTCTCCTTCATTTTCGTTTCCAGAATAATGTCAATATCCTTTCCGTAGGTATTGATCTTTTCATGTGTCCAGTCAGAGTGAGCTTCTTTTTTACTTGCAGGATCTTCTTTTTCCTTGCGGGAGCTGGAGTAATGAAATACCGGTTTTACATTCCAGGTAGAATAAGCTAATAAAAAAGCTTCTTTTTCTGTTTGCAAACCTGGGTGCAGGCGATGATGAAAATAATCAAAGACAATAGGAATGCCGGTCATTTCGTGCAAAGGACACAATTCAGCTACCGTATATAAACCCTGTTTATCATCGTTTTCAACCGTAAGTCTTGATTGAAGATTAGAGGATAGCTTTTTAAAATTCTGTGCAAAACGTTTTATAGTTTCTGTCTTATCACCATAAGCGCCTCCAACATGGATATTAATCTTGTTCCAACGGGAAGTTGGTAAATTCATCAGGTCAAAGATTTGCGAATGTATCTCAAGGTCTTTGATAGTGTTATCAAGCGTGGCCCCACTACCAGCCATTTTATTAAAAGGTCCGGGGTGACTGCTTACGCGTACATTCAATTTACCCGCTTCTTCAAGCAGGGAACGAATTTCTTTAAAATCGGGCATGTTCTCCAAACGATATTCGGAATTCCATGGGAACAACTCCGAAGTAACCCGAAATACTTTTATATTATGAGCCACATTCCATTCCAAAACTTTTAAAAAGGCCTGCACGTTTTGCAAAGCCAGGGTGGATGCATACTGAATTCCTTTTTCCAGGAAGGTCTTGCGGATCATTCCTCTGTTTGTAGTAATGCCTTGTGCAGCCAGCTCCAGGTTAATACATGCGTACCCAAGATTCATTGTTCTCATTTATTTTATGGTTTCTAACTTTCCTCCATAACAACAAATCACATATACAAATGTTTGGGACATATATATTTTCCGGGTAGCAGCTACCTTATTTTAAGTAAATTTTATGGTATCAACTTTCCTTATGGAAGGCTAAAAAAATACCGGATGAGCCAGTTTACACAATAGATTTGATTAAATGCAGTTTATTAGCTTTACCGTATTCAATTTCTATTCAACTAAATTTACCGTTAAGATCAATTTACATGAAATCAAAACCATCTTTCTGGCAAAAAATAGGTATGCATGAATGGTTCTTAAAAAAAGATGAAGACCGTTCTATTGCTGTCCAAAATATTACCCCCAATGATGTTTATAAATACATTGTAGAAAAGTTCCAGGAATCGATAGGACAGTTGTCTTTTGCCAACCGGGTTGTTTTTTATCATGAATTTATCATAGGTTTTAATCCGGATGACTATAAAGATTTCATGGATAATAAAAAAGGAATATTCGGATTGATTGTACAGGAATCCCTTAAAAGATTCTACGACATGCTAAAAGAGCATCGTGCCAAAGGGCGTACGGTTGAACCATCAAGCTCCAAGTGGGTATTCCGTTTTGTTTCTCATCCTGATTATGCAAAAGGCGATAAAAGCTTTATTGGAAGATTATTACCAGGCGCCCAATTAAAAGAAGAAAACCTCCGCATCACTTTTATTCCACGTCAAACAGGTATTGCTCAAACCGCTGACATCAGCCCCGATATTTTAAAAGGATTTACATTTTATAGCGAAGGTTATTACGAGGTACCATATGATGCAGACCTGGTATATGATGAAGCCAAAACCAATAGTTCGTCTGTACTGGCCCGCTTTGAAGCCATTGTGCCGGAAAAAGAATTTGCAGGGCGAAAACTGGAATATTTTATGAAAGACGAAGAGATCATCGTTTCAGGCAAGGAAGAAAAAAAACAGGCTTCGAATATTTTTCGAATACCGTCCGACTGGGTCAATTCACCGCATCTTCGTATCCGTTATAATAAAGCAGATAGTAAACTTTATGTTGCTTCTTTTGGAGAAAAAACACTTGTAAATGAAAAGCAGGTGGCTACCAGTGAGGACCGGAATCCTTTATGGATAGAACTTCCTATTAATTCTAAAGTGGTTCTGAATGGCATTGTAGGCGTCAATATTTTCAAATCCTGATCACATGATATCATCAATTTTGTCCCTTGCCCTTTTAGCAGTTTGTGCAGGAATGTTGGTAGCTAATTTTGTTGATATCAAAAAATCTCATAAACGGAATGGCTGAAAACTTTTTTGGAATTACTGATACAGGAAAGATTCGTGATAACAATGAAGACTCTTTCATTGCCCAGCCTGTTTTAAATAATCAACTCATTGTGGCTTGTGTAATTGATGGAGTTGGTGGATACGAAGGCGGAGAAGTAGCAGCAGCCATTGCCAAAGAAAATATTCTCAAATCTTTCAAAAATCTTTCGGGTGATATAGTAAATACAATGCGGACGGCCTTTGCTTCTGCCAATGAAAAAATTTACAAAGAGAAACTGGAATCAGGCAAGAACAGTAGCATGGCTTGTGTGGTTACACTAGCTGTTGTTGATATTAAAAACAATAAATTTTATTATGCGCATGTTGGCGATACTCGTCTCTATTTGTTAAGAGATCGTTCGTTGGTTAAGGTCACCAAAGATCAATCCTTTGTTGGTTTTTTAGAAGACTCTGGCCGGTTGTCCGAGGAAGAGGCTATGAATCACCCCAAGCGAAACGAGATCAATAAGGCATTGGGTTTTGACCAACAGGCAAGCTTGACCGGCGACTATATAGAAACAGGAGAATCTCCCTTTCTTCCAGCCGATACCATTTTGTTATGCAGTGATGGATTGACAGATATGGTTAATGCAGGTGAAATAACTTCCATCCTGGTTAAAAAAATTTCGCTGGAACAAAAAGGAAAAGAATTAATTGCTGCTGCCAACAATGCAGGGGGAAAAGATAACATCACAGCAGTGTTGGTACAAAACAATAAAAGGCCGGTAAAACAGGAAGCTAAAAAACCGGTTCTGGTAAAAAAAAAGGACGTAGAAAAAATTCAGGAGCCACCTAAAGAAGCTCCGAAAATTATTCCAAAGCCTGCAATAGAAATAACAAAAACCAATACAGGTTTGGTGAAGGTACTTTCAGTTCTATGCCTTCTTTTTTTGCTCGGCTTTATTTGGCTATGGTGGAGGCAAGATAGAAATGAATCAGTTGGAGCTACAACTCCAAAAACAGTAAAGAATGCACAGGAAATAAGACTACAGGCGTTGATCAACGGATCCATCAACGACACTATTTTAATCAATGATTCCACCTTAGGGCCATCCATTTATTTAACCGATACCCTATGGATAAGAAGAGATTCGCTCTACCTGAAAGGAACTGATAATGCAAGTTTAATAAGACACAGTAGTTATGGAACCGGCCCTGCTATTATGGTAACACCGCAATGCAGGTCTATTGTGTTGGACAGCATTACACTCAAAGATTTTAACATCGGCATCCTGACATCTAATCACAGTGCCTTACAATTAAAAAATACACAGTTTAAAAATTGCCTTGTGGCAGTTGCCTACAAGGTTCAACCTGACAGCCTTTATACAAACGGAATGTTTTTAAATAGCCCGAACGGAACAAACCGTGTACAACACTAAACTTCAAAAACAGGAATGATAAAAGACCTGCAACATAGATCAAGAACCGGTGAGCGACTTTGGCTATTGGCTATAATAATCGTATTGGCATTGCTCTTTGCTTCTCTTTTTACCGTTTTAAAAAGAGATTTTGCACAGGTGTCCCAGCGTTTAGCTGATGGAACTATGGTCAATCTCAATGAAGACAACCCGGGTCAGCGTATCAAAACATTATTGGAGAGAGGTTTTTATTTTGAAGATCCAAGAGATATTCAATTGGTCAGCTCCATTGTTTCGCAGCAGATTAATACAGGCGGTGAGGATATTGATAATATTGGTGAGTTAAATAAGTCGAAGTATAACATAGATGCTGATAAGGCTTTTGCTGATGGTGGCGCATCCTTTAAAAAAAGGGTGCAGGTTTCCAGAGCGTTACTGGGCTATTCAGGAGATGACTCGCTTCGGTTTGAACAGGAAAAAAAAGCGCCACCTCCTTTATCTTCACTAAACAATATAGCCTTAGGTAACCATAACATTCGGGGAACGATAAATAACAGGGAAGGCAAACCCACCTCCGGTGTATTGGTTCGTTTGCAAATGGTAATACCGCAGGATAGTGCTTACAGTGAAGAGGTGAGAGAAGTATCAGGTCATAAAATTGAAAGCACCCCCGGTATCCGGAAAGTTTATGCAGTGGATTCTGCTAACCACAGGCAACTGGTTTCACTGGCTGCTTATACAAGAACAGATGGTTCGGGGAACTTTACATTTGCTGGCTTACCAGGCAATAAGGCATTTGAGGTACTTCCCTTGCAACCGGGTTACCAGTTTGGAGCTTCAAAAGGTGTGCAGGAATTAGAAAAGGATGTGTCATTCGCATTCACACAATCTCCTCATAAAATAAGATTGTTATCCACCCGCGATTTTAATAATCTAAAAAAAGAAGGATCATTAATTGTACGAACGCCGGAAGAAGCCATCAAATGGTATTGGATCATGGTGGGTGTTTTCTTTTTCGGATTCATCCTGCTGCACATTCTATTAAGTATACGTTTTCAGCAGTCAGACCAGTTTATACTTCCTGTGATCATGCTGTTGACAGGACTGTCCCTGATTACTTTGCTAAGCCTCCAGGATCCTTTGCGTGACCGTTTTCTTGCCAAAAGTACTTTGGGGTATTTTGCTGTGGGTTTTGCAGGTTTGTTTTTTATCATGCTGTTCAACCTGCAACGTTTCACTATTGATTCAGGGTTATACCGGATGTTTGCTTTTAAGGGAAGGGATGGGGCTAAGGGCCTTCAGTGGGCGGGTTTGGCAGTTGTACTGTTGATACTTACCATTTTAATGGGTACAGGCCCTGAAGGCAGTGGAGTTAAAGTAAACCTTTTCGGATTTCAGCCAAGTGAGGTTGTGAAGTTCCTGATCATTGTTTTCCTTGCTGGTTTTTTTGCCGTCAATGAAAAATTTATTTCGGAGTATGCTACCATGCAAAAGCGATGGTCTTTTTTTTGGTTTGCACTGCTTGCCATTGTTCTTTCTATACTCTTGTTTTTAATGTTAGGTGACCTTGGCCCCGCGATTGTGGTTTGCTTCACCTTTATTATTCTTTTTTCTTTTTCCCGTGGCGACTTTGCTTACATGGTTGGAGCGGTCGTTCTATTTGTGCTGGCAAATTGGGTTTTAAAAAATATCTGGATTGCTTCAGCAGCCACAGGCGCAGTACTTGTTATAACAATGCTGTTTATCAGAAAACAAATTAGTGAATCCGCTATCATGGCGTTGGTAGTAATTTCCGGATTCATGTTGATTGACCAGGTCCCTCTTTTGAAAGATTTGTTTCCGGGTCCGGTGCAGCGGTTAACAGACCGCAAATCTATTTGGCTGAATAAATGGGACAATGAAGTGTTTGGAGGTGACCAGATCGCAAACGGTATTTGGGCTATGTCAAGTGGTGGCATCCAGGGGCAGGGAGTAGGGGAAGGATTTGCCAAAACCATTCCCGAAGCACATACTGATATGATACTTCCATCCATTGGAGAAGAATTTGGTTGGGCAGGTATTGTTTCTGTATTTATCCTTTTCCTCTTATACCTGCATCGTTCCATAATCATTGGTCGGCAAACCGGAAGACCGTTTTTATTTTATCTGTGTGCCGGTATAGGCATTGGAACCTTTGTGCAGTTTTTATTAATTGCCGGAGGATCAATTGGTGCATTACCACTTTCCGGCGTATCGCTTCCTTTTGTAAGTTATGGCGGTTCGTCCCTTATATGTAATTTGTTGGCCGCCGGTTTTTTATTGTCTGCTTCTATGGTTAGGGGTAGTGTGGTACAAATGAGTTATATCTCCCGCAAGCAGGATCGTAACCTGGTTCCGGCCCTCGTAGCAGCTTGTATTGGTTTGATTTTACTTTCGGTGAATGTTTCCCGTTATCTTTTTAACAACAAACAGTGGGTAGTACAACCAGCCCTTGTTGCCGATAGAAGTGGCGCCCGAATGTTCAGTTATAATCCCCGAATTGCTATTTTAATGAACAAGCTCCAGGCAGGATCGCTTTTTGATCGCAAAGGAAAACTTCTGGCCACAAGTAAACCTGAAATGATCCTGCAGCAAAGAGATTCGTTAATGGCATCGGGATTGGATCCCCGCAGCTTACAATCCATCACGCATAAACGACTCGACCGTTACTACCCCTTTGGCGACCAAATGTTTTTCTGGACAGGCGATGCCAACACAGGGGTTTTTATGAGCGGAACTAATGGATATTTTGCCGAGTATGAACTGGATGCTGAATTGCGTGGCTTTGAAACACCTGTTACAAATTATACCGTCACGGCAAACCGTTTCCGGGAAAATCGTTTTCTTCCAGGTACAGTAACAGAAATGACGGTGACTAAAAAAGATTATAACGTATTAGCACCATTGCTTTTGGCAGGTATTAATAGTGAACAGGTAGTAGCTTTTAAACAAAGGAACCGCGATGTACAACTGACAATGGATGCAGCTTTGCAAACAAGCATTCAACAAGCTTTTGCTAAAGATGATTCATTACGCGATAACAGGATATCTGTAGTTGTCATTGAAGATTCAACCGGTGATGTAATTGCATCGGCCGGTTATCCTTTACCACCGGTAAACAGCTGGGAGCAATTGACAATGCCTATAGCGGAGCAAAACAAACTAATGTACTGGAACGCCAACACTGATCTTGGTTTTACTTATGCTACTCAACCTGGTTCCACCGCCAAAGTAGCTACAACCTTAGCAGCTTTTAACAAACTGGGAATGGCGGCTGCCAAAAAAACCATTTTAATCCGGCAGCAAGACCTTATCAGGATTAAAAGTGCAGAGCCGGATGAGCCGGGAAATATTACGTTGGAGAGAGCTCTTGTTAAATCAAATAACTCGTATTTTATTAAACTGGCTAACGAAGAACAACTGCAGGAAGAAATGGGAACGGTTTATTTACAAACAGGAATGTTCCTGCGGGGCGTAGGTGGTTATTTTTACGAACCAAATTTGAATAACGAAGAACAAGAACAGAAGTGGCGGAAACTCTGGCGCAATACGGAATTCCGAAGTTTAAGAACTTATAACAAGAATGATATTCGCAAAACACGGGGAAGGGGAGTTTCAGGCATGGCCTGGGGGCAGGGAGAGCTTATTGCTACACCGGCATCTGTTGCACGGCTCGCAGCAGGAGTAGCCAATCATGGTATTATAGTTCCGCACCGGTATGTATTAAAGATCAGTGATTCGCTTCTTGGAATAAAGCAAGGATTTTCTATTGCCAAAGACCCACAATATGCCAGCACTATTACCAGTTATATGCTAAAGCAAAGTGCCAACAAGGTGAAAGACCTGCACTTGACCGTTGCTGGTAAAACCGGTACGCCGGAACGGATTTGGAAAGGAGAGCGGATCAACGATGGATGGTATGTTTTCTTTGCTCCTAAGGCAGAAGGACCCGGTCACGTGGTAGTTTGTGTGAGAATAGAAAAAGCGAAGGGCTCCAGCGAAGCTGTAAAACTTGCTGGAAAACATATCATTCCTAAACTATTGGAGCGTGGCTATATTAAAGGCTTTGGTAAGGCTGATAGCCTGACAACAAGGAGTGAATTAATAGGTCAGCAATAATCTGGACTGTTTTGGATGCTAATCGTCAATGACGAACGAGGAAAACAAGATTGCGAGTGAACGGGCGCCCTAAGAAAACTTTAGACTTTAAACCTTAAACCTTTTATTGATGTTCGACTTATTTAAAAACAATACACAAGGCCGGCCTGCCGATGTAAAAACAGTTCGCGACCACCTGCTTCAATTCATCAAAGAGCAATTGAAAAAAGCAGAAGGTGGTGAAGGCGCCAATATTAAAGGATTGCAATTATTTATTGCTGCCAATCCTGAAGAAAAACACATGTATGAAGCCGCTGTTTATTTTGGAGAGCCGGATCGTTTTAAAAACGAAGTACAAAAAATTGCAGATGATTTTGCAATAGAGTTGCCGGAAGGGTGGGGTTTGGATATTTCTTTTGTAGAAAAGCTGCCTCCGGAAGCAATGAAGGTAGCAGGACTTGATACTGCCCTTTTTGTAAACACCAGAAAAAATGCGGTACGGAAAACTGCCACCGCTTATATCAAAGTAAGAATCGGTGAAGCAGAAAAAGAAGTTTATACTATCACATCACACAGTGGTAAAATTTGTAT
>Ga0126306_10002024_pt1 | contig 11249 bp, 11 predicted proteins | sample Plot27_FD_92592 | JGI IMG/M metagenome (GOLD analysis project Ga0126306, IMG submission 92592) | Serpentine soil microbial communities from UC McLaughlin Reserve, CA, USA - Plot27 | ecosystem: Environmental > Terrestrial > Soil > Grasslands | place: USA: UC McLaughlin Reserve, Lake County...
ATAGCCAAATATTATCACCTACATTGGAGATTATGGTGAGATCTCGCGTCTGGGATGCTAGTCCACGAATTAGCTTTATAGAGCCAGTCCCTCCTGCGAGAACAGTAATCAACAGTAAGATCATATTCTAATGCCACAATGTATAATTTTCGAAATTATAATTAATATCATCATGTTATTTTACTGACATTACCGAGAGCCCGAATAGACATAGTTTATAAACGCTTTATACTGCGTACAATGAAATGGGATTATTGATTGTGAACAATAATGCTGTGCTTTGTTAATTCTATAAAAATGAACAAATAGACGCTCCCCAAAGAAGACAACGATATGCGATATCTCCAAAATGGAAGCTTGCAATGAGTACCTTCCATTTATTTTTTATATGCAATGTGGGAATTGTTAGGATTTGGAAAATCTCAAATATAGAAACACTCTACTATGTCATTTATACAGATTATTATTTTTGAGGAATGTGATTTAACAATTATTTAAGAATAACGTTTATTTTAGACATGATATATGAATTGACAAAAATTACACCTCTACTGATGTTACCTCCTTAGAAGAAAAATGATGCTATCAATAAAGATTATAAACAAGAGACAGGAAGTTTTTATGTGAAAGGCTCGCCATTAACTTTCTCTGCAATACTTGCAACAGTTTTGATTTCAAGTATGGTCTATCCAGCATATGCAAATCAGATGACTGTAACTCTTGTGACAGAAAGTGATAAGGCCGGTGCCACATTTACCGGTATAAGGTTTATTACTATAGAATATCCTGCAGGCAGCGAGTTAGCTAAGCAGTTTGATGGTAAAAGAGATAGAGTAGAATTTACCGAGAATAGCACAGAAAATAGCAGTCTGGGCCAGATAATATCAAACATTAATCAGGTGTTGAGGACAGAAAAGCAAAGCCCTGTCCAGATAGAAAATGCAACACTCGATTATACGGCATCTATTAGAGGTGAAGCCGATAGAGTTGCGCTTGCATATAAAGTTGTATTACAATCCAATATTTCAAGATTTGTATTAGAGCAGGGTGGAGAGCAGGGTACAGTTGTCGACTTAGATTGGAGAGGAATAGATATTAAACAGCCATTAATTTTAGATACGCAACAATACGGCATGATAAATATTAATTATCCTATTGGATTGCTTGAAACTACTTATCCTGACTTTGCGGCAGCTCTGCTAAATTCTCCTCAAGCGGCGGCAATTATGAATGATCCCTTATTTAATTTCGAGGATATTGGAGCGCCCATGGACAGATGGCATTTTCTTTTCGATCCAACTGGTAGCCAAGCCGGCGCGGCTGGAGCAGGATACATTGAAGAAGGCGGAGCTAAGGTTGTTTCGATTTTTTCACTTGGCGAGAGTAGCTTTAGAGAAGGAACTCACTCAGCAACGGAAAAGAATGCGGTAGCCACAATCAACGGAACACAGGCGACTATACATTCATCTACGCCTCCTCCGAGTGGTCAGATTCAGATCACCGGATTTGCTAGGGCAGCCGTAGCAGGAGGAGGGGAACTTGCATTTGTTACTTCTCAGGCTCCAGCAGGAACGACAACTGCTACTGGAGGTTTTCCCATACAAGTACTCTTGGTATTAGGCGGTATGATGGGTGCAGTCGCAGTCTTTGTCCTTTTAAAAGCAAGAAAATAAATAGTATTCTTCTGTTTCCTTCACTTATTGACAAAGCTAATTCTTGGACTAGCATCCCAGACGCGAGATCTCACCATAATCTCCAATGTAGGTGATAATATTTGGCTATATGGACTTTATATTTGTCCTGATATTGACACTGTTATTTATGGCTTGGCTGATATACTTGATGAACAGCAGGGCTGGGGGATAAAAAATGATTCTTTTAATTTTCTACAGCAGATTCAGATGTTAGGTGAGCAGGCATGGTTTAAGCTGGGGGACAGAGATCTAGCTACACATGTCTTAAGAACTAATATGCTTAAAAGTGGAAAAAGTCTCTCAGAGATTACAGATTGTATGAGAATCAGGCATGGGATCTCTTCAAAAATAATTCCTGCTACTGATAGCCATATTGAGACAAAAGTTGTCACGGATAAAGAAGAAATGCATATCCAGGAGTTTTGGGTTAAACACAGAGGGGTACCTAGGGTCAGTGGAGTTATTTATAAAGGGAGCGACAAAGCAAGGATTAACCCGCAGTTAATTCAAACTATAAAACGGTCTGAAATGGTTGTTGTCGCTCCAGCAAATCCTATTACAAGTATTGCTCCTATTCTTTCAATCAAGATTTTAAAAAAAAATCTTATTGCAGAGAGAAAAAAAATCGTTGCCATTTCTCCTTTGATTGGAGATAAAGCAGTAAGCGGACCAGCAGTAAAGTATATGAAGGCAATGAGACTGCAACTTTCTCCCTTAGGAGTAGCTGAGTATTATTCTGATTTTATTAGCAAGTTCATTATATCTCCGACCGATAATAATTTGTCATCAAGGATACGAAATCTAGGCATGAAAGTATATGAAACTGACATCTTAATGAACAATAAAGATGAGGAAAAGAGATTGGCGTCATACCTTATGAGATATATAAGGAGTGCTTAACCTTGAAGGTATTTGCGATTGTGCCAGTGAAGAATTTTGTAAGTGGAAAATCTAGATTGGCATCTCTACTGAGTGTTGAAGAACGTATAAAGCTATCTAAGCTATTTCTTGATTGTACCTTAAAAACTTTGACTAATACCTCTGTCATATCAAACGTGGTTGTAGTGTCAAGCGATAAACGAGCAGAAGCAATTGCTAAAATATATGATGCAAAATTTTTACAAGAAAAAAAAGATCAAGGAGTAAACGCTGCTGTTGCTTTGGCCGACGTATATATTTCAGAATATGATGTCGATGCTACGATTGTAATTCCACAAGATCTGCCTTTGCTTTTACCAGAAGATATAGAACATATGTGCACATCAGCACAAGAGCATGAAAAATGCTTGGTAATATGCCCTTCGCTTCGATTCGATGGATCGAATGCTCTGCTACGAAGACCTCCGCTATTAATAACAACAAATTATGACAATGATAGTTATAATGTTCATATCAAAAAAGCAAAAGCATTAAATGCAACTGTAAAGATTATTAAAACAAAAAGGATTATGACTGATATAGATACAGTCGAAGATGTAATAAATCTTATAAAATTTTATAGTATAAACAAAGATAGTATAAATAAAGCTGTTGTTTTTCTAAAAGCGAAGACAAAAAATATTTAATCTATTTCTTTAATGGTATTCAATTGACAATAAAACAAACCAAAAATTCTCTTTACAGACAAAATATGTTGTGAAATGATGGCGCATTTAATAATTGTTAATATATTTTTTAAATAATGTTGTTCGTCAGGTTGAAATAACAGCGAAGTATTTTATTCAGGGCAATGCATCCAGAATTGTTGGCCAGATCTATATCTGGAGTTTCGTCGGAAACAACACCCAAGTTATTTAGGATTAGAGCCAGAATCGTAAGTGAACCTGTTGCAGGGAGGGTTTTGGACTTCTTAAGTAATAATGGAATTGGTACTACATCTGGAAGTAAAATACTATTTTCTAAAGAGGATAGATTAAAAATTGCAATTCTGGCCCTTAAGATGGGTTGTGACATAGAACAGATCTCAATACAATTAAATTGGAAGGATTTTGAAGCTCTGACATCGAAAATTCTTAAATTATCTGGTTACAAAACGGCGATTCATGTAATTTTTTCGAAACCTCGGATGGAAATTGATGTGGTCGGAATTAATTCAAAGTTTGCCATTGCGGTGGATTGCAAACATTGGAAACATGGTAGCCTATCAATTCTTTCTTTGTATGCAAAAAAACAAATGGAGAGGACAAAAATTTTACTTGCAAAAAGAAATAATATTTCCTCTGCAATACCTATAATATTGACTCTTCATCATAACAAAGTTAGATTCATAGATGGTACAGCAGTCGTGCCCATAACTGAATTCAATTCTTTTTTAAATGGGCTAGAGGACAATTTATCGGAGGTTTATGTGTTGTATAGTAAAAATAGATAAGCTGATACTATTGCCTTTAGTTCTACATAAATGATAAACGTTGTGTAAGTTAAATAGTAAAGTCAATTACAAGATGAAATTATGAATAGTGATAAACTAATGACTTCTCGAGAGAAAGAAATATTTGACATGTGGTTTAATTTAAAATCTGTTTATTACTGCTCGTAAGCCATAATATTGTTCAGTAACTTCTATTGCTTCTTCTATATGGTCAAGTGAGAATCTATGACTAATTATCTTACCAAGATCGATCTGCTTATTAGCTGCAAGTCTAGCAGCTTCCTGCAACATATCAGGCGTAGAACTAAAGCTTCCAATTAGAGAAATCTGATTATAATGAAGCCAGTTAGGATCTATTGAGATATGTGTTTCCTTTGGCATTCCTCCAAAAATATTTATTTTTGAATTCTTGCTCGCTATAGCCATTGCTAAGTTTAAAGCAACTGGATTACTTGTGGCGATTATGACTGCATTGGCTCCGAGACCGTTTGTATGTTGTAATATATTGTCTCTGGTTTGTTCAAGGTCATGAGCAAGTATTACTTGGTCTGCTCCTATAGACTTTGCTTTGCGTATTCTTTCTGCATTTTTACCAATCATAATAGTTTTTGCGCCATATAACTTTGAAAGCTGGAGATGAAGTAATCCAATTGGACCATCTCCAATTATGGCTACTTGGCTTTCACAATTAATTCTGCCCATTTGATAAAAACCATTTATACAACATGCTAATGGTTCAACTAAAGCGGCTTCTTCGTTACTAAGGTTGCTTGGAACTGGTACAATGCCTCCTATTTGAAGAATTTGTTCAGGTATGCTGATATACTGAGCAAAGCCACCATCAACAGTCGATCCTATCTCCCTTAAATTTGTACATAAGTTGTATTGCTCACTTTTACAGTATTTGCAATTTAAGCAGGATATTATAGGACAGACAACTACTCTGGTACCTGACTCAATTACCTTTCCATTATGTGTACGTACTGTTTCAAGTATTTCTCCGCAAAGCTCATGTCCTAATATCACTGGTGTCCTTACCTTTTGATGTCCATTTCTAAAAACTCTGGCATCATAACCACAGACGGCGCAGGCATTGACTCGTATCAAGATGCCATTTTCAGTTTTCGAAAGCTGTCTCTCTTCTAGGGTTATGACATTTGGGCTATGAAACACTGCAGCAAGCATTCTCTGTGACAATAACAAGTATTTAATTAAGATGTATCGCTATTTATAATATATATATCAATTTGGAACAGTATATGTGATCATAATTATAATATAAAGGTATTAACAATATTCTCGTTTCTTCTGCTATATTAGCCATAATAATGATAATCCTAGAATTATTAGAAGACAATCGCATAGCATTTAGTAAAATGATCAAATTTATCGCAACAGTTCAATTTATAATAAAAATTGTGGATATAGAAAGAAGCATATGACACGCCAAGACATTCAACAAAATCTAATAGATGACAGTTAAAATTCGCAGAATATATTAAATTAAAAGATCATAATTTTGATAGTGATATAGACTGAATGTTAAAACCAATATATTTTTTTGAAGAAGCAGACAGTAAAAATAAAACGCTGATTGGAAGTAAGGGCGCTGGATTAGCTGAGATGACACAACTCGGTCTGTCTATCCCCTCTGGTTTTATTATTACTACTGAAATTTGTGCAAAATTTTATGAAGGAGGCAAAAGGTTACCTGACGGATTTATGTATGAAGTACGCAAAGCAATGAAAAAACTTGAAACGTTAAGTAAAAAACAATTTGGTGACATATCTAATCCGCTCTTGGTTTCTGTTCGTTCAGGTGCCCCTATCTCTATGCCTGGAATGATGGACACTGTTCTGAATCTTGGCATAAATGATCATACAGTCCAGGGTTTAGCAAAGCAAAGCAAGGATTCCAGATTTGCATGGGACACATATCGTAGATTCATACAAATGTTTGGAAAAATAGTTCTTAATGTTGAAGAAAATCTATTTAAAGAAATCTCTGTAGGAGCAGAAAACGCAGATGAAGATCATCTCAGAAATATGACGCTAGCATCTAAGATGTTTTGTGAAAAAAAGATAGGAAAAAAATTTCCTGAGGATCCCTATAAACAGTTAGAACTTGCAATAATCGCAGTTTTTAAGTCTTGGATGGGCAAGAGGGCAATAGAATACCGGCGTCAATACAAAATTTCACCAGAAATGACTAATGGAACTGCAGTAACAATCCTCGAAATGGTTTTTGGTAATATGGGTAATGATAGCGCAACAGGAGTCTTATTCACTAGAAATCCAGAGAGCGGTGAAAAAAAATTATATGGAGAATATCTTGTGAATGCTCAGGGCGAAGATGTGGTCTCCGGTAAGGCTACTCCAAAGCCAATAAATTTACTTTCTTCAGAATTACCAAACGTTGATAAAGAATTGCGCCTAGCCGCTGAAAGTTTAGAGAAACATTTCAGAGAGCCGCAGGACGTAGAGTTTACCGTTGAAAAAGGAAACTTATACATTCTGCAGACACGGAGCGCAAAAATGAATGCACTAGCAAGTGTAAAAACCTCTGTCGATATGTTTCATGAAGGACTGATTAATAGGACTAGTGCTTTGGCAAGAATCAATCCAGAAGAATTGGAGCAAATTCTATATCCGATAATTAATGATAAATCTAACTATGTTCCAATAGCCAGAGGAATTGGAGCCTCGCCTGGCGCTGTCAGTGGCATTGTTGTCTTAAATGAAGCAAGAGCAGAATCTTTGGGCATCAAAGGTGAGAAGGTAATTTTAGTCAAAGAGTATACAAAACCAGAAGATGTTCCAGCCCTTTTTAGATGTGCTGGTATTGTTACAAGTAGAGGCGGAAAAACTTCACATGCAGCCGTTGTAGCACGTGGAATGGGTAAGCCTTGTATAGTAGGTTGCTCTCAAATTGAAATTGATGAAAGAGCTTCAGGATTCACTATAGATGGAAAATGCTCAATACATGAAATGCAAAAGATCACTATAGACGGAACTAGTGGCCACATTTATCCTGGTGAGGTCCCCACCATGAAACCGGAGATTACATCAGAACTCAAAGAATTACTTCAATGGGCTTATGATGTGAAGCTTATAGAGATTAGGGCTAATTCAGATGTGCCGGAAAGTGCTGTGTTAGCAAGGAAATATGGTGCAGAGGGTATCGGTCTTTGCCGTACTGAGAGAATGTTCAATCAACATGATCGAATTGCTCAATTTGTAACAATGATTATGGCAGATGGCCAAGAAGAAAGGAGACATGTTTTGGCAGATCTAGAACCACTCCAAAGATCTGATTTCAAGACCATTTTAAAAGAAATGGAAGGGCTTCCTGTTACCATTAGATTATTGGATCCTCCGCTTCATGAATTTCTACCAAAAGAAGAAGATTTGCTTAATCAAATCTTTGAACTCCGGTCACAGCTACAATCTGATAATCTTGAAATCCTAAATAAAGAAAAACTTCTCAAAAGAGTCCATGAATTATCAGAAATAAATCCAATGCTAGGACATAGAGGAGTTAGAGCAGGTTTGTCATTTCCCGAAATTTACGAGATCCAGATAAGAGCCATTTGCGAAGCAGCGGCAGAATTATTCAAAGAAGGGATTCATGTACAGCCTCAAATTATGGTTCCTCAAGTCGGAATGATCGAAGAGTTTGCTCAAGTTAGGCTAATCTTCGAGTCAATCAAGAGAGAGATTGAATATAGAAATAGAATAAAATTGAAAATTAAGTTTGGAAGTATGATAGAAGTAGTTCGTGCGTGCTTGATAGCTGATGATATCGCTAAGCTTGCAGATTTCCTGAGTTTTGGTACAAATGATCTTACTCAAGGAACTTTCAGTTTTAGCAGAGAAGATGCTGAAAGCAAATTCCTTCCACTTTATTTAGACAAGGGTCTTATTAGCATGAATCCGTTTCAGACAATTGACAATCGAGGAGTAGGCAAATTAATGAAAATAGCAATCGATCTTGCAAAAGGAGTTAAAAGAGACATTGAAATAGGAATATGTGGAGAACATGGAGGCGACCCTCGTTCAATCGAATTCTTTACCGAAATTGGCCTCGATTATGTAAGCACTTCTTCACACAGAATTCCAATTGCTATTCTAGCGGCCGCACAATCGGCAATTAATCGAGATGACAAAAGACCAAAATTATACAAATAATATCCCATGATTCAATAATGTTTAGATATAGTTCTATGACAATATAGTTGTATTATAATATGTTGACGAATAAAGATACTCTAATACTATAACTTTAGTACAGAAAGATGCATCTATGCAGCCAGAATAAAAAAGAGATTAATAGAAGTCTATATGAATAGCAGAAGATTGAATTAATCTCTATTCAAACGACTAAAATCTGCCAAGGGAAATTGCTTGGATTTCTCCAGATAAATAAAAATCAAAGAAGAATTCAAATCATTTATTTGACGCATAAGAGTTAAATTCGGATATTATAAGATATTAGTCAATGTCAAGCTCAGATACTCTAGGAACTGTAACTTATGAGTGCATGCGATGTGGGACATCCGTATCGGTTGAAGAGTTATCAAGATTACCTGAAATAAAGTGCATCTGCGGATTTCGTGTATTTCGAAAAGCTAGGCAGCCGATCGTAAAGCAGCTTAAGGCTATCTAATATTACTATATTCTAGAAACTCTTTTGTGGGCCGTAAATCCTTCTTGCGTGAGCACTCAAAACCTTCTTATAACTTGCCCGTAAATAGGTAGATATGAAAATTCGTTGTCCGGATTGTAAAGAGGCCGCTGAACTTTCGGATGACTTTAATTTTGTTAAATGCTCCAACTGCTCTTTTGATATGACCTATGGTGAATATGTAAAATACATAGCTTATAAGGACTCGACGTATCGTGATATATTAAGCGATTATAAGCAATAATAAAAGAATTTTTTTTCAATTTGTTATATTTTGGGAGTTAATAAAAATTCCGTTCAAATATAAAAAACCAAATCTCGAAACAAATTCTACTAGGATTTTAGTCTTTGATTTAAGCCTTAAAACTGATAAATGCCAATCAGTATTAATTATATAGTATCCCAACAGCCAAGCAAATTAGCTTAGGGTTAATCATTAACATTTTTTATATCATAACTACATTTTTTAATAGATATATGAAGGTATGTGTCTCTTAGTGAGGTGAAAATTACTGTTTGGGTGTATAATAGAATCGTCTTTATTCACTACTCTTCATCGATATCATCTGATATATCTTCGTCCAAATCTTCTTCGAAGTCGTCCTCAACTATTTCATCTATGTCACTTTCTTCAGACATATGAAATATTGGAATAGGTATCCGTAATAAACACTTTGCCGAGTAGATCGACACCATTTTCAAACATAGTTATAATACCATAACTTTAAATCTCTACTGTGATAATCCTATTGAATGAGAGTTGAAAAAAATAAGGATATAAGAAATGATAAGAAATATATCTTTTTATAATCTATAAAGCAATATCGCTACTTTCTTTGCTTCCAATGTCATAAGCTTCAGCAACATCATAGACAAATATTTTGCCATCTGAAGATGATCCCGTGCTTAACTCTTTGAGAAGATCGTCAATGATTTGATTAGATAAAGAATCTGTCACTAAAACCTCTATCTTTGTGCGAGATCCAAATTCTGGCACATATCTCATTACACCTCTGCCTACTGCGACTGGTTCCTGCTTTGCTCTACCTCTACCCTTGATATCATAAAATGTGATGCCACCTACCTTATGCTTATGGAGAATATTATTTACTTCTGAAAGTCGTTCATGAGGAATAATAATGTCTAATCTTTTCATTATATGATTTTCCTTAGAGAGAAAGTAATAAGCTTTATTATTTTAGGATATGTTAATTAAAGTATATATTTAGATTAAGAAAGCTAACAATTATTTTCAATTCTCTTAGCAAGGTTAATTCTTACGGTTTAAATCAAACATTGTCGGATAAACAGCTTACTGTAAATACTTTCTCTATGCTAAATCAATAAATCATTTGTAGCATGTCATATATCTGTCTGTTTGGAAGGCCTCTTATGGATAAAAGAGATGGATTGACTTGCCCTCATTGCAGTAATCAATATAACAACAAAGAATTGTTGTCAAAACACGTAAAGGTAATTCATTCTGACAGTAAGTAGAATTCTAATGATCTTTTCTTTTATTCTCTGATAGTTTTACTTACTACTGAATTCTCTTCAGAGTTATGAAGAATCAAATCAGGTAAATCTGTAATTGAAGGTAAAAGTCGCAGAATCTCTTCATGTTTGTCTAAGAATGTTAATCCTGCTTCTGTAGTTTTATAGAGACCTGTTATTTTTGAATATTCGACTAAACCTCTATCTTCTGCAATAGCAAGATATCTAATTAATTGTGAATGTGATACTGATGCATTATTCATAATAGTAGTTTTATATTCCCAATTAGTTGTTGCACAACGCAATATGGATGCCATAATTTCAATCTCTGATCTATTCTTCATATCATTGACCTATTTTGCACAATGAATTTTTTTGATAAAAGAATGTTAGACAATGTATGACGACAATATAGTAGAAATAATTATGACAATAGGTCTAGACAGAACTCTTGTATTTCTTAAGTTGATTCCCGGATCGACTTTGCAATGCAGGCAGTTTTTTGTCAATTACTTAAATTCAGAAAAAAATGATTAGATAACTGTATTACTACTAAAATGATAAAGCAGTAAATTGAATTCTTCTTAGGTAAATAAAAAATGTATCAAGATGGTATGGAATTAATGCTTACTTTGGCTTTATTTTTATGGTCACTAGACAGTTCAACAAAAAAATCTTTATCCGTCAGTCTATTACTGAGTATGACAACTCTGGGAAATAACATTACTGAGAATTATCAACTGGAAAGATTTCAAAATCCTTTCATGCGTCATTGCTCGATGAATAACTGGCAGAAATATTGAAAGTGATTTCATAAGTAGACTTGTGAGATATGACACCACAAATTGAGGAATTGATGATGATACGATACATAAGGAGAACGTATGAGTTATATGGCAATACTGAGGATTATTACAAGGTTGTATCGGGCAAGCGACCACTGTGTATTGGAGGAGAAAATAATATATTTCCTAGAAAATTGGACGACGACTTTTTATCAAGAGAA
>Ga0126306_10002025_pt1 | contig 11243 bp, 15 predicted proteins | sample Plot27_FD_92592 | JGI IMG/M metagenome (GOLD analysis project Ga0126306, IMG submission 92592) | Serpentine soil microbial communities from UC McLaughlin Reserve, CA, USA - Plot27 | ecosystem: Environmental > Terrestrial > Soil > Grasslands | place: USA: UC McLaughlin Reserve, Lake County...
ATCTGCTCGGAATGCCACCCGTTCTACACCGGGAAGCAAAAGCTCCTCGACACCGGTGGGCGCGTCGAGCGCTTCCAGCGCCGGCTCGAGAAGGCCGGCCGCGGCAGCGGTAGCGGCAACTAGGACCCATATGGCCCAACCCATCGGCGGCCAGGCAGTCCTGGAGGGTGTGATGATGCGCGGCCCGTCCGCGTGGTCCGTGGCGGTGCGCAAGCCGGACGGCGACATCGCCGAAGTGAACAGGCCGATCGCCTCGGTCCTGCTCCGGCATCGCTGGCTCCGCATTCCGATCGTTCGCGGAGTCATCGCGCTGGGCGAGTCGCTGGCGATCGGTTTCCGCGCGCTCGCGATCTCGGCGAATTACGCAGCGCAGCAGGAGGATGACGACGGCGAGGTGCAGACCGAGCTCTCCCGCGGTCAGCTTCTGTTCGCCTTCGGGATCGCGATCGGCTTCGCGCTCCTCCTCTTCAAGGTCTCGCCGGCGCTGATCACGAACTGGTTACCGATCGAGTCCACCGGCGCGTTCGTCGTGGTCGAAGGACTGGTGCGCGTGACCATCTTCATCGCCTACCTGCTCCTCATCTCGCTCTTGCCCGACCTCAAGCGCGTCTTCCAATACCACGCCGCGGAGCACAAGGCGATCAACGCTTACGAGGCGGGGGCCGAGCTCGAGCCCGAGACGGTTTCGCGCTACAGCCTCTTGCACGTCCGGTGTGGCACGGCGTTCTTGCTCTACGTCATGGTGATCGCGATTTTCGTCTTCGCCTTCTTCGGGCGGCCGACCTGGTACTGGCTGATTACGACGCGAATCCTTCTCCTGCCCGTGATCGCCGGCATCGCCTACGAGGTCATCCGCTTCGCGGGCAAGCACCAGGAAAACACTGCCCTGCGAGCGCTGCTCGCGCCGGGGCTCTGGCTCCAGCGCCTGACGACGCGCGAGCCGACCCTCGATCAGATCGAGGTGTCGATCCGCGCGCTCCGCGAGGTGCTTCGTCTCGAGGGCCGCATCACCCCCGAGGAGCGCAAAGTCGAGGTCATGGCCTAGAAGCTGCTCTCGGTGGCGGGCTTGGCCGGGCTAGGTATCCGGCCCAGCCGGATACCGCGGCAAGTGGTCGTCGGGAAGCTCGTCCCACGGCGCCTTCGAATCGACGAACGTATGGTACTGGGGCCGGATGCCGGGGTCGCCGTCGAGCGCGCTGAGACGAATGGAGATCTCCTCGCCCTCCGGCCACCACGCGCCGAAGAGACTCGAGCCGCAGACCTTGCAGAATGCCTTGACGGCCGCGTCTTCGGCCGGGCGATAGACGCGGATCAGCTCTTCCCCCGCCAGGAGACGGAAGCCCTCCCGCGACACTCGGCCCATCGTCAGGCCGAACGCACCGGAGTGCTTGCGGCACCGCGAGCAGTGACAGTGGCTCGAACGCCGGAAGGGCTGGGTCACCTCGAAGCGGACTCCACCGCAGAGGCAGCTTCCGGTCAGAGGAAGGCTCACGCCGCCAGTCTAGACAAGGGGCGGAGCTATCCTGAGCGGCGATGTCCGAGTCCGTCGAGAGGCTGATCGAGGAGCTGGAGCGCTCCTATGGGGAGGCGCAGGAGCGCATGTCCGACCCTGCCGTCTTCTCCGACCGCCAGGCGGCCGCCGAAGCCGGCCGCCGCCTGAAGGAGCTCGAAGGGGCGCATAAGCTCGCGCAGGACTGGACGGCGACCAATGAGGACCTCGGGGCCGCCCGCGGGGACTCGGAGCTCCGCGATCTCGTCCCGGAGCTCGAAGTGCGGCTCGCAGAGCTCGAGGAAGAGCTGAAGCTCTCACTCGTCGAGCGCGACCCCAACGACGCGAAGGACGTCATCGTCGAGATCCGCAAGGGGGCCGGCGGCGACGAAGGCGCGATCTGGGCAGGCGACCTTTTCCGCATGCTCACCCGCTACGCGGAGCGTCGGGGCTTCAAATGGGAGGTGCTGGGGTCGAATCCCAGCGAGGCGGGCGGCTTCAACGAGGTGACTTTCGAGATCCGGGGGGACGGCGCCTATTCGGTCTTCAAATGGGAGGGTGGAACACACCGCGTGCAGCGCGTCCCGGCGACGGAATCCCAGGGGCGAATCCACACGTCGACCGCGACCGTGGCCGTTATGCCGGCGGCCGAGGAGGTCGAGGTCGAGATAGACCCGAACGACCTCAAGGTGGACGTCTATCGTTCCACCGGCCCGGGCGGACAAAGCGTGAACACGACGGACTCGGCCGTCCGGATCACCCACCTCCCCACGGGCCTGGTCGTGGCCATGCAGGACGAGAAGTCCCAGCTCCAGAACAAGCAAAAGGCGCTGCGCGTGTTGCGCGCGCGGCTGCTCGAGCTCGAGCGCCAACGCCAGGAAGACGAGCTCTCGGCCACGCGGCGCTCGCAAATCGGTCGCGGAGAGCGCGCAGAGAAGATCCGCACGTACAACTATCCCGACAACCGCGTGAGCGACCACCGGGTCAACCTGACCATCAAGAGGCTCGACCGGATCGTGGAGGGCGATCTCGACGAGTTCACCGAGGCACTCGCGGCCGAAGAGCGCCGCCGCAGCCTCGACGACGCAGCGGCCGCATGACCCCCCTCGAAGCGGTGCGCATGGTCGCGCAGAAGCTCGACGAGAGTGGCGTGCCTTCACCCCGGGTGGACGCGGAGATTCTCGTCGCGCACGTCCTCGGCGTCTCCCGCTCCGAGGTCTACAGCGCCGGCGACCAACTCAGCGAGGAAGAGCTTCGTCGTCTGCATTCGGCGCAGGAACGCAGACGATTGCGAGAACCGCTCGCGTACATCCTCGGGGAATGGGGCTTCCGCCGGCTGACGCTCAAGGTCGATCGCCGAGTGCTCGTCCCGCGGCCGGAGACGGAGGTGCTCGTCGAGCGCTGCCTGGAGCATCTCCGCGATCTTTCAGAACCTCGCGTCCTGGACGTGGGCGTGGGCTCCGGGGCGATCGCGCTTGCGATCGCCGACGAGCATTCGGCCGCTCGGATCCTGGCCGTCGACCGCTCCGCGGACGCTCTCGCAGCCGCGCGAGAGAACCTCGCCCGTATCCCCGTCGACGGCCGCATGGAGTTCCGCCAGGGCGACCTGCTCGCGGGCATCTCCGGGCCGTTCGACCTCGTAGTCTCGAACCCGCCGTACGTCTCTCCCGAGGACTTCGACACGCTCGAGCCCGAGGTCCGCCTCTTCGAGCCTCGCGAGGCGATCGTCGGGGTGGGGGTGGGGGCCGAGGTCGCCCGGGCGGCCCGCCCCGTACTTGCGCCCGGCGGCTGGCTCCTGCTCGAGTGCGGTGACGGGCAGGCGGCAGACCTTGCCGCCGAGTTCGAGCGCCTTGGCTACGCCGACGTCGTGAGGACGCGCGACCTCGCGGACCGCGAGCGGGTCGTCGAAGGGCGATGGGCGTAGAGGAGACGGTCACCGCGCTCAGGGCAGGCCTGCCCGTGATCCTTCCGACGGATACCGTCTACGGTCTCTGCGCCGACGCCTACCGGGAAGCTCCGGTGCGGCGCCTTTGCCGATTGAAGAGACGCCCGGACGACATGCCTTTGGCGCTGCTCGCCTCGGACCTGGAGGTCATCCTCGACGCGGTCCCTGAACTTCGGGGGCGCGCAGCAGTGCTGGCCCGAGGCCTTCTGCCGGGCCCGTTCACGCTCATCCTGCCGAATCCCGGCCGCCGCTTCCGCTGGCTCAGTGGGGGCGACCCAGAAAGCATCGGCATCCGGGTCCCGGAGCTACCGGACGAGTCTCGCGCGGTCCTCGAGCGTGTGGGAGCGGTTGCTGCGACGAGCGCGAACCTCCACGGGGGGCGCGACCCCGCCCACCCCGGGGACGTTCCGGAGGAGATCTCGAGTGCCGCCGCCGCGCTCGTCGACGTGGGAGAGCTACCCGGGACGCCCTCGACGGTGATCGACCTGAGGGGGCCTCAGCCGCGCGTACTGCGCGAGGCTGCCGTTCCGGCCGCGGATGCGCTCGCTGCGATCGCGCGAGTTGCAAGCGAATAGACGGCCAGGGTTCCCACGACGGTGGCGACCCACTGGAGCGCAGGTCGCGACTGCAGCGGTAGCGCCAGCGTAAGCCCCATGACGAACGCCGGCACGACGAGCGACGTGGTCGCGAACGCTGCCACGCGGCTCAGGCCGAAGCTCCGGCGCAGATCTCCGTACTCGCGCGCGAGCGGAATGAGGACGATCCCCGCGAGAAGGGCGACAACGAGCATGGAGGGGCCCATTGTCCTCCATCAACGCGGAAACACCAAGCCGGGTTACGGCGGCGATGCTCTTTCTCTCGCCGTCTGAATGACTAAGCTGGCAGGCGTGGCGATCGCGCAGGGGACCTTCCAGGAGCTCCGCGAAGCACTCCTCGCCGACATCGACCCCGAGACGGCCTCGCTGATCGGCCGCGAGCTCGAGCGTCAGCGCAATACGATCGAGCTGATCGCCTCTGAGAACTTCACGTGGCCGAGCGTGCTCGAGGCTGTCGGCAGCGTCCCGACCAACAAGTACGCAGAGGGCTACCCGGGCCGCCGCTACTACGGCGGTTGCGAGATCGTCGACGAGATCGAGCAGCTCGCCATCGACCGGGCGAAGGAGCTGTTCGGCGCCGAGCACGCCAACGTCCAGCCGCACGCCGGCGCGCAGACGAACATGGGCGTCTACTTCAGCTGCCTCGAGCCCGGCGACACCATCCTCGCCATGCGTCTCGACCACGGCGGGCACCTGACACACGGGCTGAAGGTCAACTTCTCCGGAAAGCTCTACAACATCGTCGGCTACGGGGTCGATCGCGACTCCTTCCTGATCGACTTCGACGAGGTCCTGCACCTGGCGAAGGAGAGCCGCCCGAAGTTGATCGTCTGTGGCGGCTCGGCCTATCCGCGCAGGATCGAGGCCGAGCGTTTCCGTGAGATCGCCGACGAAGTCGGGGCACTTCTCCTCTGTGACATGGCGCATTTCGCCGGTCTCGTCGCCGCGGGTTTCCACCCGAACCCCACGCCCCACTGCGACTTCGTCACCTCGACGACCCACAAGACCCTCGCCGGCCCGCGCTCCGGCTTCATTCTCTGCAAGGAGGAACACGCCCAGGCGGTCGACAAGGCGGTCTTCCCTGGGATGCAGGGCGGACCGCTCCCGCACGTCATCGCGGCCAAGGCGACCTGCTTCAAGATCGCGGCCTCCGAGCCCTTCCGTGAGTATCAGGGACAGATCCGCGCGAACGCCGACGCGCTGGCAGACTCGCTCACGGAGGGCGGCCTCGATCTCCTCACCGGCGGCACTGACACCCATCTGATGCAGATCGACCTGCGCAATAGCGACTGGACCGGCAGGGCCGCCGAGGACCGGCTCCACGAGGTGAGGATCACCGCGAACAGGAACACCGTGCCGTTCGACGAGCGCCCCCCGATGGAGGCCTCGGGAGTTCGACTCGGCACGCCGGCCGTGACGATGCGCGGCTTCGACGAGGACGATCTGCGGGAGGTGGGGGCGATCATCGCCGGCGCGCTCGCGGATGGTCCGGACATCGCGGCTCTGAGCTCTCGAAGCCAGGCGCTCTGCGACCGCAGGCCGCTCTACCCTGGGTTTCGCGGGTACCCGGCCTACACGACCGGCAGATGAGCGTGACCACCGAGAACGTCGTGGTCGTCGACCACCCGCTCGTACAGCACAAGCTCGGCCTCCTTCGAGACGAGACGACGCCGACCCAGGTCTTCCGTCAGCTGGTCGACGAGCTCACGCTCCTGCTCACGTACGAGGCCACGAAAGACATGGCTACCGAGGAGAGCGAGATCGAGACGCCGCTCGAGCGGACGACGGTACAGCGGATCTCCGGCAAGAAGGTCGCTGTCTGTCCGATCTTGAGAGCGGGGGTCGGGATGCTCGACGGCGTGCTCTCTCTGATCTCGGGCGCGCGCGTCGGTTTCATCGGCCTCTACAGAAACGAGGACACGCTCGAGCCGGTCGAGTACTACGTCAAGCTCCCGCACGACATCGCCGAGCGAGACGTCCTCATCCTCGACCCGATGCTGGCCACCGGGAACTCGACGGCCGCCGCGGTGGCCACGGTCAAGCGAGCGGGCGCGCAGTCGATTCGTCTGATCGCCGTCATAGCTGCACCCGAGGGAATCGAGCGCCTGCAGTCCGAGCACCCTGACGTCGCGATCGTCGTTGCGGCGATCGACCGGGAGCTGAACGAGCGTGGCTACATCGTTCCCGGTCTCGGGGACGCCGGCGACCGCCTCTACGGCACCAGGTAGGGGCGCGGCATGCCCCGCCCGCAAAGGCCAACCGAATGCTGACGACCTTCGAGAACCACCTGGACGTGCTCTGGGGGTTCCTCGTCGCGCTCGGCGTCGTGCTCCTGCTCACCCCGGCGGTCGGGCGCGTCGCCCGCGTCCTCGGCGTCGTCGACGAGCCGCTCGAGCGGCGGCGCGTCCACCTTGCCGCCGTGCCGCGCCTCGGCGGGCTCGCGCTCTTCCTCGGCCTCTTTGTCTCGGCGCTCGCGTTCCTGAACCTCGACGGCCCCTACCGCGGGATCCTCCTGGGCGCGGCCCTCGCCACGACCGTCGGCATGGCGGACGACTTTCGCGGGCTACCCTGGTGGGGGAAGCTCGGCGGACAGTTCGCGGCAGCGGCGATCCCGGTCTATTACGGGGTCGACATCGACCGCTTCACGTTCCCGATCGTCGGTATCCACGACCTGCCCGGCTGGCTCGCGGCGGGGTTGGCGTTCGTCTGGATCGTGGCCATCATGAACATGGTCAACTTCCTCGACGGGCTCGACGGCCTGGCGGCCGGCGTCTGCGGGATCTCCGGAATCACATTCGCGATCATCGCGCTCTCGCTCAACAAGCCCGAGGCGGCGGTGCTCTCTGCGATCGTCGCCGGCATCTGCTTGGGCTTCCTCCGGCACAACTTCTACCCGGCGCGGATCTTCATGGGGGACTCCGGCGCGCTGCTGCTCGGGTTCGTGCTCGCGACGGTTTCGATCCAGGGCCTCTTGAAGACGGCTGCGACCGTGGCGCTCTTCTTTCCGCTGCTCGTCCTCGCGGTGCCGATCCTCGACACCTCCTTCGTCGTCGCCCGGCGGCTGAAGCATGGGGAGAAGCTCTACGTCCCGGACCAGGCCCACCTCCATCACCGCTTCCTTCGTCGCGGGTTTTCGCAGCGCCAGGCCGTCCTCTATCTCTACGCGTGGTGCGTGATCCTGGGAGCAGCGGCCCTGGCGACGCGCTTCGTTCCGTTCCGCGAAGGCGGGCAATGGCACCTCTGGCCGACGGTGGCCGTGGCTCTCATCGGCTTCCTCGCCGTCGCTACCTCGCTCTACATGGTCTACATGCTCGAGATCCTGAAGTTGCGGCGAGTCCGGGCCTGGGCCGAGCGGCGCCGCGATGCCAAGGCTGAACAAAGTCGGGCGCTTTCCGCATAGACAAGGGGTTTAAGGCGTCACAAAGTAAGGCCCGAACTGGTAAGCTGACGCCGAATAAGATGCAGAGCGGCGTGGCGGCGGAGCGCACTTCTCTCGATCCTCTAGGCGCTGGAGCGCTTCTCGCCGGTGTTCTCTTCGCTTGCGTCGGGGCCGGAGCTCTGATCGGCACCCTCGCGGGCTCGGTGGGGGTGGGAGTCGCAATCGGCGCAGTGATCGGAATCCCGGCGGCCATCTTCTCGGTCTACCGCCGCTACAGCGGGACCTTCTAGGTGGCGACTCTGCTGACTCCGAGGCCCCTTCCGGCCCGGCGTCTGCCGATGGCCGCGGGCGCGCTCGTGGTGGCGTTCTGCCTGCCGGTCTTCGTCCTCGCGGGCTGGAGCCTCCGGGCCTGGGCGTTCGGAGCGGTGCTCTGGCTCGCCAGCCAGGCGCTGGGGATCCTCTTCGACCGGATCGGGATCCACGAGCCGACGCTCCGAGGCTCGGGCGTCGTCGCTTTCGGGATGATGACCCGGGGAATCCTCGTGATGGTCGTCGCCATCGCGGTCGCCGTCAGCGACCCGCATCTCGCGCTGGCGGGCGCGCTCGTCTACGCCTTTGCGTATTCGCTCGAGCTCGCGTTCTCGCTCGTTCTCTACTTCAGCGGGAGGCCGGTGTCGTGAACGCCTTCCTGCTCGCCGCAACCGGTGAATTTGAGCCGCAGGAGGAGTTCGAGCTTCCGGCCTGGGTCTCGATCCACCTCGGGCCGCTCGACATGTCGATCAACAAGGCCGTCGTCTATCTCTGGGTCGGCGCTGCCGTGACCGTCCTCCTCGGCGTCTGGATCATGCGCTTCGGCCTCTCGCTCCGTCCGAGCCGGCGCCAGACGACAGGGGAGGCCATCTACGAGCTCATTCAGGGGCAGATCGCGGAGAGCAGCCTCCCGTCGAAGGCGATCCACACGTGGTTCCCTTACGTCGCCTCGCTCTTCCTCTTCATCTGGGTACTGAACCTGGTCGGCTTCATCCCCTTGCCGATCTCGAACGAGCACTTCCATGTCGCGGGCGTCGAGCTCCCGACCTGGGGCATCTACGCGGCCACCGCGAACCTCTCCGTCACGCTCGCGCTCGCCCTGATCACCTTTTTCGCGACTCATGAAGAGGGAATCCGCTACAACGGCCCGATCCGCTACTTCAAGAGCTGGGTCCCTCAGGGGGCGCCGAAGCCTCTGCTCGGGCTAATCGTCCCGCTCGAGGTCATCTCGCAGTTCATGCGCCTGATCTCACTCTCCGTGCGACTCTTCGCCAACATGCTCGCGGGCCACATGCTCATCCTCGTGATGATCGGCCTGATCTTCATCTTCGAGTCCTATGCCATCGCCGTGATCGCGGTACCCGTGGCCACGGCTGTCTACATCTTCGAGGTCGCGATCGTCGTCACGATCCAGGCCTTCGTCTTCGCGCTCCTGTCCGCCATCTACATCGGCGGCGCCATCGAACCCGAGCACTAGGAGGCTCAGTTGGACATCCTTCTCGCACAGACCACCGACACGGGGCTCGCCGATCTCGGCAAGGCGATCGCCTTTGGTGTCGGCGTCGGCCTCGGCGCGGTCGGCGCCGGCATCGGCATCGGCAACATCTTCGGCTCGATGATCCAGGCCGTCGCGCGCCAGCCCGAGCTGCGCGGCGAGCTCACCGGCATCCAGTGGCTCGGGTTCGCGCTGACCGAAGCCGTCGTCTTCTACGCGCTCCTCGGCGGCCTGCTCGCCTACGTACTGGTCTGATGTTCCTGGCCGACCTCATCTCCGTCGTCCCGGGCCTCATGGTCTGGACGGTGATCGCCTTTGGGATCACCTTCTTCCTGCTGCGCCGACTCGCCTTCGGACGCATCCAGGCGATCATCGACGCCCGCCGGGACCGGATCCGCGAGGCACTCGACGAAGCGGACAAGGCCCGCCACGAGTCGCGCCAGCTCCGCGAGCTCACGCTGAAGGAGCGCGAAGAGGCGAAGCTCGACCGCGAGCGGATCCTCGACGAGTCCCGCCGCCAGGCTCAGGCGCTCTTCGACCAAGCTCGCAAGAGAGCTGACGAGGACCTGCGGGAACGCCTCGAGAAGAACCAGAAGGAGATCGAGGCGGAGAACCGGCGCATCCTGGAGCAGATCCGCCGCGACGTCGTCGAGCTGACGCTCCTGGCGGCGGAGAAGGTCACGGGCAAGACGCTCGACGCCGAAGACCAGCGGCGTCTGATCGACGGGACGATCGAGGAGCTCGACGTCAAACGCCTCGTGTCGGAGAACTAGGCCTTGGCGGTCGTTCACCGTGTGTATGCCCAGGCGCTGCTCGAGGCGGCGGAGGAGAAGAAGCGCCTCGACACCGTCCGGAACCAGTTCGACGAATTCGCCGCAGCCCTCCGCGACTCGGACGAGCTGCGCCGCTTCCTCCAGAACCCTCAGGTCGAGGTACTGACGAAGCAAGCCGCCCTGGACGAGCTGCTCAAGGGCTCCGACGAGCTCTTCCTCAACTTCGTCCGGCTGCTCGCGGACAAGAGCCGCATCGCGGAGGTCGAGCAGGTCCACGAAGAATGGACCCGCTTGCTGGCGCGGCAGGAGCGTATCCTCGAGCTCGAGCTTCAAACGGCGGTCGAGCTGTCCGACAAGGAGGCTGCGAAAGTGGTCGGGCAGATCGAGAAGGCCTCCGGGCGCAAGATCGTCGCAACCCGGACCGTCGACCCCGACCTGATCGGAGGCCTAGTCGTCCAGGCCGGCTCGCTCCGCCTGGACGCGAGCGTGCGCGGTCGCCTCGAACAGCTTCGCGAACAGCTCATAACCGCCTAAGGAGAGAACTTGAAACTACGCCCCGAAGAGATCACGTCGATCCTCAAACAGCGGATCGAGGAGTACGAGGTCGAGACAGATCTCGCCGAGGTCGGCACCGTGCTCCAGATCGGAGACGGCATCGCGCGGGCCTACGGCCTCGAGAACTGCATGGCCGCCGAGCGGCTCGAACTCGAGCACGGGGTGACGGGCATCGCGCTGAACCTCGAGGAGGACAACGTCGGCGTCGCGCTCTTCGGCGACTGGGAGAAGATCGCCGAGGGTGATCCCATCAAGCGCTCGGGGCAGGTCATGAGCGTCCCGGTGGGCGACGAGCTCATCGGCCGAATCGTCAACCCGCTCGGCGAACCCCTGGACGGCGCCGGGCCGATCGAGACAAAGGAGACCCGTCCTCTCGAGTTCAAGGCACCCGGAGTCGTCCAGCGCCAGCCGGTCAAGGAGCCGCTCCAGACCGGGATCAAGGCGATCGACTCGATGATCCCGATCGGGCGCGGCCAGCGCGAGCTCGTGATCGGCGACCGCTCGACGGGCAAGACGGCCATCCTCGTCGACACGATCCTGAACCAGAAGGGCCAGGACATGATCTGCGTCTACGTCGCCATCGGCCAGAAGGCCTCGACGGTCGCGCAGGTGTACGAGCGGCTCGAGGACGCGGGCGCGCTCGAATACACGATCATCGTCACGGCCTCGGCCGCGGAAGCCGCGCCGATCAAGTGGATGGCTCCCTACGCGGGCTGCGCGATGGGCGAGCACTTCCTCTACTCGGGCCGCCACGCCGTCTGCATGTACGACGACCTCTCCAAGCACGCCGACGCCTACCGGCAGATGTCGCTCCTGCTCCGGCGCCCGCCCGGCCGCGAGGCCTTCCCCGGCGACGTCTTCTATCTCCACTCGCGCCTGCTCGAGCGCGCCTGCAAGCTCTCCGACGACGAGGGTGGCGGCTCGCTCACGGCCCTCCCTGTGATCGAGACCCAGGCCGGAGACGTCTCCGCCTACATCCCG
>Ga0126306_10002026_pt1 | contig 11239 bp, 12 predicted proteins | sample Plot27_FD_92592 | JGI IMG/M metagenome (GOLD analysis project Ga0126306, IMG submission 92592) | Serpentine soil microbial communities from UC McLaughlin Reserve, CA, USA - Plot27 | ecosystem: Environmental > Terrestrial > Soil > Grasslands | place: USA: UC McLaughlin Reserve, Lake County...
TCCGGGCGGGGTTTTTGCGTCTCTTTTTCCCCGACCCGGATTGTTATGCGCCTCTGACCTGCCGCAGGGACTGATTCTCTTTCAGGATGCCTGCCGCCGCGTGGTCGCACGACTAGCCTGACAGATGTGCCACTTTTGTTCTTTACCCCGCCCGGCCGCCATATATACGCTTTGGCCTCAGAGGTAGCCTGCGCCTATTCACGAACTTCGTAGAATAAGAATTCTGCGAACTTCGCCTTTTGGACATTCTCCGAAGTTCATTTGCATAGCGGCTCGCAAGTTGGCGCCCCGACTTACCCTCACCGGCTGCGGCACAAACTGACCTAACAAGGGGACGGCTGGCAGAGACGGGCGTCCATATTCGGCACCCACCCAGAGGGGGTCATTTCCCACCTTGTTTGCCTGATAATGAGGATACGCCTGCCGCCCGTATTCGAATTTCCGGGAATCGGCCACGCTTTCGGGTCGTAGTTAAGGTACCAGCTACTGAAGGTCCTCTCGGCTTTGGTGTAGCGGACTTTATCCCCTGGATACGGCTGGCTGTCGCGGTTTTCCTGCCAGATGGCGAGCCGGGGAAGGTTCACGTAGGAGTAGGGGTACAAGTAGCCGAGTTCTATGTAATGGCCGCGGCCAAAGTCAGTCTCGCGAAAGACCCAAGGAATCCGCTGGTTGACCGACCTCGCAGTGTTAGGGGCGACCACCATTTTCGTATTCGGATTTGGCTCATGGTTCTCGACGTAGACAGGGAAAGGGGTATGATTCTCCACCCATCGTATCTCCGTCACTCCGGCGGCGTTGGCGGCGTCAGCGGTTACACCCATTAGGGTAACGGTCGCCACCAGGGCGAGCATAGCCATGATGAGCTTTGTTCTAATCGACAGCGTTTGAACCATGTTGTCCCCTTCCCTATTGTTTAGCTGTGCTCGGGCATCGAGCACGCTCTGTGCTCACCCTATACGACAGCGATGAATTCCCGATGAATTTTGTCGAAAAGAGCAAAAACTCGGCTTATTCACCGGAGTGCGTGGAATAGGTATTCTCGGAAGTTCATATCCAGAATCCTGCATAGCCCCACCCTGGTACCCCTAGAATCGCCCCTCCAGACACCCCGTATAGCCCCGCCCCGGCAGAGCTTGTAGCACCGATGGATAGATATGCGGGATGGTGGATGCTGGAGTTCTTATGTACGCAGACTCTCACCCCCTCTAGTCTGTACATAAGAAACTCCAGGAAGCCGAAGAGCCTAGAGCGTTAGGGCCGGGGCTATGCGGGCTATCTAACCCCACAACCTCGCCCAGAACCCCTTGCTCCGTTCGGTCTGTAATTCCTCTTCTAGTCGGTCGGCCCTCTCACGTTCGCGCTCTAACTGCTCCCGGAGTGTGGATTCAGTAACCTCCGTAAGTTCCAGCTGACCCTGTGCGCGTCCTAATTCCATAGCCAGTGTCTCTACTCTCTCCACAAGCTCGCTGACCGTCACAGAGGATTCTCGCGGCGCTGTGGACCTTCTACGCTCGTGTACTGCTTGCTGTGAGACACGCCACCTATCCGATACCGGGTCCTTTAATCCTTCCAGCTCTCCCGCCTGGAGCATCTGCCGCACACGGCCCTCAGTAACCCTCATAATCCGTGCCGCTTCTGACGTGCTGTACCAATCCTCCATAGCGCTGACGATAACCTATTGCGCTGATTATCGCAACGATAGAGCTAGCGTTAATTATCGGGTTTCTATCGCTAGTGCGTAGAACTTTGGAATTCTCGGACGTTGCGAAAGTTGCGCCTTCCGTGGTGGATAGGGCTATTCGTGATTATCGAAAGCCGGGCCGCCAAGTATGGAGCGAAGACAGCGGCCCGGTGAAATGGGGGACGGTTGCACAGGCCATGAGTAAGCCCGCTCCGTTCGCTCTCAAAAAAGACTGAACCGGAGTACAGCCGCAAATAAGGAGTTGAGCGCCCCCAATTCTAAGGGCCGGGCGGGGTTGTAGAGTCCATCCGCCCGGCTATGTGTGGGGGTCTCACTCCCCCAGTTTTAAGGGCCGGGGCGAAGTGCTAATTGAGGTTGAACCCCGGCCCACTGACACCCGAGCCCGCATACGTCCACGGGCTCTATTTCTCAGGCACCCGACCCCTAAGAGCTTCCGTCAATAGGCTGGCAACTTTTTATACTTGACAGCTCTCAGAGTGATTCAACAGCCTTCCCTTCGTGTGTTGATACATACGCTACTCGCCTATTGACGGAGCCTCTAAGTACCCCCGCGAAGAGCCTTAGAAGCCATCCTAGGGCCTCCTGTGTGGCTATTCATGCCTACTCGACCACTTTTGCCGCCGCACAGTGATATTTTCCTTGACATTCACTAGGTCAATGAACGCTTCAGCGGCTCTCACGACAATCTCGGCTTCGTGAACGTCCATATTGCCGTTTGCCAGCCCGATTATCGCGTGCTCCACGGCGTGCTCTAGCCTTAGTAGTTGCTCTTCGCGGTTTAGGAGGGTTGTCATACTACATCACTTGTTGCGGGGCTTGTCTGGCATGCCTTTAACTCGGATGACGGGCAGCTCTCGACCGCAGCCGGGACAGTAGCGCGGGGGTCGGGGCTCTAGTATCTCCCCGGTCTCCGGGTCATATTCCTCAATCTCACCGGTCTCCGGGTTCCTGCGCACACCCCTCATGTCTATCTTTACCTCTCTCCCCTTTGGTGGTGGGCCGGGATAGTTGCACACTGGGCACCTTTTCACGCTTGACCCTAACCTGTTCATCCGGCCCTTAATACCCATGTCCGTACCTCTTTTCTTCTTCGAGCACTTCCAAGCGCTCCAAGATGTCCTCTTGCTCGACTATGCGCCGCTCCAGCTCGGCAACCCTTATGGTGTAGCTGAGAATCGCCTGTGCTCCCTGTAGTCTTAGGTGGCGGTTCTCATGCTTTAGGGTGTCTCTCAGGACGGCCACAGCTTCCTGTCCTACCTGTTGTAGGGCTGCCGAAGTTTCCTGCAGTATCAGCGCCCTCTGTTGGCGGTAGACAGCGGCAAAGTCTTTGTTAGCTAGGTAACGCTTGATGGTCCTGTCAGAGAGCCCTGAGTTCTCAGCAGCGGCCCTTATGGTCGTAGTTTCTAGTAGCGCTCTTAGTGCTCGATGCTGTGCCGGGGAGAGCGCATCTGTCCCGCTATGGCCCGAGATTGCCCCGGCAGTGGGGGCCTGTGTCATTCTCCTAACCTCCTACAATCGCCCCGGCTCGCATGGAATCAATCACCATGTCCTCGGGGTCCCGGAGCATGATGGGCCTGGAGGGGTGTGCGGAATCAAGAGAGGGCCGCAAGTCGGTCATGCCATCCACTAGCCGGGCGTGGGCTCTCCAGTCCTCTAGTACCACTTGGGCCTGATTCTGTACCACCATCCACCGCTCCTGTAGTTCCTGCTCCAGGTCCCGCAACACAGCCATGTAGCCCTCGTAGTTCTCGTGCTGTTCCATGTTGAGTTCGCCGGCTAGTATCTCTGTGGCATACTTGGCAGAAGTCACCCGCTCCTGTAGCTCTCGGATGTCAGACTTCAGCGCATCCACTTCTGAGATGTCCGGGAAGTTCACATCATCGCGAAGGTATGCCTTGACGCGGGCCTCACTCCCTTCCGCTTCGAGCTGCTTAATCTTGGCCTGTTTCGCGCCTATCTCCTTCTGGAACATATCAGCGCGAACCTTTATGGAAATGATGCCCGCCAGTATCCGCGCTGCATTGCCCTGTGGGTCGGGGAATCCGTAATAGGCGGGATTGATGTAGTGCCGACCGTCCGCTCCGGCTATACTCGGCTTGTTTGGTACTTTTACTTTCTTAGCCATTGTTCGCTTCCTTCCATTCGTTACGGGCCGCCTCTACTATGGAGTCGGCTTCAGCTTTTGTGTACCGGCCCTGTTCATCGCGGGGCTGTTCATCCGAGAGCCCCAGCACCATAGCCAGGAACCCGCTCTGGTCTGCTCTGTCCTGTCGTACCTTGGCTTGTTTCAACTGTTCTATCTGTGCGTTGGTTATGCGCTGACTTTCTACCTTTGATAGGTCCTCCAATCCTTTGTTGATGATTTGTGTGACCGTCGCCCGGTTCTGTTCCGCCGGCGTTGTCATGCTACGTTCCTTTCGTTACTTGGTGTCCGCGGCCACAGCTCTAATTGCTGCGGTCGGTATCGTTTGCGCCTCATATCAGTCCGTGTTCTTTCCTCCATTTCTCGTTTGCCAGTGAGAGCCCGAACCTGATGACTCTCACATAGGCATAGTTAGCTCTACCTTCAGGGCGAGGGGGGGGCTATGCGGACTCTGAGAGCTTGTAGTAAGGGTAGCTGGGATGCTTTTTCAGGTACCCCAACTCCAGTAGCGCCTTCTGTGTTGGCTCGAAGTTGTCGTAGTCCATCCCACGCGGCCTCCACTTCTGCGCCACGATACCCATCATCACCGCTCCAAACTCCTCCACAGTCTCCCTACACATGTCCAGCATTACCTCTGCCTCTGGTGACAGCATGACAGCAGTGACAGCATTTCTGGGTACTTCTCGGGGTGTCTCTGATGGCTTATCCACACCCTGTTTAGCCTTTTCACCTTGGGAGGTTTTAGGAGTAGAGAAACCCCCGGATATGCTGTCATTGCTGTCACCAATACCCCCCTGTGTGGGTTCTTGGCTTACCTTTGCGGGATTCTCGGTGACAGCATTTTTGGATATGCTGTCATCTGCTGTCACCTTGCTGTCACCTTTTGGGGGGTTGCTGTCATCGCCGCCCTCTACCCGCAGAATGATGTCCCGGCTGTTCTTATCGCGGCTTCTCTCAGCGGTGATTCCCAGGGCTGAGAGGACAGGGATTACTTCTTTGAGGCGCCTCCACACCCACGATGCCGAACTAGGCCAGCTCTTGTCCCGCTTTATGTTGATTTTCAGCGTCTCGGCTGCTATCTCCAGGTCCTCTAGTAGCTTGCTGGCGGGGTTGGAGTAGGTCGTGTGGGTCTTCATAATCTCTATAACTGCCTGTGCTACCGGTGAGCCTTCCAGCGTCTCCCGGTTCTGTGCCTTGACAACCTCTGCCCAGTCTTCTTGGAACTGCGCGACTGATGAGCCGAACACCGTGTAAGCCGCAGCCGCATAGAAACCCCAGTCCACGAGTCGCGGGGGCTGCTTTAGTTCTATGGTCTCGCGGGCCTTCAGTGTGGCGGCCAGAGCGTCGAAGATGGCTCCTAGTAGTTCGGGGTGCTTTTCCTCGAAGACTTGCCACAAGGATAGTTCACTACGGCGCTTACGGTCGGGGATGCGCTCCAGCTCGACGGGTAGTGTTCTGTCCTGTGCATCTCCCCTATCCGCCGGCGGATTGATGCCATTGAGTAGGACAGCCCGCTTCATCTCGTAAATCACGTCTTCATCGTCAGAGTACAGCCGGCGCTTAGAATCACCCTCTCCGGTCACGAGTCGGCAGATGATGTCCACTGCCCAGCCCGGTAAGCTGTTCTGATTGTCCAGCATCACTAGGTAACTGTGAGAGGCCTTCTGGATGAAGTCTCTAGGGTCAACACGGATAGCTTCGGGTGTTGTGGGGTCCAGCGCTCGTTTCAGCACTCGGGAAAGGGTAGTCTTCCCGCTCCCCATCACCCCGGTCGGCTGGAGAATGTAACGTTGTATGTCCTCCAGGGGAAGTGTGACTGTGTAAGCCAGTACCAGCCGCTTATCCCGCTCTTCTTTGAGGTTCACTAGAGACAGGAGAGTGTCGAGCGAGCCGCCCCGCTGTGGGTTGGGTAGAGGCTTCAGGTTCGGTACTGCTCTGAATAGGACCGGGGAAGAGCTACTAATCTCCCAACCGGTCTTATTTATCTTTGCGATTCGTCCCTTACCCAGCCAGTAGTACACCGTGCCATCCACAAAAGCAGAGCGGGTGTACAGATGCTTCACTTTCTCGCTGGCTTCAGCAAACGCAGCAAGGGTAGCGGCTGCCGTCTTCACAGATTCGGCATTGGCGCTCTGTCCCTCTTCCGCCCACATCATGTTTCTCAGCCACTTGTAGCAGCGGCTATTGAGGGGGGTTGGCACTCCCTTTATTAGGGCGTGTGGTTCGTTGAATTGGTCCATGAACAGGGGCGCTCCGGAGTCCAGAGCGTACTGTATGAGCCGGTCCGCCTGATTGCGTCTAGGCTTTGACTTCTTTTCCTGACTCTCGTTCTCTTTCTTCTTGTTGCTGTGAATCCGGGGGGCTTCGTTGCGGCCTTCCTTCTCCAGCTCGTCTACTATGTTGTGATACTGGTCCTCTTCGTCACGGCGGCCCGTGTACTTCTCATAGCCCAACGCCACGTCCCTCTCAGCCAGGGCTTCGACTATCACCCTACGATTTGCGCCGGCGTCGAAGAGCACACGGCCAATCATCAGGAGTGTGGCGCTACGGTCCACATCCCCGCTCCCGTTCTCTTTGTGGCGTTCTCCCGCCCACCACTTCAGATTCTCCGGGTGTAGTTTTACGGGGGGCTCATCGTCGGCGTCGGTACTGTGCCTCTTTTCCCTGTGCCCTTTAGGAGAGGATGGGGGGAAGGCTTCTAGTAGCTCTTGTGGGGCGTAACGATGCCCATTGAGGCTGACTATCTCGACAGTCGGCCTATCGTATTCCGGTTTGTAGTTGACAGTGTTCGGGACCCTGAGAAGCTGTGAGAGGTCATAGCCGCTTGGGTCCGCGCCGATGTTCTGGGCTATGGTTTGGTTTATCCACTCGCCTTCTTCCGGGGGAATCGGGGACTCTAGAGCCCAGTAGAAATGGTCCTTACCGGGTGAGGATGCGACTACCCCTGTGGGCTGTGGCTTGTCGATAGATACAGTTGCCCCGTCCCCGTCGGCATACAACGCACTTAGGGGAGCTGCGTGTTCCTTGTCTCGTTTCCGTGCTGTGAGCAAGTGAGCGCTGAAGTATGCATCCAGCCCTCGCTTTGACAATTGCAGGGCCTTCTCTGCGGCTTGGGGAGCTTCGTCGGGGTAGGAGAAGTAGTGTTCCTCTATCTGCCCCGTCTCGTAATTTATCCCTGCGATGCATAGAAAGTTCCCGCCATTATCGGGGAAAATCGCATTCCACAGCGAAATTACCCCTCCAGAGTCCTTCGATTGTGCTATCATCAGGTTAGCTCCATTTCCGCCCCGCGCCGCAAAGACTGCTAAATCCATTAGCGGTCGGGGCTTCTCTTTTTTACTTACAAGATGGTCAAGTGTTTACTTGACATCTCTATTACAAATCATATTATACACCGGCCTGTAGCAAAAGGTCAGGGGTCTCTGCGTACTCCCTTAGCCTCTGTGCGAGGGCGTGCTTTTCGTCTTCTGAGGGGGTCCGCAAGAATCTTACTTTGGGCTTCTTATCCGGGGTCAGGTGGATGGTGCACAGCGGCGGGTTTAGTTTGTCAAGCTCTCTCCCTATCCGCTCACCCCGCAGATGTAGTTCCTGTACCCGTTCCCAATCTTCAGCCTCGATAGCATCCCCGAGCTGCTGCCGTATCTTCACCCCCTCTTCAGCCAGCCTTTCCGATGACATCTCTGTATAAGGGTCCTCGGGGTGTGGCATTAGGTCGTGAACCTCCACACCTAGAGCCCCGGCAATCTTGGTCAGTGTGGATAGAGATGGTGCCTTGCGCCCAGGTCGCCCAGGTTTGTTCTCTAGGACCCTCTCAGCGTAAACCAGTGTTACCGGGCTGATGTCGGCTTTGGCTGCTAGCTCTTCCTGAGTAAGTCCCCGCTCTTTTCGTATTTGTCTTAGCGTTCCCACCTGTCCTCCTGTCTCATGTACTTCCTCATTCTACTATTATCATACATCTTACTTCACTAATATCAAGTTTTGGCTCCGGTCCTCGCTGTCAGCACAGAGTTCCCCCAGGACTTCACACTATCAGTATACTATAGTTCTTACCATTTGTCAAGTGCCGCTATCCCCCGGGCCGATTGGCAGGGGTCCTCACTTCCCTTGTCACCGCCTCGTTACAAAGTGACTTTGTTCTGAGACGCTACATACAGGGGTGGGTGGCATAGGGGATGCGGGCGGGGTTATACGCCTTTCACAAGTCTAGTCGGAGATGGTTAGGCTCCTGTGCCCTCGCCCTTTGCGCTTCCCGGAACGTACCGTGCTGCGGCGGCATCCTTACCTCCGCACCGTGCAGCAGCTCCCCGATGGTAAGAATCTGGATGCGTTGGTAGTCCTGACCCCAGCCAGGAGAGTGATAGAAACCTGCGCTGACCGCCTCCTGTCTCATGTGGCTGGTCGGCTCCTCCAGGGTGACGAACACTCCCATGGCTGCGTCTTCACGTTCTACGGTGCCTCTCAGGTCGCGTATGTCGCCGCTCTTGACCTTACCGGACTTGACCTGCACAAGCATCCGCTTAGGCTTGCTTCCCCTATCGTCTATAAAGTTGATAACGCCGTCTATACCCTTGTCGCTACCCTTCTTGCCAGTCTTGCCGCCACCCTTAGCACCTAGCGGCTTGGCACGCACCAACGAGAGTGCCCACCATTGGAACTGGTAGCGGTCATCCTGTGCAAGCTGACGAGCACTCCCTACATCCTCCGGTTCACCTATGACGTTGACCTGTATGCCGGGGAACATAGTCTCAAGGCGGTACTTCATCAGAGCAATACTGAGGTGAGTAACGTCAATACCTATCCACCCGCAGCCAAGCTTGTGTGCTGCTGCGATGGCAGTACCACAGCCACAGAACGGGTCGAGCACCACATCACCGGGATTGCTGCTGGTACTGATGATTCGTTCCATCAGGGCCAGTGGCTTCTGTGGTGGATAGCCTAGACGCTCGGCGGCCTGTGAACTGATGGGACCGATGTCCGTCCACACGTCTTGCAGAGGTACACCCGGCATCTCGTCCAGGTAACGTTTATAGCGCGGCACGGCTCCCGGCTTGGCCTGTACTACCCGACCTCGACGTATGAGTTCTTCCATCTTCTCTTTCGTGTACCGCCAATAGCGTGTTACACCCATGACCTCGTAGCTGGGGTTTCCCTTAGCTGCACCCCCCGGCCCGGTGATGTTGTCGAGCATATAGCGGCGACCTGTTCTCGGTTCTACGTTCTTGTAGAACCGCTCAATGTACTCAGGGTCGTGGGGCGTGTATGTAGGGTTCCACGTCCATTCCTCGCCCTTGGTATAGAACAGTATTACGTCGTGGATATGACCATGTAGGCGGCGACCTTGCTTTGTGTCGCTGTGTGCGCTGCTTCGTTTCCAGATGATTTCCGAGCGAAAACGTGTAGGCCCGAAGATTGCATCCATCACTATCTTGAGGTAGTGGCTTGATGTAGGGTCGCAATGAAGGTACAGACTTCCGGTAGGCTTCAATACCCGATGCAACTCGGCAAGTCGAGCAGCCATCATCACTAGGTACGCCATTACTTGATTCCTGCCGATGAGTTCTAGCAGGGCGGAAATAGCTTTGGATACTTCGTCAGAGCCTTCGGTAATAAGCTCATGGTAGGTTTCCTCAGCAGCTTCACTCCAATGCCACGCATCCTCAAACGCTTCAATCTGCGCTTCGGGTTCTTTGCCGCTCTCATCCCTAAAGAGGACGTTGTAGGAGCGGTTGGAGTTGAAAGGCGGGTCAAGGTAAACGAGGTCTATGCTCTCGTCAGGGATGTACTCGCGCAGGATGGGAAGGTTGTCTCCATAGAACAGGGTGTTGGCGGCAATGGTCGGCTGCACTGTGTTCTCCTCCCCCTAAGACCGTGGCCTACATTCCAGGCATTATAGCCAAGCGCCTATTCACCGGAGTGCGTGGAATTGGAATTCTCCGAACTTCGCAGGTAAGGAATTCTGCGAACTTCGCCTTTTGGGGATTCTCCGAAGTTCGCTTTAAAAGAATTCTCGGAAGTCATAAACAGCCAGACGCTATCCTAAGGACTCTGGTCCATGCCAGCTGTTCTCCCAGAACCATCGGTGCCAAAGGGCGTTGTCCATACCCCGCCAGAAGACGTCAACGTGCCTGTACTCAAAAGACACCGCAGCCGGTGCGGAGCCCAGGGGACCCCCTCCCAGGGACCGCGGTCTATGCCACATCCACTCCGAAAAACCCGTATGCCAAAGGGTGCCGTCCGCACCCCGCCAGAAGAGCTGGATTTTCTCTGCGCCCCAAGACACCGCAACCGGCGCAGAGCCCAGGGGACCCCAACCAAAGGACTCCGGTCTATGCCAGCTGTTCTCCCAGAACCAGCAATGCCAAAGGTCATCGTCCGCACCCCGCCAGAAGACATCAATGTGCCTCCAGCCCCAAGACACCGCAACCGGTGCGGAGCCTATGGGACCCGCTGCCAAGGACTCTGGTCCATGCCAGCTGTTCTCCCAGAACCATCGATGCCAAAGGGCGTCGTCCATACCCCGCCAGAAGACATCAATGTGCCCTGCTGCCCAAGACACCGCAACCGGCGCAGAGCCCAGGGGACTTCCCCCCGCCAGCCCCAGGGACACTGGTGCATACCAAGTGTTTTGCAAAAACAGTCGCTGCCAAAGGGCGTAGTCCGCACCCCGCCAGAGGACCGTAATCTGCGGTTGGCTTCGGATGTTACCGTTGGCGTCGCGGGTGTAACGTCTTTGGGCCAACGCAAACGGTGCAGAGTCCAGGGGCCCCCCTCCCAAGGACTCTGGTCCATACCAGGTGTCCCGCAAGAACCATCGATGCCAAAGGGCGCCATCCGCACCCCGCCAGAAGACCTCCATGTGCCCCCAGCCCGAAGACACCGCAACCGGCGTAGAGGCAAGGGGACCTCCTCCCAGGGACTCCGGTCCATGCCAACTCCCCTCCCCGAACCATCGATGCCAAAGGTTATCATCCGCACCCCGCCAGAAGACATCAATGTGGTGCCCTCCTGGGCCAAACCAAGACACCGGAGCCAGCACAGCGCTACTAAAGCTATCCACGAGTTCTCCTATGCTTCGCGTAACGCAACATATCGCTCTATTATGCCCAATCTCTACTCTAGCGTAGCGAACAAAGCATCAGGAACGAGCGGGGCTCATCTGGGCCAACGCCCCCGCGCTTGTCGCTAGTCTAGCGTCCCTCGGTTAAGGAGGCGATAGTGGGAGGGGTGGCCAGCAGCTGCCCCTCCTCTACCCCACCGCACCCATCTAATGGTCCGGGCGGGGTTTTTGCGTCTCTTTTTCCCCGACCCGGATTGTTATGCGCCTCTGACCTGCCGCAGGGACTGATTCTCTTTCAGGATGCCTGCCGCCGCGTGGTCGCACGACTAGCCTGACA